>Ga0114931_10011787_pt1 | contig 10292 bp, 8 predicted proteins | sample 2SBtaG_FD_89579 | JGI IMG/M metagenome (GOLD analysis project Ga0114931, IMG submission 89579) | Deep subsurface microbial communities from Kolumbo volcano to uncover new lineages of life (NeLLi) - 2SBTROV14_V59a metaG | ecosystem: Environmental > Aquatic > Marine > Volcanic | place: Kolumbo... | reverse complement strand
TTTGTACCGTTAAATATATGGCTTGGTTCCAGCTTTTATTCCCTTTAAAAAAGGCAATATCATCCAGCCGTGCAACAAGAAACATTGAATTGCAAGATGATCCCGACAGATGAAATCTGGAGTACGAATCGGTTGCTTTCAGGAATAAATCTAACTATATTCCAGTATCATAGATATTCATGTCGAGAACTTAGCCTCAAAATAACGACATAAATGTCGTCGTACGTTACCGGATCACCTTTTTTAGAAAACCACAATGGCTATCTCTTACGGTATAATGCAGGAACCTGGAAATGAAAAAAGTTCTCTCCTTTTCCATGATTGTTTTTTTGTCGATGGCCCTGACCGGCCCCGTGACTCGTGCTCAAGCCCAATGGGCCATTAGCCCCCAGGTCATCGTTTCCGTTCCAACTTCGGATTTCGCCAACGTGCGGGAAACGGGCGGCGGGTTTGGTCTGAAGGTGGTGCGCCAAACAGCAGCCCTCGACGGCGGCCTGGGCTTGCGCGGTGATTTCGGTTTTTTGACCTTCGGCAAAACGACTAACTTGTTTTTTGACCCCACCTTTGGGACGATCCCGGTCGAAACCCGTAACGAATCCTTCCGCTTTGTTTTTGGCCCGCAATACCGCTTCGGAGGGCGTACCTTGAAATTTTTTGTTGGCGCAAACGGTGGGGCTTTTTTTTACCGGACAACCGTCAACGCCAGGCTCGGGGTAACTGGCCAGAATCTTGGGAGCAATTCCCTCGATAGCAAGTGGGCCCTCGGTTGGAATGTTGGGGCGGGATTCCAATACGACATCGGTCTCGGTCCCTGGATCGATGTGGGCTTTGCTTACCAGACCGTGCACAATGTTCCCGAGGCGCTGGATGACAACACCATGAACGACCCAGACAAAAATGTGCCGGACATCACGGCGCACGAGTTTACGATCAAATTCGGGGTCGTCATTTTCATCGGTCGCTAACAGAAGCCGACCTTCTTTTGAGGGTGCTGGCTGCTGATCATAACCTTTTCCGTTGCATCGTGATTTTGCGTCACAAGAGAAGGTCGGCTTCTGGTAGTCTCTACTTCAGCCGGCTGTATTCCACGGCCAACTCCGCTCCCAGTTGCGCGTTGTTACAGACCAATTCGATATTGGCGGCGAGACTGTCTCCGCCAGTCATCTCCTCAACGCGCGACAGCAAGAACGGCGTCACCTCTTTACCCCGAATATTTTTTTCCTCAGCCTCACGTAAAGCGTTTGATATGACTTTTGCCACGCGACCAGAATCCATTTCAAATTTAGCGGGAATGGGATTGCCAATTACGAGTCCGCCAAACAGTCCAAGCGACCATTTTGTCCGGAGGAGGGCGGCCAGCTCTTCGACCGTCTCAATGGCATAATCGACATTGAACCCACTCCCGCTAGTGTAGAAGGCGGGGAATTCGTTAGTCCGGTAGCCCACAACGGGTACGCCTTGGGTTTCGAGAACCTCCAATGTGAGTCCGATATCGAGAATGGCTTTGGCGCCGGCGCAAACGACCGCAACATTGGTTCGCGCCAGTTCAGTCAAGTCAGCGGAAATGTCAAATGAGTCCGGCGCGCCGCGATGCACGCCGCCGATGCCCCCTGTAACAAAGATCGGGATTCCCGCCAAATCGGCTATGATCATCGTAGAGGCAACCGTTGTCGCCCCATTCAGCCGCTTCGCGACCACTGCGGGCAAATCGCGCCGGCTTACCTTCAAAAAATCTTTACCGCGGGCAATTCTTTCCAAATCGGCTTCATTTAAACCAACGGTCGGGATGCCATCCAAAATGGCGATCGTGGCCGGCACGGCACCGGCGGCGCGAACAATTTTTTCAACTCTTGCCGCGGTTTCAAGATTCCGCGGATAAGGCATGCCGTGTGCAATGATGGTTGACTCCAAAGCGACGACCGCACCGCCGGCGTTCAAAGCGTCCCGCACTTCTGGTTTAATTTTTATATTCTTCGCCATATTCAATATCCAAACTCTTTGAGGGTCCTGATGACGGCATCGACTGACAGGTCCGGGTTAACGGTCATTTCGTGACCAAGCGTCAGGCGGGCGGCGGCCAGCGCGAACCGGGTCGTGTCCTGCATTGAATAATTGTTCACGTAACCATAAACAACGCCCGCCATGAAGGCATCGCCCGCGCCGCGGTCATTCACAACCGACACCGACGGGGACGAAAAGCGGGTCACACCGGAACCGTCCGCGGCAAACACGCCGTCCGCGCCGCGCGACAGAAACACCCGTGCCAGCCCGTGCTGCAGTAATTTCCGGCAAGCGGACTCGACGCCCGGGGCTCCGCTAAGCTCTTGTCCGACCAGCGCCTCCGCTTCCAATGCATTCATCTTCACGGTGTGCAGGCGGTCGAGAACACGTTCAACTCTCCTGGCTTTGCTGACAGCCACCGCGTCGACCAAAATATCGATGCCCGTAAAGCGTTTGACGATGTGCTCAATACAGTTCTGCCTCAGATTCGTGTCTAACACAATAGCTTTGGAGTCCGCAAGGAGTTTCTCTCGCCGGTCGATGAAGGCGGGATCGATCCTCTCGGCAGCATCCATTTGAGCGATGGAAAGAACCATTTCGCCAGACATGTTGTGCAGCGCCAGATCCACGGAAGTTGCGAAATTCTTAAGAACCTCGACCTGCGACCCATCCAGGCCGCATCCGTGACAATTGTCGAGGATCATCTCGCCATAGACATCCTGACCCACAATTGTCAAGAGTCTGGTTTCGACACCGAGACGGGCCAGGTTCTCAGCGATATTTCTGGCCACACCACCACAGCAGATCCTTACGTGCCCGGGATTGGAATCTTCGGCGATCAATTCACCTGAGGCGAAGCCACCGATATCGACCGTGGCGCCGCCAATGACCGTAACATACACAGTTGATTTCCTTTGGAAAGGGTGAGCCCCTCATTCAATCCTGGGTAGGATAAACAAAAAAGCGGACAAGATCAACGCCTGTAACAGCCTTGACCGGGAAGGAGACAAAACCCAGACGAGACGTTCAAGCTGAACAGGAAGGTTGGTTTTGCAGTTGCGAAAAGTGCGTTAGCCGGATGAAACCTTCTGGCGTCAGGTCAGGCCAATTCATTCGTAGCGCAACGAATCAACAGGATTTGCAAGCGCTGTCTTGATGGCTTGATAGGCAACGGTAAGCAATGCGATGAAGAAGGCGATCAAACCTGCCACAATAAAAAGCGAAACGCCAATCGGTGTGTAGTAAGCAAAGCTCTCCAGCCAGCGCCCAACGCAATAATAAGCGATCGGAGAGGCGATGAGAAAGGCGATAGCGACGAGCTGGGTAAAATCTTTCGACAACAAAAATGCAAGCTGCCAGACTCTGGCGCCCAACACCTTGCGAATACCAATTTCCTTTGTGCGTTGTTCCGCGGTAAAGGCAGCAAGACCAAACAACCCAAGGCAAGCAATTAGAATTGCCAGGCCGGCCGCGACGGCAAAAAATTGGCTCACCCGCTGATCTTTCTTATAGAAATTGTCGATCTGCTGATCCAGGAAATGGTATTCGAATGGCGTAACTTTATCAAACTCTTGATGCACTTGTTGTAGATAGGCCAGAGTCCGTGATATGTGCGCACCACCAATCCTCAAGCTGAAGTAATCGATGTTTTGAATCGGATTATGGCTGTGTCCGAGAATGAGCGGTTCAATTTTTTCGTGGAGGGAACGAAAGTGAAAATTTTTCACGACGCCGATCACATGCGCCTCATATTCTTTTCCGGGGACTCGGAATGTCTTCCCCAGCGGGTCATCCCATCCGAAATTGGCGACTGCGGCCTGGTTAAGCAAAACTGCGCTGGTGTCGGTTGCCATCTTAGAATCAAAATTCCGTCCATCCGCCAAATCGACTTCGAATGTCGCCAAAAAATCCTGGTCGACCCCTATAAACTTCATTGATCGAGAAGCCGTTTCGGGCAAACCTTGAGGCACAACATCCAGCGTAACGATGTTCTTCCACTCACCTGGCACTCTCGACGTCACCGAAACGTTTCTTACTTCGGGACCGCGAGCTAACTCGGTTTTCATCGCTGCAAAAGAAGAGCGGACCCCACCGCTATTGATGTCGATGACGATCAGATGGTCTTGGTTAAACCCCAGGCGTTTGTTTTGGATGAAGCGCATTTGAGCAAATGCGGCAAGGGTAGCAATGATCAGGACCACAGACAAGGCAAACTGAGTGACCACCAGAATTCGGCGCAGCCAGGATCCGTTGAAAGAGGCATGGGCACTGCGCTTCAGTGTCTGCATAATTTGTGTTTTCGACAAAAACAAGGCCGGATAGCTGCCAGAAACGACACCAACGACGGTAGCCAGTAATAGCAGTGCCAATATCAGGGGGGTGTTGCCGGCAATGTCAATCGACAAATCTTTCGCAGCGAACGTGTTAAAAAAGGGCAGCACATTTTGTACAACGACCAATGCCAGAAGCAGTGCGGCAAAAGACATGATGAGGGATTCCGTCATGAATTGCGCAATCAATTGCTTGCGTTGGGCACCAACGACCTTCCTGAGGCCAATTTCACCCGTTCGGTTTGCGGACCTGGCCGTGGCTAAATTCATATAATTGATGCAGGCGATGAGAACGATGAATAGGGCGATGGCAGCTAAGACATAGATGTAGGCCATTTCGCTCTTGCCCGCATTGCGATCCTCTTCGATTCCCGCAGAGTGAAAGTGAATATCCCGTAAAGGCTGTAGTGTGATGCGTTTCTGTACGTCGTAATTATCCGGTTGATTGGCGGTCAGTAATGCGGTGATTTGTTCGGCTACTTCGTTCATATTACTCGCTTTGCTGAGCAAAATGTAAGTCGTGAAGCCTTCCGCATCCCATCTGTCGAAATAGGGTCGAAATCGTTCATTCGCCTGCAGCGTTGCTAAGGACATCAAGACCTCGAACTTGAGATGCGAATTTTGAGGTGGATCTTGAATCACGCCTATGATTTCGAAATCCATGCCCCGATCCGTTTCCAGGGTTTTGCCAATCGGGTTGGCCTCACCGAAATATTTTTTCGAGGCGGTTTTCGTCAGGACCGCGGTCAGGGGGTCGGCTAGTGCGGTTGACGGGTCTCCCTGCACGAATTTGAAATCAAACAGTTTGAAGAAGCTGGCATCAGCAGCGAGGAACTCTTCGTAATAGCGCTTCTCCTCGTGCCTGATGGTCAGACGCCCGAGGCGAATGAGGCGCGTGAAATCCTCAACGCCCGGGATTTCCGCAACCATTGTGGGACCGAGGGGAGCCACCGTGATAGCAAACCGTCTTTCTCCTTCCGGTGTCGTTTGCGTCTCAATCAGGCGATAGATACGGTCCGAGGCTTGATGAAACGTGTCAAATTCCAGCTCGTCCCTCACATAGAGCAGGATGAGAATGGCTACGGCCAGCCCGATAGATAGTCCAAGCAAATTGATCAGTGAATAGGCCTTGTGTTTGCGTAGGTTTCGGACAGCGATTTTGATATAGTTCTTAATCATCCTTGCTCCGCTCCTTAATTATTGGGGAACTGAATACAATTGAAGCCCAAACATTTGAGGTGTTAATCAAATAGCATGCCACAAAGGCAGGCGTTGATTTGAGGGGAGCGGACAGCCCCACTCATCAAGAATTATCCGCTGACATGACAAAGGTGTTCGCCCGCGAACAGAAATGCAAAAATCACAAGACCTGAAGTCGAATCGGGTTGCGATTTGGCGGAGGCTCTGCTATCTTAACGCCTTTCCATGAAACTCATGCAGGCGGGCAAAGAGTGGCAACCCGACGGCTGATAAAAAAGAATGAAAGAAATAAGATAATGAAAGTGATTGCGGTCTCTGGCATACTGGTGACACTCCTGCTAATTCATTCAAAATGCTCACAAAATTTAGATAATAAGAAGGAGCACGGCCCCACCATGACGCAAGACGATTATGGCAAGCCTAACCCGAAGGCACCCAAACAACTGCGGCTTTTCGATTTAAATGGACCTGTGACGTGCGTTTCAAGAATCAGAACGGTGGTGAGGCGCCTCTCAAGGCAACCTGGACGGGTCGCTATATTCTCGATGGCTTTGTTATCGCGGATGAATACCAAATGTTTGACGCTGACGGCAAACTGGTCATGCTGGGTATGAACTATCGCTCATATGATTCAAAAACCAATTCATGGAAGATGAAATGGCTGGACGCTTTAAACTCGGCCTGGCTCAACCTGGGGCCGGAAGAACTGGGCGGCGTCGAGTCCGCTGGTAACTCTATTTCCTTTAAGGCTCAATATCAGCCCAATGAATTGCACCGGATCCGATTTGTTAATATTTCGGAGGCGCACTTCTCGTGGCGTGTGGACATATCCACGGATGGCGGGAAAAACTGGAATGACGCCGTGATGACGATTGAGGCCACGCGGTCAACCGAATAAGATCTCCGTTTGGTGCAAAGCAGACGCCCTGTCATTGGGCAGAGGAATGCCGCGGTTGATCGGGTCAAGACAAACTTACTTCGATCTCTCCGCGGCAGCCACAAAAGCCTTCTAATCTTTTTCAACCAGCGACACCGTAATGCCCCAGTTCATCGGGTCATGTGGTGGACTGGCATTCCAGTCGTTGAAGGCATGCGAATCGTCCGATTCGTAGTAAACAATGTACTCACCTTTGGGCAGGAAGATCACTTCATCGCTGCGCCGGTTTTTACGTACGCCGCCGGCACGTTCAGTCTTACGATAGGACATATCCCAAACCACGCGCTCACTTTTCGCATCTTCAATCCAACCATAATCAAACATACTTCCCGACCGCCCTTCTCCTAATGCATAGATGCGAACTTTGCTGTCCCGATCCAGTGAGAATCGTTTTTTCAGATAATCGTCATCGCGAACCCGGATGATCCGCGCCAGAATGGACGCGTCTTTTTCCGCGACAAAGTCAGAGATCCAGGATTTACGAAAATTCGCATCGGCGGGCAAAATAGTCATTCCCCAAAGGTCAGGAAGGAATGGTGGTGAGGCGTTCCAGTCATGGTAAGAATGAGAATCGTCCGTCACGAAGTAAGCGACATAATTACCCTTCTTAAGCTGTAAGATGTCATCAAATTCACGATTCTTCCGGTCGCCGCCTCCATTTTCAGTATTGGCGTAGCGCATTTCCCACACTTTTTCATGCGTCGAAGCATTGACGATCCAGCCATAATCCGCCATTTCTCGCCGGAATCCTTCTCCTAAAGCAATAATTCGCACATCCATGTCTCGTTTCAGCGTAAAGCCTTTACTGCGAAACGCTTCGTCACGAAGTTTGGTGAAGTCGACGATGGCATTCTGCAGCGCCAACCCGGCGTAATCGGTCAATTCGATAGCGGATTTGGCCGTATTCTCAGCAAAAAGCGTGAGTCCGTAGAAGGCGGGGTCGTACGGCGGTGCGGCGTTCCACCTCCTGGGAGAGTGCGAATCATCGGAGGCATAGATGGCGACATAGTTTCCGGGCGGCAAATCGACAGCTTTATTGAACACACGGTTTTTGGGCGCGCCACCGGCAAACTCAGACCTGCGATAAGATAATTCCCAAACTCTTTGCACCGAGTCTGTGTTTAGGATCAAACCGTAATCATACGTTCCCTCCCGGGTCGCCTCGCCGATCGCATAAATTTTCAACCGGGTGGGTTTCTTAAGCCGGAAAGCTTGCGTTTCATAGCGATCGTCTCGACGGACAGTTAATGCAATCGCGGCCTGGTCGCGTACTTTGTCACGCTCTTTTTCGAGTTCAGAAGTCGAAAGCGTCTGACCCTGACCGCGTACAACCACCTTGAAGTCGTCGAAAAGATCATGATATTCATCGTAAAAATCACGGTCATCCCAATGGCCATCCCATAGACGGGACACCCAATTTCTCCAGGAACGGTGGTCCCAATCGCGGTCGCGTCGACCGGACCATTCGCGTTGCCATTCATTACAATCATCGCAGTCGTCACAATCATGCCACGATTTGCGATAATAGTGTGGGTAGGTCGAATAGTACACTTCGTAAATCCCTTTGGGAAGCGAGATAGAGCCTTTGAATTCCTGCACTTCCCCGTGCGAATCGCCTGCTTCCGTCAGAGACCAGACCAATGTTCGGTCAGAGGCGTTGAGCACCCAGGCAGTTGCCAGCATAAAGTCGCGGCGGCTGGTCTTCTGAAAAAGACCCAGGGCTTCGATTTCAACATCTTGCCGCTGCGTAAGTTCAAAGCCTGAAACAGCCACTTCTTCGGGACGCAGCCTCTTGATCTCGGCCAATATCTTTTCCTGGGCCGGCAAATTGAGGACCCCTAACATGCAGGTAGAGACAAAAAGTAACAATGAACGAGCCATTTGTGGACTCCTCTTTGTGATGCGGTGATGAAAGTGAGCGCTCATGTCGATTTCAACAATTGTACCAATAATAAATCATGCGCAGCAAGGACGAGCCGGCATAGCAACCTATACGGTGGCGGGACAGTAATTGTTCGGAACCGAACAATGAATTGCGGTGGTTTTTGTTTTTGGGCTGCTGAAACCGCGGCGAGTCAACGAGGCGGGAGAGTTGTGGCGAAGATCTTTTCTGGTAGTTGATTTCTACAAAGTCACCTTCGACCAGGCGCTATCGATGGCATTCTCGATTTCGTTTGCAATTCGTTCAAGGCTGGCTTTGATCGCCTCCCGGTCTTCTTGCGAAGGGGCCTGTTCAAATTGTCTAAGCTTATCCCATCCAAGATTCAGCTTCGCCGACAACAGGTCTAGCTGACGCTCAAATTCGATGATTTGACGCGGCTCGACACGGTTCTCTTTCCTTGCCAGATCCCGCGCTTTGTTTTGGCAGCGAAGCAGGTGCTCCGTCATCCGGTGTTTTGTGTCTGTCGGCTGCAATTGCTCTCCTTATAAAATAAAAAATACTGCTCAACGAACGTGTCACGCGCCAAGATAAAAATTTATTTCGGGGAATCAAAATTTTTATATCGAGTAGTAGCTATCAGGCGCTCCCGGCCCAATGACCTTTCCGTTTTTTTCTTGTAAACTATCCACCCCGCAAATTTTTTGCACGAAGGCCGCATGCCTTAAACTGGTGAATGTTACGATAGCCAAAACGTTGTTCGGGAGATCTGAAAACGTGGGAATAATTCAGAGGAGTAGTTAGTATTTGGGTTGGATCTATGAACGCGTCGTTATCTCCGGTTTATGGCTTTGCACGGCTGTGGGGATAACGGCGCGGTTTTTTTTGGGGAAAATTCTTGAAGTTACAGAGAGTAACAAGAAAGAGGAGCGAAATATTCAAGCATGAAATAAACGGCTCAATTGAGCTGCGCCGCTGGTTCCCTAACTTTCAGGTAGGACAGAATGGTTCTGACAATATCAGGGTGGGCTAAAAAATCATCGTGATCGAAGCCTTCCGTCAAGCGCAGGTCACTGTTGCGCCACACCTTGGACAAGGTTAACGCTTCGCGGTAGTCCACGATATCGTTATATTTGTCATGCAAGATTAAGCCGGCCGTGGTCAATCTCGGGACCAAATTGACGATCGAAAACTCCTTGAGATTGCGACCCATGCACGTGTTGATATAATAGCTCATCCGGCCCATCGTTGGGCGCGAGATGGAGATTTGCCGGCAGAATTCCCTCAGGTAAAAATCGATGGATGCGGCCGTATTACTCAGGACCAATTTCCGAGTTGTTGTGCCTTCCTGAATGGCCAGCACGGCCGAAATGGCGCTGACGGAATGCGCGATCACGGCGTGAAAGGGTCCCTCTTCCCTTGAAATGCATTTGATGATCTCAGTCGTTTCCAGAACATGCGTTTGGGCCCCGGACGACGCGCCGTGCGCAACCGCATCAAAGGTGATCACCCGATAGCCTTCGTGGGACAGGGCCTGCGCCAGGCGTGCTACCTGAGCGGCGCTCTTGCCCCAATCATGTAGCAGCAAGACCGTGTCACGCCCGTCCCCCCATGTGTACCGCGCGACCGTATGGTTTTGGGTAGCGTTTGAACCACCAGAGAAACGGATGTCATCCCTTTTGGATTCAGACAGGAGCCCGGCCTCGTCGATTGGCTGTTCAGGCAGGGGCGGGGTTAACCACAAAGTGGCAGCCTTTCTGCCGGCGGATTTTGAAGAAAACTTATCGAGGAGTCTGAAATTGAGATTCGAAATCTGGCTGATGTCACGCAGGATCATGTGGCGTCCGGGTTGAGGTCTTCTGATTGCATTGCATGGTCTTTAAAAGCAATCGGCCTCCTTTGCGGAAAAATGTAATATCTTGTCACTACCCGTGAAAATTCGCGG
>Ga0114931_10011786_pt1 | contig 10292 bp, 6 predicted proteins | sample 2SBtaG_FD_89579 | JGI IMG/M metagenome (GOLD analysis project Ga0114931, IMG submission 89579) | Deep subsurface microbial communities from Kolumbo volcano to uncover new lineages of life (NeLLi) - 2SBTROV14_V59a metaG | ecosystem: Environmental > Aquatic > Marine > Volcanic | place: Kolumbo... | reverse complement strand
GTGGCCGTGTTCGATTCGCCCGCCTCCGAGGATACGTTCCAGGTGAACCGATCCTCACCGGTGAAGCCCGGCCGTGGCGTGTAAACCAGATCCGGCGCCGTGCCGGTGAGCGCGCCGGCCTTGGGCGGCGTCAGTATCTCATAAGCAAAATCGCCAGGCGCCGCCGCTGGTAACCGGGCCAAGCGGATGCTTACCGGCTCGTTATGAGTTGACGAGAGCCACGCTGACGCGGCGTGCGGCGGCCCCGCCGCTTCGCCCTCGATGCGCTCGATTTTCAATGCCCAATCGTCCTCTCCTCCCGCGTCAAACCGGTACGCCCCGCCAGCGATTTCCACCCCCTCGCGCGTCCACGGGTCCCGGTCGATCGCCCGCGGATTGAACCAGCTCACCCGGTAGCGGTTGCCCTGCACCAGTTGCACCTCACCCACACCTCCGTGCGGCAGATAGAGTGCGTAGACCTCGCCCGGCAGGGCCAGGCAGAAGGCCTGCCCCTCGGTGACCAGGTAGTTGGCCGGGAACATGCGCTCCACCGGCAGCGGGTCCAGAAAGCTCCGCGCCAGCGCCAGTTCCCGCCACTGCCGGTCGAATTCCCGGTAGCCGTTCGGAACCTCCAGCCAGCTCTCCCACATACCGCCGCCCAGATAGGCCGCCCACCAGCTACGCCGGTCGCCGGCGGGCCGTGCTTCGTCGAAGCTCACCACCAGCGGGCGCTTCTGGCGGGCCAACGGGGCGGAGAACCACTCGACGGCCAGACGGTTCAGCGTGGCGGGCTTGCTCGGGTCAGTCTGTATGCTGGTGACCTGCACCGCCGGGCTGTCCACATAAGCCGTGCGCGGAAGGTTCACGTTGTGAATCGCGTGCGGATGATGGTAGGGGTCGATGGTCGATAGCAACTCCATGTAACCCAGTGCATCTTCGAGCGTGTGCCGCTCGTTGTATTCCTCGCAGAAGTTGAAATAGAGCGCCGGCAGGAAGCCAAAGCGCGCGACCATCTCGCGATAGTAAAGCGTGTGGTCGTAGCCGGCCCAGGCGGAATCGTCCTCCAGTACGATCTGCAGCACGATCCCCCGCGATTGTATGTGCTCGAACAGATCCAGACAGTGGTCGAGCTTGGCCGGGTCGAACCGCCGGTGGTTCTGCTTGGCCTCGTCGGCTGTGTCGCCGTACCAGGGCCAGACGTCGCGCCCGTCGCCGTCCAGATTATGGGTCATCACGTAGACGGAGTTGACGCCGGTCGAGGCCAGGTAGTCGATCTGGGCCTTCTTCGCTTCCCAATCGCGCGCGCCGAAGGCATTACCGAGCAGGTTCTCCGGCTCGTCGGCGCCGGACTTGATCCAGTAGCCGCCTTCACGGAATTTCAGGTAGCGCTCGCCCGTGTACTCCAGCCGCCCCAGCCGGAACAGATCCGGCGCGTCGATCGGCGGGTCCACCACCCCGATGCGCCCGCTCAGTCCGCTGAGCGTTGGTTCCGTGCTTTGGGTGTGCCAGCGCCAGACGCCATTCTGATCCGCGGCGAAACGGACCTTCCAGACGTTGCCGTCGATGCTTCCCTGACCGTCGCCATCATAGAAACCGGGTACGAGACTCGTGCTGCCGTCCGGCCCGGTGAACATGACATCGAACGGGATCGCGAACGGGTTGGGGTCGCCCAAACCCTTCATTGCCGGCCCATCGAAGATCAGCTCGATTCGTCCCCAACGGTGGAACGAGGGCAACGTCTCCTCTTCGGTCGAGCAACCGGAAAGCAGCAGCAAGGCGCACAGCAGCAGTGCGGCCATTCCTCCGATCCTCACCCTGCGCTCGATACTCATCGCCAAGTCCACTTGCTGCCGATTCTAGCATCCGGCTCCACCGCGGGAGATTGTTTCCACTATCCCGGTTTCGATAAACTCGGGTTGAAATGAATCGTCGGGCAATGTTGCGGACCCTGGCCGCGCTTCCGCTCGTGGGGCGCCAGGCGCACGGCGTCACCTCGCGCTCGAACATCGTCATCTTGCTGGCCGACGACCTCGGCCACGGCGACCTCGGCGCCACCGGTTGCACCGACATCGCCACCCCCCACATCGACAGCCTCGCCCGCGACGGCGCCCGCTTCACCCATGCTTACTCGAACGCTCCGGTCTGCAGCCCGACGCGAGCCGCCTTGCTTACCGGGCGCTATCAGCAGCGGGTGGGCATCGATCACGTCATCTACGTCGACGAGAAGAAGCGCGGCATGACGCTCAAGGCGCTCACTTTGCCGGAAGTGCTGAAGGGCAACGGCTACGTCTCGGGCCTGATCGGCAAATGGCACCTCGGCTATCCGAAGAAGTTCTTTCCCACCCGGCAGGGTTTCGACGAGTTCGTCGGCTTCGTCTCCGGCAACATCGACTACTTCGCGCACACCGATGCCGGCGGCACGAAGGATCTCTGGCGTCGGGAAAAGGCCATCGAGGACCCCCGCTACATGACCGAGCTGATTGGTGACGAGGCGCTCGGCTTCATTGACCGCAATCGCGAGAAAGCCTTCCTGCTCTACGTTCCGTTCAGCGCGCCGCACGATCCGTTTCAGGGCCCCGGCGACCGCGCCAGTGCGGGCAAGCCGGAGATCACGCGCAAACGGAACCGCACCCGCGCCACCTACATCAAGATGGTTGAGGCGCTCGACCGCAACGTCGGCCGAATCCTCCAGCACCTGAAACTCCGCGGGCTCGATGACAATACGATTGTCTTTTTTATGAGCGACAACGGCGGCCTCCCCGGCGTGGCGAGCAACGCTCCCTTCCGCGGGTACAAGGGAACGCTGTGGGAGGGGGGGATTCGCACGCCCCTGTTCGTCAAGTGGCCCGGACGCATCTCGGCGGGCGTCGTCAGCAAGCAGTTGGTCGCGGGCATGGACATTTTCCCCACCGCGCTCGAGGCCGCCGGCATGGCGCCTCCCGCTGCCCAGCGCCTCGACGGCGTCAGCTTCATGCGCAACGCTCGCGGATGGAACTTCCTGACCCACGACACGCTCTTCTTCCACTACCGCCCGCCCAACGCCGAACGCGGGTGGAAAGCGATCACGCGCGACGGCTGGAAATACCTCTCCGACCTCAAGGGCGGCGAATATCTCTTCCACCTCACCGAGGACGTCGGCGAACAGAACAACTTGGTGGACAAGGACCCGCAGCGCGCCGTCCGCATGAAGCTCGACTTCGACACTTGGTATGCATCCGTCACGCGGGGCGCGCCCAAGGAGCCGCCGCGGCGCAAGCACGCTTAACCGCTCCAGCGGAAGGCGTACCGAAAACCGTTGCGGGCGATCGCTTCGAGCTCCGCGCGGCGGAAACCCAGCTCCCGCTCGGCCAGTTCGTATTCGCGCGCCAGGGTCGTGCGGAACAGTGCCGGGTCATCGGTGTTGAGGATCACCGGCACTCCGGCGTCAAAGATTTTCCGTAGCGGATGACCCTCGAGCCGCTCGGCCGCTCCCGTGGCCACGTTGCTCGAGAGGCAAATCTCGAGCGGCACGTCTTCGGCCCGAAGACGCTCGAGCAGTGCGGCGTCGTCCACCGCGCGGATGCCGTGCCCGATGCGCGCGGCGCCGAAGTCGAGGCACGCGCGAACCGAATCGGCGCCCGCCAGCTCCCCGGCGTGGGGAACGAGCCGCAACCCGTGCTCACCGGCGAAACGGAAGACACCGGCAAACAACTCAGCGGGTCCCCGTGTCTCGTCACCGCCGATCCCGAAGGCGACCACGCGATCACCCGTGCGTTCCGCCGCCAGTCGCGCCACCCGCATCGCGTGGTCCACGCCGAAGTGCCGGATGGCGTCGAGCACCCACCAGACCTCCACGGGTGATTCCGCCGCCGCCCGCGCCACGGCTTCGTAAATGGGTGCGAACTCGGCTCCCCGCCACAGCACCGCTCCGGCCGAAAGCGTGATCTCCGCGTAGCGCACGTTCTCTCCGGCGAGCCGCTCGAGCAGCCGGCGCGTGGCCAGCGCGTACTCGTCCGGTCCCCGCAGATAGCCCAGCACCCACTTGTAGCTCTCGATGAAGCCTTCGAAGGAATCAAAGGTGTAGCGCCGCGCGATTTCCTCCGGGCTGAGCGACCCGTCGAGCTCCCGTAGCGTCCCCGGCTCGAGCGAACCCTCAAGATGCAAATGCAGCTCGGCCTTCTCCAGATCGCGGAAGAAATCCTCCATCCCTGCGATAATACCCTTTTGACGGCGGGCCGTCGCGCACGCCGCCGGAGACGAGACGGATGACCAACCAGGAAATCGAAGCCATCACGGGCGGCTACCACGGGGACCCGTTCCGCATCCTCGGCCCTCACGCGGTCACCACCGCCGCCGGCGAGCAACTCTGGGAGGTCCGCGCCTTCCTGCCCCACGGGCAGCAAGCCGAGCTCGTCACCGCGGCTGGGGTTCACCCGATGGACCAAGTGCACGGGCACGGCGTCTATACCGCCCGCCTCGCCGAGCACCCCGGTGCTTACCGCCTCCGAGTTACCCTTTGGGACGGCAGCGTCGAGGAGTTCGATGATCCGTACCGCTTCGGTCCCTTGCTCACCGATTTCGAGTTGCACCTGCACGGCGAGGGCACGCACTACGAATCTTACAACTCGCTGGGCGCGCATCTGCTCGAAGCCGAGGGCGCCACCGGCGTGCGCTTCGCAGTCTGGGCTCCGAACGCGGAAACGGTCAGCGTGGTCGGCGGTTTCAACGATTGGGATACGCGGCGCCACCCGATGCGCTGCCGCAACGGCGGCGTGTGGGAGCTGTTCATCCCGGGCCTGGCCGAGGGCACGGCGTACAAGTATCAGGTGCGCTCCCGCTTTAACGCCTACCAGCAGATGAAGGCCGACCCCTACGGCTTCGCCACCGAGGTCCCCCCGAAGTCCGCTTCCGTGGTCTGCAACATCGACAACTACGAGTGGCGGGACAGCCAGTGGATCGAGGGGCGCGCCGCCACCGACTGGCTCACCGCGCCGGTCTCGATCTACGAAGTCCATCTCGGTTCGTGGATGCGCGGGCCGGATAATAAGATGCTCGGCTACCGCGAGCTCGCCGATGCGCTGGTCGAGTACGTCACCCGCCTCGGTTACACCCACATCGAGTTGCTGCCCATCTTCGAGCATCCTTTCACCGGTTCCTGGGGCTACCAGGTTACCGGCTATTTCGCGCCGACCTCACGCTTCGGCTCGCCCGGCGATTTCATGTACTTCATTGACCGTTGCCATCAGGCGGGCATCGGCGTCATCGTCGATTGGGTGCCCGGCCACTTCCCGAAAGACGCGCACGGCCTCGCGTTCTTCGACGGCACCGCGCTGTACGAGCACGCCGACCCGCGCCGGGGCGAACACCGTGAATGGGGAACGCTGATCTTTAACTTCGGCCGCAACGAGGTCCGGAATTTTCTCATCTCGAACGCCCTCTTCTGGCTGAAGAAGTACCACATCGACGGGCTGCGCGTGGACGCCGTGGCCTCCATGCTCTACCTCGACTACTCGCGCGAGGAAGGCGAGTGGCTCCCCAACGAGTTCGGCGGCAACGAGAACCTCCAGGCGATCGACTTCCTCAAGCGGTTTAACGAGCAGGCGCACCAAGTGCCCGGCGCGATAACCATCGCCGAGGAATCGACCGCCTTCCCCGGCGTCTCCCGCCCCGTCTACCTCAACGGCCTCGGCTTCACCATGAAGTGGAACATGGGCTGGATGCACGACATGCTCGAATACTTCGGGCACGATCCGGTCCACCGCAAATACCATCACCACAACATCACCTTCAGCCTGCTCTACGCTTTTTCCGAGAACTTCGTGCTCCCCATCTCGCACGACGAGGTCGTGCATGGCAAGGGTTCGTTGATCTCCAAGATGCCGGGTGATGAGTGGCAGCGGTTCGCCAACGTCCGCGCCTTCCTCGCCTACATGTGGGCCCACCCGGGTAAGAAGCTGCTCTTCCAGGGGCAGGAAATCGGCCAGTACGAGGAGTGGAACTGCGAAACCGGCACGCGTTGGGATCTGCTCGAGTACGCCTATCACAACAAGCTGCAGACGCTGGTCAAGGAACTGAACCGGCTCTACCGCGCTGAACCGGCCATGTACGAAGTGGACTTCCATCACACCGGTTTCGAGTGGCTCGACTTCCACGACGTCGAGGGCTCCTGCATCTCGTTCTTCCGTTACGCGCAAGACCCGGCCGACTACCTGCTGTTCGTCTGCAACTTCACCCCCGTCCCCCGCTACGACTACCGCCTCGGGGTCCCGGAAGAAGGTTTCTACGAGGAGATCTTCAACACCGATTCCGAGCTGTTCGGCGGCGCCAACATCGGCAACGGCGGCCTGGTCAGCTCCAATCCCATCCCCAGCCACGGCCGCCCGGCAAGCATCTCCATCACACTGCCCCCACTGGCGGTGGTAGTTTTCCGCCGCCGGAAATGAACCTGAGTCTGTCTCACGGCTCCGGGGAAAATGGCGCTACTCCACACGTTCACTCGTTTCCTCGCGGTTGAAACCCCCAAAGACAGCGTCGCCATCGGCATGGTACGGCGCTGAGGGTCGCGGCGGGATCCGAGAAAAAATATAACCAAAAGCCGGTGGAGAATCGTCTAAGCTAATTAGCGAGGAAGTTTCTGCACCTGCACTATGGCGGAACAGGCTACCCATCGGTATATTCTTTTCAAGCTCCTGCTGGTGGTGGGCGCCGTGCTGGGGGTGCTGCAGCTCTACCAAACGGTCACCAGCTACGTGTTTATCTCGGACCGGATGTTGGAGGAGGCGCTGTACCGGGACTCCGCGCGGCACCTCAGCTACATTTTGCAGCGGGGGCGCGAGGCCGAGGCGCGGGACGCGGGACAGTGGACGAAGCTGCTGAACGAGATACGGACCGAGCGGGAACCCGACATCGCGTGGCTGAAGATTTACAACTTCCAAGGGAAAGTGCTGGCCGCGACCGATCGTGCACCGAAGGCGGTTTTTCCGAAGGACCAAATCAGGCGGGTGTTTGAGCCCGGCGTGCGGGTGGCGGTGATGGAGGCCACGCCGGAAGGGGACGTGTTCGTGACGCTGCAGCCGTTCCGGTTCCGGTTCGGGCGGTCCGCGATGATGGATACGATGCACAGCGGTGGACCGCGCGTGATCGAGATCGCGCTGCACGCCGAGAGCGTCGATCCGGTTTTCGGGCCGCTGCGGCGTTACATGACGATCAGCATGGCGGCGGCGATCGCGCTACTGGCGGCGATGGTTTTTCTCGGGCTGCGGTTCCGGAACTACCTGCACGGAAAGCAGCTCGAGCAACAACTCGAGCTCGCCCGGAAAGTCCAGCAGGATCTGCTGCCGCGCTCGCCCTCACAGGGCAACCTGGACGTGGCGGCGGTGTGCGACCCGGCTTGGCAGGTGGGCGGGGATTTCTATGACGTTTTCCCGGCCGGGCGGGACTCCGTCTCGATCATTCTCGGTGACGTCTCGGGCAAAGGTCTGCCGGCGGCGCTGTTGATGGGTATGTTGTACGGCGCAGCGCGCTCGGCGGGAACGCTGACCGAGGTGGACGACTTGCGGGAGGCCACGCGGCGGCTGAACGAGTTGATCCACGCGCGCACCTCGGTGGAGCGTTTCGTCACGATGTTCTGGTGCAAGTATGACGCGCGCGAGCGACTCGTGCGTTATGTAAACGCCGGACACCTGCCGCCGATCGTGGTGCATCGTGAGGGGAACGAGCGGCGGCTGGAGCGGCTGGAGAAGGGCGGTCCGGTGCTCGGGGTGATTCCGGCGGCGGAATACGAGCAGGGCGAGGTGGAATTCCACCCGGGGGACTTGCTGGTGCTCTATTCCGACGGCGTGGCGGAGGCGGCGAATGATCGCGACGAGGAGTTCAGTGACGAGCGGCTCGAGGAGATCCTCCGCCAGACGAAGGCCGAAACCGCGACCGATATACGGGACGAGATTCTCGCGAACGTCCGCCGATTCCGCGGCGGGCAGCCATTAGCCGACGACCTGACGCTGCTGGTAGTCCGCGCCGGCGCCAGGGTCGAATCGAAGGAAGAGCGGTTCGCCGCCCAAATGGAAGTGGCTTGAGCGGATGGCGGAGCGGTCACCCCACTTTTCGGTGAAGTCGGCGGTCTCGGTCGACATCGAGGCCTTCCTTAGAAACCATGAAGCCCATGGGTATCCCCCTACGGTGGGTTGGTTCGTGTGCGACCGCTGCAATGTCCTGGCGGGCGATTCGCGGTGCTCTCATAGGGAATGCCACCCCACATGGAGGACGTGTTGCCGGTGAAGGATGGAGAGTTATCAGGGAACTCATCAAAGTTCTGTGTAAGATTCCGTCCAGACGAGGTGAATTAGAAGGATTCTGGCTTGACAATAACCGACGTGAGATGGCCATGTCAGCAAACTGGATCTATGTGTTTCGTGCTGCCGATCAGATATCAGTATTTGTGCTCCTCTTGGTCTATGCGTCACTAGCCGCCGCCAGGCCTCTGGACGACCTTGCGAAGACGGCGGACCTGATCGTAGTCGGATCAGCAGTCTCAGTGTCCGGCGCCGTTCCGGACTCTACGATCGTGGTCGGCGTCGATAGAGTCTTGAAAGGTTCATACTCCGACACAACCATTTTGGCAAGAATCGAAGGGCGGCGGCTTTCCGGGCATGTTCCACGGGATGTTCGAGGAGTGTAGTTCTTCACTCAAGAGAAAGCTGGCGGCTGGAAGTGCATTCCAGCCCGGAGCTTGGGGCAGAATATCTCCGTTTTGACGCTCATGTACCCGGTGCTCGCCTCGTTACCCGCGGGGTTGCGGTACGACCAGAAAGTATCGCTACTGGACAAACTTGTCCACGAGGTTGGCGGAGCAGCGGGAGTTGAGGGCTTCGACTCATTGCGGTACACCTTGGCGGACGCAATAGGTGACTTCGACTCTCCGGCAGTCCGCAAGGTCCTCCAATACAGGGCCGCACATGGTACACCGGAAGCCAAAGCTGGGGCGGTTGCCTCTCTCGTGGCGCGGGGGGACGAGACCGGGCTGGTGCTCCTTATGGAGGATCGGGCGACATTGAGTGCCAGCGCCGGATGGAACCGGATCGTGGACGGCTTATCCTTCAGCTTCCGGAATACTGACGCCGAATCCACCGGACTGCTCGTCCGGATTGCATCGGACTCGACGGCGTCGGACGATCTTCGCCGCGCTGGCATTCGGTCCCTTCGGGCAGTCCATACGAAAGAGACGATACCATTCTTGGCAAGCCTGCTTGACAATGACGATGCATCGCTGCGGATGGAGGCTGTGTTTGGATTGTCTGCGTTCGCGAATGGTTGCCCCGCGCAGACACCGCAGAATGTGGCCAGCATGGAGTATTTACAATTCAGGAACCCAAGTCCCTATCGCACAGACTTGACGCGCAGACACTTTGCGTTTGGCCGAGGAAGCGAGATAGACGAAGCTCGGCTCGTGTCTTTCTGGAAGTCGTGGTGGACCAGCCATCGCTCTGACTTCGACGCGAGAATGTGAGGCTTTTGATGGCGTGGGGTTTTTCAAGCAGCCGACCGGACGCCTAACCGAACTTCTTCACGGCGGCTTCGATTCCCGGACCGGCTTTGGCGAGATCTTCGGGAACCATCAACGGACTGAACTCGACGCGGGCATCGAAGGCCAGGTACCACGGTTCGGCGACCGCCGGGATCTGCGAGGCTTCGGCCAGGTCGACGATGAGGATGGCGGTGCGCTCACCCACGTCTTCGGTGAAGTAGGCGGCTTCGGGTTTGAGGTCGTCGAGAATGCTCTGAATGGTGGCGCCGAGTTGACCGTCGCGAGCGACGTCGTTAGCGGCTTCGGTAGACATCGAGGCCTTGATCATAAAACGCATGGTGATTCCCCTCCAGTAGCTGAGTTAGCTGCACCATGATACCACGGGCGGGGGCCGGCGTTACTGACCCAGTTCAAGCGTATCGATGATGTGTCCGTCCAATGCCACCGCTGTCAATACGGCGTGGGAGCCTTCCACTTTGACGCGCACGAAGTGCTCGATGCGCTCCACCTTCAGCGTGATTCCTTTAAGCGGCGCGTCGACCGGATAGAGCGGCGCTCCGCCACCGCCCGTCACGATGTAGTGGACGCCGTTTTTCAGGTGGTGCTGGTAGTTGTGATCGTGCCCGTTGAGGACAGCCGACACCTTGTATTTCTCGAACAACGGCACCATGTCCATGACGGGCTTGGCTTCCTTCTGCCGTTTCTTCACCGCGGTGAAGGGAGGATGGTGCATCGCCACGAACCGGAGCGGCATATTCTGGTGCGCCGCGAGATCCTCTTCCAGCCACCGTAACTGCTCCGCCCAGAACTT
>Ga0114931_10011785_pt1 | contig 10295 bp, 10 predicted proteins | sample 2SBtaG_FD_89579 | JGI IMG/M metagenome (GOLD analysis project Ga0114931, IMG submission 89579) | Deep subsurface microbial communities from Kolumbo volcano to uncover new lineages of life (NeLLi) - 2SBTROV14_V59a metaG | ecosystem: Environmental > Aquatic > Marine > Volcanic | place: Kolumbo... | reverse complement strand
GTGCTGAACCCAACTAGTCGAGGCTGGTGCCGATGCGAGACCAACGGATCCGATTCCATAGCGAGGGACCAGCTTTTTTCCACGACATGTAGACGAATAATGTTTTGCCCTTGACGCGCGAGTTCGGGACTGCGCCAACCAAAGGGTTCCTACTGTCGTTGGAGCTATCGCGGTGGTCGCCGAGCACGTAGACATGGCCTTCAGGTACTTTGACAGGGAGGCGGTCGAGAGGGAAATCGTGCTTTGAGTGGCTGATCAGATGCGGCTTACTATCCAGGATCTCTTGGTAAACCCTGCAGGTGGGGTCCAGGTCTCTCTGCTCCTCGACAGAGCACGGGCCCTCCTCGACCGTGCGCAGCGCCTCTCCGTTGCGGAAGATTTTGCCATCCCGGATGAGGATCTCGTCTCCTCCGACGCCGACGACGCGCTTCACGATGTCTTCGTTGTCAGCGGGGCTGTGGAGAATGACCACGTCGCCAGGGTCGGGTCCGCCCCAGTTCCATACTGCTTCGTTCGTGAAGGGCAGAAACAGGCCGTATGGATATTTGGCGACGACGACCCGATCCCCGTCGAGCAGGGTGGGCTCCATCGACGGCCCGTCGATAGCGAAGGCTTCGAACAGGGTTATCCGGATGACCAAGGCTAACAACAGCGCGCCGCCGATGGTCAGGAGATTTGACTTCCAGCCGTCGCCTTTCTTTTCCCTGCGTGCCCCTTTCGAAGCGACTTTGTCTCGCTGTCTGCTCATTCGTACGGAAGTACCGGCGACTGGCGCTACGAAGCGCTTCGCTGGCGCGGACGCTAGTCTCTGGGTAGGCATGCGTCAAGCGACCCCATGACGATCCTCTGCATCGACACGGCAACTGAACACGGCATCGTGGCCGTCGTTCGCGGCGACGGGCCGGCCGCGTCAGTACGCTGGCGTGCGGCCGGTGGGCATGGTGAGCCCCTCTTCGGCAATATCGAATCCGCCTTGGCGGACGCTGGCGCGTCACGCGAAGATCTTTCGCTGATCGGGGTCGACATAGGGCCGGGTAGGTTCACCAGCCTACGGGTGGGGCTCAGCGCCGCCAAAGGGCTGGCGCTTGGATTGAGCTTGCCCATCGTTGGCGTCAGCTCACTGCGGGTGCTCGCCAGGGGTATCAAAGCCGAAGCCGGTGCCGCACGTGTGGCCGTGATGAACGCCTATCGCGGTGACGTATTCGCCGCGGCGTACGTCATGGGAAAGGACGAGGCCGAGGAACTGGCGCCGCCGCTCTTTGGTGCGCCGGAGAGCGTCTTCGATCAAATCCGAGACGCGATACGGGGCCGTCGCGTCGCGCTCGGCGGCGAAGGCGTACGGCCCCATGCTGCCCTCATCGAAGCAACCCTCGGCATGAAAGTCGATGATGTAGAACCGAGCCTCGACGCCTCGATGCCGGATGCGATCGTAGCCGAGGTGCGGTACGCGCTCCGCTCCGCAGGGCCGTCTGACCTGGATTCATTGGAGCCGCTGTACCTACGCCCAAGTGACGCGAAGCTACCAGAGCGCCCGCCACAGACCGAGCCATCGAGATAGGCTCTAGTGGTCGTGCGCGGAGATCGCATCACGATACGTGCGCTCATAGATGCGAATCGTGCGTTCCCAAGAATGGTCGACGCGCATGGCTCTACTCTGAACGGCGCGAAACGCCTTGGTGTTGGTGAACGCTGCCGCTGCGCGCTGTAGAGCCGAGAGCAGAGATCTCGTGGTTTGTTCGTCGTAGAGGATACCAGAGCCGGTCTTCAAGGAGGCTTCGCAGTCGACCACCTCGTCAGCGAGAGGGCCGTCGCGGTGAACGATCGGTAGGGCGCCGTAGCGTTGGGCTCGCATTTGGGTCTTTTCGGACGGTGTTTCCAAGTCGGGAGCCACGACGAAGTCGCTTGCCCCGATTAATGCGTGTCGAAACGACTCGTCGTTGCCGGTCTTGATTTGAATGCGGTCAGGCCATTGGTCCCACAGCTCTTCGCAGATGGCGACGAGCTCCCCATCGCCTTCTAGTTGTATGACGAGTTGCACGTCGTTGCGTAGGAAGTCAGGCCCGATCTTCGCGAGCAACGCCATGCCATCGTCCTCCACACGACCGATGGCGCCGAACAAAGGCACGTCGCTTCGTACCGGCAACGTCAGGTCGCGTTGCAGCTCGGCCTTGCATTTGGCTTTTCCGTGCATGTCGAACGGGTCGAACCGCGCAGGGAGGTGCCCATCGGTTGCGGGGTTCCAAAGTGCGGGGTCGATCCCGTGGCCCACGCCAGCGAGCTTTGGACCGAGCTCTCGAAACACATCGCTCAAGGCATCACCACCGTCCTGCCGTTGCAGGCGGTGCGCGTAGTTGGCAGACAAGGTCGTCACACGATCGGCGGTGAGCAGACCCGCTTTCAAGACATTGATGCCGTCTGCGTTGCGGGCTTCGTCACCAAGGCCGAGCCACTCCGCGTCGGCCGCATCGAAGCGTCCCTGCCGTGAGGCGTCGTACACCGTGAGCACGCTGGGCAAATCGGGCAGCGCGGAGCGCAAGCGCGCGACGACAGCAGCAGCAGCCCAGCCATGTGCATGCACGATGTCATAGTCGTTCGGGTTCTGCCGAAGTAACTGGGTGACCGCTGCGGCGAAGACGCCGATCCGGGACGCATTGAGCTGTCCGCCCTCACCGGTGAGGGAGTCCGCAGGCAACAAAACCTCCTCGTTGCCAATGAAGGTCAGATTTACGGCATCTGGGGTGCGGCCTGTATATAGCTCGCACGACCAGTCCCTGCCTCCGAGTTGGAGCTCCAGCTTGGTGAGGCGGCGTGCGAGCGCGAGCTTCGCGGTGTCGATATGACCGTAAAGCGGAGCGACCAGGTCGACCGCGTGATCCGAGCGCCGCATGACCTTGGCCAGGGTCGCCACGTCCTGGGCGCCTTGGGCCGATGTGAATGCTTGAGGGGCTATGAAAACGATTCGCAAAGTGCTGGACCATAGCGACTGTTGGGGTCGGCGGCCACGTGGAAAGCCGGGTTGCGCGGTGACGGGGCTGGTCCAGGCTTGTTCTCACATGGCGGGGCGCGAGAAAATCGCGGTTAGCGGCGCTTCGGGGCTCGTGGGCAGCGAGCTGGTGCCGAGGCTTCGGGAGAGTGGGGTCGAGGTTCTTCGTCTAGTGCGGCGTGCGCCGAGGGCGAGCGACGAGGTCGGCTGGGATCCGGACGGAGGGACGATCGATATCGAGGGCCTGCAGGGCATCACTGGGATGATTCACCTGGCGGGTGAAAACGTGGCATCCGGGCGCTGGACCGTAGCGAAAAAGGCCAGGATCCGCGATAGCCGGGTGCTTGGCACCAAGCTCGTCGCAGGCGCCCTGGCGAAGCTGTCGCCCATGCCGCGGGTGCTGGTTTCGGCCTCGGCGACCGGATACTACGGCGCGTGTGGCGACGAGGCGCTCGACGAGAGTGCGCCGCAGGGCTCCGGCTTTCTCGCCTCGGTATGTGGGGCATGGGAAGCCGCTGCGTCTGACGCGCGGGAGGCGGGGATTCGCGTCGTGCACCCGCGCATCGGCGTCGTGCTTGCGCGTCACGGAGGGGTGCTTGCTAAGATGAAAGTGCCGTTCTTGCTCGGCATGGGCGGCCGCATCGCGGACGGTAGTCAGTACATGAGTTGGATCACCTTGGATGACTTGGTGTCCGCGCTCGTCTTTGCCCTAGGACACGATACGCTCGAAGGCCCCGTGAACTTCGTCTCGCCCACGCCGGTGACGAATGCGGCTTTCACTGCCGCCCTAGGCCGTGTTCTCAAGCGCCCGACCGTCTTTCCCGTCCCGAAGCTGATGCTCCGGCTCGGGGTCGGCTCGGACATGGCCAACGAACTATTGATCGGCGGATCGCGCGTCATCCCGGCTTTGCTGCATGCCCGCGGCTTTTGCTGGGAACACACGACGCTCGAACCCGCGCTTCGGTCTCTCCTATAACGCTGCGCCTTGTTTGACCGGCCGTCTGGCTTCAGCGGACACTGCCGTCGTGCCGAGGGGGACCGTGTCATGGACTGCGTGGGCGTCAGCCTTGGCGTTCTTCCTTGCGGGCTTGTTCCCGCTCTTCAATGCCGACGCGTATGGTCACCTGGCTCAGGGACGTCAGATCGCCGCGCTCGGCCGGGTGCCTCGGGTCGATTTCTTCTCGTTTTGGCAGCCGACTCCGCAGCCATGGAAGAACTACGAGTGGGCTTATGATCTCGGAACCTGGCTCATCTACGACCGGCTCGGCGCGGACGCATTGATACTCCTCAAATGCATCGCTCTTGGAGCGCTCGGGTACCTGCTCGTCGTATTGGCAGAGCGGCTAGCCCGCGGCGCTAAGCTCGCGGCCCCGCTGACGCTCGGTGCGCTCCTACTCGCGCTTCCGGTCGCCCGGTTTCGGTTCACGGCGCGCCCACAGATCCTCGGTCTGCTCTTTCCTGCGATTCTTCTCGTCGGCATCAGCGCACTTTACTCAGAGCTGACCTCGTCACGCCGGAAGGCATGGATCCTCGCCGGGCTTGCTCTCTTGCACGTCGCCTGGGTCAACTCTCACGGCTCGCATCTCTTCGGCGTGGCGATCACGCTGATCTTCACGGTCTTGTCGTTTCGGACGGCCGGCTTTCGCTGGATGCTTGGGTTGCTGCTCCTGCAAGTCATAACGACAGGATGTACGCCGTTTGGCTTCTCGATCGCCACCGATGCGGTTTCGCACCTCTCGAGGCCCGAATACCGGGAGCTCGTCGTCGAGTGGGCCGCCTGGTAGCCCAAGGACCCGCTCCGACTGCTGGTTGCGCCGATCGTGACCGCGCTCTTCGTTCTCGTCGCGGTGCGTCGGGTGACTCGCTCTTCCCGATTCGGGCTGGCCTACGGCGTCTTCTGCGTGCTCCTGTGCCTCATGGCGTTCCGCTCGATGCGGTTCGTCGCCCATCAAGTTCTGTTTTGCGCTCCGTTCATCGGGGCAGGGCTCGCGCGGTTGCCAGGCTTTGGGACCAAGCGCCGGGCTGTCGGTGGCTTCATTGGCATCGCGGCTCTGGCGAGCGCGCTTTGGATGATGCAGTTGGTGCCCGCGTTGGGATTCGGTCTGGGCGAGTCGAGGCGGGGCTACCCTTGGGCCTCCGCGGAAGTCATCGAGCGAGGCGTCGAGCACCCGAGAATCGTTGCGAGCATCGAGGACAGCTGGCTCCTGATGTTTGCTGCGCCCCGTTCTCAGCTCCTGATCGACGGGCGTGTGCCTTTTTACGGCCCAGAAATGATCCAGCGCGTTGCGCGGAGCTTTGCGGACCCAGGGCTTTTTGCCGAGCTGTTGAGGAAGTACGACGTCAACACCGTCGTGATCGACCATACCCGCTCCGACCACATCATGGCGACCGAGTACTTGAGCCATCGAAACGAGTGGGCGCTCGACTTCATCGAGGATGGACACTCCCTGTTCGTTCGCCGTGACGTGTCGCCAGAGCTCGAGCCGTTTGAGATTCTCGCTGCAGGGTACCGTACCGGACGCGTGCTCGACCCAGGTTTCAGCGATGCGCAGGTGCGCTCGGAGGTTACCCGCCTTGGTTCGCAGCTGAACACCGGCGCGATCCATGCCTGGCATGAGGGTCTCGAGCTCTTGCGGCCGCTCGCGCGTGACGGCGACCGCGCAGGCATTCGGAAGCACCATGGTCCCGAAGAGCAAGCCCGGGCCCGGGAGGCCTACGAGCGGCTTTCGGTGCCTGCCCGCCGTTACCCTGGCTTCACGACCGTCGAGCTCTACCGCGCGATGGCGGCATCGTCCGCCTGCGACCTCGGCAAGGCCAAAGACGCGCTCGGTCGCGCCCTCTACTCGGGTCAAACGCGTGGTACGGCATTGGTGGGGCTCGAGCTTTCCTTGCGTGGCGGCGATGAGCGCCAGCGGTCTTCGGCATCTGCAGAACTCAGGCGCTTGCTTTCGCAGCCGCAGACCCAGGGCGATCCGTGGGTGACCGCCATTGCGGAAGACATCGATCTCCGCTGCCCAGGGCCCTAAGCGACCGAGTCCCGCACGAGCTCGATCAAGGTGATTTCAGCAGGAGCCGCGATGCGCATGGGTGGCCCCCAGTAGCCCGTGCCTGAGCTGACGTAGATTTGCGAGTCGCCGCGTCGGTGCAGGCCCGACACGAATGGCTGCACGAGGCGCGTAAGAAACCCGAAAGGAAAGATTTGGCCGCCGTGGGTGTGCCCCGAAATCTGAAGGTCGACCCCGTGCGTGCACGCTTCGTCGAACTGCACGGGTTGGTGCGCGAGCAGGACCACCGGCTTGCTCGGGTCCCGGGCCTCCATCGCGCGGGCCATGTCCGCGCCATGACCATGGCCAAACCGCTGGGCCGACCAGTCGTCGACTCCGGCGATGTGGATCGTCTCTCCGTTCTTGCTCAGCTCCACGCGTTCGTTGCGGAGCACTCGGACTCCGAGCCTTCCAAGGAACGACAGCCACGGATCCGCGCCGGAGTAGTACTCATGATTGCCGGTTACAAAATACGTCCCGAGCTTCGCGCGAAGCTCACCGAGTGGCGCCACGGCATCGCCCAGTTCTTCTACCGAGCCGTCGATGAGGTCTCCCGTGATCGCCACGACATCAGGCTCGAGCGCGTTGACTTTGCGGACGACGTCTTGCACGAACTCGCGGCCGATCGTCAGACCGACGTGCATGTCGCTGAGCTGTACGAGGCGCAGGCCGCTCAGGGCATCCGGTAGCTTTTTGAGCTGGATGCCGACGCGCTTTACCTCTACCGGCCGAATTGCCGACCAAACGCCCCAGCCCGACAAGGCCAGTCCAAACACGCCAGCGCCGCCGGCCAGAACCTGTGCCAGAAACTCCCGGCGCCCATCGTGGACCGAGGTAGAGGTCGCGTACTTCACCCAGCTCCAACGGGCGAGCTCGCCGCCCCAGAGTAGGACGAGCAACAAGAACATCGAGCCCATCCAGACGTACCCGACCCACGACACCGGAATCGCGACGTGACGAGGCAAGGTGCGCCAGGCCAGCATCGATGCCGGGATCGAAAGCGCGAGCAGGACGAGCGCGGCGGTGGCGAGCTGACGCCACGGAGACGGCCACATCGGATCTCGGATGAGACGCGCCCACAGGTAATAGTGGGTGGCGATGGTCAAGCCGAAGATGATACCGAGGAAGATGAAGATGCGGCTGTACGACATGGACTGGTGCTTACCGTCGCATAAGGATAGTGCCCGAAGCCGTCAAGTCGCCGCTTGGCCGGGCGTTGAAGGATCGGGCGAATCGTAGCGCTTCTTGCTTTCTTCGAGCTGATCGAGCAGCCGCTGACGCAGCTCCGGGCGGGAAAGGGAGATGATTCGCGCGGCCAGCAATGCGGCGTTCTTCGTTGCGTCGATGCCCACGGCAGCGACGGGGACTCCGGGCGGCATTTGCACGGTGGCAAGCAGGGCGTCGACGCCTTGCAGGGCGCCGGACGCGATCGGAACGCCGATGACGGGGCGGGTCGTATGCGCGGCGACGACCCCCGCAAGGTGGGCGGCCATCCCGGCGCAGGCGATGAACACCTCGACCCCTTGCTTCTCGGCAGCAGCGACGTACTCAACGGTTTCTCGAGGCGTCCGGTGGGCCGACAGGACGCGGACGTCGCTCGGGATCCCCAGCCCATCGAGGACTGCGCGGCCTTTGAGAACGACTGCAAGATCATTCGGGCTGCCGGTCAGGATCGCCACGAGGGGCGCATCGTCCTTGCTTACTTTACTGGCTGTCACCTTGCCTCCCAGGAACAACGGCTTCTAGCGCAAACCGGCCTTGGCGTCACCCGGTGACTTGCGAGCTCGGAAAATCAGCCCGAGGCCTTTACCCGATCTCGGAACCCGCCTATAAACGCGCCCACGTATGAGGAGAGAAGCAGGTGATTTCCGTCGCAGCATCGCATGCACCGCCTTCGTGGTCGTCGCGTTGCTTTATGTGTTCCCGCTGAGTGCGGCGGCCGAAGAGCCTCCCGCACCAGAGAACCCCCCGGCCACTCCGGAGCAATCGACCGCGCAAGTCCAAAGTGACGAGGCGGCAGCCACCCGGGTCTCCGCGCCGGCAGGTATGCCTGCCGAGCCGACCGATGCCGAGACGGCGGTTGAGACGGTTGAGGCAAGCATCGCGCGGGTCCAAATACAGGCAGGAGCGGGCATCGAGGCCAATTACGTCATCGAGTTCGGCGACACCTTCGATTGGGTGCGGATGGTGTCCGGCGAATGGCTCAAGGGCGACATGAAGCGCATGCGCGATGACAACCTCGAGTTTGATAGCGACAAGCTCGACATGCAGAACATCGACTTCGCCGACGTCAGTCATGTCCACTCGCCGGTGGTCAACACCTACGTGTTCGACAACCGCATCTCCGCGACCGGTCCTGCGGTCATCACGCCCGACAAGGTCATCGTCGAAACGGACGAGGGCACCAAGACGTTTCCTCGGAGCGAGCTAGAATCGATCATTTCGGGCGGACAGCACGAAAAAGACTGGTGGTCGATGAAGCTTCGCTTCGGCCTCACCCTGAACCGCGGCAACACTGATCAGCTCACCTATGATGTTGACTTCAACGTTCGTCGCGAAGACAAAATGACGCTTCTCGATCTCAACTACAACACGACCTTTGGCCGCACGAGCGGCACTCAGAACGTCAACCGCCACCTCGGCGAGTTCGATTTCAAGGTGTTTCTGTCGAGTCGATGGTTCGTTACGCCCGCCTTTGGGCAGCTTTTCAACGATCGCTTTCAGAACATCCAGTTTCGAGCCACGCCCGCCGCAGGCGCAGGCCTACACATCATCGATGCCGCCAAGGTCAAGTGGGATTTTCAGACGGGCGCCGGCTATCAGTACCTGAACTACCGGGACGCTGCGATGTTGCCGCCGGGCACCAGCAATCCCCAAAGCGACTTCTTCATTCCGTTCTATACCTATGCGGACTTCGACATTACCGGTGACATCGATCTCACGCTCAGCTGGCTCACCAACCTCGTCGCTACGACCATTGGCAATACCAACCATACGGGTAAGGCCGACCTGGCGATCGAGCTGACAAGCGTCATCGACCTGGACGTCGCGTTCCTGTACCTGCGAACCGAGCAACCAGCGCCTCCTCCCGATCCCGCCGATCCGCCGCTCGATAAGAATGACTACCAGCTCGTCGTAGGCATCAGCGTCGAGCTCGGCTAGCCCTCTTCGTCCTTCAACTCTTCTTTTTGTTCCTGGTGCCGCTTGACCTCCGCTTCGAGCTGAGCGCGTTGCGCCTCGAGGCGAGCTTTGGAGATGTCTTCGTTGGGCTCGTCTATCGCGCCCTTCTCGAGCTTGTCGAGCTCTTCGACGACGTTCGCGAGCTGTTGCTCCGCTTTGGCCTCGGTCTCGGCTAGGTCGGCCTTGTCGAACATGCGTTCCTCGGGGCGGCTCTCTTCGGCGGGCGCGGGCCCTTGGTGCGCCGCGCGCGTGGGTTTAGGAATGAACACCTGATCGGCAGAAAGCTGCCGCTGATTCATGAAGGTGGGGGAAACGATCTCGATGCCGGCCCCATGCAAGGCATCCAAGACGCGTTCGCGTAGCTCCGATTCGGCACTGATCAGGTATTTCACTTCCTCCAGAAACCCCGCGGCCTGGTAGGTGATCGAGAAGTCACCGAGCTCGAGGACAAACACGAAGGGGTCCGAGAGGCCGGCATTTTCCGCAGCGTCGAGCAAGCACTTCTCGACTTTTTCACGCGGCACGTCGTAGCCGAGCGAAACGGTTGCAGCGATGAACGTGCCCGACGGCCGCACCACTGTCACCGGGGTCGTAATGAGGTAAAGATTCGGCAGCGTGGTCAGGTTCCGCCGTTCGGTCTGGATCTCGGTTCGCAACAACCCGAGCTCGGTGACGCGTCCCCGGTGCTCTTCCACCACGATGAAATCGCCGGGCTTGAAGTTCCGGATCGACCGCAGCATCAGCCCCGCCATGGCGTTTCCGAGCAGCGTGGTAGAGGACAGGGCGATCGCTGCCGTGACCAGAATGCCCAACAAGCTCAGCAACTGCCCGCGAGGCGCATCCCCAATGGGGAGCGCTAGGATCGCTGCGACCAGAAAGATCCCGGCCAGCGCAGCGATGATGAGCTGCTGTAAGATCCGGCTCCCCGACGTGGGAGTCTCGCGCTTCATCAGAAGGCGGTACGCGGTCCAGACGACCAGGACGCCGGCCAAGACTGTGAGCAGCAGAGGCAGCCATTCACGAAGGAGGCCTGGGATCGATTTGAGATAGTCCATGGCAGGACGGGATGGTCGCAGAAATCGCACCAT
>Ga0114931_10011784_pt1 | contig 10295 bp, 9 predicted proteins | sample 2SBtaG_FD_89579 | JGI IMG/M metagenome (GOLD analysis project Ga0114931, IMG submission 89579) | Deep subsurface microbial communities from Kolumbo volcano to uncover new lineages of life (NeLLi) - 2SBTROV14_V59a metaG | ecosystem: Environmental > Aquatic > Marine > Volcanic | place: Kolumbo... | reverse complement strand
CCATAAAGGCCGGGCCTGTCACTTATCCGAAAGGGATTGCTCTATTCAAAGAAGGCACCAAAAACTTGTTGAAGAAACCCCTTCACCTATTGTTTCTGAAGAGTTGAGAGAAAAAATGGGGGTTGCGGCTATTGGCGGTGCTGAAGCTATAGGCTATGAAGGAGCAGGTACCGTAGAGTTCCTGGTTGACAAGTATGGTGATTTCTATTTTATGGAGATGAATACCAGAATTCAGGTTGAACACCCTATAACCGAAGAGGTTACTGATTTTGACCTGATAAAAGAGCAGATCAAAGTAGCGGCCGGTGAGCCGATTTTAGGAATTAACTACCTGCCAAAGCTGTTTTGTATGGAATGTAGGATAAATGCGGAAGATCCTAAAAAAGATTTTCGGCCATCTCCCGGAAAAATCACCAACTTGCACATGCCGGGGGGGCATGGTATCAGGATTGATAGCCATGTGTATGCCGGGTATACTATTCCGCCTAATTACGATTCTATGATTGCAAAACTTATTGTTAGCGGTCAATCAAGAGAAGAAGTGATTACCCGAATGGAACGGGCACTTTCAGAATTTGTTATTGAAGGAGTGAAAACAACCATTCCGTTTCATTTGAAGTTAATGCAAGATAAAAAGTTTCAGTCAGGTAAGTTTACTACTGCCTTCTTAGATGATTTTGATTATTCTGACTTAGACGATTAAGCAGCTAGTTGAATAGCGCCAGATATTTGCTTTTATTGGCTTCTACACTATATTTTTTAATCACGGTTTCCCTACCGGCAGTACCTAAACGTATTCTTAATTCGGGAGATTCAATGAGTTGACTTAATTTGGCCAGCCATTCATTAGAAGTGCTGGCAAGGTAACCGTTCTTCCCATCCTGGATTATGTCATTATTTACCCCTACCGGAGACATGATGGTAGGTATGGCGAGCCCCATGTATTGCAAACCTTTAGCCCCACATTTGCCTTTGGTCCATTCATTATCGGGTAGCGGCATGATACCAATATCAACATCCTGCAGATCTTCTACTTCTGTTTCGGCCTGCCATTTTATCCCTTCAATGCCAAGATCCGGTTGTTTGTAGGCGGGCTCGCCAACCACCTTAAATTCAATCTTCTCATGATATTTATTCTTTAGGTTATACAAAACAGGAATAATTTCTTCAAAATGTTTAATGGTGCTAAAACTGCCTGTCCAACCGATAACAATTGGATCCTCTGCTGCTTTTGGATTATTTCGTGGTTTATACCAGTTCGTATCTATGGTGGTTGGAATTTCTTGGACATTTTTATTGAACTGTCGGGCATAATTAGCCAGAAAAGAATTACCGGCAACAACTTGATTTGCTAAGACAATAATTTTTTTAGTCTTACCGGGATTCTTCAATAAACTAAAAATTCCATGATGTTCATTTTTGTCTGCCAGCCAAATGGCATCATCAAAATCATAGATTAACGGAATATTTAATCTGGCAAGTTGTTCTTCAAAATAGCTTGTGCCGGTCATAAAAGCTTCACGTTGGATAAAAATAAAATCGTAGGTTGAAGCAGATTGCAGGTCTTGCTTGCGTTTATGACGAGCCTTAAAGAAAATCTTAAGTTTGGCCAGATATTGATTTGGCTGATAGAGAACCTTATCGTCTTCCGCAGAAATCAAGAACGATAAATGGCATTCAATGCCATTTGCTGCTAAATAACTAAAATACTGTTCAAACCTATATCGTTGGGAGGGCGACCTATTTGGCCGGTGCATGCCAATAAAAAGTACTTTTTTTGTCATTTATCCTTGTTCAATAAGGCTTATAAGTTCATTATACCAATCTTTCCCATATTTTCTTATCAAAGGTTGCTTAAGAAATTTATAGAGTGGCACTTGCAAATTCAACCCATTATTGCAGGCATCCTTGCATATATGCCATCGGTCATAATTTACAGCCTCAAATTGTTCATAGCGGGTTACCCGCAAAGGATAAAGATGACAGGAAATTGGTTTACGAAAATCAATTTTGTTATCTAGAAATGCTTGTTCTATCCCACATTTTAAGATAGAGTTTTCATCATATCTGGCGTAAGCACATTCTTTACCGCCAATGGTAGGCGTTGAAAATTCACCATCTTCATCAAAAATGTAGATACCTTGTTTGGCGATGGCTTGCTTGCCAATTTCAGATAAATATGGTTCTATTTCGGGGTAAACTTCTTCCAGTACCTCTAGTTCATCTTCAATTAAAGGAGCTCCCAAGTCGCCTTCTACACAGCAAGCACCTTTACATTTACCCAGATCACAGACAAAGTACTCATCCTTAATGTCGTCTGTTAAAATTACCTTGCCTACTTCAATCATAGGACAAAAATAAGCGAGTTGAAATTATTATGATAATACAACACTAAAACTTAAGCCAAATAAATACTTTAAATTATAACTCATATTTAATACTTAAATAAACCAGATTAATCAAAAAGATTGGTTTGTTTGCTGGTTTCTTCGACCATTTTTTGCTTTAATGATTTGAGCAACTTGCTTTTAGTGCAGTAGGCTACCTGGTAGTAAGGCACACGACTGTTTGCCAGGTTATATTTATGCAAAGTGCCGGAAACATTATAACCTAGGCGCTTAATTTGTTCTAAATAGGCCTTAATTACTAACAAAAAAAACGATTCGTCATTAATGAGTTCTGCAGATTCTGCCAGCCGGGCCCAGGAAGAACCAAAATACGCATTCATCGTTTCCCGTTCTTCTTCTAGGTAAAATTTATAATTAAAATACTCACTATGAATAAACGAGTTAACCAAGAGAAAATCTACATCCATATCAGCCAGGATTTCCATAGTTTCAAAATTAATGTCAAACGACTGAACATCAATGATGCATAAAATGGTTGTCGAAGAGCCACCAATTTTATCGGGTAAGTAGGGAGGAAGTTTTTCAATAGTTTGGTTAATGTCTCCTTCTAAGATAATAGTAGGTGCCTTAGGATAGTGCCTGCCAATTCTTATTTTCAAAGCACTGGCATATTGGCTATCCTTCTCAGAAAATACATACCGCTGAAACTTTTGGTCGTTTCCCAGGATGGTTAGAGGCGTGCCCTGTCGTAGCTTTTCCTCATCATCAATAGTAACCAGCCCAGGCCCGGGCCCAATATATAAAAGCATCTTAGTTTTATTGCGCAAGTCGAATCTGTTATGGTAAGCTTTAATATAACTTTGGACTATTCCAAGTTTATCTAAATACCATTTATTAGATTCTAAAACAGGAAATCCATCATTTTCTAATGAAAGTGCCCTGTTTGGTTGCTTAATAATCATTAATCAATGAATGAAGGTTATCCAAATTTAATTTTTTTCGAGGTGTTTTTTTACTTTAACTAAGAATATTTTTTTTACAACAACGACAAAATTGTATTAATATTTGAGTATCAATAGGTTACCTTACTAAGTAAAAGTTCCAATTTAACTAAGTAATTATTTGTCTTAAAATTTTAAATATTCACCAGCAAAAATGAGTTAAATACTGTGACCAATTTGTAACTTGCATGATTATTTTTTCGCATGAATTACCTCGAATCTCTAAATGAGCCACAGCGTGAAGCTGTAATTAATACGGAAGGCCCTTCCATGATCATTGCTGGTGCCGGATCGGGAAAAACTAGGGTACTTACCTACCGGATTGCCCATTTAATTAAAGCACAAAATGTTGATCCTTTCAACATTTTGGCCTTAACCTTTACCAATAAGGCAGCTGGAGAGATGCGTCATAGAATTGAGTCAGTAATTGGGGCTGAAGCAAGAAATATTTGGATGGGTACTTTTCATTCTGTCTTTGCCCGGATACTAAGATCGGAGGCTGGGGCGCTTGGTTTTCCTAATAACTTTACCATATATGATACGGATGATTCCAAGACTTTATTAAGGGCCATTGTTAAAGAAAAGAACCTGGATGATAAGTTATATAAAGCTAATGTTGTTTATAACCGTATTTCTGGAGCTAAGAACCGGCTAATTTCATGGCAAGAGTATAATAATAATCCGCAGTATCGATCAGATGATGATCAGGCACTAAGACCGGAAATAGGAACGATTTATAAGGAATATGTCCAACGCTGCTTCAAAGCAGGCGCAATGGATTTTGATGATTTGTTGTTTTACACCAATGTCCTCTTTCGTGATCATCTAGATATTTTAAATAAGTACCAGCACCGGTTTAGCCATGTGTTGGTTGATGAGTTTCAGGATACGAATGTTTCACAGTATTTAATTACCAAGAAGCTGTCGGCAGTAAACCAGAATATTTGCGTAGTGGGCGATGATGCGCAGAGTATCTATGCCTTTCGCGGTGCCGACATTCAGAATATTCTTAATTTCGAAAAGGATTATCCTGATTTAAGGGTGATCAAGCTGGAGCAGAATTACCGTTCTACCCAAATGATTGTTGATGCCGCTAACTCGGTGATTAGCAATAACAGTGCTCAACTCACTAAACAGGTTTGGACTCAAAACCTAGAAGGTGAGAGAATAGAATTGATAAGATGTGCTTCCGATAACGAAGAAGGAAAGCTAGTTGCATCTTCCATCTTTGAAGAAAAGATGCAAAATCATCTAAAGAACTCTGATTTTGCCGTGTTGTACCGTACAAATAGCCAATCCAGGGCCATAGAAGAAGCACTAAGGCGTATCAACCTTAAATATAAAATTGTTGGTGGGCTGTCATTTTATCAGCGTAAGGAGATAAAGGATATGCTTGCTTATATGCGGTTTACCATTAACCATAATGATGAAGCTTCTTTAAAACGGATAATTAACTTGCCTAAACGTGGTATTGGCGATACTACGGTGAATAAGTTGATTGTCTATGCCAATGAATCTCAAAGCTCTATTTGGGATGTCTTGCAAAAATCACCGGAGGTTGTTGGTGGCAGGGCTTCTGCGGCTATCGCTGAATTTGTGAATATGATTAAGCGTTTTAAGATAGAGGTTGAAAAGCATGATGCCTTTGAAAGTGCCTCTGTTATTGCCAAGGGCTCAGGACTTATGCGTGAGTTATATAATGATAAAACCATAGAAGGGCTTAGCCGGTATGAAAACCTGCAAGAATTGCTGAATGCCATTAAAGAGTTTGTTGAATCGGATGAAGTAAAATTATCAGGGGCTGATGATCAGGATAAATCGTTGGCCGCCTTCTTGCAAGAAGTTACACTTCTTACAGGAGTGGATGAAGACAATGCCAAAGATGGAGGCGAACAAGAAGCGATTACCCTGATGACCATCCACATGGCCAAAGGCTTGGAGTTTAAAAATATTTATGTTGTAGGGATGGAAGAAGACCTATTTCCATCACAAATGATGCTCAGCTCACGGGCAGATCTGGAAGAAGAACGCAGGTTGTTTTATGTGGCAATTACCCGGGCGCAGGAAAAACTATTTTTATCATACGCCTTAAGCCGTTACCGCTTTGGTAGGCTAAAAAGTTGTGAAGCAAGCCGGTTTATAGAAGAAATTGACCCGAGGTTTATCAAGAAAAGTAGTAAACATGGAGGGGGAGCCAGAGAAAAGTCAACAGCTAATAAGGTCACATATTATGCTAAAAACCTAGTAAAGAGTGCAAAAAGAGCTAACCGTCCTGCTTCATCAGTACCCGTTCATCAGGTGTCAGCCAATTTTGCTCCTAGTGATACCAGTAGTTTGGCGGCTGGCATGAAAGTGGAACACCCAAAATTTGGCTATGGCAAAGTACTCTCTCTGGAGAGTAGTGGTGCAAACCGAAAAGCAAAAGTGCAGTTCGACAACTTTGGCGAGAAGACTTTATTACTTAGCTTTGCTAAACTTAAAATACATTCATAATCTTATATGTTCGATTATAATACATCAAGAACGCCCATGAAACTCCGGGAATTTGGCCGCAATGTTCAAAACCTGGCACATTATATCAATAATATTGAATCAAAAGAGGAAAGGACTAAGTACGCAGAAGCCCTGGTAGAATTGATGAAACAGGTAGTACCGTCTTCTAAAGACAACCAGGAAGGGAACCAACGCCTTTGGGACGATATGTATATTCTTGCCGATTTTAAACTTGATGTCGATGGACCGTATCCAAAGCCCGAAAGGAAGTTAATGGATAGTAAGCCGAAAAAGGTTGAATACAGTGATAATAATATTCGCTTCCGGCATTATGGCCGTAATATCATTCTAATGATAGAAGAAGCAAAAGCGATGGAGGATGAAGAGCAAAAAGAAGCGGCAGTATTTCAAATTGCCCGTTTAATGAAAAGTTTTCATGTTACCTGGAATAAGGAAACACCGGAAAACGAGTTGATCGCTAAAAATATTAAAATCCTCTCAGGCGGAGACCTAGAACTAAATATAACCAAAGCGGAAGAGCTAGATTTGCTTGATCCACTCTATAAGGACAAGCCAAGATCGGTCAATAAGGGTTCTAATAAGGGCGGCAAATCTCAAAATCGCAGACGCAGAAAATAAATGACAACCTTTAGGATTCAGGGGAATGCTCAGCTTGCCGGGGAAATTGAACCCCAGGGCGCTAAAAATGAAGCATTGCAAGTAATCTGTGCGGTTTTGTTAACAGCAGAACCGGTGGTAATTAATAAAATCCCTAATATTCGAGACGTAAATAAGCTTATTGACCTTCTGGGCTCAATGGGTGTGAAAATTGAACAACAAGCCGCAGAAACATACCGGTTTCAGGCAGATGACATCAATGCATCATATCTTCAAAGTGAAGAGTACCGTGAGAAGGCGGCTTCTCTTCGTGGCTCAATTATGATACTAGGCCCTCTTTTGGCCAGGTTTGGCGGTGCGCAAATACCCAAACCAGGTGGAGATAAGATTGGCCGTAGGAGATTAGACACCCACTTTCTGGGATTTCAAGAATTAGGTGCCAGGTTTAAGTATAATCCAAAGGATGGGTTCTATCATATAGATGCCTCGCAGCTACAAGGCAAATATATGTTACTCGATGAAGCTTCGGTAACCGGTACCGCTAATATCCTAATGACGGCTGTTCTGGCAAGAGGTGAAACAATTATTTATAATGCTGCCTGTGAGCCTTATATTCAGCAATTGTGTAAAATGCTTAATAGCATGGGTGCTAAGATAAATGGAATTGGTTCAAACATGTTAAGCATCGAAGGGGTAGAAGAACTTTCGGGTACTACTCATACCATGCTGCCCGACATGATTGAGGTGGGGAGTTTTATTGGTTTAGCCGCTTTAACTAAATCGACTATTACTATAAAAAATACTGCTATTGAGCATTTGGGGATTATCCCTTCTGTGTTTGAGCGTATGGGCCAGCATCTCGAAATTAATGAAAACGATATCGTAGTGCCGGCTCAAGACGAATACGTGATAGAGTCGTTTATTGATGGTTCTATTATGACAATTGCCGATGCACCCTGGCCAGGATTTACTCCTGATTTACTCAGTATTGTTCTTGTGATGGCCACCCAGGCTAAAGGTACCGTGCTCATCCATCAGAAAATGTTTGAAAGCCGTCTCTTCTTTGTGGATAAACTCATTGATATGGGGGCACAAATCATTTTATGTGATCCACACCGGGCTACGGTAATTGGCCAAAATCGCCAGACTCCCTTACGAGGCATTAAAATGACTTCCCCGGATATTAGGGCCGGGGTAGCCTTATTATTGGCGGCACTCTCGGCTGAAGGCGAGAGTACGATTTATAATGTTGAACAGATAGACCGGGGTTACCAGTATATAGATAAGCGACTAAATGCTTTAGGAGCCAAGATCGAGCGGTTGTAATTTGGTAACAAGTTATGGTGTTAAGGCAATTACGATTAACTACTAATTATTGGCCACTCGAACGCTTAGTTTTGCTTTCGGCATCTGCCCATTTGGCCTTTCAACTTCTATAAAAATTACTATATTAGCTTAATGAATTTTCTGATCAAACTAATTCTTAATGCTGTAGCCATATTGCTTACTTCGTATTTACTTGCCGGGGTGCATGTAGAAGGGTTTTTGGCAGCTTTTCTGCTGGCTTTTGTGTTGGCTATATTCAATGCGATATTAAAACCAATACTTATTATTCTAACCATTCCGATTACGGTACTCACCTTAGGGTTGTTTCTTGTTGTAATAAATGCCGGGGTATTATTATTGGCTGCCTACTTTGTTGAAGGTACCCATATCGATAGCTTTTGGTGGGCCGTATTATTTGGACTTATTGTTTCTGTTGTAAATAGTATTTTATATAGGCTGGCAGGAGAAAAATAGTATCTTATGAAACCGGTTTTCATTTTTATTAGTTTACTATCCATCACCGGACCATTATTTGGCCAGGGATTTGCAATTCTTACCGACCAGCTGATTGAACCGGCCAAAAAACAAGCAGATAAAGGGTTTACAGAATATGATGTAGGCAATATTGTGTTGTTTAGTGGTAACTACAAGAACTACGAAGAATTCTACATACTGGATAAAAATACAAGCGATAAAATTTATGAATATAAGGAGGATGAGCCGAAAGCCAGGCATCTCTATCCACGTTTTTTTATGACACCTGATAACCCCGACCTTATTATTATAACTATGAGTTTGGAAGGTAATTATAGTTGGGGCTCACATATTTTTATGGTTGACCATAACAAGGTAACCCACCCGGGATTTTTGCCTTATGGAGCAGATAATTTCAACTTTTCAGCGCTGGGATTGTATTGCCAATTCGAGCAGCATGACGGTTGGTACATTATGTTTTTTCAGGATAATGAAAAAATTATAAAATACGATACCGATGAATTAATTGATAGTAGCGATTTGGAATTTAAGATTGAGAAAGACAAAATTACCCGGTTAAATAAGTAATGAACCTTTTAAGTGAATTAAGCCTTCAGGAATAAATCGAATACCGCTCCTTCTTTTTCTTAAATAAATCTCCCAATAATTTCCCCGTAAGGGCTCCGAAACCACCGGCAAAGCCACCAATGGCTGCAGTAACAAGCATAAGAAAATAGGGTGAGCTAAGTGAAAATATGGCTGCCACCTTGTTACTTAAGATGGATTCATTGGCTGTATCAATAAAATAGACCTGGATAAACCACACCAAAGCAAATGCTATAAATCCGGCAAGGAAAGTAGTCAAGCCTTTGGTTGGAATTAGCAAGCCAATTACACCACTAATAATAAAAACGCTCCACCAGGGTAAAAAGAATTGTCCTAAATAAGCCAATATGCCAATCAGTATAATTTGTATTATGGTTTTCATCTTTATTTATTATTTTTTGTGTCTTATAGGGTGATTTTATACTTCTACTAACTCAATTTGTTATTGGTCATGCGGATTTAATACTTGCTTTACCAATGGTTCTTTAATGTCTTGAGGCGAATGGGCCAATTGCATAGTTAAATAATTACCCAAGGCCCAACTTTCAATAAAATTATCATAATAATAGCTTCCCGGGTTACCAGATTGCCCACCCGGATACACCCCGAATGCCTTGGGTCCATGTGGGTCTAGTTCAACAATCATCCGCCATGAGGGTCCGTGATTGGCAGAGGTGGCATTAACAATACCATGATTACCGCCAATAGCTATATGATAGCTGCCCAAGGGCTTAATGCCCAGTAAATGTTTGATATAGGTGTCTTTAAAATTGACCCATTCAACCGCTTTGTTGTCTTTTTTAGCAATTTCGGCCATCTCATCTGCCATTTGCCTGAAGGATTTTATGAGCAATACCCGAGCGTCTTCTTTTTCTGTGGTAGAATCTATATCAAAGAGGGGAAAGTTGGGTTGCTCTTGCAAAAGCTTAATGGTAGTATAAGTAGTTGGGTAGGGGAGCGACACCTTACTGGTACGCATTTCGTCCCAAATCATGGGATACAACCGGTCCCACCAGCGCTCATAATAACTGGCACCGATAGAATGTACATTATTATAGAAATCCCAACTGGTTAACTGATTAAAGGCTTCGACTTCCGCAGCATTCATGGGGATACTATCCAGAGCGGCCAAAAAGGTACCCATACTTTCAGCTGCTTTAAGATTATAATTATCATTCTGCAAAGTCATCATTGTTTGAGGCGTGGCTTGGTCAATACCTCTGAGGGTATTATTAATTCTTCGGTTACGGTAATTCTCATAACTTGCCGCATGCACATAATAAGGGTAGGTACTATCAGCCGGGTATTGATTTGCTGAAGAAACAAAACCCCTTTCCGGGTTTTTATACATCACATTCTGCCCATTAGGAATGAAGGTCCAGTCGTGATTGGTGGTGGTTCCATCTAGTAAGAACTTACCTTCTTCTAT
>Ga0114931_10011783_pt1 | contig 10296 bp, 11 predicted proteins | sample 2SBtaG_FD_89579 | JGI IMG/M metagenome (GOLD analysis project Ga0114931, IMG submission 89579) | Deep subsurface microbial communities from Kolumbo volcano to uncover new lineages of life (NeLLi) - 2SBTROV14_V59a metaG | ecosystem: Environmental > Aquatic > Marine > Volcanic | place: Kolumbo... | reverse complement strand
CGTGGATGCGGGTCGTGCCGATGAAGAAAGCGGCTCACCAGTTCATTCAGATACAATCCGCAATACAATCGCGTTGCATCAAGCCGCAAAACAGGCCCAAGCCATTCGACGCCGGTCAAGGTCTGCAGATCCGACCGACCGGTCCAAGAGAGACTCAACAGGTTGAAAGGCTGCAGCAGCCCTGCCCATTTTACCCGCTTTCGCTGCGCTCCCTTTGCAACCAAGGCAACTTTTCCATGATTCCGGCTCAGTATCTCTATGAGCAAACTGGTCTCCCGATAGGGTTTGCGGGACAAAACAAATCCTTCCTGCAATTCGATGCGCTGCCGATCATTCACGGCGACAACCGTCAGCTTTTCGCAACATCGCCATAGTTCACCAGGTCCATCGTCGTATCGGTCATCGCCATCACATAGATACCGGCCTTCGATAGTATTTTCACCTTGTCGTCGGGAACGGAAAGCGATGCAAACAGCGGGATCAGACGCTTTCCGGCATATTCAGGAAAATAATCGAAAAATACCTTGTTGTCGACGAATTCGATAAATCCCCTGACATAGGAGTCCCGAACCGTGGATTTCGTCTCGTTCAGGAAAACCAAATCGCCGGCAACCGCCACCACATCGAATTCACGTTTCGCCGAAGGATCAGCGGGGTTCCGCTTGTCGACCCTGACAGCAAACAAATCCAGTTGGGGACAATCGAAATATTCCTTGGCAATCCGTCGGATATTGGGCGCAACGATGTCTTCCACCACTGTCCCGAGCTTATTCGCCAATTCCCCCCAGCGCTTATTCATCGCTTTTTGCTCGGCCCGGGACTCTTCCTTGAACTCCTTCATCTCGTCCTTGAAACCCTTCATCTCGTCCTTGAACCCGTACATCGCCAATTGGAATCGGTTGACGTTCTTGGCAAGTTTTTGAAGCTCCATTTCGGTATTCAAGTGCTCATAGGCAATTTTCATGACCAACTCTTCCAGTCGATCGACCTGTTCTTCTACGGCCTGCATTGTTTTGCTCCGTTAGTTCCCGATCATCATCGCAAATTAGCACAAAAAAGCGGTCAATGCCATTCGCCATGATGACAATCGAGATGGTAATCCGGCCTGAAACAGGCGACAATAGCGATGCAATGATTCATCACTACAAAAAGGAAATGGACAAAACATGAAAAAACACATTTTGGCATTGATTTTTATCGCTTTTGCAGCAGGTTGCGCGACCAACGACAAGCCGAAAACGACGTCGGCGCCCGCATCCCCGATGGAGCCGGCTGCAACCGCGGCAAGCAAAACGACCTTCGACCCGGATAAAGGCGTATTGATCGAGGAATCGGCCAAGGTCACCGCCTCTGTCCTATCGGTCGATAAAGAAGACCGAAGCATCACTGTCAGGGATCCCGACGGCAACATCCGTGAAATCGATGTGACCGACGACGTCAAGAACTTCGATCAGATTCACCCCGGTGACAAACTTGTCCTGGAAGTCTACAGCGCGCTGGCAATGAAGCTTGCTGCACCCGGTGAAGAGTTCGAGGATCAGCAAGCGCAGATGGTTGCGGTGGCAAAGCCGGGCGAAAAACCCAAGCTCGTCAACGTCGATGTGGCCGAAGTTCTCGCCGAAATCACCGCAATCGACAAAAAGACGCGTGCGGTCACGGTCCAGGGTCCAGGCGGCAACTCAGTGACGATTCAGGTACCGAAAGACATCGAAAAATTCGATGAGCTCAAAGTCGGCGACAAGGTAAACGCCAGATATATTCAAGCATTTGCCGTTTCCGTACAGAAAGTGGATTGAAGCGGGTCTACCGGTGCTCATTTTGTGCACCGGTCCATCGATCGACGCTTTGGCTCAAAGCGAAAGCGGTGTGATAAAAAAGGCAGCGCGACAAGAACATCGCGCTGCCTGATCGCTTGCAGGCGCTGAAATGATGCTTTTGTTCTTCGTCATGAAGCGGCTTGCTTCAATTCTTTTTGCGCCGGCGCATTTCCCTTCTCCAGTTTTTCCAGCCTTTTCTCCAACTTCGAAAATGTTTTGAGGATATCGGTTCCGGTGATAATGCCGATCAGCTTGTTTTCCTCATTCACGACTGGCAAAGCACCGATTCTTTTCTCCGCCATAATCGAGGCGGCCTTGGATGCCCGGCTGTTCGCCGTAATGGTTTCCACGCCCCGATGCATGATCGTTTTGACTTTCCGCGGCACCACATAAAGCTCCGACCCCTCTTTTTGCTGCACAACCGAACGCGGGCGATGCCGAGGACCCAGCGCTTTGTAGAGGTCCCGGTCGGAAACGATGCCAACGACCCGCCCGTCTTCCACCACCGGCAGATGCCGAATTCTCTCATAGTGAATCAGAAAAAAAACCCGGTCGACCAAGTCGTCCGGTTCGACGGTAAATACCTTTTTCTGCATTAATTCTTCAACAAGATGCATAAAAACTCCAACAGTCTGATCATCACCGGGAAAAATTCGGCGCGGTGCATGGCGCGCCGGGCGCATTTCTGGGAAAAAGTCCATACTAGATGGCAGAAGCCACCACCATCGGCGCGGTTATTATATCGGAAGAGATCGCATCATGCTACGTAACATTGTTTTTTTTCAGCAAAAGAGATAGCATAGGGCGGCGATGGAAGTTCATAAAGATTCCGGACAAAGGATAAGCGCGTCCCCCGCCCCGTTACCTCCTGATATAATATCGCGTTGACTGACACATGACAGTGACCGACCGCGTCTAACGGCAACGTGCCACGCCCGGCCACAGCAAAACTTAGACTTCCAATCCCTCATTGATGTTGCATCTGAATGTCGGCCCCGCAAAAAGAAAATCCTGCTGAATCGCTTCTGATCGAGCTGAAAAGCAGTTCCTTCACTCTGCCAATCCTGAAATTATTCGGCAACGACCTCGCGCTGATCGGTGAACAACTGAGCCGCACAGTCGAACAGGCTCCAGATTTTTTTCGAAACACCCCCATTGTGATCGATCTGAGTCCGTTGGCGGAAGAGAGCCGGCAGATCGATTTCGCCGGGGTCGTAAGCCTTTGCCGAGACCTTGGCATGGTCCCTATCGGCATGCGCGGCGGCAATGCCGAGCACAACCACTCAGCCAAGGCGCTGGCTATGGCGATACTGGCGGACCGAAGTACCAAGCACAGGGCAGCTCAGCCGCCCAAACCCGCGGCACCGGCAGAAGCAGAAGCAAAAAACGATCACCCGCCACCAAGTGCCGGCAATGCAACCCGATTGATCACTCAGCCGATTCGTTCCGGCCAGCGCGTTCATGCCGAAGGCAGTGATCTGATCGTCACCGCCCATGTCAGTGCCGGCGCCGAAATTATAGCGGATGGTCATATTCATGTGTATGGAACCTTGCGTGGGCGCGCCTTGGCCGGCGCCAAAGGCGACACGACAAGCCGTATTTTCTGCAATGACCTGCAGGCGGAACTGATCGCCATCGCCGGACAGTATCAAGTCAGCGAAAATATGGATGATTCCATTCGCGGCCTGCCGGTGCAGGTTTACCTTGAAAACCACTCTCTCATGATTCATCCGTTATGAAACGGGTGCTCGCATTCATCCGTGGAGGATAGAACTTTGGCAAGAACGATTGTTGTAACTTCGGGCAAAGGGGGCGTGGGGAAAACCACCACCAGCGCTGCCATCGCCATGGGACTGGCCAGGAAAGGACACCGTACTGTCGTGATCGACTTCGATGTTGGTTTGCGCAACCTGGACTTGGTTATGGGTTGCGAACGCCGCGTCGTTTATGATCTGGTCAATGTGATTCAGGGCGAAGCCAACATTCGCCAGGCGTTGATCCGTGATAAACGCTGTGAAGAGCTGTATGTCCTGCCCGCCTCTCAGACCCGGGACAAAGAGGCTCTGAGCAAAGAGGGGATCGGCGAGATCCTGGATCAGTTATCCGGAGACTTCGAATACGTCGTTTGCGACTCCCCGGCCGGGATCGAAAAAGGTGCGACACTGGCCATGTATTACGCGGATGATGCCTTTGTCGTCACCAACCCTGAGGTATCGTCGGTGCGCGACTCCGACCGAATGCTCGGTATTCTGGCGAGCAAATCGCGCCGGGCCGAAAGCAATGAAGAGCCGATCAAGGAGTATTTGCTGCTGAACCGCTATTCTCCCAAGCGCGTCAAGGTGGGTGAAATGCTGAGCGTCGAAGATGTCCAGGAGATTTTGTCCTTGGATCTGCTTGGCGTCATTCCAGAATCCAAAACCGTGTTGAACTCTTCCAACGCCGGAATACCGATCATACTCGACGAAAAAAGCGATGCCGGTCAGGCCTATGTCGATGTCGTCGCACGTTATCTCGGCGAAGACGTTCCGCATCGGTTCATCAACGACAAAAAAGGCCTCTTGGGTCGCTTATTCGGAGGCTGAGATGGGATTACTCGACTATTTTCGTGCATCGCGTCGCAGCAGCGCCTCGGTTGCCAAGGACCGTTTGCAAATACTGATCGCACACGAACGTGCTGAGCGCAACAGCCCTTCCTATCTGCCGCTGCTGCAAAGTGAGCTGCTTGCGGTGGTTCGCAAATATGTCCACGTCGACCACGATGCGATCTCCGTTTCTCTCGAACAATCGGACAATCAGGAAGTTCTTGAGCTCAATATCGTACTGCCGGAAGAAGGCCAGGCTGAGCCGCTACAACCGCGCTGATACACCGTTGATCCGAGGTCGTTACGCAGTCGATGCGGGTCCAATCGGGCGTCCGCAAATCTTGATTGCAACCCTGATTAGAAACCAAGGACCAGCGCTGGGCTGATAAAATACATTTCAAACCTTCATCTTTTAGTAAAACCAACAAATCGGAGCATTCGTATGACTGATGAAATAGGCATAGCCGCAGGAAAAATCTGGGAATACCTCAAGACCGTAGAGAAAGCGAGCCCGACCAAAATCGCAGCGGAAACAGGTATTGGGAAAAACGATGTGCAACGAGCGCTGGGCTGGTTGGCGCGTGAAGACAAACTCGTTTTAGAGCAGGAAGGGCGGTCTGAATTTTTCAGTCTTATTGCAGATTAGATCGCTTCCAGCGTCGAAGGGAATCTGGCCGGTCGTCGTGAGTTGCTATTTCATCCACTCCTCCAACCCGACCGGCTATTCCCGATCCGGCTCCAGGGAACCGTCCCCGGAACAGACTGATCGACGTGCAGCCAGCCCTTCGCTACTTCTTGGAAAGCCTGCCGATCTTTTCCCGCTAAGGAATGTGCACGAAATAAGTCAGACAAGTACGACATGGTGTGCGCAGCACACCCTACAGTCCCGTCGACGCGGCGACATCCAATGTAGGGTGCGCCATGCGCACCAATCGGGCGGAGCGAATCCGTCGAAGTTATTTCATGCACGTTCCTAACAGCGTTCCGTCGCGGCCCTCCCGAGCACAAACCCGAACGCCAGGTGTCGCGTTGACTGGAAAACAATGGCTTTGGCGTACCGCGGCATATATGGCCATTGTGGCCGGGAGCCTGTTGGCCGGTGCCTTTTTGAGCGATCGGGCGTTGCTGCCTTATCTTTCGTTCCCACCGCCACCGCCACCACGACATGCCGTTCCATTCTCCTGGCCCGCCTTTTGGCTGATCGCGGTTTCGGCGACAATCTGTGTGGGGCCTTTTCTCATCAGGATCATTTCCTCCGCCGGCAGCACCGAACCTCGAGCAACAGCTACTGCCCGTTTCCCGTCGTGGGGCTGGCTGGGCGTGATTGTCATGCTCACTTTCTGGGTCTTGGCCTGGAACCGTTTTCCCTGGTTTGAACCATTTCAGGCGCACACATTCGCCCCATTGTGGCTGGGATATATCGTAACCGTCAACGCGTTGACTGCCCGCCGAACCAGAGGACAGTGCATGCTGACGAACCGCACACGTTACTTTCTTGCCCTGTTTCCGCTCAGTGCGATTTTCTGGTGGAGCTTCGAATTCATCAATCGATTCATCGGCAACTGGTACTATGTCGGGGTCCAGGAGTTCGGAGGATGGCACTACCTGCTCTTTACTTCTATATCGTTCTCGACCGTTCTGCCTGCAGTGCTGAGCACGGCAGAATGGCTTCAATCCTTTCCCTTGCTCAGCGCAGGACTGGAGCGGTTTGTGCGCTTGACCGTTCCTCGTTTCCGACTGCTTCCGGGATTGCTGATGATCGCCAGTGTCTTCGGTTTCATTGCTCTTGCCATCTGGCCGCAGCCGCTGTTTTTTCTCGCATGGCTGATGCCGCTGCTGCTGATCCTCGCACTGCAAGCCTGCGTCGGGGAATGGCAAACATTGGTCGATCTGGCGGCGGGGGATTGGCGCCGTCTGTGGCTGCTGGCCCTCGCCGGCCTGATCTGCGGTCTGTTTTGGGAAATGTGGAACGCAAAAAGCCTTGCCCACTGGGAATACGCCGTTCCTTATGTTCAGCACTTCGAAATTTTCAAAATGCCTGTTCTGGGCTATGCCGGTTATATCCCGTTCGGCATCCTTTGCGGGCTGTTTGCCGACTTCATCATGGGGCAGCCCAAGCCCCTCAAAGGTGCTGGGATGCAAAGCAGAATGGCCGCGGATAACGCGGGGACTGCGTTCGGCGCTTAAAGGCTGGCCTGCCCCTTATGAGCATAATTCTGCTCATATCGAACCTGACAGGTATGGCACCGCTGCGCGGCCGGCCGGACCTTGAGCCGCTCGAAGCCAATCGCGTCGCCGCAATCGACACAAACCCCATATCCACCCTTGGCAATACGAAGCAACGCGGCATCGATTTCGCGGACCTCCTCCACATGCTGATCGATGATAGCAAGATTGAGATCAACCAGCAGATCGGCAACCGATTCTTCTTCCATATCATGGACCTGCCCGGCGAGCTCGCTAAAATGCTCATTGTCGGATGCCAGCAACTCCTGGCGAATTTCTTCCCGCAATTCGAAAAAGCGTTGCTTCAACTGTGTTTTCAACTCGTTGATCTGTTTCTCTGACAAGTCAGACGGCATAACCTCCTCCGCATTCTTAACCAAATGCCGAACATCAATTCTGGCATTCTTTCCAGCCGCGCGCCGTGCGGCATAGTGTAGCACACACATGGACGGCATCCTTTGGCAAAATCATGAGCGCTAGTACAGTGATGCATAGATTACTGTCAGAGCATTGTTGGGTTACGGTGCGCTCATAATTCAGTGGAAGCTTGATATATCGGTAAAAAGCGCACCTAACCCAACCTACATTTAATGCTAGCAACATACGCATTGCTGTACTAGCCAAACGCCATGGCTTCCACCAATATCCATTCCGGCGCGCAGCTCTGCTTCGAGCCGGAAATCTGTATCGTTGCCCGGCAGGCTTTGCGATCCAGGCTGGCCGCCCATCGTTTGACCGCTTCGGTTTCCTCTCGCCCGCCCGGATGGCCGGGATAAGCCACGATCGAAATCCGCCCGTGCGAAGCCAGAACGGCAAAAGCGGCGTCCAACGCTGCCAGGGTCGATTCCGTCACTGTCGTCGCACGCTTATCGCCGCCCGGCCGATAGCCCAGATTGAACATGACGGCCCGGATCATGCCGTAATGCTCCGGCGCAATGTGCGCAGCCAGATTTTCATGTCCGGTCAACAGCAAGGCAGTGCGGTCCAGTAAATCGTTATGCAACAACCGCTGCCGGGTCTCCTCGAGTGCCTCCGGCAGCACATCGAACGCATAAACCCGACCGTCCGGGCCAACCCTCTGTGCCAAAAACTGCGTATCATGCCCGTTGCCCATGGTTGCATCCACGACGATATCGCCCGGCGGGATCGCTTCGGCCAGTTTTTGATGCACTTGTTCAACCAGCCGCATGCCTGAGATAACCCGAAGATTTCATAAATTTGCGCGGGTATCGCGCAGTCTATTGGTTTCACGAGGAAATTCCCGAAGGAGTGACGTATCAGTGACGATGGCCGAGAGAGGAAATATTTCTCGTGGAATCAAGAGACAAGCGAGATCAAGCATAATTTCTGAAAGATTTGGGATAAAAGCGTCGAATATCTGCGTGCGGCGGCAACGGGGCGTTATGTCGCAGGAGATCGACCAGCCGCTGCGCGTACCAGGGAATTAGCAGCACCCCTTTGGAGCCGAATCCATTGAACATCAACAGGTGATCGTAGCGGGGATGAACGCCGATAAAGGGCTGCTTGTCTCTGGTCCCCGGGCGAATGCCGGACTGATGCCGGATGACTTCGGCGCGTACCGCCGGCTTGAAGAAAGTGTCAAGCCGATCCAACAGGTGCCGCGCGGCCTTTTCATCCGGCCGGGAATCGAGCGGCGCCCATTGATAGCTGGCGCCAAACTTGAATGTACCCTCATCCATGGGCAGCATCCACTGTTCCCGATGGATGATATGACACGGCATCGGGTTGTCGGTTGCCAGGGTCAAGATATCACCTTTCGACAACTGAAACGGGAGCCACCGAAACCAGGGATTGTTCACTGCCCGAGCTCCTTCGCAAAAAACGATCCGATGAATCGGCCGTCCGCACCAGCGCAGGGGCGTCCGTTCGAGATCCAGATCCTCGAACACGAACGGTGCCTCGACCAAACACCCACTGTCCTGAAACCAGCACCTCAAAAGGTCAAGCAATAACTCCGTTTGCAGATAGCCGCAGCCCGATTGCGCCACACAGCCCCATGGATCATCCAAGGCATATCCCGTACTGCCGGGAGCCAGGTAGTCGCCGAGATAATCGGTGTAGTCGGCGTCGGACCGGCGTTTTTGCAAAGCAGCACAGTCCGCAGCAGACCGGAGCAGCCGAAGGAATCCCCTGTTATGGAAAAACAGCCTGTCGAACTGCTGCTCGAATACGTCATACAGTCGATGCGCAGCGGGCAAACAAATATCGATATAAGGCGTTTTCACCCAACGCCGGCCGGTCACCGGGTTGATGATGCCGGCCGCCGTGCGCGATGCCGCCGACTGCGGCTGATTGTCGGCGATGAGCACGCGTTGGCCTTCGTGAATCAGCAGCCAGGCGACGATGCTTCCGGCCAGTCCCTGTCCGACGATCAGATAATCAAAGGCTGAAAAAGACACTGGCCGCGTTCAGGCTCATGCTTGTTTACGATAAACCGCAGCAACATCGAATCAACAGGGTTCCGGCAGGCGACTGTTGGGCACGACCTGTCGGCCGTTGCCCAGCCAAGAAATGTGGATGAATCAAGTTCGACAGACGCGTGCCGGCCGATTGATGCGCACGCCGCACCCTGCATTTGATGTCGCCGTGCCGGCGGGACTGTCGGGTGCGCCGCGCGCACCATGCCAAACGAATTCGCACCACGCGGAATCTTAGATTTGCAACCATTGTAGAATGGCATTGGATTTCTAATGGCTTTTCAACCACAATTGAGTACCCCGAACCACTGCTCCCCAAACAAAAAGTACAAACCCTCGATGATCAATCCTATCAACCGCTATCCACAGATTTTCATTCTTTTGTACAGCTTCATCATTTTCGGTGCCGGCATCTGGGGTGCCAGCTCCATCACGATGAGCGACGAATCGGATTATATCCAATCATCCGAGGAAATGCTCGACAGCGGGGACCTGCTGTCGCCGACGCTGCACGGTGAACTGCGTTTTACCAAGCCGCCGCTGCTGTACTGGATGGTAGCGACTTCCTACAAAGCGCTCGGCATCTCCTATTTTTCCTCCCGTCTGCCGATGGTGATCTTCGGCGTCCTCACCATTCTGTTCGTGTACCGACTGGGGCTGCTTCTGTTCGAGCGCAACGCCGCCATGCTTGCCGCTTTGATGACAGCCACATCGTTCGGGATCATCAAATTCTCGAAGATCGCCATGATGGAAAGCCCGCTGACCTTTACGATGGTCGCCGCGTTCTATTATTTCATCCGCTTCTACCAAGAGGAAAAGCCGAAGCTGCTGCTTGTCTCCGCTCTTTTTTTGGGCATCTGCTCGCAATTGAAAAGTCCGGTCTATCCTGTGATCTGTGTCATGGCGATGCTGCTTTTTCTGCTCTCCGAAGGTGCCATCCGACGCGTGTTCATCAAAGAATCGATCCTGGCGGCGGGGCTGTTTGTGCTGCTCACCGTGCCCTGGTATCTCATCATGATCCTCAAATATGGATCTTTGTTCACCGACTTCTACTACTACGAACATTTGGTCAAATTCTACGAAGCCACCGACTACCGAATGCGAGTCTTTGTCGGTATTCTGCTCTACTTTCTTCCGTGGACATTCTATTGGATCGGAGCCGTTTATCAAACGATCGCAGCGAGACTCTACCGCGAATGGCCGTACAAATTTCTGCTGATTACGACCGGGCTG
>Ga0114931_10011782_pt1 | contig 10297 bp, 12 predicted proteins | sample 2SBtaG_FD_89579 | JGI IMG/M metagenome (GOLD analysis project Ga0114931, IMG submission 89579) | Deep subsurface microbial communities from Kolumbo volcano to uncover new lineages of life (NeLLi) - 2SBTROV14_V59a metaG | ecosystem: Environmental > Aquatic > Marine > Volcanic | place: Kolumbo... | reverse complement strand
ACAATATCCGAGAACAGGTTTTTTTCTTTAATGATTCGAAAACCTGCAATCTGAATATTCTTTTTTGTTTCCCTCACCATGCTGGTCCCTATTAAAGGAATGGTAAGTCCGCTCATGGCATACAAAAACAGGTTAGGAAACCACCGGGAACTTCTCATATGTTCCAGGAAGATGGCCCTTCCCCCGGGTTTAAGCACCCTTTTCACTTCTTTGAGTCCCATAACCGGTTCCGGGACAGTGCAAAACACAAAAGTAGATACAAAAAAATCGAATGAATTATCCGGAAACTCTAAATTCATAACATCCATTTGCAATAGTTCTATTTTCTTTTCAGGGAATGCTTTTGCCTTTTTGCGTGCTTTATCCAGCATACCCATGCTAAAGTCTATCGCCATAACCTGTATGTCATTCCCATAATAAGAAAAATTTTTCCCTGTACCCACACCCACTTCCAGAACCGAGGATCCGGGAGGAATATTTTCAAAAACCAGCTTTCTCCATTTTCCAAACTTGCTTTTTTCGAGAAAGAGCTCCGAAGCATCATAAATATTTGAAAATTTATCATACTTTTTGTGTGTTTCCATTTTTATTTCTTTAAAGAATATTATGCAGGCTTTATTTCAAAGGTCCTTGCGCATTTCGTCATACTCTTCCTTGGATATTTCCCAACGGGCATACCTCTTTTTAAGAATATCCAACAGGCTTGGGTCACGATACCCATTCCTAACAAACGGATCTGTGCTACCGGGTCTGTTGACCAGCGATATGAGGATCCAAACCAACAATACTATAACGATAACACCACCTATCCACATAAATCCCATAATTACCTCCTTGTTTTTTAAAGTGATAAATAATTTCTTAGTTCTTCATCACCATAAATTAATCAAATAATAAACTTTTTATTGACTTCAAAAGTAGTGATGTATATCCTGCTAATTGTTATACAATTACGGCAATTACTTACATGTTTTTTGTTAGCGGACATAAAAAAACCCGGGCTGAGAACCCGGGTCAATGTTCTTCAATAGAACCATCTTTACCGTAACAGTTTACTTTGCTTCGTAATAGCAACGTTTGAGAGAAATAATCTTTTTTTCTGTTTTCATCTCCTCCGTGTTTACAATGCGGATAAAGGTTAAGTTAAAGCTTAAATAGCTTCTGTTCAATGATAATATCGGCTGGTATTGCGAGGGTGTAACGGGTAGCCGTCAGGAATGAAAATATCATTCGCTTCTCAATGCTTCAATCGGATCGAGCAGGGAGGCGCTGCGGGCAGGATATATTCCGAAAAAAATCCCGATAAAAAGAGAGAAGACAAGAGCAATAATGATTGAAACGATGGAAATGCTTGCAGTCCATTGCGTAAAAAAAGCAATGATTAAAGCGCCGCTTATTCCGAGAATTATTCCCAAAAATCCTCCCGTAATGCTCATTATCAGAGATTCAAACAAGAACTGTATGAGTATATCCTTTTTGCGGGCGCCAAGCGCAATGCGCAGTCCTATTTCTCCTGTACGTTCCCGTATAATCATAATCATAATTGCCAGAATTCCGATGCCGCCGACAAGCAACGAAATTACCGCAATACCACCGATAAGATTGGTAAAAGCATTGGTAGTTTCTTTTTGAGTTTTCAACACATCCGCTTGATTCTGTATGGTAAAATCATCTTGTTTGGCGTGATGTGTAAGATGATGCCGCTTGCGCAAAAGCGCTTTAACCTCTGCTGCCGCTTCATTAAGCGATTGATTATCTTTTGCTTGAACATAAATAGTACTGAGATATGTTAAATTAAAAACCCTGCGAAGTGCTGTGTTGATTGGAATTATGATCTGATCATCCTGATCCACGCCGTTAATATCCACCCCTTTTTTTTCTAATACGCCGATAACCTCAAATGGTATATTCCTGATGCGTATTGTTTCTCCAATGGGATCGTCGTTACCGAAAAGATTTTCAACAACAGCTTGCCCTAAAACAGCTAACCGAAGCGAAGCTTTATTTTCTTCACTCGTAAAAAATTCTCCTCTGCGAGTGTGAAAGTTACGAATAGACTGAAAGTCCGGAGTGGTTCCTACAATCAATGTTTGTGTATTTAAGTTTCCGTATTTTACTTGTAGCCTTTTGCTTTGAACAGGAGCGGTTAACAGAACAGATGGGCATTCCAATTTTACAGCGTTTGCGTCTCTTGTTGTAAGTGTAATAACATTACCTGTTTGGCGTTTCCTACCGGCAAAGGTGTGTACTTGTCCTGCATTAACTACAATCAGGTTGGTGCCCATCGCTTCAATCTTATTCAGCACTTCTTTTTGTGCGCCCCTACCGATGGCTACCATAATTATAACTGCAGAAACACCAATAATAATTCCAAGAAGGGATAGAAATGTTCGCATTTTATGTGATAAAAGAGCGCTACGGGATATTTTAAGACTCCGGTAAATTTTCATTTCTTCCTTTTTTTGTGTTTTTTGATTCTATTATTAGCTCAATGAAAACACCCATCATAATGACAAAGACAATAGTAAACTCAAGACGTAGCGCCATAAACCGGATGCCGAGAAATTGAAGCTCCACCATATTCCAAAGGAAGTGTAACAAATCCAATCATGGTTAACGTGGTAATAAAAACAGCCACAGTTGTAATGGTAGCACCAGCTTTTATGAATGAGGGCGCCAAAGGGAAAGCCACTATCGAAGGGATGTACAAAATAGCTCCCGTCAAAGCCGGCACTAATCCTAACAGAAGGCCAACCAGTACAACAATCAAAAGAATAGTGTGAAGAATTTTAATAAATGTTTTAACAGCAATCTTAACGGCTTGTTTTGTCTTCTGTTTATCTTTAATAAAAGCAACAAAAAAACAGCTGAGTGCAAAAATATTGATAGAAAGTGTCGTTAAGTTCATTAGTTTTATTTTTAAAGTTTACACATTTTCATCGCAGCGTTTCAACGGGGTCTAACCTGGCGGCTGTACGAGCCGGCTGTACGCCAAAAATGATCCCGACAATAAATGAAAATACTAACGCAAGTGCCAAAGCTTCCCACGAAATCACTGCCGGTATACTTGTTGCCAATTCCATAATTTTCACGCCAACGATGCCGAGGATAAATCCAAAAATTCCGCCCGATAGTGTAACCGCAAGCGATTCCAGGACAAATTGCAATAAAATATCTTTCCTACGTGCACCCACGGCTTTACGCAGCCCTATTTCTTTTTTACGCTCGCTAATGGAAATGAGCATAATGTTCATGATGACAATGCCAGCCACAATTAAAGATAGCCCGGCTATCAGTAGCAGAAAAATGTGAAGTGTGCCGGTGACACCTTTGATCATTTTGATAATCTGCGTGGAAGACCTTAATTTAAAATCATCTTCTTCATCGGAAGAAAGATGATGATTGTGCCGTAAAATCTGACTTATTTGTTTAGAAATTATCTTCAGGTGAGAAGGATCATCCACAATCACTCGCATCATGGCAATGTATTTCGGTTGATTCATTAATCGCCTGGAAGCGGTTGAAAATGGAATAACAATCAAGTTGTCAAAATCTGTTCCCGCCGGACTGGCGCCTCGCTTTTGCAAGATACCCTGAACCTTGAATTTAACTTTGCCGATTAATAATTCTGCACCGATGGGATTGCTGTTAGGAAAAAGTTGGTTTTTTACGGTTTCACCAATGACACAGACCTTTTTTAAAAGTTCAACATCTTCCGTCCGAATAAAATCTCCTTTGCTAACACCGCGATTCCAGACATCCGCCCAATTTGGCATAGCTCCCATAACAGATGCGGTGGTAGATTGGTTCTGATATTTGATAGCCATTTCCGGTTTTAACTGAAATGGAGACACGGTTGTTACGCCTTCAATAGATGAAATATCACGAAGATCTTTTTGCGTGAGATTCGCTTCGGAAACGGACGACGGTCCACGCATTTTGCCACCGCCGGAATGTACCATGATGGCATTCGGACCAAAGTTATTGATGCGTGTCATTATTTTTTTATTTGCACCCTGCGTAATGGATAGAACAATAACCAGGATTGTGATACCGATGATAATGCCTACCATCATAAAGAAAGAACGCATTTTGTTTTTAGTCAATCCTTTGAATGCGTTGGTTGTCAATCGTAGCGTTTTCATGGCATCACCTCCTTTTCTGTGGGTAAGTTTTCAAGTTCATCCCGGGCAATCAATTGATTTTTCACTTTTTCATCGCCTACTATTTTAGAATCTTTAATACGGATAATTCTATTGGCATGTTCGGCAATTTCCTGATCGTGAGTAACCAGAATAATCGTCCTTCCCTCTGCATGAAGTCGTTGAAAAATTGAAATCACCTCAAGCCCTGCACGGCTATCCAGATTGCCGGTAGGTTCATCGGCAAGAATAATTTCCGGGTCGTTTACTAAAGCTCTCGCAATAGCAACGCGTTGCTGCTGCCCGCCGGAAAGTTCACTCGGCAGATGATGAATTCTTTCTGCGAGGCCCACGTCTTCCAATGCTTGCCGTGCAAGTTTTGTGATGTTGGAACGCTCTGAATAAAGAAGCGGAAGCGCAACATTTTCCAGAGCATCTGTCCGCGGCAGCAGATGGAATTGCTGAAATACGAAACCAATCTTGCTGTTCCTTATTTTTGCCAGTTCATTATCGTTTAAAGTATTAACATTTACTCCATCAAGGAAATATTCACCACTTGTGGGCATCGACAGACAGCCAAGAATGTTCATTAAAGTTGACTTTCCCGAGCCGGAAGCACCCATAATTGCCGTTAATTCTCCCTTTTCAATTTCAAGGGAAACATCTTGCAGTGCCTTTACCAGTACGCTGCCATTTTTGCTGTAAATTTTCGTTATTAATTTTGCCTTAATAATTTTATTCATTTTATGTGCTTTTGTTTTATTGCATTTCAATTTTTTCACCTTCTTTTAAACCGTTTAAAACTTGATAATAACCGTCACTTTCCCAACCCAAAACAATCTTTCTTTTCTCTGTTTTATTTCCTTTCAGAATGGTTACAAACTTTCCTCCTCCTTCGTTGTGTATCGCTTTTCTCGGAATGGCAAGAACATTTTTTCGCGTTTTCAGAAAAATATTCACTGTTGCCGTCATTTCCGGACGCAGTATTTTCTCTTTAAAATTTGTAATTTTTATGGTCGTAACATAATCAACCACATTATCCTGAATAACAGCTTTGGGATAGATTGCCGTAACTTCGCCCTCAAAATCGGTGGCAGGATAAGTATCAACAGTAAAAGTTGAATGCTGACCAATCTTAACTCTTCCTATATCGGTTTCATCCACATATGCCCATACTTCTAATTTTTTAAGATTAATAATGGTAACAAAAGTTGGAGCAGAAAACCTGGATGTTACGGTTTCACCTTCCTGTGTAGAGACGGATGCAATAACCCCGGATATAGGAGCTATAATTTTGGTATAACCAAGTTGCACACCAGCGTATGCGAGATTGGCTTCCGCCTGTTGTAATTTGGCTTTATTGATTTCGAAAGATTTTTCCGCCAGATCCAACTGATTCTGAGAAATAAAATTTTGCTTTAATAAAGAACGTTGCCGTTTCAAATCCAGTTTGGCGTATTCGTAATTGGCACGGGCATTTGCCAGTGCAGCTTTTGCCTGATTATATACAGCCTGTAGCTCTGCCGGATCTAATTCAGCTAATACCTGTCCTTTTTTCACCATATCACCGATATTAACATAAAGGTGCTTAACTGTTCCCGAAGCTTGTGAACCCACTCTCACTTCCGCACCAACCATCGGTTTTACAATGCCTGTTGCCAACACGCTGGTGCTTATGTCGCGTCGCGAAACTTTAACCATTTGTATATTGTTGCCGTCCTTTTGTGCATCTCCTGATTTGTTGCACTCCCCAAGCAGAGTTGCCAGAACTACTAAGCCTATAAAACTCATTAACCTTCTTTTCATTTTAAAATCTCCTCAAAATATTTTCCGTTAATCGCTCTTTGTAAGTTTATCTGCGCAATTTTAAGATCAGCAAGTGCTACAATATAACTCTGTTCTGCTGCCACAAAAGTTGTTTCGGCATCAAGAACGTCGAGCATGGAACCAACATCTTGCTTATATTCACCTTCTGAAATGTTCAAATTTTCCCGGGCATCTTTTAAAAACACCTGCGTATTTACGATACGCTCTTTTACTTCTTTGAGCGCCAAAAATGCATTCCAGACTTCTTTACTTATTTGTTGGCTTAGTGAAGATCTCTGTTGTTCCAAAACCTGTAATTGCAATTTTTCCTGTGATACCCTTGCCGGGCGTGAAAACCCGCTAAAAAGGGGAAAACTAAGGCCCAACCCGATATAGTTCGATGGGTAGAGTTGGGAAACCTCTCCTCCGTTAATATTGTAATTGGCGTCGAGAGAAATACCGGGATAATAATCTGCTTTTGCCATGTGGATAAAAGATTTTTGTGCCTGCAACTGAACTCCTGCTTTTTGCAATTCCGGACGTTTCTTAAAAGCCTCCTCTAATAATGTTTGGAATTTGTTTTGATGCTCCAGGCTTCTGTTGATTGTATCTTCTAAATTATCCACAATTTTAATCTCCGAACTAACATTTTGTCCAAGCGTGTTATTCAGCTGTCCGCGGGCTATCAAAACGGAATTTTGAGCATGAATCAAATCAAGTTTTGCATTTGATTGTTCGGTTTTTGCCTTTAAAATATCAGAACGGGAAGCGAGTCCGTTGTTAAAAAGAGCTTTGGCAAAATCCAGGTGGCTTTGCGCCCGCTGCAATGATTTTTCAGAAATGCTTTTAAAGTGTTCTGTCTGTAAAAGACGATAATAGTCTTCAACAACAGTAAGTATCAAATCTTCCCGGCTACTTATGTATCCTAATTGGCCGGCTTCATAATTGTAACGAGCTACATGAACAGATTCCACTGCTTTTCTGCCTTGGAAAAGATTGTAGTGCAGAGAGATCCCCGCCATATAATTATCATTTATTTGTCCCTTATTCAAATTGGCTTGCACATTAGTATTATAATGACCGGCGTTAGCATTTAGGTTTACCAACGGATAAAATCCAGACTGTTCTTCTTTAATTTTCTGCTTTAATTCGGATACGCCAATCTTTGTTGCAAGAATTTGCGGATTGTTCTTTAATGCTATTTCAACACATTGCTTCAGATTTAATCTTTCAATTTTTACTTGTTGTGAAAATGCCTTTTGCGTAAAAATCATTGCAGTTAAAAAAATAAAATACGTTATTATTTTGTTTTTAAACACCACGTTATTATCCTTAAATAATTAGAATTATTAATTATTGTAATATTTTCGATTTATGAACATTAAATCATTTAACTCGTTTTCCGGGAATTTCTTTCTGCCTGATGCAGTTAGGGCTCGACACTTGATTCTGTCTTAAGAAACGCTGCAGGACGATATTGAAAAATTTCTCATTCTGTCTCTTTGTTAATATTTTTTTAATGGAAAAAAAATGATTGATTACCAAGTATTTAGACTCAGTTTGCATTCCGCTGATATTTTTAACAAGCCTATTAATTAGGGTTGTATCGGGACTTTCCTTCTTGATTTCAAACGCCAATAGTTTGTTATTTTGCTCAACATTTGCGGAAAGCGAATCCAATTTCGAATGAAAAGCAATTCGCAATTTTTGAAATTGTTTCAACTGTTTGGGTGTTAGTTTAACTTCTCTTTTTACCCGTTCGAAAACTGTTTGCTCTTTTACCATAGAGGAAAGATTAGTTACCTTCCAACGTTCATATAAAATGACGCCGAGAGACGACAGATTTATTATGGTAATAACGAGGACAAAATAGATAAGCACTTTCTTTTTCATAATAGCCTATTATTTATTTTTATAATCCATTAGAGTCGCCAATTCCCAACCTAAAGTACCTGAAGGCAAGACTTGGAAATTTTCCAGTCCAAATTCACTTTGTGGTTGAAAAGATTTTATACTGGACTGTTGGCTGGACAAGTCTTCCATAGTCAGACGGTTTCCAAACTTTATGCCTATGAATAATCCGAACACAACTATTGCCGCAGTCAAAGCCGGTTGTGCTGTCTGCCGGATAAATACTGCCGCCTTGTAAACCCATAGCTCCTTTTGCGTTTTGTCAGTTAATCGGAATAAAATTTTATTCCACAAAAAGGGCGAAGATTGTACACGCTTTATGTGTTGCACCCGATTCCATGCATCAGATAACAATTCAACGTCTTTCCGGCATTTTTCACATTTTTCAATATGAAGTTGAATTCCCTGTTTCTCCTTTGCCGAGACAGATCCGTCAATAAAACGTAATAATTTATTTTGAAAGATTTTATGTTTTTTCATTTTTACGCTTTTCTAAACATAAGACACACCAAGGTAAAATAACTTGCGTTCCGGTTTAAATTATTTTAGCAGTGTTAGTAACTTTGGGGTTAAATTATCTTTTGCATGATGCAAAAGTGATTCCACAGCGGATAGGGATGTTTTCATAACTTCAGCAATGTCTTTGTAGGATAGCTCCTCGTATCGTTGCAAAATAACCGCAGTGCGCTGTCTTTGTGGTAAAGAAAGAATCGCCTGCCACACGATATCTTCTGATTCACTCTTTTCTAATTCTAAATCGGGTCGGTTTTGTGTATTGCTAAAAGAGATGCTTTTTTCTTCGCCAATTAAAAAATCTAATGACAGCCAGTTCGTCAATTTTTTACGGCGCTCATAGTTTAAACTGGTATTAACTGCAATTTGGTAAAGCCAGGTAGTGAGTTTTGCGTCACCGCGAAATTTCCGAATAGCTCGAAAGACCTTTATAAAAACATCCTGAGTAGCATCCTCAGCGTCTTGCCTGTTGCTTAGTAACCGGTAACAGACATTATAGACCATATCTTTGTAAACCTCATAAAAAGTTCCCAATGCCGTCAAATCATTGCTTTTTATTTTTTCGATCCACTCCGATTCTTCCATAAAAAATTCCTTATCAGTGTATTTTTATTCATTTGACTTCCCTATAGGTATTCTTATTTCCACTGGTACGGTGTATCATCTGTGTGGTAAAATCTTTGAAATCTATGAATAAAGCAAATTTTAAGTACATTGTTTTTGACACTTTCAATGCCAAAAACTTGCAAAACAAAACTGCATTTTTCAAATTAAGATGTTGTTGTAAATTGCTGAATGCTTATATTTATCGAAAATTGCTCACTTTAATACACAAAAATACATTTATTTTATTGCCCGTTTCCGTACACCTATTAATTAGCATCTGCACGAAAACGCCAACGCTTAAAGACTTTCGTGAAAAAACGTCAAAGACAAGGTTTTCAAAATTTTTGAAATGAATGTGCTTACTCATCCATCCCTGTCCCCAAGGGAAGTAAATGATTGTTTCAAAAACAAGCGTAACACAGTATTGGACATTTTCCTGCAAAGGCCAATTAGATATTCCCGAATCTGCCAGACTCACACTTGCATGCAGGAATACACTCCCCATATATTAATTGACGAATAAACCAATTGTCAAACGGAAAAGAGTTACGTGTTTTTTGGTTTGATATTTTAAATCATAAGTATCAAAAAACCCGGACCAAAAGCCCGGGCATATCATTTTGAAACTGTTTCCTCTTCTTATGACGGATTACTTGGCTTCGTAATAGCAACGTTTGGGAGAAATAATTTTCTCTTCCGTTTTCAGCGCTTTGATGGCTTTGTCCACCACCTTTTTGTCTATGCCTGCCATTTCGGCAATTTCACCGGATTTCAAAGGTTTTCCGGCTTTTTTTACGATTGATGGCCGTTAATGTGAGTAACCTTAGAATTTCCCTCAACCATTTCAGCTAAACTACTGTATCCTATTCACCTCACCAGTTTTAATACGCACCGACAATTCAATGTTGGATACAAAAATCCAACCGTCGCCCTGTTTGCCGGTATGGCCGTATTTTTTGATCACTCCGATGATCTTCTCCAACTGGTTTTTTGGACAGATTATTTCTATTTTCACCACGGTGGAATATTTCTGCACCAGATCCATTGAATAGCTGAAGGATTCACTGTCGGCCCATTGCGACAGCGCATTGGCATCAAGGACGGTCATGCCCGTAATGCCGGCCAATTCAAGTTTTCGAATAACAATTTCTGCTTGTTCTTTTCTGATGTAAGCTTTAATTTCTTTCATGAGCATTATTTTTTAATTTAAAAATAAGGGGGAAGGGGTATTCTCCCCTTTCCCCCCATAGTTTGACTTATCCCTGAACCGTTTGATTTTCTTCCTTGAGCAGGGCATGTTCTTTTTTCAGTTTTCTTTT
>Ga0114931_10011781_pt1 | contig 10298 bp, 14 predicted proteins | sample 2SBtaG_FD_89579 | JGI IMG/M metagenome (GOLD analysis project Ga0114931, IMG submission 89579) | Deep subsurface microbial communities from Kolumbo volcano to uncover new lineages of life (NeLLi) - 2SBTROV14_V59a metaG | ecosystem: Environmental > Aquatic > Marine > Volcanic | place: Kolumbo... | reverse complement strand
CTTTGGTTCGGCTCTGTTTGGGGTCCTAGGTTTCTCTCACGCCTAGCATTTTCACCCCTCGTCTCAATCGCCTTTGGTTCGGCTCTGTTTGGGGTCCAACAGGGAGAAAGACCATGCTGACCTTCAAGAGTCTCAATCGCCTTTGGTTCGGCTCTGTTTGGGGTCCCGCTTATTGAGGCGGGGCGCGAGAAGCTTCGGGTCTCAATCGCCTTTGGTTCGGCTCTGTTTGGGGTCTTTTTTTGGAGTCTAAAGTGGAGTTCTTCAGAGAGGTCTCAATCGCCTTTGGTTCGGCTCTGTTTGGGGTCTATTATCCATTCCGCTCTTTCGCGCGAGGAACGTCTCAATCGCCTTTGGTTCGGCTCTGTTTGGGGTCACGCACAACAAGAAAGGAACTTACAATGACCTAGTCTCAATCGCCTTTGGTTCGGCTCTGTTTGGGGTCCCACAAACAACGAAAGGAACATCTCATGTCTAACGTCTCAATCGCCTTTGGTTCGGCTCTGTTTGGGGTCTGCACCCCCTGTTTTTCTCCTTTCTTGCCAGCGGGTTGGTGTGACGGGTGTGCAGGTTTTCATGGGTCCGGGGAGTAACTTGGCTGCGGGATGTGGAGTGGCTGGGTAACGTAGCGTGGCGCGGGTACCGCTTCAATGGGCGTTCTGCCCGTTCCTTGGCTTAGGGCGTAATCGACCGCGAGGAGGAGGCATACGCGAGAAGAGGATGCATCGGGGAAATACGAACCTTTCGGTGCGGTTCCATATCTCCACCCCGGCGTCTCCGGACGAGGCAATCCGGGCCGCTGCCGGATCGCGGCGGGACGCCGCTCCTACCTCTTTTGTTGGTTGCGATCCCGATTGCGATTTCGATACCGATTTCGATTCAGGCCATCGCCGTGCATGACGATGCCGGGGAGGGGGTGGGTGGGGGCTATCGGCCATAGGGGATCTCCCAGGGGAGGTTCAGGAGGTCGTGGAGGAGGGCGTCGAAGGCGGCCTGGATGCGCGGCCCTTGGTGTTCGTACGGGGCGATGAGCCACCGGGCGTGGCGGGGGGCGATCGCCCAGTCGAGCCCCTCTGTGATGAAGTGGCGAACCGCATCCTTTTTGCGAAAGAGCCTGACCCACACGGGGTCACAGATGGGATAGAGGGTGTCGCTCACTTCGTCGGCCAGACCGAGGGGCCGGTGGGGGTCGGCCAGCCCCATGCGGCCGTCGATACGCGCCGCGGTCAGGGCACGGCCGCACCAGTTGAGGAGGAGGGTCTTGAGGGTCCGGCGCGCCACCGCCACGGCACTCTGGGGCGTCTCCTCGCGGATGGCCGCGCGCAGCCATTGCTGGTAGTCCTGGTCGCGTAGGCCGCGCTCGCGGGCGAAGTCGCGCATGGGTGAGTTAATCGCCGCGAGGGCGCCGAGCTGGAGGCGGCGGCGGTGGGCGGCGTAGAGACGCCGGACCTGGCGGCGGCTTACTTCGTCGGTGCGCAGCGAGCGGAACCAGCCGGCCCCCCGGGGGTCCTCCGGCGGGTGGGGGTGGAGGAGGATGCCGCGGGTACGGCCCTGACGGTCGAGAAAGGTGACGGGGACACCGCGTTCGGAGAAGAGGGTGAGGGCGGTGACCGGGAGGGTGACCTCTCCGAGGATGATGACCCGCCCTACCCGCCTCGCCGGCACCCGCTGCTCGGCGCGGCCCGGGACGGTCACCGCGACCGATGCCCCCTGGCGGCGCACCTGCACGCCGTCACGGCCGGCCAGGTAGAGGGTGCGGAGGTCGTCCTCGGGAAGGGGTTCGGCGTTCATCCGTGGAGCTTTTGGAGGTGTCGCGGCGGCGGTTATTAGGGGAGGGCAGGAATCGCGGCAGGACGCAGCTCCTACCGGGTCGAGGACGGTTCCAGGGAGCGCACAAGGGTGCGAACCGCGTCGCGCCAGGCGGGCCGCCCCTGTTCGGCCCACGCTTCGTAGAGGGGGTAGTAACGGGCCCGCGCCGCCTTTTTCAGGTAGCAGCCGGGGCGCTCCTCGCCGGTGGAGAAGTCGCGTGCGGTGAAGGTGCGCTGGTGAAAGAGGGTCCAGATGAAACGGTCCACCGCCGGCCGGGCAGGCTCCACCAGGTCGCAGACCAGGGATTCGCGCCCAAAGGCGGGCTCGTGGAGGAAGCCGACCATCGGATCGAGGCCGGCCACCGTGACCTCCCGTAGGTATTCCGCGTGGACGAGGGTGTAGGTGAGGGAGAGGAGGGCGTTCACCGGGTCTTTGGGAGGCCGCCGGTTGCGGTCGGTGAAGCCGAGCGACGGCGGTAAGCACTCTTGATAGGCGGTGAAGTAGGCGGCAGCGGCCGCACCCTCGAGCCCCCGCAGGGTCTCGACGGTCGCAGTCTCCTCTGCGAGCCGCGTTCGGGCGGTCTCGATGCGCTCGATGGAGGCGGTGACCACCGCGCCGTGCCGGGCGTGGGGGTGGAGCTCTTGGAGGATGGCGCGCTGGCCGTCCAGCTTCGCGGCAAGGGTGGTCGCCGCCTGGTCGCGGGTCCGTGTGCCGTCATGGGCCGCACGGTACTGGGCGAGGCGCCGGGCGCCGTCGCCGTGGAGGGTGGCGGCGAAGGAGCCCAGGACCTGGTGGCGGCGACCGCCGATGAGGTAGACCACCACCCCCTGCTCCGCGAGACGGTGGAGCAGCCGCGTCTCCAGTTGGATGTTGCCGACGATCACCAGCCGGGTGAGGGGGCCGAGGGGGATGGCGGAGGTGCGCCGGCCGCCTTCGTAGACGGCGATGGCGCGGCCGTCGGCACGGAGCTCGGCCTCCTTGCGGTCGATGTAGCAGGTGGTCACTTTTATGGCTCCGCGGAATAGGTTGTCCGGCCGAAGCCGAAGGTGGCGCCCTGGCCGACGTGGAGGAGCTCGGCCACATCGAGGAGCGGCCGGAAGGGGGGCCACGGGCCGGTGTAGGTCACGGTCCCGGTCCAGCCGCCGAGGCGCATGGCGGCACGCTGGCGGGTGGAGTAGCGCTCGCGGTCACACCACTGGAGCGCCTCGGAGCGGGTCTCCACGGCGCCGGCGGCGGCGATCCAGGCGCGGTGGTCGAGAGCGGGCGGGCCGCCGCCGTGGCAGGCGGTGAGCAGGGTGAGGCGGCGCAGGAGGTGTTTGATGAGAATGGAAAAGGTGGGGTGGGTGCCGTAGCGGCCGCCCTCTTTGAGCCGCAGGGGGGTCGCGAAATGAAGGGTGAGCGGCGCGATTGCGCGGTCGGTCGCCGCGGGCGGATGGGCCGGGACCACCGGCAGGGCGACTCCGTAAGGGCCGGGGGCGAGGCGGTCGGCTGCGGGGGTGTAGAGGGTCCGCGACGGGGCGCCGGGGTTGGCGAGGGCAACCTCCACGAGGCGAAAGCGGCCCCGCCCGCGACCGAGCCCCATCTCCCCGAGGCGGTGGAAGGCGTAGAGGAAGTAGGGGAGCTGGGCCTCGGCGTCGCCGAGGAGGGTGAGGCCGAGGTGGATGGGGCTACCCACCGGGAAACGGTGGTCCCCTTCGGGCGGCTCGATCACGAAGGGGTGCGGCGCCTTGCCGCCCGGCGGCAGGAGCGGGGTGCCGTTGGGGACGGGGGTCTCGAAGACCTTGAGGTAGATGCAGGAGGGGGCGAGGAGGCAGCTCGCGCACGGCTGGCGGCGGAGGGGGCAGGCGGTGCGCTTGAAGGCGACGCCGAAGCCACCGCGCAGGACGGTGCCGGCGAAGTCGGAGAGCTCGATGGTGGCGAGCGGTTCGAGGGTGAGGCGGAAGCGGGCGACGCGGAGCCGCGCCACCGGGGGCTCCGGTGGATGCGCCCCCACCGCGCTGGTGGCGTCCGTACTCATCGCTTTTCCTTCCACAGGGGGAAGGCGGGGAGGCTGGCCGCGTCGACCTCGAGGAGGCGGAGGGTGACGGCAAGGAGCGCTTCGTAGGTTTCGTGGGAGACCGGCCGGGTGCCGTGGCCGAGGATGGACTGGTTGCGCTGGTCGAGGAGTGATCGCACCTCGGGCCATGCGGCGTCGAAGCGGGTGCCCAGGGGGTCGCCGAGGGCGGTGAGCAGCCGGTAGGTGGCGAAGAGGGGGAGCTGGAGGGCGCCCTTCTCTTCACTCCAGTAGCGGGCGCGGTAGTCGTCGCGCAGGGTCTCGGGGAGGGCGGCGGGGTCGAGAGAGCCGTTGTCGAGGTGGTGGTCATGTTGGAGGGTGAGCTTGCCGAGCTTCTCCACCGCGGCGTAGAGGCGGGCGACGGCGTCTTCGTATTTGTTCTCCAGGTCGGCGCGGCGGACCGCGTTGGCGATCAGGTCGGCGACGTAGGCGTGGGGTTTGTTCTCCTTGATGTCGGCAAGGCGCCCCTGGGCGAGGCGGGCCGCTTCGAGGAAGCGGCGCTCCGAGCTCCCCTCCGGGAGGAGGCCGATGGACTCGTGGAGTTTGCCCATGGCCTGATTGAGGGCGGCGCGCGCGCCTTTGTGGTCGAAGCGGTCCCAGCGGTCGAAGCCGTCGACCACCTGAGCGAGGCGAAGGTAGAGGGAGCGGCGTCCCGCCGGGACCCGCTCGGCGAGGGCTTCGAGGCGCTCGCGCGCCGGGGCGTAGCGGGCACGGTTGAAGAGCAGCGCCACCTCCTTGAGCCGCTCGACCCCGAGGACCTCCCACGGGTTGCTTGGGTAAAACATCTTTTCTCGCCCACCCATCACAACCCCGAGGCCACCCTTGGTGCGGGCCTCCGCGCCCTCCTCGGCGCCGCCGACGTAGCTGTAGCGGCAGCCGAGGTCGATGGTGGCCAGGGCCAGGGCCGCGGACATGTTCTTGGTGCCGCCGGTGTAGTCGACCACCGCCTCAGGCCCGTCGACGCGCCACAGCTTCATGCACCGGCGCACGCCGTCGCGGACACACTCGTAGGCGGGGACGAGCCGCTCGGCGGAGTCGGTGGTGAGGACCTCGCTGTCTTGTGGCGAGAAGGTGAGCCCCGGTCGGATCTTCCCCTCCACGAGGCGCCGCGACTCCTCGGAGCAGAAATAGACGATGGTCTCCGGTCGCTGCTGGTTAAGGGAGTAGATGATCGGATCGGGGGTGCCGCCCACGGAGACGACCATCATCCGGGGGCGAGATTCATCCGTGGCGATCGCATCGGGTTGGGTCGGTCGATTCATCGCAAACCTCCAATCCTATTCAGGTAGGAGCGGCGTCCCGCCGCTCCTACCAAAAGAGGGTTGATCCTTTCGCGCATCGGGGGCGTCTCACAAGAGGTCGGGCCAGCGGCTCTCGTCGGCGGCGTCGAGAAAGGCGGTGGTCTCCACCATCTCGCAGGTGGGGCACTCGTCGGGCAGCGGGCCGGGGAGGTTGCCGGCGCAACGGCGGCAGAAGGTCCGGCCGCAGGCGGTACAGACCGCGGTGCGGGGCTCGTCCGGGTGGAGGGGGCAGCGGGGTGGCGGGGGGATGGGTGAGAGCGGCGAAGAGGAGGAGGCGGCGGGGCTCCCTTGCCCCGCCTGCATGGGGTCCACGGCGCCGGGCCACTCAGCCATCGGCCCCTCCTACACGGCCCGCGCCGGCCGCGATCGACGCAGCGATCGCGGCCACCTGCTCCTCTTGCTCAACGGTCTCGGGCTCGGAGCCGACCTCGCGCACACGGGTCACGGCAGTGGCGTGATCGAAGCCAAGCTGAAGGAGAATACAGGCGGCGACGGTGCCGGTACGGCCCACCCCGGCCCCGCAATGGATCAGGAGCAGCTCTCCCGCCCGCAACCATGCCACCGCCTCCCCCGCGATCCGCAGGAGGTCGTCATCGCCGGCCACGTCGTAGTCGTCGATGGGAAACGACTCCCAGCGGCACGGGAGGTGGTTCTGCTGGATCGCCCGGAGGTAAGCCGGTGATCGAGCCGCCAGCTCCTCCCACGGGGTGAGGCAGAGGACGCGGTCGATGGCAAGCCGCCGCCACACGTGACCATCCTCGCCGAAGGGGACGACGGTGCCGGGCATGGCGGCAAGCCACAGCCGCCCGCCCACACCGTCTGGAAGTCTCACCTCGCGCATCGTTCCTCTCCGGCGATCACCGCGGCCGCCACGAGTCAAGGATGGCAGAGGAGGCGCGGCGTGGCGCATCCGGCAAGCTTGCCGGTCGCGGCGGGACGCTTGATCGCGGCGGGACGCCGCTCCTACCGGTTGGATTCCGGGTCTTGGAGGAGCTTGTCGGCGAAGGCGAGGTGGATCCCCTCCGGTAGCGGCGCCGAGGCGCCCAGGGCCCAGACCTGGAAGTCAACGGGCAGGGGGTAGATGCGGACGTCGTCCTCTCTGGGATCGATACGGGCGGCGATCTCGTCCTCGATGCGGTCGATCCCCGCGAGAGTGAACCGTCCGAAGAAGACGGAATACTGGAGGGCGAGGGCCTCTCCCTTGAGGTAGCGATGGAGGCGCGCCAGACGGCGCGGATCGGCGATGTCGTAGGCGATGAGGTAGGGGGAGGTCATGGCAGTAGACAGTAGGGAGTGGACAGTAGGCAGTAGGACAAGCATCTCGGCCGCGGCCGATTTCCAACCACTTTCTGGACGATCCGCACGACGGAGGAATGGTCTCAAAGCCGGCCGGCTACGGCCGGCTCACCCAATAAAAAAGAACTTCCCGTCCGCCGGCTTCACCGCGACACCGAGGGCGCGCACCGCCATGCGCGGGTCGAGGCGAAAGAGGTGGACGCGGTCGCTCTCCTCGTCGATTACCTCGGCCAGCCGCGCCAGGACCTCGCGCTTCTCCGCCGGGGTCAGCCAGCACTCATGGACCGACTTCTGGCCGCCAGTGGCGTACTCGCGACACACCTCCAGGGCGCGGGCCAGTCGCTTCGGCTCGGAGATATCGTAGGCGACGAGGTAGAGCTTGCGGGTGGTCATCGGAATACGAGCAGCTAGGTCGGCCGGGCCCTCTGTTGGCGCTACCAGATGGTCTTCACGTGGCCCCAGGCGTGGATCTTTCGGTCCTTGGTCACGAGTGGATAGCCACCTCCGAGGCAGGCGGCAACGATGAAACGGTCGGCGGGATCATCGTGAAAATCGCCCGGCAGGCGGGTGGCGAGGACCGCCTGATCCGGGAGAAAGGGCAGGAGGTCGATCTTCGGCCGTCGCAGTGCCTGGGCGACCCACTCGCCCACATCGAGCGACAGGGACAACCGCCCCTTCGCCACCAGCATGGCTACCTCCCAGCAGGAGATGAGATGGACCCCGAGCACATCGGCCCGACCGATGGCCCGCCGTGCCTTGGTGGAGAGCTTGCGCGACTCGGTGACCCACCAGATCCAGGCGTGGGTGTCGAGGACTATCACCGCGCCACCTCCCACTCGACATCGAGCGGAGAGACGATGTCGCCCTCGAAGACCACGCTTCCCTTCAGCGGATTATCCTCACCCTCCCCTTCCGCCACATACGGCACCACCCGGGCAACAGGGCGACCGTGCTTGGTCACCACCAGCGGTTCACGGCTCTTGTTCACCTCCTCGAGCAGGGCGAGGCAATGGGTCTTGAACTCGGTGGCCGGGACAGTCTTCATGGCGACCCCATAAACTGGTTTGAAATAATGACCAGATTCTAGCACGGCATGTTGGTCACGGCGGAAAGAGAGAGAAGCGACCACCCGGGGAATATCTCTGTCGATCAGGTCACTCCTCCTGCAGGTCTTGAACCGGCAAGAGGTGGTGCCCCTCGAACACCGTGAGCACCTCGATTCGGCGAGCCCGAATCCGGTAGACGATGCGGTAATTGCCCTCGATCAGCTCGCGGAGGTCACTCCCGGCGAGCTCCGGAACCGAGCGCCCCATCTCCGGGAACTGAGCCAGTGCCTCGGCCCGGTGGATCAACTGCGCGGTATGGGCTTCGGCGGCGGCGTGACTGTCGAGGGCGATGAAGTCCTCGATCTCCGCCAGGCGCACGAAGGCCTGACGGGTCCAGACCACCTTCATGGTGCGGGGTAGGACGCACGGCGCTTGGCAAGCTCCTTGGTCAGGGTGGCGGTATCCAACACCTCCCCGGCCTCGACGTCGGCGATCCCGGCCGCCACCGACTCCAGGAAGCGCTGGCGCTCCTGCAACCGGTCGAACTCCACCGCCGAGAGCAGCACCCCCGCCGGACGGCCGTTCTGGGTAATCACCAGCGGCTGGCGAGACCCCTTCAACCGCCGCAAGAACTGCGCCGCCCGTGCCTTGAACTCGCCGAGGGGAACAATGTCCTCGGACACGTTGACCTCACCCATGATCGAGACCTCCATAGAGACCATTTACAGACCTCATAATAGTCCAAAAACAAACCCTCACCACCATCACTTCCTCGCCCCCTGCGCCGGCGCGGGCAGGAGCTTCTCACGGCACCATCAGGTTGCGGATGAAGGCCTGGATCGCCGGATCGCTCGGGGTGCGGCGGTCGCGGTGCGCCTGCTCGAGCCGCTGGAGTTGGGCGGCGGCCGGATCGAGAGCGGGCTCGATGGAGCGTGTGGCCACGGCCACGGTGGTGTGGCTTCCGATCAGGGAATAACCGTTGGAGGTGAGGGCGCCGGTGTCCGGGTCGGTCTGGTAGTAGACACCGGTGACCGTGGCCCCGCTCACGTCCACGAAGTACGCCTCGCCGATGATCGGTCCCTCCGTATAGATGGCGTAGTCGTACCCTACGCTGCCGGCCACATCGATCACGGCGGGGGAGCCGTAGCCGTTCGTCCCCGAGGCGAAGAGCCCCGCCTCGGTCTCCTGGACGAGATCGAAGTCGAAGGTGTCGGTGAAGGTGGTGGTGGTGATCGTGAAGGTGAGGCTCCAGTGGCCGAGGGCGTCGACAAGGCGCACCACATCCGGGTCGGAGGCGGCGTCGACCTGCACCGAGGGGTCGAGGGGGGCAGCGTCGAGGGTATCGGCCACGCCATCGTCATCGTCGTCCTCGTCGTCCGTCACGCAGCCGCCGGTGGTGAGGGTGACGGAGCGGGAGCCATCCAGGGGTGCACAGTCGCTGCCGTCGGCAACGGTGTCGCCGTCGTCGTCACGATCCACCACATCCGGGATGAGGTCGCCGTCGGTATCGGTGTAGATCGCCGCCGGGGCCACCAGCTCCGCGGTGCGCGCCTGGTTGCTCAGCGCGCGGCCGGTGGCGCGGTCCAGGGTAATCGTGCCGAGGTCCACCGTGGCGGTTCCCGGCGCAAAGGCGAAGACACCCCGGCTCCCCGCGGATCCCGTGGCGGGAAGGGCCAACACCCCCAGGGTGGCGCCGGAAACCGTCCGGTCGCGAAAGAGGAGGCAGTAGTCGCGGTCGGGTGGCAGGAGGAGAGTGAAGGCACCCTCGGTGAGAGCGGAGTCGACCACCCGGTTCTCCCCGTCGATCGCCACCACCGCCACGGTGGTGGCGGCCGCCTGGGAGCCGACCGCGCTCGTCCCGGTGGTGGCGAGGGTGCCGGTCACGGTGACATCCGAGGGAGCCGATGGCCCCCCGCCCCCGCCACCGCCACCGCCACAGGCAGTGAGGAGGGTGATGAGGGCGGCAGCGAGCCAGAGCAGTACGGTGAATGGCGCGGGTTGGGCTGAACGGGGCACGGGGTTCCTCCTTGTCGATCCACATGGGTTCGCCTGCATGGAGGAGATCTTGGTCGAAGCCCGGCGCCGCAGCAGATGCGACAAGCTTGCGGCCCGCGCCGTCGGCTGGGCCACGTAACGGCCGCAACGCCGCACCATGGCCGCACGACCAAGAGAGATGCCCCGTAGCGACCGCGGACGAACGGAAGGCTCTCACCGAGGAGGCAGACGCCGCACCGCCGCGGGATGCGGCTCCTACCAGCCGGCAACGGTGGCAGGAAGATCGGTAGGAGGGGGCCATGCCCCCGATCTCCCGGCGGGGGTCACCAGCAGGCGGCCGTTCCTCAACTCCCCGGCCGGTGGTTGTCGGGCACCACGAGGAGCCGCTTGAAGCAGTCCTCCAAGGCGGAACGGAGGTACCCGGGCCCCTGGACGCAACGCCGCGCCTCGTCGTCACTGGGCCGCAGGCCGTGGGCGAGGGCATTGCGGATCCGCTTGAGCTTGTGGAAGGCGGGGTCGGTCAAATCGTCACGCACCCGCTCGCGGTCGGCGTAGTCGTTCTCGCTGCGACCACGGGCCGCAACCTCCTGGCTCAGGTACGCCTCCTGTCCGTAGAGGGCGGCACGCAGGTAGTCACCTCGCTGAAGATAGGTGTAGGCGAGATCACCCTCCTGTTCCGCCCGCGTGGGGTGGCGAAACCAGGCGATCCGCTCCATCAGGGCATCGGCGAAGAGGCCGCCCACCGGGGTGTCGAGCTCCTCGCGTCGCTGATGGAGGGTGGAGAGCTTGGCGCCGGCCTTG
>Ga0114931_10011780_pt1 | contig 10298 bp, 9 predicted proteins | sample 2SBtaG_FD_89579 | JGI IMG/M metagenome (GOLD analysis project Ga0114931, IMG submission 89579) | Deep subsurface microbial communities from Kolumbo volcano to uncover new lineages of life (NeLLi) - 2SBTROV14_V59a metaG | ecosystem: Environmental > Aquatic > Marine > Volcanic | place: Kolumbo... | reverse complement strand
GTGTTAAGCCCGCCGCTAACGTTCGCTCTGAGCCAGGATCAAACTCTCCACTTAAAGAGTTTGCTCGCTAGCCCGTGCACCGCATCCCGAGGGACCCGATGCACACGACTTGCGTTTTCTTACGTGTGTCTCATGCCGGTGAGCGCTGCCGAAGCAGTACTCACAGGCTAAAACCCATGACTGTTCTCTCTTCGCTATTCAGTTTTCAGAGACCGACTCTGTCTCGTCCCCGGCGATTTCGTGTTTCCTGCGTCGGGGAAACGGCTTATACCCAGCCGGAATCTGGGGGTCAACACCGATTTGTTTTTTTTTTGCGGGGGGGCTCCTGTCGGCTTCCGGAAACGCTCTCCAGGCCCCGCAAGGGACCGGAAATCTAGCCGAACTGATTGCCCGCCGCCAAGGAAAAAACGCAATCCGGACCAGGTCCTGTCAGCTGGTGCGAACGGCGGAATCCGGCTACCGTAGGGACCGCGCAACCCCGCGGAACCCGAACGAAGACCGAAACCCATGCTCGAGCGCATCGGCAACTGCAGGATCGTCGAGGAGGTCGCTTCCGGTGGCATGGCCGTGGTCTACCGGGCCGTCCAGGAGCATTTGAACCGGGTCGTCGCCATCAAGGCGCTCAAGACTGCGGCCGCCTCCGAGCAGCAGCTGGTCGTCCGGTTCCAGCGCGAAGCCCAGTCGCTGGCCGTCCTCCAGCACGAAAACATCATACATGTCTACGACTTCTACGAAGAGCGGGGCGCCCTCTTCATCGTCATGGAGTACGTCGAGGGGATCGACCTCTACGACCTCCTCGACCAGGCGGGCCGCCTGCCCTACGACGTAGCTGCCATCTCCGCCATGCAGGTGGCCCGCGCCCTGGACTACGTCCACTACCGCGGCGTCGTCCACCGGGACATCAAGCCGGCCAACATCATGATTTCGCGCCAGGGCGGCGTGAAGGTGATGGACTTCGGCATCGCCCGCGACTCCAACCTGGGCGACCTCACCGAGGCCGGCACCGGCATCGGCACGCCGGCCTATATGTCGCCCGAGCAGATTCTCGGCGACAAGATCGACGCCCGCTCCGACATCTTCTCGCTGGGCATCGTGCTCTACCAGATGGTCACCGGGCGCAAGCCGTTCGTCGAGAACGAGCAGCGGTCGGTCATGCACAAGATCCGGCTCGAGCGGCACGTCCCGGCGCGCAAGCTCAACCCCGAGATTCCCCGCGAGCTCGAAAACATCATCAATAAGTGTTTGCAGAAGCAGCCGCGCGAGCGCTGGCGGTCGGCCCAGCAGCTGGTCATGGCGCTCGAGCGCTTCCTGGCCAAGCACGTGGAGATGAACTACCACGCGCGCCTGGTGCTGTTCCTACGCCAGCAGGACGTCATCACCCAGCTGGAGGCCGACGAGTACCTCAACCCGGCCCTGGGCGGTCCTGGGGCGTCTGCGCTGCAGCAGTCCAACCTCCAGGCCCGCCACACCGTGCGCCGCGGCCTGTACTTCCACAGCGCCATCCTGGCGGTGGCAGCGCTGATGATCGGCATCATCCACCTGGCGCCGCTGGGGGCCGGCCGCGCGGCCCCGGCCCAGGCCGCCACCCTGGCCGCGGACCAGCCGACCGGCTTCGTCCGCGTGGTCGTGCACCCGTGGGGGCACATATATATCGACGGCAAGCTGCGCGGCACCACGCCGATGGCCAAGCCGCTGGAGCTCCCCGCCGGCGACCACCAGCTGCGCATCGAGAACGACTACTTCGCCCCGCTCCAGGAGTCGCTCCACGTCACCAAGGGCGGCGAAAAGGACGCCGAGCGCCTGGTCATCGACCTGTGGGAGCGGTCGACGCCGACCGACAACCTCACCCCCGCGGCGCCCGACGGCGACAAGGCCGCCGACGACGACAGCAACTAGCCATGCCCCGTATCGCCCGCATCCCCCTCGCCGCACTGATTTTCCTGCTCGTGGCCATGCGCGTCCAGCCGGCGCACGCGCAGCAGCACATCACCCACACGGTCAGGCGCGGCGACACCCTCGAGCTGCTCGCCGCCGAGTATTACGGCGACCGCCGCCACGCGGTCTTCATCATGGTCGCCAACCACATGGATCACCCGCGCAAGCTCCGGCGCGGCGAGAAGATCCGGATCCCCATCGGCCAGGACGTCACCGCCAAGGCCGGCGACACCTGGAAGAGCCTGGCCGCGGCGTTCCTCGGCGCCGAAGAGCGCGGCGATTTCCTCGCCAAGTTCAACGGCGCCGATGCGGGCGCGTCGATCGCCGCCGGTACCACGGTGCACATCCCGCTGCGGGTCACGCACACGGCGGCGGCCAGGGTCACCCTGGAGCAGCTCGCGGCCACCTATCTCGGCGACCGCAAGCGGGCCAAGGTGCTCGAGCAGTACAACTTCCTCGACAAGGACACGCTGGAGAAGGGCGAGTCGATCGTCATTCCCATCCAGCGGGTGCGGGTGCGCGCGGAAAAGCTGCCGGCGCCCGACGCCGACTCGCGCGCGCGCATCGCCAAGCGCGCCGAGATGATGGACCTGGCCAAGCGCGTCCTGCCCGAGGCGCGCACCGCCTGGCGCATCGGCGACTACGCCGCCATTCGCAACGAGCTGACCAAGGTCGACACCGACTATCTCGACGCCGACTGGGCCACCGAAATCGGCGTGCTTCTCGGCGCCGCGTACATCGCGTTCGACGACAAGGACTCGGCGCTGGCGACGTTTCGCAAGATCCTCGAGCGCCAGCCCAACCACATGCTGAGCAAGGTCGAGTACTCGCCCAAGATCTGCGACGTGTGGAAGGCCGCAGGCGGCGAGCTGGTGGAGCCGAACAAGTAATGCGCCGGCGCATCGCGCTGGGCGCCGGCGCGGTCATCGCGCTGGGCGCGGCGACGGGCGCGTACATGCGGTGGGGCCGCGGCGGCGGCGCGGCACCGCAGGATCCCGGACGCGGCGCCGGTCGCGCGGCGGCCACCGCGATCCGAACTGCGGCCGCGGCGGTGCCGGTGGTACCCCATCCGTGCGCGCGGCTGGCGCTGGCCGGAGCGGCAGCGCGGACGTTCCAGGCGGGCGAGCGCGCCTACACCATCGACGGCGACGCGCTGCGCGCGACGCCGGTGCGCGGCGACCGCCAGCTGGTGCTGGGCGTCGTCGCCGATGCCCGCGGCAACCGGGACGACACCACCGCCAACGTCGCCGCCGCGCGCGACGCGTTCGCCAAAGCCGGCGTCGAGCTGGTGCTGGTGACCGGTGGCATGGCCGAGAGCGCCGACGATCTGGCGGCGGTGGTCCGCCCGCTGGCCGACGGCACCTGGCCGGTGGTGCTGGTCGCCGGAGACCGCGAGCGCGCCGACGCCACCGCCGGCGCCGCCAGGACACTGGGCGACACCGTGGTCGATGGCGCCGCGGTGCGTTTCGTCCAGGCCGACGGTGCCGTCGTCGCCACCCTGCCCGGAGTCGCGATCGGTTGGCCGCTGGTGCCCGGCACCGACGGCTGCGCGCGCGAGGCCGGCGACGACGCGGCGCTGGTGGCAGCGCTGCAAACCCGCCCCGGCGTGCGCGTGCTGGCGAGCTGGACGCCGCCCAGGCAATCCGGCGCCGGCGCGTCGGATCTAACCCGCGATGGCGTCCACGTCGGCGACCGCGTGCTGGCCGACGCCCTGGCCACCGGCGGCGTGGCGCTGGTGGTCCACGGCATGATCGACGACGCAGCAGTGACGGGACCGACCCGCGGCAGCCTTCCCGTCGACGCGGCGCGCCCGCGATCGCTGGCGGCGGGCGCCATCGACGCGGTGCCGGTGGAGCGCTCCGGAAAGCCACCCATCACCGGCGCAGCGCTGATCGTGAGGGTCGGCGCGCGACGCATCACCTGGCAGCGCCTGCGCCTGCAGGGCGCGCGCGCGCGCTGAGCTGGCGGCGGCAAACCTGCTACGATCCGATCGGCCCGCCCGATGAACACCCCCCGGCCGAAGTTCTTCTGCCCGCAGTGTCGCAGGGCCTACACCGTCGAGCAGAACTTCTGCGGACGCTGCGGGGCGGACATGAAGCACGTCTCGGGGCTGGCGTACGCGGCGCAAAACCGCCGCCCCAGCGAGCCGGGGATCGGGGTCCAGCCCGGCCTCGGCCTGGCCGCCACCGAAGAGGTGACCGCGCTGCGCGAGCGCCGCCAGACCTCCGAGACGTCGGAGCTCGAATCGCAGCCGTCGCCGCAGGACCGGCGCACGGTCGGGCGCGATCCGTGGCTGGGGCGGACCGTCGAAGGACGCTACAAGGTGATCGAGGTGCTCGGCCGCGGCGGCATGGGCGTGGTCTACAAGGTCGAGCACCAGCGCATGGGCAAGATCGCCGCGATGAAGGTGCTGCACGGCGAGCTGGCCAACGACCCCGAGGTGATGGGTCGGTTCCGCCGCGAGGCCGAGGCGGTATCACGCCTGAATCACCCCAACACGGTGCAGGTGTTCGACTTCGGCGTCGCGCAGGGGGCGCTGTATCTGATCATGGAGTACGTGCGCGGGCTCGACCTGGGCACGCTGGTCAAGCGCGACGGCGCGCTGCCGTTCGAGCGGGCGGCGCCGCTGCTGGGGCAGATCTGCTCGGCCCTGGACGAGGCGCACGGCCTCGGCGTGGTTCACCGCGACCTCAAGCCGGAGAACATTCTGGTGACGCGCACCCACGCCGGGCGCGACTTCGTCAAGGTGCTCGACTTCGGGCTGGCCAAGCTGACCGAGCGCCCCGACGCCGCCGAGGTGACCGACCGCGGATCGATCGTCGGCACGCCGTATTACATGTCGCCGGAGCAGATCCGCGGCGAAGACGAGGTGGACGCGCGCTCGGACATCTACTCGCTGGGCGGGCTGATGTACAAAGTGCTGACCGGAGAGCCGGCATTCACCGCCAAGACGCCGGTCGGGGTGCTGACCAAGCACCTGACGGCGGAGCTCGTACCGCCGTCGGAGCGGAGACCGGATCTGGAGATCGCTCCGCGCGTCGACGCCATCGTCGCGCGGGCGATGGCCAAGGACCGCGGCCAGCGCTACGGCTCGGCCCGCGAGTTGCTCGAAGATCTCGAGGCCGCGTACAACGAGCTCGACGGGCTGTCGCCTTCGGGCGGCATGGCCAGCCTGTCGCTGTCGGGGTTCGGATCGAGCTCGTCGCGGCGCGGGACGACCGGCGCACCGCCGCTGATCGAGGACGACGTCGTCGATTACGGCGTCGACACCGGGGTCAGGCTGCAGCGGTCCGACATCGACGAGTTCGAGCGCGCCATCGTGCGGCGGCGGCGGCTGGGGACGGCGCTGATGGTACTGTTGCTCGGCGGCGCCGCCGGGATGGGGGTCTACTGGTTTGCCATCCGCACCGAGCCGCCGCAGACGCGCGAGGTCGAGCCCAACGACGACACCACCCAGGCGACGCTGATCGCGCCGGACACGCAGGTGACCGGCTACCTGGGCAAGAGGCAGAGCCGCAGCGAGCCGGACCGCGACGTCTTCCGGTTGAGCCGGCCACCGGCACCGGGCGAGGCGGTGTCGGTGCAGGTGTCGGGACTGCCCAACATCGACGTCGAGCTGCAGCTACTGGACGCGGCCGGGGCGCCGCTGCACCAGCGCAACCAGGCCGGCGTCGGCGAGGGCGAGCGCATCCGCGACTGGCGCGCCCACGGCGCCGTCATGGTGGCGGTGACCGAGCACAAGCCTGACGCCGACGCGCTGCCCGTGGAGAACGTAAGTGACCCGTACACGCTGACGGTGTCTCTGCGCGCGCCCGGCGCCGGCGTCGAGGTCGAGCCTGACGACGCGCCCACCGACGCGCTGCCGCTGCCCGTCGGCGGCACCATGACCGGCTACCTCGACCGCCGCGGCGACGTCGACACCTTTCGCTTCGACGGTGCCCCCGGCGACTACACGTTGCGCATCGGCGGCGCCAGCTCGGTGCCGCTGGTGTGGAGCGTCGGCGGCGGCAAGCCACACAGCGAGCGCCAGGCGCGGATCAGCCTCGCGACCGGCTCGCTGATCCGTCTGTCGCGCACCGACGCCCGGGCCCCGGCCACCGACGGCCCGCCGCCCGGCGCCGACGAGCCGTACGCGCTCGAGCTCGGCCGCTAGGGCGGCGATCGGTTTGCGGCGCGAAGCGAAATCGCGTAGATGCGAGCAGGGCAAGGAGCGAAGAAGGAGTTGGGTGGGCCCCAGCGACTGATCTGCGACGCAGATATGCGATTTGGCGAGCGTTCGTAAACCGGTCGCCGCGCTAGGCCTGATCACCGGCCGCGAGCAAAAGCCACCGCGCTGGCGAAAACTCAGAGAGCTACGACCGTCCTTCGTCGGGCTCGTTGCGGATGAAGGAGAGGAAGGCCATGGCCGGGCGCCGGGAATGCTCGGTGACGACGAAGCGGATGGCGTCGAGATGCCAGCCTTTGCCGACCCAGTCGTTGACGAGCTGCTCGAGGGATTCGTCGGTGACGATCGACAGCTCGACGAACTTGTAGACGGGGGGCATCAGCGATTGAGCAAGCGGGCGGCTTCGACGGCGTGGTAGGTGAGGATGATCTCGGCGCCGGCGCGGCGGATGGCGGTGAGGGTCTCGAGCATGGTCCGGTCGTAGTCGATCCAGTCGTTCTGGGCGGCGGCCCTGAGCAGGGCGTATTCGCCGGAGACGTTGTAGGCGGCGACCGGCAGGTCGACTTCGTCGGCGACCATGCGGATGATGTCGAGGTAGGCGAGCGCCGGCTTGACCATCACGATGTCGGCGCCCTCGGAGATGTCGAGGGTAACCTCGCGCATGGCCTCGCGGGCGTTGGCCGGGTCCATCTGGTAGCTCTTGCGGTCGCCCTGCTTGGGCGCGCTGTCGACGGCGTCGCGGAACGGGCCGTAGTAAGCGGAGGCGTACTTGGCCGAGTAGGCCATGATGGAGATGTTTTCGAAGCCTTCTTCGTCGAGGGCCTCGCGGGTGGCGCCGACGAAGCCGTCGAGCATACCGGATGGGGCGACCATGTCGACGCCGGCGCGGGCGTAGCTGATGACCGCGCGGCCGAGGTTTTCCAGCGAGTCGTCGTTGACGAGCTCGCCATCGCGGAGGACGCCGCAGTGGCCGTGGTCGGTGTACTCGCAGAAACAGGCGTCGGCGATGACGACCAGATCGGGCGCGGCCTTCTTGATGCCGCGGATGGCTTTCTGGATTACGCCGCCCGAGTCCCAGGCTTCGGAGCCGACGGCGTCCTTGTGCTCGGGCACGCCGAACAGGATCACGGCGGGCACGCCGACGTCGCGGGCCTGCACGGCGGCGTCGATGGCTTTTTCGACCGACCAGTTGTACTGGCCGGGCATCGACGGAATCTCGCGGGCGACGTCTTTGCCCGGCACGACGAACAGCGGGTAGACGAATCTGTCCGGGGTCAGGCGGGTCTCGCGGATCATCCGGCGCAGCGTCTCGGTGCGGCGCATGCGGCGCGGGCGGTAGTCGGGGAATTGCATCAGCTCTCCTTGGACAGGTAGGCGGCCAGCCGCTGGGCCAGCGCGCGCGAGGTTGGTTCGGATGGTACGACGTGAACCGGCACGCCGTGTTCTTCGAGGGTGCGGCGAGTGGCGTTGCCGATGGCGGCCACGGCGCGGCAGGCGCGCAGGACGTCGGCGCCGCCCTGCCCCGCCAGCGCCACCAGCGCGCGCGCCTGGGACGGCGCGAAGCAGGCGACGGCGCCGATCTTGCCGGCCGCCAGCATCTCCAGACCACCGGCCACGGTGTGGTCGTCCGGCCGAGCCGGCTCGGAGGCGTACAGCTCGAGGGTGTCGACGGTGGCGCCGGCGGCGTCGAGCAGGTCGACGGCCTCGTCGCGGCCACCGGCAGCGCGGGGGATCAGGATGCGGGCTCCAGCGATGCCGTCGCCGCCGGCGGCGATGACGGCTTCCGCCACGCCGACGGCGTCGCCGCGCGCGGGCACCAGGTCGGCGCGCAGGCGGTCGCCCAGGGCCGCGGCGGTGACCGGGCCGACGCAGGCGATGCGAGCCCGCGCCAGCGATCGGGCGTCGCCGCTGCCGCTGGCCATCAGCTCGGCGAAGAAGCGGTCGATGGCGTTGGCGCTGGCGAAGACGATCCAGTCGTAGCTCGGCAGCGCCGCCATCGCGGCGGCGACAGCCGCGGGGTCGGCGCGGGGAACGATGCGGGTGACGGGACAGACCACCGGCTCGGCGCCCAGCTCGGCCAGCTCGTGGGCGAAGTCGCTGGCCCGATCGACGCTGCGGGTGACCAGGACGCGGACGCCGAACAGCGGCCGGGTCTCGTACCAGCTGCCTTTCGGGTCGCGACGGGAGACGACGTCACCGACCACCAGCAGCACCGGCGGGCGCAGGCCGGCGGTGGCGATGGCGTCGGCGAGGCCGCCCAGGGTCGACACCACGGTGCGCTGCGACGCGGTGGTGCCCCAGTAGATGGCGGCGGCCGGAGTGTCGGCGGCGCGGCCGGCGGCCATCAGGTGGCTGGCGCAGTCGCGAGCGGTCTTGAGCGCCATGAACAAGACGATGGTTCCCGCGCGCGCCAGCGCCGCCCAGTCGACGTCGCTCTGCGGCTTGCCGGCGGCCTCGTGGCCGGTCGCGAACGCCACGGTCGATGCCGCATCGCGCGCGGTCAGCGGGATGCCGGCGTAGGCGGCGACGGCGGTCGCCGCGGTGACGCCGGGCACCACCTCGTAGCGCAGGCCGGCGGCCTCGAGCGCGGCCACCTCCTCGGCGCCGCGGCCGAAGACGAACGGGTCGCCACCCTTGAGGCGCACGACCACGTGGCCGGCGGCGGCCTCGGCGACGATCCGCGCCGAAATCTCGGCCTGGGTCATCGCCGGAGTGCCGGTGGGGGCGTGCTTCTTGCCGGCGTAGATCCGCCGCGCGTCGGCCGGCGCCAGGTCGAGCAGCACCGGGTTGACCAGCCCGTCGTAGACCACCACCTCGGCGCGGCCCAGGAGCTCGGCGCCGCGCCGGGTGAGCAGCGCCGGGTCGCCGGGCCCCGCCCCGACCAGATAGACGACGCCTCCGACTGGCTCCACGTCAGCAATGTACGGGCTCCCCTCGGGCGCTGTAAAGTTGCAGGCATATTGCAGGTAGGGACTTGCGACCCCGGACAGAGACGTCAGAGGGGGTGGCCGACTCACCAGCCACCGGGTGCCCCCGGGCACACCCACCGATCGCGCTTTCGCGGACTTGCGCCGATTTCGTACACGCGCGCGGCTGGCCCGAATGTTGCGACGGAATATCGGTGGAATGTTGCCCTGGTCGGCCCGCCTGCCACTACTGCTCCTCGTCGCCACCGGCGGCCTGGTGGTGCAGTCGTCGGTCGCGCCGGACGCGGCCCGGGCCAACCGCTGGCGCCCGGCCCGCTGCACCGAGGCCAACATCGTGGACGTCAGCTTCCAGCAGCCGACCGCCGTGGACGGCGTGAAGGTGATCGTCAGCCGGCACTCGCCGGCGGGCGGGGCGGCGCTGGTCCGGGTCGACGACGGCAGCACCGACCGGGTGGTCCGAGTGCGCGGCGTCATCTCCCAGATGCTCGAGTTCTCGTCGCCCATGACCACGACGTCGCTGTCGGTGGTGCTGGACCCGGTGCTCAACGCCCCCCACGGCGCCTGCGTCGAGCGGATCGAGTTGCTCGACGGCGGGCGCACCGTCGCCACCGTCGCGCCCTAGCCGCGCAGCCGCCGCCGCGTCGTGCTACACCATGCCGCGATGCGAACGCTCTGCTCCAGCGCCGGCGTGCTGTGTGCGCTGGCCGTGTCCGTCATGGGCTGCAGCTCCACTGACGACGGCCCCAACCGGGCCGAGTCGACGGGACCCGAGCACGCCGCCAGCGCCGTGGCGGCGCCCGGCGGCGCTCACGATCCGACCAAGGCCCACCCGCCGGCCAAGATCATTCTCACCGCCCCCGGTGGCCAGCCGCAGTCGGTCTGGATCGAGGTGGTCAAGGAGCCGCGCGAGCTGCGCCGCGGCCTGATGTACCGCGAGTACCTGCCGCCCGATCAGGGGATGCTGTTCCTCATGGGCGTGGAAGAGCAGCACTCGTTCTGGATGAAGAACACCCTCATCCCGCTCGACATGCTGTTCATCGGCAAGGACAAGAAGGTCGCCGGCGTGGTCGAGAACGCCGAGCCGCTGACGACGACCAGCCGCATGGTCGACGGGATGTCACTCTACGTGCTCGAAGTCAACGGCGGCTGGTGCAAGAAGCACGGCATCGGCGCCGGCGCGACCGCGCAGTTCGTCGACGTCAAAGAATAGTCCCCCGCTCACCGCAATCCCCCGCTCACCGCAGTTCCCGCTCACCTCAGTTCCCGCTCAC
>Ga0114931_10011779_pt1 | contig 10298 bp, 4 predicted proteins | sample 2SBtaG_FD_89579 | JGI IMG/M metagenome (GOLD analysis project Ga0114931, IMG submission 89579) | Deep subsurface microbial communities from Kolumbo volcano to uncover new lineages of life (NeLLi) - 2SBTROV14_V59a metaG | ecosystem: Environmental > Aquatic > Marine > Volcanic | place: Kolumbo... | reverse complement strand
TTCGGCGACACCACCGTCAACCGCAACCCGACAGCCGAACAACTGGCGGAGATCGCGATCGGCGCGGCCGAGGTGGCGAAGACCTTCCATGTCGAGCCCCGCATCGCCATGATCTCCTACTCCAATTTCGGCAGTTCCCGTTTCCCGGAAACCGTGAAGGTGCATGAGGCGACCCAACTGGTGCGCAAGCTGCGCCCCGATCTGCGGGTCGATGGCGAGATGCAGGCCGACACCGCGGTCAGCGTCGAACTGGTGGAGAAGCACTTCCGCTTCAGCACGGTCAAGAACGCCAACGTGCTCATCTTCCCTAACTTGGACGCGGCCAACGCTGCCTACAAGCTGGTGGCTCGCCTGGGCAACGCTGAAGCGGTCGGCCCCATCCTGGTGGGCATGGCCCGGCCCATCCAGATCATCCCCACCGGCGCTGAGGTGCGCGACATCGTCAACATTGCGGCCTTGGCGGTGGTGGACGCCCAGAAATTTGACGGTTCCTGTGATGAGGATGGGGACGTGTGGATGTGATGCGGGTGTGTTCAGAACGTTAGCATTCCGGGATTAGGCCACAAGGTTTCTCTTTACCGAACAACTCCTGGCCTAATCCCGGAATGCGGTTCCAACTCATTTTAGACGCACCCATTTCGTTTATGGCCTGATTTCGATTCATATCTGTCTATCCTTCCTCCTCTTGATGTAGAGTAACTCCACACTGCCCGACGTAGAGATTCGCGGCCTGGGTTTGGATGCTCCGCCTGGAGACCGCTTTGTCAAGAAGATGCGCTTGGATTATATTGTATTTCCTCGATCAGAGCAGCGCGGATATCGATGCCCGTCTGAATGGATGTCCCCGGAACAAACCCCTTCCCACCGGCGTTTCAAACAAGATGTGGGCGGAACGAAAAGCGACCCACCGAACGAAACGTTATGAATCAACCATTCGCCAATCGAGCGTCATCACCTCACCATTCCAGGGCGCAGAAAAAGTCCGGATTTTGCCCAAAGCCGGACTTCTTTAGAGCGGCCGGTGGTCTCTGGGCCATTCTTCTGATCTTGATCGCGGCCGGGCCGATTTTTGCCGCGCCCGCGCCCCAAGCCACCCAACCCGTTCCCGCCAAAGACAGCGCGATCCAGCCCGTGGACGTGGTCGTGCTCCTGGACGATTCGGGCAGCATGGACACCTGCTGGCCCTGGCCCCGGGACGGCGCGCCCTTCCGCCCGCCTTGCCGCGCACCCAGCTTCAACCAGCCCAGCGACCCGGCCGGCCTGCGCTACAGCGCGGCCCGACTCCTGATCCAGCTCGCCGACGACGATGACCGCATCGCGGTGATTCGCTTCGACAGCGGGGCCGCAGGCGTGGGCGAATTGGGCGCGCTCCAACCCATCGGCGACGAGGCCAACCGCCGCCGGCTTAGCGCCGAGCTCCAGCCGCCCACCAGCTACGCGGGGCGGGGCTACACCCGCTTCGACCTGGCCCTGAACGAGGCCGTGCGCGTGCTGGAGAGCGGACGCCAGCCGGGGCGCAGCCGGTACGTGCTCCTGCTCAGTGACGGCGAGCCCAGCCAGCCCGACGGCGTGGGCAGCCAACGCCCCCGGGTCCAGGCCCAGATCGCGACCCTGGAGGAGAACGACGTCCTGATCTTCCCCGTCACCCTTTGCAACCCCTCCAGCGGCTGTGCGGGCGACTTCCTGCGCGAGGAGTTCGCGGCCTACGGCGTGCGCGAGGCGGCCACGGCCGCGGACCTGTTACAGATCTTTAGCCAGATCCTGGGCGACATGAAGCCCGACCGCTCCACCATCACCGGTGCTGATAATGGTGGCGGTGACGGCCTTCAGGTGAACATCCGCGACGCCCACGGCGCGCAGCAACTGGCCTTCGTCACCGCCAAGGGCGACCTGCTCAGCGTGGAGCGGGACGGCCAGCCCACCCTGGCCCGCGCCGCGCTGGACGACCCCAACGTGAGCGTGGCCATCGTGGACCGGGAGCAGTTGGCCTCTGGGCTGTGGACCGCGACGACCGGCAACGGCTCCGGCTTCGTGGTCGCACAGGCCGAGAGCTACCCCCAGCTGATCAACCCGCCGCCCAGCGTGGCCGAAAGCCCGGCCTCGGTGCGCTACTACCCCGCCGGCAAGCCGCCCCTGCTCATCGCCCAGGGACACGGGCCGGGCGCGGACGAGACCATCTACTACAATGGCGATGTGGCCCTGGAACCCTTCGGCAACGGCGTCCACGCGCTGGCCCTGAGCGAAGAGCCGGGTCCCATCCGCCTGCAACTGGGCGACGACCAGGCCCCCCTCCAGCTGATCCGCACCTTCCAGCTTGAAGCCCGGGCGGACCTGCCCACGCTTCAGATCTTTTCGCCCACGCCAGGCGATCCCGGCCTGTTGGAGGATGGCCGCCAGCGGTTGCAGGTTGGCTTTGGCGGCGGCCGGCCGGTGAGCGGGTTGGCCGCGACCGTCTACGTCACCGACGAGACCGATGACGCCCAGGGCGGCGGCCAGTTGGTCTACCAGGCCGAGATGACCTGCGATGACCAACTTTGCAGCGATGAACGCTTCACACCCGGGGATGGCCGCGACTACAAGATCACCTACGTGCTGGTGGGCGAGATCGACGGCGTGCGCTTCAGCGACTGGGGGCAGACCACTTCCGAGCTGGCCCCGGCCGTCTACCTGCGCGGCCTGCCCGCGCAGCTGGACCTGAGCCAGATGCCGCCCGACGGCTGGCCCATTGAACTGGCCGCAGGCGCCACCGAACCCATCGGTGATCTCAAGGCCAGCATCCGTCTGAGCCGCCTGGACGACCAGGACCCCACGGTCAGCGAGCCGGTGAGCGGCGTGACCCTGGACTTCCTGGAAGACGTGCCCGAAGAGGGCGCGCTCCAGACCGCGCTCAAGGTTGCGGGGCTGGCCAGTCTGCGCCCCGGCGACTATGTCGGGACCATCGATCTGGAGGCCACCAACCCCAGCGGCCTGCCCATGGATGTGGCTATCCGTCCCGCGCCCGAGATCCCGGTGACGTTGGCCGTGCCCCGCCCCCAGGCCACCCTGCTCAGCCAGACGGCCGACTTTGGCAGCGCCCTTTTCGACACCTCGCCCAACTTCCGCCTGGATCAGGAGGTGCTGGTCCCGGTGGAGTTCAGCGGCGACCCCTTCCCTGTAGACGCGAGCCTAACCGCCAGCAGTTGCCCCGGCCTGAGCGTGGAGGCCGGCGAGGTCCGCCGGGAGGGCGGGCGCCTGGTCCTGCCTTTGCACCTGACCAGCGCAGGCCCCGTGCAGCCGGCCACCTGCACCGGGACCCTCGCGCTCAGCGGTCCCGATGACTATCATGATGTGACGCCCCAGACCGTCGATTGGCGCAGCCGGGTCAACGCGGTCGAGTGGTCGCTGGTCAACGGCGCGCTCAATCTGGGCGATCTCCAGGACGCGGGCGCGCAGGCCACGGGCGAGCTGCTCATCCGCTTCAATGGCAAGACGCCCTTCATTCTGGAGATGGACAGCATCGATGTGACTGGCGAGAGCGGCGACGGCCCCCTGACGCTCACCGGCGAGGACTTGGAGATGCCGCCGGTGGAGGTCAACGGGCCGCCCGATGAGAACGGGGTCTACCGGGTGCCGGTGGCCCTGGCCGCGCGGCGGGACATCCCCTTCGATCCCCTGCGGGGCAGCTACTACAGCGGCGATCTGGCCCTGCGGGTGGTGGGGCTGGATCTGGTGGAGCGCTTGGGCGTGGCCTTCCGCAGCCCCAACTTCGTCCAGCGCTACATTGCGCCCATCGTGGTTCCGGTGTACAGTCTGCCCTGGGCGCTGCTCACCGTGCCGCTGACCCTGCTGCTTGTGCTGATCGCCATGGCCCGCTTCCGGGGGCGCAACTTCGACGAGGACGAGATCGAAGAGGCGGCCATGGCCGCGACCATGCAGATGGCCGCCAACCAGCCACCGGAGCCGCTCGTGGTTGGGGATAGCGGCGGCTTCGTCCCCGCCAACCCGGGCGCGGCCGACGCGGCTTGGGGACAGTCCGAATGGGGCGCGCCCTGGGGCGATGATGCGCCGGCCCCAGGCGCAGCCTCCGCGCCGCCGGCCAGCGCCCGACCCGATGATGATCCGTGGAGTTCCAGTTGGTGAATTGGAATAGAACGCGGATTGGGCGGATTGAGCGGATTTGCACGGATTTTTTAAAAAATCCGGCTTTTTCCGCTGAATCCGGTAAATCCGCGTTCTATCGTTCTTCGAGACGACAATATGACTTCTGACAAACAATCGGCCCGGTTCGAGAAGCCCACCATCTATCCCACTATGGTGGTGGGGGTGGGGGGTATGGGCACCAATACCGTGCGCGCGGTGAAGCGCCGCTTTCGCAACGTGTGGGGCGGCGACCAACTGCCGGGCATGATCCAGTTGATGGCCTTGGACACCGAACCCCTGGTCAACCGGCTGGACCAGGAACCCCTCTTTGCGGACGAGTTCGCGTACATGGGCAAGTTCGACGCCACGCGCTTGATCGCCAACCTGGACCAGCACCCGGAGATCGCGCGCTGGTGGAACTACCCGTCCATCCCCCTGGGCTACATCCACAACGGGGCCAAGCAACTGCGCCCCATCGGCCGGCTCTCCTTCTTCCGCAACTACGTGACCTTCAAACAGTTGCTGGAGACCAAGCTGGCCAACCTGGACAAGATCCGGGATATGGAGACGGCCCAGAACCGGGGCTTCCCCGTGGTGGGCAACTACCAGCTCATCTACGTGGTCAGCAGCCTTTGCGGCGGCACGGGCGCGGGCATGTTCCTGGACACGGTTCACCGCATCCGCGCCCAAGTGCGCAATAACGCCCGCATTGTGGGCATCTTTTTCCTGCCCGATGTGCTAGAGCCGGAAATCTCCAGCGATCTGCAACGCCGCCGCATCCGCGCCAACGCCTACGCCGCGCTCAAGGAACTGAACTACTTCCAGGAGACCCAGGAGTTCAGCGCCCTGTACCCCTCTGAACAGCGGGAGTTGCCGGATACGCCCTACGCGCCCTTCGACTTCATCTTTCTGGTGGGGCGCACCAACCGGGATGGCCGCAGCCTGGCCCGCAAGTCCGACGCCGAACAGATGGCCGCGCACCTGATCCAGCTCACGGCCATCAGCCACCTGAGCAGCGAAATCCTGGGGCTGGAGGTCAACGTGGTGCGTGAGCGCATGTACGACCTGACGGGCGCGGCCGGCGAGGTGACGGCCGCCAACCCCATCCACGTCCAGCGCCTGGCCGACGGCGAAGACCACACCCGGGGTCATTTCCTGGTCTACAGCGGCTTTGCGGCCTCGGCCCTGGTCGCACCCCACGAATCGCTGGTGGAGTTCTGGCAGCGGGCCTTCACCGCGGACCTGGCCCGCCGTTTCGCAGCCGGCCCTTCCCTGACCGACCCCCGCGGGCCCATGCCGGAAGCCGACCGTCAGCGGATCAATGGCCTGTGGCAGGGGCTGCTGGCCCAGTTGGTCACCCGTTATGCGGCCCTGGACAACGACCGGCTGGAGGCCATCCAGGACGAGATCCAGGAGCAGCACGGCGCCTGGACCAGCTTCTGGGAGCCGGTGCAGCGCACCATGGAGCAAGCCTTGGCCGACACCGGCATCCGCGGCGCGCTGGCCCTCTGCGATCTGCTGGGACCGCCCAACCCGGCCACCGCGCCGGCCTACTCCCTGCCCCGCCAGCGGCTCTTCCTGGTCAACGGCAAGCCGGTCACCGAGGAGGACCGCCAGCGCTGGCGCAAGATGCTGGCCCAGGAGGGCGGCTTTGCAGAACAGGCCCGGCAGATCGGCAGCGGCTTCAGCGATCTGGTCATGACGGCCTTCAACCCCCGTCGGGCCAAGGAGCAGACGCGCGACCGGGCCAGCCGTCGGGCCAGGGCTCGCCTCTACCAGCGGCGGGACGCGCTGGAGCGGGCGCTGGTGGATCAACTGGGCAAGCAGGCGGCCATCCTGCGGGAGGCGCTGCGGGTTCAGGTCAACGCCTGCGCCCTGGCCCTGGCCCGGGCCAACCAGGAGGCCGGACGCATGGCGGATCGCATCGACCCGCGCACGCCCGACGGCCACCCCAGCACCAGCACCTATTATGAACTGGAGACGGGCGCGGTGGGCCGCGACTATCTGCCCCATTTCTATCGCCGGGCCGGCGCGGCCGTGACCGCCGGCGACTGGCAGGAGGCGCTCACGCCCCTCTTCGCCCAGGTGGTGCAGCACGCCAGCGCCATTGACGGCGATCAGCTGTACAGCCGGCTGAGCGCAACCGTGGCCGCCAACGAACCGCTGCTGGAGCGGGTGAAGGGCGCCATTGACATCAATCACATCATCTCCATCCAGCACGGCCAGGAGGTGAAGCGGGCCAGACAGCGGCCCGACAACCGCATCCACCAGTGGCTGGACCGGCTCAACCCCTACGTGCGCTGGGACGCGGACCGCTACAGCTTCCACGAGACCAACCTGGAGCACATCCGGCTGGCGGCCGCACCCACCAACCGGGAGGACGACAAAAACTTGGTCGCGGCCACCATCGGTCACGAGGACTTCAAGTGGACGCCCACGGGCGATCACACGCGCATGGACGCGGTCTGGATCGTCCACGGCCTGCCCGTCACCCTGCTAGAGCGGCTGGACGAGTTCCGCGCCCAGTATGACAACAGCCTGGACTTTCCCATCCGCCAGGAGTTCCACCTCAACCCGACCTGGGCGGACCTACCGGAGATCACCCCGGACGCCAGCGGGCTGGTGGATTCGATTTTCGCAGGGAAAAGCGTGAGGGAATAACTGTCCAGCGAGGCTTTGGGGGAACGCGGATCATCGCGGATGAGAGCAGATTTTCACGGATTTTTTCTGAAAAAATCAGTGAAAATCCGGCTCCGCTCGTGAAAATCCGTGTTCCTCCGAAGCCTCGCTGAACAGAGATCTCGTCAGAAAAAGATGCTGATCAACTACACCCAAAGCCGGGCCGCGATCCTCTGCTTCGGAGGCTGGGGATTGCAGGTTCTCCTTCATTTGCATCCGCGTTTGCAGGCCGCCCAGGAACAACGGGCGGCATTGGGCGCGGCCGGCCCGGACCTGGAGAGCGTCACCAGCTTTGGCGCGCTGACGCCCCGCCCCTTCCCGGAGCAGGATCAGGCGCGCTTCGATCTTTACCGCCCTCGGCCCGGCCTGGCGTTGACGCCCGACTATATCGCCCGCACCCTGGCCGGTCTTTCCCGCGGCGGCAACCACACCGGCCTGCTGACGGCTAGCGAGCGCCGGGCCATCGCGCTCCTGGACGCGAGCCAGGCCCAGCTTCAGCGGCTGGAGGATGGCGCCGGCCCGTTCAGCGTGGATACGTCCCGGCCCGGCGAGTTCGAGCGCATCACCCGGCGGCGCATGTTTCAGGCCGCGGCGGCCAACGCCGATCGGGTGGCCCGCCTGCTGGAGATCAACCTGCTGGACCCCATCCGCCAGGACAACCTGGACCCGGACGATCCTTTCGTTCAGACCACGCTCTACGTGGTCGCGCCCCTGTTCGAACCCCTGGCCTCGGCCCTGATCTGGCCCCTGGTGACCCAGTTGATGGAACGGGTGGGGCGCAGCCACATTTCCCAGGTGGTGGCCCTGCTGGCCACGGGTAGCTACGCCGCCGATCTGAGCCGTCCCCTGGAGGATGGCGCGGCCTACGCCGCGCTGCGGGAGTTAGAGGCCCTGGCGGGGATGACGGGCCAGCCGGATCCCGCGACCCGGGCCGCGCTGCGCCGTCTGCTGCGCGAGGTCAACTCGCCCCTGGCCGACCAGGTGGGCGCGCCCGTCTTCGATGCCGTCTATCTACTCGACCGGGAGAAGAACAACCAGGGGCTGGCCGATGACAGCCAGGAACTGGCCGTGCTGGCCGGGAACGCGCTCGAGTCGTTCGTGGTCGCCGGCGGCGATCTCTATCTCCAGGAGCAGCTTGGCGTGGGCCTTCACCACGGCGAGGTGCGGCCCTACAGCCTCCTGGGCGCGGCCACGGATTACGTGCCGGTGGCCCAGGTGCTGCACGCGGTCAACCGCCAGGAGGAGAGCCGGCTGGTGCGGGAATGGGTGCTCCACGCCACGCCGGACGAGGCCGATACGGCCAATCCCCTGCTGCGGGCCATCAGCAAGGCGGGGAGCAAGAAGCCGCCGCCCACGCTGAACGATCTGGGGCTGAATCAACCGACCGCGCTGACGCAACTGGCCCGGCGGCTGCCCGATCTCTTCACCAATCCGCAGCCCCAGAGCCTGGACGATCTGGGCGTCAGCCAGCATTTTCTGTTGCCGGACTCGGTCGCGGCCCAGCTACGCCGCCTGCCCGCAGCGGAGTGGCCAGCCGAGTTCGACGCCCACCTGGCCAGCGTCTCCGACTACATCAAGCTGGCGGTGGGTCCCGACGCGGTGGACGAGAGTTGGGGGCTGCGGGCAGATGAATGGCGTCTCTCCAGCGGCGACTGGGCGGCGGACGAGCGCATCTTTCCCGCGGTCCTGCACCGGGTGCATAATCACCTGGTCTCCCTGGTCAACGATTCGCCCACCGGCCTGGCTCGCGCCCAGGAGCAGGTGCAGCGCTGGCTGAGCGAGGCCGAGCAGGCCCGGCGGGATCTGCGCCTGCACACCACGCCCAGCCAACGGGATCTCGAACGATACCAGCAGGAACTGGCCCTGCGCGAGTGGGAGACCCGTTTCGCCGAGGTTGGCGGCAAAGGGTCGTCCCTCTGGCGGGTGATCCTGGGCGCGCTGGCGCTCACCGCGCTGATCGCACTCATGGGCGATGGGTATCTGCTGTGGGCGGACCGCCCCCTGACCATGCCCCAGGACGGTCTGATTCTGTTGGGGGTTGGGATCGGCGCGCTCATCATCTTCCTCGCGGGCTATCGGCGCGCGCAGGGACGGGTGGATCGGTTGCGCCGGCAGCGGCTGGATCTGGCACAGACCGAAATGACGGGCCAACTGCGGGTTGCGGTCGGCGATGGGCTGATCCGCCTCTATGATTTGATGATCAGGGAGTTGGAGCGCTGGCGGGACATGCTGGGCGAGGCTGCGGATGAATTGCGCACCCTGTCCACGCCGCCGGAGATGCCATCGTCCACGCCGCCGGGCGCCCGTCCCATCCATCTCTACACGCCGCACCTGAACGAGCAGCTTTGGAAGCGCTGTCTGGCCTATCTGCGCGAACAGCAGGATGAGGCCGGCCTCTCCAGCGACGCCCGCCTGGATACCCTATGGGGGCAGGCAGCCTGGCGGCGGGAGGTGGAGCGCATCTTCGCCGGCGCGCCCGACCCGCGACGTCCGGCCAGCGACCGGGAGCGGGCCAAGACCCTGGCCGAGCTGATCCGGCGCACGGTGCGCACATCGGTCGCGCCGGTGAGCCTGGCCCGCTCCAGCCCTGCGCGCGCGGCCCTGATTCGCACCCTGGCCAAAGAGTTCAGTATCGAGCGCATGTTGTGGCGCGGGCGGGAGGAGGCGGAGGAGCTAGAGCGGCAGTTGCAGGCGTTACAGGCCAAGCGTGGGCGAGCGCCCCTGGAAGCCAACGTCCAGGCTTTTCCCCGCCGCCACTATGTGGAGAACGCGCGCAACCGGGCCAAGCCCACGGCCAACTACGACGTCTCCGACCGGCTGGCCGTCTACGGCGTCAACATCGACTATGCGGCCGCGTCCGGCCAGGCGGACAGCGAGCTGACGCGCACGCTGCTGGACGAGTACAACCTCACCCTGCTGCCCACCCAGGACCCCTTCAGCATCACTTTCGTGCGCACGGTCCACGGGCTCGGCCTAGACGATCTGGATCGCATCCGGCGCTACCGGTCCGAACTGCGACATCTGGGCGCGGCGGATAAGTGCGCGGTGGAGTTGATCGATGAGACGCATGATTCGATTTACGGGTAGGGGAGATTGGGAGATATGGGAGATTGGCGCTCCACCGGAGAACGTCAATCTCCTAATCTCTTTATTTTGTAGGTTCATTCCTCGGGTGCGTCGTCCTCGGCCAGTATCGCATTGACTTCATCCATGGTCAGTCCGACCACGTCGGCGATGACGTCCATGTCGAAGCCTTTGGCGTACATGGCGCGTACAATCTCTCGATTTCGCGCCTGCTCTCCCAGTTCGATGCCTTGCTCGATGCCTTGCTCGATGCCTTGCTCGACACCTTGCTCGATGCCTTGCTCGATGCCTTGCTCGATGACTTCCTCGAGAACCTCCTGGCGGAGTTCCTTGCGAAGCTCTTCCCGTTCCTTTTTCAATGCTGTGATCAACATGGTGCGCGCCTCCTCAACTGAACGATAGGTCGTCTCCAATGC
>Ga0114931_10011778_pt1 | contig 10299 bp, 6 predicted proteins | sample 2SBtaG_FD_89579 | JGI IMG/M metagenome (GOLD analysis project Ga0114931, IMG submission 89579) | Deep subsurface microbial communities from Kolumbo volcano to uncover new lineages of life (NeLLi) - 2SBTROV14_V59a metaG | ecosystem: Environmental > Aquatic > Marine > Volcanic | place: Kolumbo... | reverse complement strand
TCGAGGTCCTCATTCCCAAGCGCGCGCGCGCGGCGCACCGAAAGCAACGGGCCGGATTCGCGGATACCCGGAGCCGCCGGAAGATGGGCGAGCAGCATCGGATCGTGGGGCTGCGAAGCGACGGCACCGGGTTCCACGCGGACGTCAGCCTCGGCACGGTGGTCGCTTCCGCGATGACGTCGAGTACCGGAACGACGTGGAGCGCGCCATGGCGGGTGCGGCGCGCGTCATCCCGACCGGTGTGTGCGGGCAGTGCACCTCCTGAAGCTGCGTGTGGGCGGGGATGCGTCGATTACGCCACCCTGGCGCGTCGGCCCATGGCCGCGTCCGCCGGCTTCGAGAGGCTGGTCAGGAGCCAGCGCCGCGCGGGGCACGCCGCGCCGCGTCCCGCTCGGGGCGTCCCGTGACGGCTACCTTCCGTTCCCTGCGCGTGCCACCATCTCCTCGACTTTCCGCAGCATGGCCCGGGCGTCCAGCACCTTGCCGTCCAGGATCGTGTAGCGGAGTCCGTTGACCCTCCTGACCTTGCCGTCGCGGGTTACGCGCACCGCACCGGTGCCGTACAGCACCTTGAAGTCTTCCAGGGGGTTCATGTCCAGCACCAGGAGGTCCGCTTCGTAACCGGGGCGGATGACGCCGGTGCGCTCGAGGCCCGCGGCGCGGGCGCTTTCCTGGGTGGCGGAGTGCACGATCTCCAGGGGGTGGAATCCGGCGCGTTGCATGAGTTCCAGCTCGCGGATGGTGCCGAAGCCGTACAGGTGGTACGAGGTGCCCGCATCGGAGCCCACGGCCACGTGCCCGCCCCGGTTCCTGAACGCGTTCACCCAGGGCAGCCAACGGATGTACAGCCGGCTCCACGCGGCCTCGTCGGCGCTGGTCCACTCGAAGTAGAAGGAGCCGTGCACCTCGGGGTTGGGCGTCCAGCGCGCCATGATGCCGGGCCACGTGTAGCGCTCCAGCCACGGCAGGTTTCTGGCCCGGGTCAGGTCGGTCTGATCCTCGTACACCGAGAAGGTGGGCACCATGGTAAAGCGTCCCCGCGTGCTCAGCGCCACGAGCGTGTCCAGCACCGGACCGTACAGCCGCACCATGTCCGCGTCGTCCCACACGCGGCCCGTGGCGCGGAAGCGCTTCAACTCGTCTCCATAGTTGTAGTCGGGGTCCAGGTCCTGCATGCCGCGGTCCCGGAAGGTGGATTCGGCGTACCCGTAGTGATGCTCGATGGTGGTGGCGCCGGCGCCGGCCACGGCCACCGCATCCATGGGGTAGACGCCGTCCTGGCCGATGTGCACCGCCAGGCCCATGCCCTGCTTGCGCCCCTCGTCGGCCAGCACCGGAAGGATGTCGGGGAGGAGGCCAGGCTTGCCCGCCACTTTGATGCCGTCGAAGCCCCGGGCCTTCCATTCCCTGACGACCTCACGTGCGCGCACGGGGTCCCACTGACGCGGGTCGTCACCCCGCCAGAACGGATAGACGACAAGGTGGGGCGCATCGAACGGCGCCTTGCCGGCGCGCTGAGCCCGGGACAGCGACACCGCGGGGTCGTCGTCCGCGGTGCTCGAGAACACCCGCACGCTCGTGATCCCGTGGGCCAGCCACAGCTTGGGGATGTAGTCGGGCGGCACGTCGCCACCGGTCATGTGGGTGTGGGCGTCGATGATGCCGGGCATGACGTACATGCCTCCGGCCTCGATGACGCGATCGCCCCGGCCCTCACCGGAGCGGGTGATGGCCTGGATACGCCCGTCGGCCACCACGACGTCACGGGGCCCCACCGGAGGCCCGCCGGTGCCGTCGATGACTGTGGCGCCCCGGATGACCAGGCTCCGGTAGTCGTCGCCGAGGACGCCGGCGGCCTGGGCGTGCGCCGCCGTGGCGGCAGCCAGATGGAAGAGGAAGACGGCCGTGAGAACGGTGGCGGTGCGCGTGCGGAACATATGAGCCTCCAGGTGCGGATCCGTCGCAACTTGCGCCGCCCGGGGGCGGGGGCGCCACCCCCTCGGCGCGGCTCCGCAGGCAGCGGGCGAGCCAGATAATGGACTCAGTATTATTCTTGACACAATCCAGAATAATGAGTAGATTTGATATATGATCGACAACGCCGAGGGGCTGTTGAGGGAGCACGGATTGCAGGTCACGGCCCAGCGGCTGGCCGTGTTGAAGGCCGTATCGGCCCGTCCGCATGCCACCGCCGACGAGCTCCTGGACGATGTGCGAGCCGGCATCGGGTCGGTGTCCCGGCAGGCGGTCTTCGATGCCCTCGGCACCCTGAGCGAGAAGGGACTCATCCGGCGCATCCAGCCCGCGCGGTCGCCGGCGCGTTATGAGGATCGGGTCGGGGACAACCACCACCACCTCGTCTGTCGCTCCTGCGGCCGCATGCTCGACGTCGACTGTGCGGTGGGGCGCAGACCGTGTCTGGAACCTGCGGACGATCACGGGTTCGCCGTCGACGAAGCCGAGGTCATCTACTGGGGCTACTGTCCGGCCTGCCGGAAGGCGGCCGGCGACGATGCCGATGCATGAACGCGACACCATCAGCCACATGAGTACTCGAAGAACACCCATGACCAACGGAGAGGTCGACGCGAACATGAGCAACGAGAAGGGCATGAGCGACGAGAAGAACATGACCACCGAGCAGGAAGTGAAGCCGGCCGCCACGTGCCCGGTGATGCACAACCCCCACACCGCGACGGGTTCGATGGCCAACCAGCACTGGTGGCCGGATCAGCTCAACCTGAGGCCTCTCAACAGGAACTCCCCCCTGATCGATCCGATGGGGGAGGAGTTCGACTACGCCCGGGAGTTCGAGAGCCTCGACCTGGCCGCCGTCAAGGCGGACATCGAAGAGGTGATGACCACCTCACAGGACTGGTGTCCGGCCGACTACGGCAACTACGGGCCGCTCTTCATCCGGATGGCGTGGCACAGCGCCGGCACCTACCGAATCCACGACGGTCGCGGCGGCGCCGGCTCGGGCACGCAACGCTTCGCGCCGCTCAATAGCTGGCCCGACAACGCGAACCTGGACAAGGCGCGGCGGCTGCTCTGGCCGGTCAAGCGGAAGTATGGCCGGAAGCTCTCCTGGGCCGACCTGATCATCCTCGCCGGGAACGTCGCCCTGGAGTCGATGGGCCTCGAGACGTTCGGATTCGGTGGCGGGCGTGAGGACGTCTGGGAGCCCGAGGAGGACATCTACTGGGGGCCCGAGGAGAGCTGGCTCGCCGACGAGCGCCACAGCGGCGACGGGCAGCTCGCGGACCCCTTCGGCGCGGTACAGATGGGCCTGATCTACGTGAACCCCGAGGGGCCGAACGGTGTGCCGAGTGCGCTTGCCGCCGCGAAGGACATTCGCGAGACGTTCGCGCGCATGGCCATGAACGATGAGGAGACGGTGGCCCTCATCGCCGGCGGGCACACCTTCGGCAAGACCCACGGGGCCGCCGACGCGGCGAAGTACGTCGGACCCGAGCCCGAGGGCGCGGGCCTCGAGGAGCAGGGCCTCGGCTGGAAGAACACATTCGGCAGCGGCAAAGCGGGCGACACGATCACCAGCGGGCTCGAGGGCGCCTGGACACCCACCCCGACGAAGTGGGACAACAGCTTCCTCGATACCCTGTTCGGCTACGACTGGGATCTGACGAAGAGTCCGGGCGGTGCGTATCAGTGGGTTCCGACGGATCCGGCAGCGGCGGAGGCCGTGCCGGACGCTTTCGATCCGTCGAAGCGGCACGCCCCGATCATGCTCACGACGGACCTCGCGCTCAGGATGGATCCGATCTACGAGCCCATCGCGCGGCGCTTCCACGAGCACCCCGAAGAGCTGGCCGACGCCTTCGCCAGGGCCTGGTACAAGCTCACCCACCGCGACATGGGACCCGTGTCGCGGTACCTCGGAGCGGAGGTGCCCGACGAGCAACTGATCTGGCAGGACCCGATCCCCGCTGTCGAGCACGAACCGGTCGACGAGCAGGACATCGCGGCGCTGAAGAGCACGATCCTCGAGTCGGGGTTGTCCGTGTCGCAGTTGGTCTCGACCGCCTGGGCCTCGGCCTCGACCTTCCGCGACAGCGACAAGCGCGGCGGCGCGAACGGGGCCCGCATCCGCCTGGCGCCGCAGAAGGACTGGGAGGTGAACGACCCTGCCGAGCTGGCCACGGTGCTGGCGACCCTGGAGCGGATCCAGGCGGAGTTCAACGACGCGCAGACCGACGGCAGGAGGATCTCGCTCGCCGATCTCATCGTGTTGGGCGGATGCGCGGCCGTCGAACACGCGGCCAGCAACGCCGGGCACGACGTCACGGTCCCCTTCGTTCCGGGCCGCACCGACGCCGCGCAGGAGCAGACCGACGTGGAGTCCTTCGCCGTGCTCGAACCGACCGCCGATGGGTTCCGCAACTACTTCCGCGCCGGAGACAGGCGGCGGCCCGAGGAGCTGCTGATCGATCGTGCGAGCCTGCTGACGTTGACCGCCCCGGAGATGACGGTGCTCATCGGGGGACTGCGGGTGCTGAACGCCAACGCCGGGCACAGCGAACACGGCGTCCTCACCCGTCGGCCCGGGACGTTGACCCACGACTTCTTCGTGAACCTGCTCGACGTGAGCACGGAGTGGCGCGCGTCCTCCACCGAGCACGTCTACGAGGGGCGCGACCGCGAGAGCGGCGAGCACAGGTGGACCGCCACGGCCGTCGATCTGGTCTTCGGTTCAGACTCCCGGCTCCGCGCCATCGCCGAGGTCTATGGCTCCGAAGACGGCGAGCCGAAGTTCGTGCAGGACTTCGTGGCCGCGTGGAACAAGGTCATGAATCTGGATCGGTTCGAGATGAGGTAAGGGCGATGGGGGGCGCGGGAGGCACTCGGAGGAGCCCGCGGGTCTTCAACCGCCACAGCAGGGCCTCCGTGGAGACTCCGTAGCGCTCTGCCATGTCCACCGGCTCGGCGTCCGCCGCCGGGCCCCTCCGTCCATGGGTCGCGGACCACAACCGGGTCCATTCGTACCGGTTGCCCCCCGGTACTTTGCCCCTCATGTTCGCTCCGGCTTGCCGAGCCTCCCGCCTCTCGGACAGCCTGGCTGCACGTGACTTTTTCTGACGGGATATCTACCATGTTGAAAGCGCGCCGCGTCGTACTGCTCGCCTGTCTGCTCCTGGCCCTCCCGGCGTGGTCCGGGCCCCCCGACTCACCCGACCACCTTACCAGCGCCCTGCGCTGGCGCAGCGTGGGTCCCTACACCGGTGGACGCGTCAACGCCGTAGCCGGCATCGCCGATAAGCCCAACGTCTACTACATGGGCACCGCGGGCGGAGGCGTCTGGAAGACCGAGGACTACGGCCACCACTGGAAGAACATCTCCGACAAATACTTCAAGACGGGGAACATCGGCGCCCTGGCCATCTCGCCTTCCGACCCGAACGTCATCTACGTGGGCACGGGCGACTCCGGTCCCCGCAACACCGTCATGATCGACGAAGGTGGGATGTACAGGTCCACCGATGGCGGAAAGACCTGGAACCTCATGGGGCTGGAAAAGACGCACATCATCTCCTGGATCCTGGTGGATCCCCACAACCCCGACGTCGTGTACGCGGCGGCGTTGGGGCATTTGTTTGCGCCCAATCCCGACCGCGGGGTGTTCAAGACCACGGACGGCGGCCGGACGTGGAAGAAGATCCTCTACGTCGACGATCAGACGGGCGCCGTGACCATGGCGATGGATCCGTCCAATCCGGCCGTGGTCTACGCCACGATGTGGCAGATGTCCCGGAGCCACTGGACGTTCTCCAGCGGCGGACCGGGCAGCGGCATCTACAAGACCACCGATGGGGGTGCGAGCTGGACCAACATCTCACACCGCCCCGGGCTGCCCACCGGCATCTTCGGAAAGGTCGGCATCGCGGTCGCGCCGACCCGTCCCAACGTGGTGTACGCATTGATTCAAGCGGACTACAAGGGTCAGGCGGGGGGGCTGTTCCGGTCCGATGATGGCGGCGACAACTGGTCGCTGATCAACAACAGCATGGATATCACGCAGCGCGCCTTCTACTACAGCTACGTGTACGTCGATCCCACCGACGCCAACACCATCTACCTGCCCAACGTGGGGCTGCACGTCTCCCATGATGGAGGCAAGACCCTGACGGGCCTGCATCCGCCGCATGGCGACAACCACGTGCTCTGGATCAACCCGAACAACCCTCAGAACTTCATCGAAGGCAACGACGGCGGTGCCACCGTCACCCTGAACGGCGGGCAGGCTTGGAGCCCGGAGGACAACCAGCCCACCGGGCAGTTCTACCATACCAATCTCGACAACCAGTTTCCGTTCCACATCTACGGCGCACAGCAGGATCGGGGCTCGGTCGAGGCGCAGAGCGCCGTGCTTCCGCAGGCATGGACGAGCGTACAGGGTGGAGAGATGAGCTGGGTGGTGCCCACGCCGGGCCGGCCCTGGATCACCTACGGCAGCGGGTACGACAGCAAGGAATGGAGGGAGGATCGCCGAGCGGGCCTGGTCACCAACGTGAGCCCGTGGCCCTCGTACAAGTTCGGTGTCCAGGGGTCCGAGCAGAAATACCGATACGGCTGGAACCATCACCCGGTGGTGTTCGCCCCCCACAACCCCAACGAGCTGTTGATGGGTGCAAACGTGCTGTTCGAGACCCTCGACGAGGGCATCCACTGGAAGGTGATCAGCCCGGACCTCACGCGCGACGACAAGAGCAAGCAGGGGCGCCCGGGCGGCCCGATCAGCGCGGACGTGACCGGCGAAGAGATGTACGGCACGATCTCCGACATCGCCTTCTCGCCGCTCTCGGACGACGTGATCTGGGTCGGGTCCGATGACGGCCTGGTGCATGTGAGCACCGATGCCGGTGGGCACTGGAGCCAGGTGCGCCCGCCGGCGCTGCCTACGTGGGCCATGATCACCTGCGTCGAGCCTTCGCACACCGACCAGGGCACCGCCTATCTGTCCGCGAACCGCTACGACTGGGACGACTTCCACCCCTACGTGTACAAGACCACCGACTATGGGAAGACCTGGACGGAGATCACGACCGGACTGCCTGACGACCAGTATGTCCAGAGCGTGCGGCAAGATCCTGACCAGCCCGATCTGCTCTTCGCAGGTACGAGCAGGACGGTCTATTTCAGTGTGGATGGCGGGCGGCAGTGGCAGCCGCTGACCCTCAATCTGCCGGCGGTACGGGTGAGTGACGTGGAGATCCAGCCCGAGCAGCACGCGGTCGTCATCTCCACCTTCGGCCGTGGTTTCTATGTGCTGGACGACCTGCAGTTCCTCGAGCAGGTGGGCACTGCCCAGGTGGCGAGCCCATCATCATACCTGTTCAAGCCGCAGCAGGCCTGGCTGGTGTCTCGCCGCCGCAGGTTCGGCCGGGGAAGGAGTGGGAACCTGGCGCCCGGCGTCGCGGTGTTCTTCCACCTTCCCGCCGACTACGACGGCAGCGCGACGGCGAAGCTCACGTTCAGCGACGCGAACGGCAAGGTGATTCGCACCTTCACCCTGCACCCGAAGAAGAAGGGCGAAGCGGGCCCGCCGCCGCACAACCCTTCCGCGGCGCATGCACGGCAGGAAGAGCGGGCGACGGCGGTGGGGCCCGGCATGAACCGCTTCCAGTGGAATCTGCGCTACCCCAACGCCGTGGACGTGAAGGGCATCTTCAATTCGGGCTTCTCGGCCGCCGTGCCCGTAGGTCCGGAGGTGATGCCCGGCACCTACTACGTGACGCTCACCTATAACGGCACCGAGCAGAAGCAGCCCTTCGTGATCAAGCTGGACCCGCGGCTCGAAACCACGCAGGCGGAGCTGCAGGAGCGCTTCGACCTGTTGATGCGGATCCACGACGCGCTGAACGAGCTCGACACCCGGCTGAACCAGGCCATCGACGCCCGCGATGCGCTCCGGAAGGCGGTGGCCAAGCGCGGCGCGTCCGGCGCGACACAAGAGGTGCTGGACAAGCTGAACCGTGACATCGACGATCTCGTGGATCTCAAGATCCAATCCGGCGAGGGTGCGCTGGTGTATCCTGGTCGGCTGCGCTCCTGGCTGACCTCCATCGCGAGCCAGGTGGGTCTGGCCTTCGTAGCGCCCACGCCTGCGATGGAGCAGGTGGCGGATGGGTACATCCATGATGCGGAGGAAGGCGTCTCTCGTCTGAAGGCCGACATCGCCGCGGCGCACGCGCCCATCACCGAGTAGAACGCACGGCGTTCAAGGGTCGTCGGTTCTGAAGCCGGCGGCCGCGGTTGCAGGGGGAGGCCCTGCGATCCTCCGGGGTCGCAGGGCCTCTCCTCTGCGGACTCCGCAGTTGCGGATTCCGGACCATTCCGGCTGGCCATTCCGGTCCATTCCGGCCATTCGGGCCATTCCGGCCGATGCCGGGCATTCGGGGCCATTTGTAGGAGACACCCCCATACTCCGGGTCAGGAGACATCCACTTTTACGCACCTGCTGACTTGACGGGGCCAGGGTTCCGTGCCCCCTCCGGATCGACTCGCGACCTGGAGGCTGCGTGAAGCTGAGCAAGGAGCAGGTGATGGTGGTGAAAGGGATGGAGGAACACGGAACATCGGTGCGGCAGCTGGCCCGCCAGCTTGGGGTGAGCGAGGGGACGCTACGGTACCGGCTGAAGCGTCTGGGCGAGCCGGAGTGCGTGGATGCTCGCACGCGTCAGCCGACCGCGCTGGACGGCTACGAGGAGGTGGTCGAGATCAACCTCAGTCCGATCAAGACCGACGAGGGCCTCCTGATCTCCGCCGCAATCCGTGACATCACCGAGCGTCACGCCCTGGAGGCGCAGCTGCGCCAGTCCCAGAAGATGGAGGCCGTCGGACGGTTGACCGGCGGCGTCGCCCACGACTTCAACAACGTGCTCTCGGTCATCCTGTCCCACGTCCAACTCACGGCCGCGTCCCTGGAACCAGGGCAGGACGCGCTCGCCGACACGCTCCGTGAGATCGAAGGCGCGGCCCACCGTGGGGCCGAGATGGTCAAACAGTTCCTCAGCCTCAGTCGGCGCGCCGAACTCAGGCTGGCGCCGACGGACCTGCGCCGCGTCGTGACCGGGGCGGCGTCCATGCTGCGCCACGTGATTCCCGAATACGTGGAAATCGAGCTCTCGGCCGACGACCCGGTGCCCACGGTGCTCGCCGACATCAGATGCGTGGAACAGGCCCTGCTCAACCTCGCCATCAACGCCCGGGACGCCATGCCCCGGGGAGGCAAGCTCCATCTGGCCGTCATGAGCGCCCGTCTCGACGAGACGTATCGCGAGACACACCCGTGGGCGAAGCCCGGCGAGTACGCCTGCATCTCCGTGAGCGACACGGGGGTGGGCATGGACGAGGCGACCCAGGCCCGGATCTTCGAGCCCTTCTTCACCACGAAGGCCCCGGGAGCCGGCACCGGCCTGGGGATGGCCATGGTCTACGGCCTGGTCAAGCAGCAACGGATAGGCATCATCGGGGCATGGCGTCCGCTACCGGCCCCGGTGAGCACCTGAACAGCCAGGAGGAAGAAGGGCGTTCACCTCTCGGAGTGGGAGCGCTTTCATTAGCGCACGCATGTATCCCACACACCGATGAGGAGGACGCCCATGGAGAGGTATATCGGGCTGGACGCGCATGCGTCAAGCTGCACGCTGGCGGTGGTGGGCCCCAGCGGGAAGCGGCTGGGCTCGCACGTGGTGGAGACGAACGCCCGGGCGCTGATCGAGGTGCTGCGCGGCATCCCGCGGAACCGGCACGTGTGCCTCGAAGAGGGGACGCTGTCGGGGTGGCTATGGGAGGTCCTGGAGCCGCACGTCGAGGAACTGGTGGTGACGGGGGTGCACGAGAGCCGAGGCCCGAAGAGCGACAAGCAGGATGCGTTCGCGCTGGCGGAGCAGCTCCGGATCGGCTCACTGGAGACGGTGGTGTACAAGGACCGGGGCCGGTTCAGGAGGCTGGGGCACCTGGCACGGACGCACGGCTTCGTGGTGCGGGACGCGACCCGGGTGAAGAACCGGCTGAAGAGCGTGTACCGCTCGCGGGGGGTGTGGCCCGGCAAGGGGCGCTCGGTCTACGGGAAGAGGGAGCGGGAAGGGTGGCTGGCGAAGCTGCCGGAGGCGACACGGCCGCTGGCCGAGCTGCTGTACGAGGAGCACGATGCACTCGTGGCGCTGAACGCGAAGGCGGAGAAGACGCTCCTGGCCGAAGCCCGCAAGCACCGGGAGTGGCACGTGTTGAAGACGTGCCCGGGGCTGGGCCCGATCCGGACGGCGGAGCTGCTGCCGG
>Ga0114931_10011777_pt1 | contig 10300 bp, 7 predicted proteins | sample 2SBtaG_FD_89579 | JGI IMG/M metagenome (GOLD analysis project Ga0114931, IMG submission 89579) | Deep subsurface microbial communities from Kolumbo volcano to uncover new lineages of life (NeLLi) - 2SBTROV14_V59a metaG | ecosystem: Environmental > Aquatic > Marine > Volcanic | place: Kolumbo... | reverse complement strand
TCGAGAAGGGGTCGAGAAGGGTTGGTTCCCCGTTTCTCGCCGCACCAGCAGGCCGCTCCTAGCCGCGGCCACCTGCCAGACGTGCGGCCGCGGGCAAGCGTTGAAGCGCGCGCATGCTGACGATGCCGGCCAGTGGTCCGATCGCCAGCAAGGCGAACACCCGCTGCCAGCCGAGCCATAGGGCCGCGGCCGGCAGCAGGCGGATCGAGACCAGAGTCAGCAAGAAACCGAGGCTCACCTGAACCGTGAGCACCGTGCCGATGTAGCGGGTATCTGCCAATTCGCTGGCCGCGGCGGAAAACTGTGCACTGTCAGCGACCACCGCCACCCCCCATACCAAACACAAGGCAGTCAGCCATCCCGGATGGGCCTTGAAGCCGCCCGCGACGAGAGAGCAGCTCCCCGACACTGCCAGGCTGACGATCGCCACCCGGCCCCGGCCGACACGATCGGCCAGGCTTCCCGCCAACAGGCAGCCGATGGCACCCACCGCGATGGAGGCGAAGCCGGCCAGGCGTACGGCAACCGGGCTCCAGCCGGCCTGGCGGTAGGCACCGAGCAGGAACACCGGCACCCAGGTCCACATGGCGTACAACTCCCACATATGTCCAAGGTAGCCAAGATTCACCAGGCGCAAAGGCCGCTCGACCACCCCGCGCAGCGCATAGCGCGCGTCAAAGGGCGCCGCCGGACCGGCGTGCGGTCCCTGCTTGATGCACCTCGCGGCAAGCACAGCCGCGGCCAGCGCCAAGAGCGAGGCACCGAGCACCACCGAGCGCCACGGCGGCAGTCCGCCCGCAAAAGGCAGCGCGGCGAGCAGGTGCGGCAAGGCCGAGCCGACGGTCAACGCCGCAACCAGCAGGCCGATGCCAAAGCCACGGTCCTCGCGGCACCAGGAGGCCGCCAGTTTCATGCCCGGCGGGTAGACCCCGGCGAGCGCAACGCCGGTGAGAAAGCGCAATTCGATCGCCGCTTGGGGATGCGCTACCACCGCGATCGCGGCATTGGCGAGCGCGCCCACCACGGCGCTGGCGGCAAACAGCCACGGCGCTGGCATGCGATCCGCCACATTGCCCAATGCACTGAGCAATGAGCCCGCCACGAAGCCGAGCTGCACGCTCATCGTCAGCCACGCCTGGTGACCGGCATTGAGCTGCCACAGCGCGCCGAGCTGCGGCACCACGGCCGAGGCCGAGAACCACAGCGACATGGCCAGGAGCTGGGCCGCGGCGATGGCCGCCAACTGGCGCCCTTTCTGGGTCATCACCGGCCGTTCCTACCACAAGCGGCGGCGGCAAGATGCCGCCGCCGCCCTGTCCCCCGCAGGTGGTCGACGTGAAGGTCAGGTGACGTCGAAGGCGAGAGCCTTCGACCGTGGTGAGCGAGTCAAGGTAGCGGTTGTACACCGGTCTGGGAACCGGCGGAAGGTGGCACAGTTGGGTAGGAGGCGGCCCGTGCCGCCTCGCCGACCGCCACGGGGAACAGGGCGGCGATGGTCAAACTCTTTGCTTTTTTCGCATACAAACATGACGCAAATCTCGTATCTCTTCCGCGTTCGTGCCGAGTTCACGGAATGCTCACTGCGTGGCTACGGCCGCCATCTGCGTCTTGCAACGTCGTGACTTTTGCAGATACGCAGTTTTCGATGGGAGTATACACCCAAAGGCCGCCGTTGCCAAGCCCAATCTTCTGGTACCCGCAGAGGTTCTCGGATCGAGGCCCACTCGTCCACCCGTCGGCCGCAGAGAGACCGCGCGTCCCATACACTGGTGGCATGAGCCCCACACGCCGCATCTTCCCCGTGCTCGGCCTGCTGGCGATGCTCAGTCTCGGCTGTGCGGGCGGCACCGCGGACGCGGGCGCGCAGCCATTGCCGGGAGACCCCATGAGCGAACGTGACCCTGGCGACGCCCAGGCTTGGAAGCGCATCGATCGGCTGATCCGCGAGCAAAAAATGCGCCAAGCACTCGAGCAGGTCGAGCCACTGATCGCGTCGGCGCGTGCCCGCGACGATGCCAACGGCTGGACCCGGGCCTTGGTCAAGGCGGTGCAGCTACGCATCGCGCTTCATGGCTACGAGACTGCGGTGCGCTTCTTGCGCACCACAGCCTGGCCGCAAGACGACGTGTCCCGGGTGATCCTCGATCTCTTCTACGCCCACGCACTGGTGCGCTACCGCGACGCCTACGGCTTCGACATCGCTGGGCGCGACACCGTGGTGGGGGTCGAAACGGTCGATCTCGCGGTCTGGACCGGCGCGCAAATCGCCGCCGAGATCAACCGCGCCTTCGCCCGCGCCTGGCACGGCCGGCGCGCGCTCGGCCAGCGCTCGCTCGGCAGGCTCGCCGCCTACGTGGAGCAAAACGGCTATCCCGCGCGCATCCGCGGCACCACCCGCGACACCCTCTCCTACCTATGGGCGGAGGTGTTGGTCGATTCGAGCACCTGGTCCCCTGCCGAGGCCCACGCTGTCGAGCGGCTCGACTTCGACGCGCTGCTCGCCGGCCAGCCGCATCTCGAGGTCCCGCTCGAGGCGGCACTCACCCGCGCCGAAGTCCATCCGCTGGTCAAGCTGGCGATCGTGCTCGGCGACCTCGAGGCCTGGCATCGGGCGGGTGAGCGGCCGGAGGCCGCCTTTGAGGCGTACCGGCAACGGCTGCTCGCCCTTACCGCCCACGCGCGCAACGCCAGCGATCGAGCGCGTCTCAGCAGCGGGCTCGAGGCGCGCCTCGAGGCGCTCGGGCGCCAGTACCCATGGTGGTCCATGGGCATGGCCGCGCGCGCCGACCTGGCGCGCGACAGCACCGGCCACGAGCATCTGATCGCCGCATTCCAGCTCGCCACCGAAGGCGCACAGGCCTTTCCCGAGTCGCTCGGCGGCCGGCGCTGCCGGGCGCTCGCGGACACCATCGAGGCACCCTGGTTTCAACTCGCTGGCATGGCGGTCGACGGCCCGGGACGGCGCTCGCTGGGTGTCACCTACAAGAACCTGCCAGCGCTTTTCTTGCGCGCCTACCACCTGCCGCTCGAGACGCTGCTGGCCCAGCCGAGCCTCGGCCGGGGCCTGATCGCACCCCACACCATCGCCACCTGGACCGCAGGCCGCGAGCCCGATGCAGCCTGGCGCCAGGCGTTGGCACCGACGCCCGATTTCAGCAACCACAGAAGCGACCTACGACTGCCGCTCGAGACCGCTGGGCCGGTGCTGGTGCTGGCCTCAGCGCGCGCGGACTTCGGCGATGACGACAACCAAGTCCAAGCACTAGTGCTGCAGATCAGCGCGCTGGTGACCCTCACCCGGCGCCTGGCGGGCGACCGCGTGTCAGTCACCGTGCGGCTCGGCGACGACGGCACTCCCGTGGCCGGCGCTACGGTGTCGCTGCTGCGCCTCGAGCGTGGTTCGCCAGCGACCCAGGTCGCTGCGGCCACCACCGATGCCGCGGGCACGGTCGAGCTGACGGTGCCCGCGCGCGTGTCCTGGGTGCTTCTCGCACGCCACGGAGACGCCGTGGTGCTCGATGGCCGCGCCGCCCAAGGCCCACGACCACGGCGGCAAAGGCCGCAGCAGCCCGCGACCCTGATCTACACCGATCGCGCGATCTACCGGCCGGGGCAAGAGATCCTGTGGAAGACCGTCACCTATGGACCGGAGCGCGAAACCGAGGACGGTGACACCCGAGACGGTGCCACGCGAGAGGCTCATGCGCTGGAGATACCGCACCGCTTCCGGCTCCGTGCGCACCAAACGCTGTCGGTGGCCCTGCGCGACGCCAACGGCGAGGTGGTGGACACCGTCGAGGTGAAAAGCAACGCGTTCGGCAGCGCCACCGGTCGCTTCCAGGTTCCGCGCGGACGTCTGCTCGGCGCCTGGAGCTTGCGCGCGACCTGGAATGGCCAGGCCAAGATCCGAGTCGAGGCCTACCGGCGGCCGACCTTCGAGGTCGCCCTCGAAGACCCATCCCCGCCGCTCGCGCTGGGACGAGAGGCGACCCTGGTGGGCCGCGCCAACTACCATTTTGGCCTGCCGGTAACCGAAGGCACGGTGGTCTGGCGGGTGGTGCGCGCGAGCGACATCCGGCCCCTCCCCGGCCGTCTCTTCGCATCCTGGTGGCCGGCACCCGGACCGCCTGAAGTGGTGGCCGCGGGACGCACCAACCTCGATGATCAAGGTCGCTTCCAGGTTTGCTTCGCGCCGCGCGGCGGACTGCCTCAGGATGCGCGACCGGGCCAGCCACCGAGCGATCGCCGCTACCATTTCCGCCTCGAGGCCGAGGTCACCGATGCCGGCGGCGAAACACGCAGCGTTCAGCGCGGCTTCACCGTCGGCACAGTGGGCGTTGAAGCCACCTTCGGCACGCTGCCGGGATTCGTAACCGCCGGTACCGCGCTCGAGGTCGAGGTCCTGCGCCGCGATCTCGACGGCCGTCCGCAACCCGGTCACGGCATATGGCAGTTGCTGCGTGTGGTGCAACCGGCCGAAACCCTGCTGCCCGCAGAACAAGCCTTGCCGCAGGTCCCCGACGATGCCGCACCCTTTCTGAGCGACGACGACCGCCGGCGACCGCGCTGGCAACCCGGCTACCACCCGCGCCGCATCGTCGCCACCTGGGCCGATGGCGAGGTGATCGCCGAGGGTACCGCGACGCATGGCGACGACGGCCGCGCGAGCCTCAGCCTCAGCGCCCTGCCCGCGGGCCTGACGCGCTTGCGCTACCGCACCGAGGACGATGCCGGCGCGGCGTTTGAAACCAGCGCCGAGTTGCTGGTCGCAGGCCCCGCTGCCCGTCTCGCCTTGCCGGCCGCGCTGTTGGTCGAACACCCGCGGGTCGCACCCGGCGAACACGCGCGGGTGCTGGTGGCCAGCGGCCGCAACGGGCAGGCGATGGTCTTCGAAGCCTGGCGCGGCCCCCAGCGCCTGCTGCGCCGGACGCTGCGCGGCGGCAGACCGGAGGTGATCGAGCTACCGGTCACCGCGGCCGACCGCGGTGGGCTGACACTGGGTCTGGTGAGCGTCGCCGACTACCAACTGATGGCGCTCGAAGAGCGTGTCGACGTACCGTGACAAGATCGCGAGCTCGAGATCCGCTTCGCCACCTTCCGCGACCGCCTGCGCCCGGGTGACACCGAGCACTGGCGCATCGACGTGCACGGCCCTGATGGCGCGCTCGAAGCCGGGACCGTGGAGCTGCTCGCCTCCATGTACGATCAGAGCCTCGATCGCCTGGCGCCCCACACCCCACCTCACCTGCTCGGCCTGCTCTACCCGCGCCGGGCATCGTCGCCAGCGCTGTCCAGCGTGCTGGCGCCAGCGCTGGTGATTCATGCCGGCGGTCGAGGCTTCCAGCGTGTGGTGCTGGAGGCTCTGCCCGCGGCCGACCGGCTGCGCTTCCTCGATGGCTACGCGATCGGCGGACCAGGGCGCTTCGGCCGAGCGGCGGACGGCGTCATGCGCACCCTGGGGGTGACCAAGAGCCGGGCGACCCGCGGTGCCGCCCCCGAGAGCGCGCCGATGGCGGCCAGCGTGACGTTGGACCAAGCTGCGGCCGACACCGCGCCTGGCATTGCGCCGCCGCCAGACGAGACGGACACGCAGGCGCTGGGGGCCGATCCGATTCGCAGCAACTTCGCGGAGACCGCCTTCTGGCAACCGCAATTGCTGCTCGATGGTGACAGCGGGGTCAGCGTTTCCTTCACCGCGCCCGAGGCGGTCACCGCCTGGACGGTGTGGGTTGAGGCGCTCACGCGCGACCTGCGCGCCGGCAGCGCCCGCACCACGGTACGCACCGCCCGCGCGCTGCTGGTACGCCCGCAGGTACCGCGTTTTCTGCGCGAAGGCGATCGCGCACGCATTGCGGTGCTGGTCCAAAACACCGGTGCGGACAGGCTCGAAGGTCGACTCGAGGTCGACCTCATCGATCCCGACACCGGCCGCAGCCGCGGGCGCGACTTCGGGCTCGCGGACGGCGGCCTACGCGACCTACCCTTCGACCTCGCGGGTGGTGCCAGCACCAGCATCGAGGTGCTGGTGCAAGCACCCGCGGCGATCGGACCAGCGGCCTTGCGCGCCGTGGGCCACGCCGGCGACCTCTCCGACGGCGAGCTGCGTCCCCTGCCCGTGCTGCCCGGCCGCATGCACCTGGCAACCTCGCGTTTCACCGCGGTGGCGCCCGGAGCCCAAGGCAGCCTCGCCTGGGATCCACCGGGCGAGGACGATCCCAGCCGTGTCGACGAGCAACTGGTGGTACAAGTCGACGGGCAGTTGCTGCTCAGCGTGCTCGAGGCCGTGCCGTACCTTCTCGACTACCCCTACCCCAGCATCCCGGCCACGGTCGAACGCTTTGTCGCGGCCGGCACGCTCGCGGGCCTGCTCGACAGCCACCCGCCGCTCGCTGCCGCCGCGCGAACGCTGGCTGCCAAACGCAAGACTCCACTGCCACGCTTCGACCGCGACGACCCCAACCGCAACGTCGCACTGGTCGAGACCCCCTGGCTGGTTGCGGCCCAGGGCGGTGAAAAAAACCCCTGGTGGCTCTTGCCCCTGCTCGAGCCTGGCGTTGCCGCGCGCACCCGCGACAGCGCCCTCGACGAGCTACGCCGCAGCCAGCGCAGCGATGGCGGCTGGCCCTGGTTTCCCGGCGGCCCGCCATCGCCGACCATCACTTTGCAAACCCTCTTCGGCCTGGCCAAGGCCCTCGACTTGGGCGTTGCATCCCTGCCCGAAGATGGGATTCAGCGCGCCTGGGCCTACCTCGACCACCACTGGCGCGAAACGCAGGCAACGCGGCCGCACGACGAGGATTGCTGCTGGGAAACAGCGACCTTCTTCGTCTATGTGCTGACCCGCTACCCAGACGTCGAACGTTGGACCGGGGGCGTGCTCACCGAAGATGACCGGGATCGCCTGCTCGACCTGGCCTGGCGCCACTGGCACCAGACCTCGCCGCTGCTCAAGGTCTACCTGGCGATGGCCCTGGCACGCGCCGGGCGCGATGCGCAAGCCGGCCTGGTGCTCGACAGCGTGCTCGACTCCGCGCGTACCGACCCGGTTCTCGGCACCTTCTGGCAGCCAGAAGCCCGCGCCTGGCAGTTTTACAACGACACCCTGGTCGGCCACGCCACGGTGCTGCGCGCGCTCGATGAGTTGCGACCACAAGATCCCCACCGCCAAGGTCTCATGCGTTGGCTGCTGCTCAACAAGCAGCTCAACCATTGGCGCTCGACCCGCGCCACCGCCGAGGTGCTCTACACCCTGGTGCGCAGCCAGCTCCGAAGCGATCTGCCGGCAGCACCCGGCGCGGCTTGGGTGCGCGCAGGGGCGAAGAAAAAACATTTTGTTTTCACGCCAGAAAGCTACCTTGCGCACGACAACCAGTTGGTGATCGAAGGGGCAGATATCGATCCCGAAGGGATGCGCAGCATCGAGGTCATGAACCAAGGCAAGAAACCGATCTTCGCACACGCCACCTGGCACTATGCCACCGACCGACCGCCGGCCACGGGCGATGGTGATCTCTTCCACCTCAAACGAGCATTGTTTCGGCGCACCACCCGCGCCGGCGGTGTTTCCCTCGAGCCCCTCGGCCCGAACGCCAGCCTGCGGGTGGGCGACAGCGTCGAGGTACAGCTCACCAGCACCAGCCGCGCCAACGCCGAATACGTGCAGGTGCGTGATCCGCGACCAGCAGGGCTCGAACCTGAAACACAGCGCTCCGGCTACCGCTTCGAGGGTAGCGTGGCCTGGTACCAGCAAGTTGGCGAAAGCGGCAGCGACCTCTTCTTCGAAAGCCTGCCCGCTGGCACCGTCACTGTCCGCTACCGGCTGCGCGCCCGCCTCGCGGGTCGCTTCAAGGCCGCACCGGCAACCATCCAATCCGTCTACGCCCCGGCCTTCGCCGGCCACACTTCCGGCGGTGTGCTGGACATCGGCCGACGTCAGCCAGCGCCAGAGGCCCAACCATGAGCCACCAGACAGCCCCGGGTCGACCACAGCTCGCCCTCGCTTTGCTCGGCGTACTCGTTAGCGGCGAGACGGGCCATGGCGAGGACGTACTCGGCGGCCATGCCTCAGCCCGAGGCTGACGCACCGCGAGGTCCGTAGCCAGCAGCCGAGGCTCATGCGCGTTTCTCGCTCTCCATCTTGAGCGCACGTGGAAAGAGCACGTTGTTCTCCTTATGGATGTGCAGGTGCAGATCCTGTTCGAGGTGGGCAAGCGCGTCCAGCATGGCACGGTAGGTGTTGCACGCCCAATCGGGCGGCGTGTAACGATCTGTCAGCTTGCGAAACTGTTCCAGTGCCGAACCCGCCTGGACATGCTCTGACTCCATCTGCCGGATGGGATTGGCGAGCGAGCCACAGCGAAACGCCGGGGCCGTCTCACTCGCTTCCAGCTTCCGCACCATGGGGAATAGAATCTCTTCTTCCTTCATCATGTGGCTCGAGAGCTCCGCGACAAGCGCCAGAAACGTCTCCCTGATCTGATGAAGGTTCGGGTTTCTCGCGCCGTGGGCTGAAGCCACTTTCTTCGTCATCTCGTCCAAGCGCGGAAACGCGGAACGCAGGTAGGAATGATGCGTTTGTTCGATGTGGTCGGCAAGCTCAGTCAACGACATGGCCGCCGCGTCGATGGGCTCTCCGGCAGGTTCCCGCGCGGATTCTTCCAGCGTGGCGAGAAACACCTGGGTGTCGAGACCTTTCTCACGACAGGCTTCGTCCAGCGTCTTCTTGCCTCCGCAGCAGTAGTCGATATCCGCTGCATCGAACACCCGCGAAAGCGCCGGATTGCGCGCCACCACCTCCCCTACACCATCGCTCGCTTGAAATGTGCTCACCTGGCTCTCCTTTTTGGCCGCTTCTGATCCTTGTCTTCCAGCGCTTCTTTGCCTGCACGCGGCATGGAAACCGCCCAGCACATACTCTGACATGGAGGCGCGATGTCCGGCAAGGCCAGCGCCGTGCCATTCCCGGGGAAGCACACGGGTGGAGATCTGGTTGCAGGGCCCCTCGGTGCAGGGCGGCTCGCTGTGGAGGGCATCATCCTGCGCAGTGGCACGAAGCGCGCTGGGACCGGCCTGACGATCCGTGTTGCCGCCTTTTTCGGCCGGCTGCGTATCCTCGATCACCGATCGCCGCGCTGTACGTGCAGCGAATGGACAACAGCGGAGTACGCAGCGATACTGGCGGATAGAACCTAGCGCTCATGAATGCCCTCCCCCGTGCTACGATGCCCTTCCCTGCCGATACCGCTGTGCGCCCGCATTCTCGACCCTCGGCCCCTTCTTGCGGCCCGCGGAGAATCATGCTCGATCGAAGCAAGAAGGGAACATCATGGACGATCCACAACAAGATTCCACCCTCATCACATCCGCTGAATCCCTGGCCAACCAACCCAGCTTGCGCGGACCTCGGCCACGAGAAAACCTCGCCGGCGCCGTGCTCGCGGGAACCGTGGCAGCGGCCGTCGGTGCCGTGGTGTGGGCGGTCATCACCGCCTTCACGGGCTTTCAGATCGGCTTCATGGCGGTCGGCATCGGCCTGCTCGTCGGCATTGCCGTACGCGCCGTCGGCCATGGGCGAACCGTCGTCTTCGGAGCCGTAGGCGCTGTCTTGGCCTTGCTCGGCTGCGCCGCGGGCAACCTCCTGGCCGGCTGCATCATCGTCGCCAAGCAGCAGGAAGTGGGTATCTTCGACGTCCTGCGCAGCCTCGATCTCGAGATGGCGAGCGCCATCATGGGCGCCCTGTTCAGCCCGATGGACCTGCTGTTTTATGGCCTCGCCATCTACGAAGGGTTCAAGCTCTCCTTCACGGCGGACCAGGTCTTGACGGCGCAACCGATCGAGACATCCATCGACGAGACGGCAAGCGACTGAGCCAGTCACCGGTCGACTGCGGGGCGAGCCCGGCTCAGTTGGATCGGCTGGCGCGACGCGAGGCGAGGAAGGCCTCGACTGCCCGCCGGTTGTCGGGGCCGCCGTAAAAGCGCGAGAGGGCCTCGTCTTCGAGGGCGATGGTGGTGGCGAGATCTTGGGCTTCGCCAGCGCGCAGCAGTATCTTGGCCTCGATCAACGAAGCGAGCGGCTGCTGCGCCATGTCGGCGGCGTAGGCCTGGACGTGATCGAAGAGATCGACCCTCGGCAGCACGCGGTTGACCAGGCCCCAGGCCTCGGCGCGCTCGGCTCCGATCGGCCGCGCGCCGAGGATCAGCTCATTGGCCCGCTGGCGCCCGATCAAGCGCGGCAGGGTGTGGGAGCTGCCGAATTCCTGCACCAGGCCGAGGCGTACGAAAGGCGTCAGGAAGCTGG
>Ga0114931_10011776_pt1 | contig 10300 bp, 9 predicted proteins | sample 2SBtaG_FD_89579 | JGI IMG/M metagenome (GOLD analysis project Ga0114931, IMG submission 89579) | Deep subsurface microbial communities from Kolumbo volcano to uncover new lineages of life (NeLLi) - 2SBTROV14_V59a metaG | ecosystem: Environmental > Aquatic > Marine > Volcanic | place: Kolumbo... | reverse complement strand
GGCCGAAGCCGCAGATGCTGGGTTTCGTTCCTTAACCCAGCCTACATGGGGAAGGGTGGTGCAAGACAAGGGGGAAGCAGTTACGATGGATCAATAACTGATCGAAGCGGTATCGTCCCGCCAGGCCTGGAGGATCTCCAGGCTCTCCTCCCGCAACAGCTGCTGCATCGGGATGGCGGGGCCGCTGCCGCGCAGCGCATCCCTGATCCGCTGGTCGTCGAAGCCGATCCCTTGCACGTCGAGGGTGGTGGCGGCATACAGGATCCTGTCGATGCGCGCCCAGTAGCTGGCGCTCAGGCACATGGGGCAGGGCTCGCAGCTGGTGAAGAGGCTGGCCCCGGTCAGATGGAAACGGCCCAGTTGCTGGCAGGCCTCGCGGATCGCCAGTATCTCCGCATGGGCAGTGGGGTCGTTGCGCAGCACCACCTGGTTCCAGCCCCGCCCGACGATCTGGTTATCCACCACCAGGACGGCGCCAAAGGGACCGCCATGGTGTCTGGCGATACCCTCCCGCGCCAGGCGCAGCGCCTCACTCATGAAGCCCTGTTCGTTCATTCCCATTTGAAGCCCCTGGCGCCTAGATAGATGAAGATCAGAGTGAAGAGGGTGAGCGCCGCCAGCTGCGGCGCCACCTCGGCGAGGCCCGCTCCCTCCAGCATGACGGACCTGGCAGCCCTCACCATATGGGTCAAGGGGAACAGGAGCGCAAGTTTCTGGATCAGGGGGTGTGAGCCCTCCAGGGAGAACCAGACCCCCGAAAGCAGCATCATCGGCCAGCTGATCAGGTTGAGCAAGCCATTCGCGGCCTCCTCGCTGCTGATGCGCGCGGCCACCAGCAGGCCAACACTGATCATGCTGAGAGAGCCGATGACCAGGATCAGCAGCAGCAGCCAGTAGGAGCCGAACATGGCGAAGCCCACCAGCAGGTTGGTGCCGAAATAGATCAGGATGGTGACGGCCAGGATCATCAGCAACCTGGAGATGATCTGGGCAGTGAGGAATTCGAAGGCGGTCAGGGGGGTGGCCCGCAGGCGCTTGAGGACCCCGTTCTTGCGGTAGCGGACGATCACGTAACCCACCCCGAAGAGGGCGCTGAACATGACGTTCATGCCCAGCACCCCGGGTATCACCCAGTCCACGTAGCGGATCTCCCGGCCATTCAGGACCTGTTTTTGCAGGGGCAGCCCCTGCAACAGGCGCTCCAGGATATAGCCGTTGGCCGAGGTGTTGTTGACCCAGTAGCGCATCTGCTGCGCATCCAGCAACAGGTCGAGCTGGTGGCGGTCGACCTTGGTGACCGCCTGGTCCAGATGTTCCACCGGGATGAACTGGACATAACGGGTGGCCAGAAACTCCTGCAGGGCAGGGCGCTGCTGGGCATCGCCGAACACTGCAACCTTGAACAGGTGCCGGTCTCCATTGGTGAAGGCGAAGGCGAAACCGATGACGATCAGCACCGGCATGATGAAGTTCCAGCCCAGGGCGGTGCGGTCACGCAGAAACTCCAGGTTGCGGGCTTGCAGGGCGGCCAGCAGGCGGCGGAGTGACATTACGACCGCAACTCGTGGCCGGTCAGGTCGAGAAACAGGTCTTCCAGGGTCGGGGAACGGACCTGCAGCTGGGCCAGGGAGACCCCGCGGTCCAGCAGATGGCGCAGGGTGGTGGTGAGGTCCCGGGAGAGGATCTCCACCTGGTTCTCCAGGCTGCGCAGGCTGGCCGCCCGGTCCGGTTGGAATCCCTCCGGCAGGGCTTGGGAGGGGAGGGTGATCACCGAGTTGTCGAAGTGTTTGGCCAGCAGCGCCTGCGGGGAGCCCTGGGTGACGATGCGCCCATGATCCATGATGATGATCTCGTCACAGAGTTCATAGGCCTCCTCCATATAGTGAGTGGTCAGCACCAGGGTCTTGTTCTGGGCCTTGATCCGGCGTACTTGCTCCCACAGGTTGTGGCGGGACTGGGGGTCGAGGCCGGTGGTGGGCTCGTCCAGAAACACCACTTCGGGATCGTTGATCAGGGCGATCGCCAGCAGCAGACGCTGTTTCTGGCCGCCGGAGATGTGCCGGGTGTCGCGCTCCAGGAACTCCCCCAGGGCGCAGATCTCCACCAGCTGGTCGAGGGGACGGGTGTGGCGGTAGAAGCGCTGGAACAGGGTCAGGACCTCGTGGACCTTGATGAACTCCTGCAGGGCGGTGTGCTGGAACATGATCCCCGCCTGTTCGCGGTACGCCGGTCCCAGGGGCTTGCCCAGGTAACGGATACTACCGCCGCTTGGCGTCTTGATGCCCTCGAGCATCTCCACCGTGGTGGTCTTGCCGGCGCCATTGGGACCCAGCAGCCCGAAACAGCTGCCCTGGGGTATGGTGAAACTGACCAGGTCCACGGCCCTGACCTCCCCATAACGCTTGCTCAGCCGGGTGACCTCGATCATGGTGCCAGGCGGTCCGCCGGTTCAGCCGATCAGGATGTGTTCGACCTCGACCCGGTCTTCCGCCACCCCTTCGATCTCCACGAAGCTGACCTCCGGCTCCAGTCCCACCTTGGCGAAGGCGGGCACCGCCTGCCACTGCTCTGGGTTCAGCGGCTGCTCGCCATGCTCCATCAGGGCCTGCAGGCGCGCCACGATCACCACGTCCACATAGTCCGCCGCACCGTCGCTCTGGTAGCTCAGGTCCTGGTAGTGGGCCGGCACCTTGATCAGTTCCGGTGAGAAATCCCAGTCGCCGAGGATCTTCTTGCCGATTTGCGGAGCCAGCAGATCGAGCAGCCGGTCCAGTTCGGCGGGATCGTCGACCAGCTCCTAATGCTGCTCCGCCATGGTCAGGATCGGCAGGGAGCCGATATTGTGGATCAGGCCGGCCAGCAGGGCCTGCTCCTTGTCCAGGTGTCTGAGGCCCTGCGCCAGTACCCGGCTGATGGCGGCGATCTGCACACTCTCCTCCCAGAGCTTGCGAAAGCGCTGGTCGAGCAGATCGCTGGTGGCCTGGAAGATCTGCTGCATGATCAGGCTGACCACCAGGCTGCGCACCAGGCGGGTGCCGAGCCGGGCCACCGCCATCTGCAGGTTATCGATATGGTTGCGCCCGCGATAGAGCGGGCTGTTGACCACCTGCAGCAGGCGCGCCGAGAGGGCGGTGTCGGTGGCGATGATATCGGCGACCTTGCTGGCCGACGAGTTGTCGCTCTCCACCGCGTCGCGCACCCGCAGGGCGACCTCCGGCAGGGTCGGCAGGGTCAGGCGGCGCTCATCGATGGCGCGGTAGAGCGCCTCCAGGAAGGCATTTTCGTCGATCATCTAAGGTGTATCCTTGGGGTACTCTGTCACTGTGGGGAGACGGGCGTTGGGCTTACTTGGATTCCGTGGCAAAGGGGTAGGGCAGTTCGCGGATCGTCAGCCTGGGACCGGCGGGGCCGAGATGCACCTCTCCCCTCTCGGCGCTCTCGATCTCGATCACCGCCAGCAGGTCGTAACCCCCGTCGGCGGGCCGGGCATCCACCACCTTACCGGTCCCCTGGGCGGACTGGCTGTCGCTGGCGAACAGTTCATCGCCGGGCCTGGGTGGGGCGGGGCTCTCCACATGGGCAAGATACATGCGGCGCTTGAGCTTGCCGAGATACTGCATGCGCGCCACCACCTCCTGGCCGGTGTAGCAGCCCTTGGTGAAGCTGACCCCATCGATCAATTGGAGGTTGGCCATCTGGGGCACGAAGGCCTCGCTGGTCTCCGGCCAGATCGTGGGGATACCGGCGTGGATCTCCTGGAGCTCCCAGGCCCCCTGGGGGGCGCGCTGGGCACTGGCCTCGAATTGTTGCCACAGCCTCATCATCGGTCCGGGCGGGGCGATGAGTTCGAAGCGGGGAACCTCGCCGGGCAGACGGATCAGGGTGAACTCCCCCTGCCGCAGGACCGCGTTCGCCCGGGCCGGCAGCTCGGGAAAGGCCCCATGCAGCAATTCCGGGGCGCAGTTGCCGCTCAGACCGAAACGCACCAGCCGGTCGCTGACGTCCTCGATCTCGACCTGGGACATCAACACATACATGCGTAGCCGCTTGGCGGCCATCTCCAGCAGCCCGGTGGGCAGTTGCAGGAGGAAGGCATCACCCCGTTTGCAGACCCGGAAGCTGGCCAGCATGCGCCCCTTGGCGTTGCACCAGCCGCTGAGATTACTGTGCCCCTCGCTCACTTCGCGCAGGTCGTTGGTCAGCTGGCCCTGGAGGAAATTCTGGGCATCCTCGCCGGTCACCTGCAATAGACCGAGGTGGGACAGATCGTGCAGTGCGCAATCGCCGGCGCCGGCCGTCGGTTGTGGCCGGGAGCGCAGAAAATCAGACCATTCGCTATTCATGACAGGGATCCAGCTCCTGGGTTTGTGGGGTGACAGTGCGTATCATACCCCATCACCGGCCTCCGTCCAGGAAGGGGCATACTGGTGGTGGGATCCATCCATTGAGCCATCGCCCAGGCAAGATATATACGAAACCCGGCGGCCCACACCCATGGCCCAACGGTTGGCTGAGGTTCGTACCTGATCACATGAGATTGTTGAGAAGCTAGAGATGACGAGACCCGTTGCAGGCAGCCTGGTGCTGTACAAGATCCGCCCGGCCCGGGTCACCGAGGTGACCGACAAGATCACCATCGAGCTGGAAGGCGGCAAGAGCAAGCGGGTACGCGATAAGGACGTGACCCTGCTGCACCCAGGCCCCCTGGGCGGCCTCCAGGAGCTGACCCCCTGTCAGGGTGAGGTGGAGGAGAACTGGGAGCTGCTCGAAGGCGACCAGACCCATATCGAGGAGCTCAGCGAACTGATCTATGGCGACTATACCCCGGCCACCGCCTGGTCCACCTGGCAGCTGGTGCAGGAGGGGATCTACTTCGAGGGTACCCCGCAGCGGATCCGCCCGCGTCCGGCGGAAGCGGTCAGGGCCGAGCAGGCGGAGCGTCAACACAAAGCCGAACAGGCCGCGGCCTGGGAGGACTTCGTGCAGCGCATGCAGCGAGGTGAGCTGCTGGAGGCGGATCGGAAGCCCCTGGGGGAGGTGGAGGCGCTGGCCCTGAAACGGCGTGAGGGCAGCCGCATCCTGCAGGCCCTGGGGGTGCAGGAGACCCCGGCCAATGCCCACCGCCTGTTGGTCAGCACCGGCTACTGGCGGCCCGACGAGAACCCCTATCCCCGCCGCATGGGGGTCAACGAGGAGCCACCGGGCCTGGACCTGCCGCCCATGCCAGAGGATGACCGGCTCGACCTCACCAGGCTGCCGGCCTTCGCGATCGATGACGAGGACAACCAGGACCCGGACGATGCCGTCAGTCTGCAAGGTGACCGGGTCTGGGTGCATGTGGCCGACGTGGCGGCCCTGGTGGCGCCGGACAGCGCCGTCGATCAGGACGCCCGCAGCCGGGGGGCCAATCTCTACCTGCCAGAGAAGGTGGTCCCGATGCTCCCGCAAGGCGTCACCGAGCGCCTGGGGCTGGGCCTGGAGAACCAATCACCGGCCCTGTCGATCGGCTTCAAACTCTCGGAATCGGGCGAGATCCAGGACACCCAGATCCAACTCACCCGCATCGAGGTACAGCGTATCAGCTACGCCCGGGCCAACCAGCGGCTGGAGGAGGAGCCCTTCGCCAGCCTGCTGCGCCTCGGCAGGCGCTACCGCCAGCGCCGCCAGGCGGCCGGCGCCGCCTCTATCCAGCTGCCAGAGGTAAAGATCCTGGTGCGGGATGGGCAGGTGGAGATCCACCCACTGCCCGCCCTGGAGAGCCGGGAGATGGTCACCGACCTGATGCTGATGGCGGGAGAGGCGGTGGCCAGGTACTGCCTGGAGCGGGAGATCCCGGTCCCCTTCGCTACCCAGGCCCCCCCGGACGTTCCCGATACCCCGCAGGGCATGGCGGCCATGTACGCCTATCGCCGCCAGTTCAAGCCGACCCAGGTGAGGACCCAGCCGGCCCCCCATGCCGGTCTCGGCCTGGAGTTCTACAGCCGCACCACCAGTCCGCTGCGGCGCTACTCCGACCTGCTGGCCCACCAGCAGCTGCGGGCCCAACTGCGGGGGGAAGAACTGCTCGATATCCACGCCCTGGGGGAGCGCCTCAGCCTGGCGGAGCTGGCCGGGGTGGGAATTCGCAAGAGCGAACGCTTGTCCAATCAGCACTGGCGACTGGTCTATTTGCAGCAACACCCCCAGTGGCAGGGGAATGCGGTGGTGGTCGCCAAAGAGGGCGAACGGGTCACCGCACTGATCCCGGAACTGGGCATGGATGCCCGGGTGCGGGTACGGAGCGCCCCGGAGATCAATGAAGTGATCCGCCTCAAGGTACGAGAAATCGACCTGCCCGATCTGAGCTGTTACTTCAGGGTGTTGTGACAAACAGGAGGTTCCCCATGAGAATCCACATCACGCTGCTCACACTGCTGTTGCTGCTGGGTTGTGCCCAGTCGGGACTGACCCCCCGTGACCCGTCAAACCCCTACTATGCGCCGCCCGCCGGCAGCCGGATCGAGCTGAAACGGCCCATCAGCGTGCCCGCCGGGGTGACCCGGGTGTTTCTGCAGCGGGGGAAACTGGTGCAAGGGATGCGCTTCGACCGTTATGTGCCGAGCTGTAACTTCGAGGTCAGGGAGCTCTCCGAACGGCCCCAGACCATCGAGCCCGAGACCTTCCTGGTGGTCCGGGTGCAGCGGGAAGAGGCGGAGGTGGTAACGAGGCCCGGGCCCCCTGTGCGGGTGGCCAGTAGCGCGCAAGACGGGGGCCTGCCCATGGTGACCGAGAGCATCCACCTCTGGCTCGGCTCCAGCCAACAGCCCAACCTGATGCGCCTGACCTGCCGTGGCGCCTTCGACGACGTCTGGCGGGCCTATCCCCCGTCCATCGACGAGATGCGCACCGCCCTCGGAGACTATGCCGGGATCGTCCTGCCCTGAGCCGCCGGGGCTGATTCCTACTGCGCCAGATTCTGCTGTGCCAGGCCTTGGCAGGCCTGGCTTACACGCCGATTTGTAATCTGGCAGAGTAGAAAATTAAGGGTGCCGTGTGCTGGTGCCTACCAGCAATCCGCCACACTGGCGCTGCCGGTGATGGTCTTGCGGCCCGCCTGGTCGATGCGCAGCTTGCCACACTGGGTGTCGGCCTCCTGGCCGTTCTTGGGGGCGGCCTCCAGGGTGTAGGCCGAGGCCGTGATGGTCTGGAAGCTCAGGTCATAGAACTTGTTGGCCGAGTCCTTCGGGGCCTCGGTCCAGGGCGGCTGAGTGATGGCGTTGCCGGTGCTGTCCTGGTTGTAGCGGCCGGTGAGGGTGAAGTTGCGCTCCATGTACTGGGCCAGTTCCATCAGGCTGGACTTGGCGTCCGCGCGGCGGGCCTTGCGCACTTGGCCCTGGTAGCTGGGGTAGGCGATCACTGCCAGGATCCCCAGGATGGCCACCACGACCATCAGTTCGACCAGGGTGAAGCCCGGCTGACGCCGGGCTGGCCGCTGCCAGGGACCACCCATCAGGGCCGCAGCTCCCGCCAGGAGGTACGGCCGGTGCGATGGGCCGGCTCCCGGGTGACCGAGACCGCACCGGTGGTGTCACTGGTGTACTTATATTCCCCCTGGGCGTTCTCCAACACCTTGGGCTGGGTGGGGATGCCAGACCCCGGTCCGACCTTGGTCCGGTGACCGCTGACCACCGTGGCATCGTCGCCTTTCCAGGTGACCACGTCCGAGTCATCGGCCGTACCCTGGCGATTGATGTCGAAGGGGGGGTGGTTCAGACGACTGCCGTCGTTGGGGTCGATCTCCATGAACCAGCCGGTACCGCCGAAGCCGCAGGTCCTGGGATCCGGGATCAGGGTGGTGAAGAGCAGACGCCCGGTGGGGAAGCGCCTGCTCGGCGCCAGATAGACCGGGTTGGTGATGACCCGCTCGCCCTTGTTGCTGGGGGTAGCCTCCCCGGTGTTGATCAGGTCCATGCGCCAGCCCCGCTCGGTGGGCCAGTCGACGGTACCGGTGGAGGTGATGCGCAGGGACTCGTTGTCGTCGTCCGGGTTGTTGACCTCATCCAGGATCTGCTGGACATGCAGGTCGCTGCGGCTGGCGATCGAGGTTGCCGCCGGATCGTCCCAGATGGCGTAGAAGGTCTGGGTCTGGGCCCCCACGGGGTTGGTATCTCCGGGTTCCAGATACTTGCCTGTGCCGAAGTAGATCATCAGGCCATCGAGGCTGGCGTGGCGCGACACCTCCACCTGGGTGGTGATCGGCTGGGCGTTGCCAGCGCCATCCACCGCGCTGAAGAGCCGGCTGATGTGACTGGGCCAGCTTGAAGGATTGCTGTCGGAGACATCGAACCGCCAGACGTTGCCATAGAGATCGCCGGCATAGATCCGGTCGACGATGTTGTCGCCGTCGAGGTCCACCGGCGCCGGGGAGGCCAGGGCGTTGGGGGTGTCTACAGTTCCAACCCCGGTATCGAGCTTTTGGATGAGGGTGCCGTCTGTCGCATCGATCACGAACAGCACCGCGTGGCCGGTGGCGCTGGCGGTGCTCGTGCCGGTGGGCCCGCTATCGGGCTCGCTGTTGTTGTAGCCGTTGCCGGTGACCACCGCCCACTTTCCATTGTTCTTTGGGGCCATGCGCACGATGGCGGGCCGGCCGAAGACATAGCCCAGGTCGGCGTCGTCGACGTCGGTGAACTCCCACATCACCGTGGCGGGGTGGGACTCGCCGAACTGGCTCGGGTCGGTGATGTCCAGGGCATAGAGGCCCTGGCCGCCGTGTCCCAGGGCGCCCGCCAGGAGGGTGCTCCAGCTCTTGCTGCTGCTGTCATAGATGTCTCCGACGATCGGCGAGGCGTCCACGTAGGACTGGTGGCTGTAGTCCACGTCCGTGAGCTTGCTGAGCTTGGGAATCAGCTTGCTGGGGATATAGGCGATGACCTCCTGTCCAGAGGTGGTGGTGGGGGTGTTGTCGGAGTTCACGCTGGCATCGAAGCCGTGCAGCATGCCGTCGTTGGCCCCCACGTAGACCACCGGTTTGCGGCTGGCCTTGGCCAGTTTGAAGGCGGCATAGGTCTGGCCGTTGGTGCCCTCCAGATCGTCCGGGTAGTCGAAGGGGGGCGCCCCCACGTAGATCGGCTCGGAGTTCATGATGTCGCCCAGCAGGTGCTTGCGCGGGCGGTAGCCCTCGCCCTTGGGGCTCTCGTCGCTCTGCAGGCCGCGGATGTAGTCGACCCGGTTTGCGCCCTTCTCCTGGCCCGCCGTGTCGGCGGTGCCGTCCGCCGCGGTGTTCATGGCCGCCTGCTGGGCGCTGTTCAGATCGCTGAAGCGAAAGGGGATACCCACCTTGGGGCTTGCCGAGGGGTCGTAGGTAAGGATCTGGCGGCTGCCGGAGACGAAGGCGGGGGTCAGCTTCTGGGCCGCATCCCACTCTGTTGAGGCCAGGGAGCCGTCCTGGTTGATCGGGATGGAGAGCAGTTCACCCGACCAGTCGCCCGAGTCGAAACGCCCCTGGTAGATGCGGCTGCCGGTGCGCACCGAGCCAGAGGTGGCGCCCACCGCGGCGGCCGAGCCCTGGCGCTCGAAGATGTCCCCGGTGGCGGTGGCGAAGGCGGCGGCCAGGGCGGGAGCATTGGCCGCCTGCAGAAACAGTCCACCACCATTTTCCGCGGTATCTTGCATCAGCGGGTCGTTGATGACCTGGTCGTCGGCGAAGCCGATGGTATAGGTGACGATGTTGTTGGTCACCGGGTTGCCATCGAAGTCGTTCATGTCTGGGCGCAGGTCGATCTCGTGCAGGGCCTTGGCCACGTCGTCCAGGTAGTCGCTGCCCGCGCTCTCGTACCCCTGGTCGGACTTCTCGTCGTAATTGCCGCAGGCGGTGCCATTGAAACTGTCACTGCTGCTGTCGCAGTCGCCGTCATAGTCCCGCAGCTCGGTGGGGATGTTCCGGTCGGACTGGGGGCGCCCGTCGGTGAGTAGCACCGCGAAGTTCTGCTGGCAGAAGGCCTGGATCGGGGACTCCTGGCTGACCCCCGATGCATAGCTCGGTGAGTGGTCGAAGAGGGTGTCGTCGTCCAACTCGACCGGGCTGGATTCCGGGTGGAGTGTGAGATTGCCATCGTATTGACCGTTCGGCCCGCCATTGTTCGAGGGGCCGCTCTCGCCGACGAAATAGCGCCCGATGTCCTGCAGCGATTCCGCCAGGGGGGTGGCGCCGCTCGGGGTCAGCCGGTCGATGGCGCTCAGCAGGTTGGCGCGGTTGCTGGAGACGCTGTCGACGCCCGCCTCGATGCGCGCGCCACTGGAACCGTTGTAGGTGGCCAGG
>Ga0114931_10011775_pt1 | contig 10300 bp, 6 predicted proteins | sample 2SBtaG_FD_89579 | JGI IMG/M metagenome (GOLD analysis project Ga0114931, IMG submission 89579) | Deep subsurface microbial communities from Kolumbo volcano to uncover new lineages of life (NeLLi) - 2SBTROV14_V59a metaG | ecosystem: Environmental > Aquatic > Marine > Volcanic | place: Kolumbo... | reverse complement strand
GTTTTTTGAAAATTATGTTTGAAAAGGCAGCAGAAATGGGCATTGCTGCCGAAGAAATCCCCATAAAAAAGGCGCTTTTCACCGCCGAACCGTATCCGCCATCACTGCGAACCTATTTTGAAGACGGGTTCGGTATGCGCACGGCACAAACATACGCCACTGCCGAACTCGGTATCATTGCCTACGATACCGGCGGCGAGCCGGGCATGAAATTATCAAAAACGATGATTGTGGAAATTGTCGATGCCGTGACCGGACAACCTGTCCCCCCCGGCGAACCGGGGCAGGTTGTCGTCACCAACTTCAACAAAACCTATCCGATGATTCGATTGGGCACGGGTGATTTGAGCGCGCTGATGGGCGAACCGGATGCGGATGGCTACTATTGGCGCATCAAAGGTTGGATGGGGCGTGTCGGCGACGCGGTGAAGGTGCGCGGTATGTTCTTTCATCCCGTGCAGTTGAATAGCGCGCTGGCGAAATTCCCCCAACTGGGGCGCGGACAGGCTGTCATCACCCGCCCCGATACCCGCGACCATATCCGCGTGCGGGTGGAACTTACCGGCACGGCTGCCGACCGAACCGCGCTGGCGGAGGAGGTTCGCACCGCCGTGAGTGCCGCTTGCCGCCTGCGGGTAGATGTGGTGGAATTGGTTTCGCCGGGCGAAATTGACCCCGCTGCGCGCGTGGTGCTCGATGAGCGGACGTGGGAGTAGCTTTAATTGCCGAAATGTCATCCCCGCGAAAGCGGAAATCCACATATTTTTGCAGAACGCCGGCGGGTTATTTAACGCGGATACTGCCGATAACCGCCGCATCTGTGCCGTCTGCCAACGGTAGGCGTTCCAGCGTTTGCCAATCATATACCCCCACTTTAATCTGATACAGCCCCGGCGGCAATGGCGCGTCGATGGTATGGGCATCGAGCACCGCTTTGCCCGGTTGCCAACCCGTCATCGGGCTTTCAAACAGCCAGCGCGGTTGAGCGTCATTCTGCGCAACGGTATTTCCGTCCGCATCGACCAAATGCACAAAAACGGTATAATCGGTGGGCAGCGGTGCAGACGGTTCCCAGCGTAAAACGATGGTCAGCGGGTGGTCAGAGGGGTGGGGTGATGGCGGCAGCCGCACACCGGTCAGCCGCAACCCGCCGGAAAAAGTAATGACAGTTTCATCCAATGCCGAAAGGGGCAAGGTGGGCGGCAAAACTTGCAACGCCCAATTGGTGCGCTCGAACGATGCAATGGTTGCCCAATCTGCGCCGGTGGAAAGGGGCAAGCGCGTGGCGGGCGAATTACCCAAAACTGCCGCTACCGCCAGATGAAACTTGTCCCCAAAATCGGCGGGCAAGGTCGTGGCGATGACCGCTTCGCCCGTTCGCCACATTTCGGGCGGATACCACACCGTTTCGATGGCGGGCTGCAAAAGCGGGTCACTCAACGGCGTGCCGTCATCGTTGAAAAATTGCGCCCACGGGTGCAACTCGGTTGGCAGGGGCGTTTGTCGGGCAGACCAATAAAGCCGCACACGGGTTAGCCGGTCAAACGGATTGTCCAGCACATCAAATCCGAGCAATTCGATTTTCCCATCAAATATGAGGCGTAACGGATGCTGTGGGGATGGCGTTTCGGCGCGAGCGAAACTGAAAAACGCATCGGGTAGCATTTGCGGCGTGTCCACAACCGATTTTTGCAGCAGCATGAACCCATCAGCCGCATCGAGTAATCGCCATTCTTTCGATGCCAGCATTGCCATGAGTTTCGCTCGGACATCATTGGGATGCGCGCCCGGCACATCGGTCACATCCACCAGCACGAAATCGGCATTTTGCACGGTGGGGAAGGTGTAGATGATGGACCGGTGCGCCAAGTGGGGGGTGATGGCGGCGCTGGCAGAAACGATGGCATCGGCAGGGATGGGGGCGGTAAAACGCGACAGCATTTGCGTGTGGGCGGTGACGGCGTAAATTTCGGCGCGGCGAGAGAGGGGTGTCCAGCCCGTTTGGGTGTGATAAAAAATGGCGATCGTGAAGGCAATCGCTAAAATAATGAACAATGAATAATGAACAGTGAATAATGGTCGGCGAATTTTGAGTAAATTCTTTGTGCCATACACGGCGGCAATCATCAGAACAGCCACCAGCGGCGCAGAATAGTGCTGCTCGCCCGAAAATTGTCCGGCAAAGTTACTGAAGGTGTTGGCGATGAAAATGGGTAATCCGAGCAAAAGATATTGCGGCGCAAAAATCGCCAACCCGCCGGTGGTTGCCAGCAAACCGAGCAGGTATCGCCAGCGGGCGGGGTCGCGGAGCAGCGGCAGCCAGTCGAGCGGGTTGGATGGATACCGGCTGGCGAGATAAATGGGCGCATCCGTGCCGAAATATCGCTGTGCCAGCGGCGCGACAATCGCAAAGGTGGCGACGGCAAACCAGACTATCCCGGTGATGACCAAAGCTAGACCGTGTTTGAAGGTTCTTCCATTTGAAACGTGAAACGTGAGCCGGAAATTTTGAATTTTGAATTTTGAATTTTGAATGACCACAAAAACGCCCAACATCGCCACCAGCGTGGGCATATTTTCTTTGACCAGCATCATCACAATTGCCCAAAACCACATCCAACCCCAGCGTTTTTCGGTGGCATACCAAAAGGCAAACAACAGCGGCGCGACGACGAAGGGGTCGGCGTGAACATCGGCGACGGCGGCGGCTTGCAGTGGCGGCGCGAGTAGATAGAGCGCGGGAAAAATTAGTGAAACGTAAGGCGTGAAACGTGAAAAAAAGGATAACTCTCGTTTGGCGAGCCAGAAAATCGGCAACGCGCCGAGCGCCAGCGCCAGCGATTGCGCAATGAGCAGGATGCGTACATCGTCCCACAGCCAAAAGAGCGCTGCCAGCGGAATGAGAATCGGTTCAAAATGTTCGGCGGCGCGGGGTTGTTGATGGTCGCCCCAAGTGGCTTCCATAAATCGCCCGTGCAGAGTGTTCCACGTGGCTTGGTCGATGAGCGTCAGGTCGGCGGTGTATGAATGCAATGTTTCGTGCCGCTGAATGGTGTATGCCGAAAAATAAAAGGCAAAGCCGAGTATCATCATCCAGAGCGCGATAATGATGAGTTTTGAATATGTCGTTTGGGATTCTACATGCTTTGGCATTGCAATTATTTTCTGTCTGATATTGGCATTGTGGGTCACACAAATTGCCCGGCACACCAGCCCGATGCCCACGCCCATTGAAAGTTGTATCCGCCCAGCCAGCCGGTTACATCCACCGTTTCCCCGATGAAAAACAACCCGCGCACCCGTTTCGTCTCAAATGTTTTGGATGACAATTCGGCGGTGTCCACCCCGCCGCGTGTCACCTCCGCCTTTTTGAACCCCTCCGTGCCGGTGGGAGAAACTTCCCACGCCTGAAATGCCCGCGCTACCGCGTCAACTTCATCCGGCAAAAGTTGTTTCAGTTTTTTGGTGTCGAAGGGCGGCGCGAGCCATCGCTGTACCAGCCGTTTCGGCAGCCATTCGCTCAATGGTGTTTTGAGTGTGGCATTGGGATGTGTTTTCTGCCGCTCGGAAATCAGTTCCGCCAAATCCACATCCGGCAAAAAATCAATGGTGATGGACTGCCCGCGCCGCCAATAATTTGAAATTTGCAGAATCGCCGGGCCGCTCAACCCGTGATGGGTGAAAAGAATCGCCTCGCGGAACGATTGCCCGCTGCACGAAACTTCTACCGTCACGGATACCCCGCTCAACCCGTTGAGCGCGCGCAGTTCCGCCCCGCCGAGCCGCACCCCGACCAGCCCCGGAGACGGTGGCACAACTTTCAGCCCGAATTGTTTTGCCACCCGCAGCCCGAAATCGGTTGCGCCCATTTTGGGGATGGACAGCCCGCCGGTGGCAATCACCAGCGATGCGGCGCGGTATTCCCCGAAATTGGTGCGGACGGAAAAAACTTCATCCTGCCGGATTGATTCCACCGTGCAGCCCGTTTGAATTTCCACCCCGGCGGCGGCACATTCCGCCAGCAACATCTGCACAATTTCGGCGGCGCTGCCATCGCAAAACAACTGCCCCGCCGTTTTTTCGTGATAGCGGATGCCGTGTTTTTCCACCAGCGCGATGAAGTCGGCGGGGGTGAACCGGCTCAGCGCGGATTTGCAGAAATGCGGATTTTTGGACAGGTAATTTTCGGCGGAAACGTGCAGATTGGTGAAATTGCAGCGCCCCCCGCCGGAGATGAGAATCTTTTTCCCCACTTTTTCGGCGCGTTCCAGCAGCAGCACCCGCCGTCCGCGTTGACCCGCCGTTATGGCGCACATCAATCCGCTTGCGCCGCCGCCGATGATGATTGCGTCGAAATCGGTCATCATTCCCCGTCCACAATTTCCAGCCGCTCAAACACCGCCGCGATGTGCGGTTCGGTGATGCCCAGTCCGTCCCCGGCGATGACGGCAGGGTTGAGTGGCGAAAATCTCTCTTGCACCGGACGGCCATTTTTCCCCCCGATGAGCGCATAACTGGCGCGGAACCGCCCGCGCAAATCCACCGTCCCGCCGATGGCTTTCAGCGCGTTGACCCCTTCCTGTGTCAATTGCATACTGGCTTCGTCTTTCACCGCAATGGCGATGATCGCGTCATTCGGCGCGGCGGCGAGAAATTCCGCCAGCGCGTGGCTTGCGGCGGGGTCGGCGTGGGTATCGAAAGCGGCAGTGTCCAGCACCGTGCCACCTTCGGTGATGATGGCGACATTGAATCCGCGTTGGTTGGGCGAGACATCCACCCCGTTCACGTAAATGTGCCCTAAATTGCCCGTTTCTTCGCCTGCGCTGATGATGGTAATTTGGGGGTACGGGCCTGACACAACGGGCGACAGCGCTTTAAAATGCAGGGTGATGTCGTTTATCCCCGCGCGCACTGCTTCAGTGGGGATGGCGATTTCAATTGTCGTGTTTAGTACCCCGTCTGTTCTAAGCGGCGAAATTCTAATGGGTGAAATGGGCGAATGGAAAAAATCACCCCGCGATTGCCAGCCATTTACGTCTATCCAAAAATGTTGCAAGGGGCTTGGGCTTCGTAGTGTAAAACGCATAACTTTGGCTTGTCCATCCAGTGGCACCATCAACCGCGCTTTTTTGCGCTGGACGATGGTGGGAATACCCGTAGGAGTGCCCCAGCCTTCGGCGAAATAGAGTGGTGTCAATGGCCATTGGAGCAAATCAACATTGGCGGGCAGGGGTGGCAGATTGACGCGGTACAGAATCAAGTCAGGCGATTCGCTCAGTTTTTCCACGGGCAAAACCGATTCGATATACGGGATGGTCGCTTGCGGGTTGTTCAGATAGCCGGGCGTTTCGGGGCGCACCACAATATATTTAATGCCGAAAAAGCGCAGCACGTCCCCGGCGATTTTGCGATCGGCGTTCCACTGCTCCGGCGGCAGGTTGTGCCCCGTTTCCAGTGCGCGCAAACTGCTGAGGATGGGCGCATATGTGAAATACTGGAATTTCAATTCGGGGTTGCGGCTGGTATTGCCCTGCACCATCGGTTTTTGGTGGACGGTCTGATAAAATTGCCCGAACATGAAACCGGTAGTGTACGCCCCCGTGATGCGAAAACCGTTTCGCCACGCGAAGGGAATATCCAGCACGGTGAAATCGGCGGGGTCGGCGGCGATGGTGCGGTATGCCTCTGGCACGCGCATATCCGATTGCGGCAGGGGGAGGGAGAGGTTTTCGAAAATGAATAAAACCATCAGAATGACGAATGACGAATGACGAATGACGGGTTTCAAACTTTGAACGTTGAACCGTAAACTTTGAACTCCCACTGCTGCCAACGGTGCCAGCGACAGCAGCAGCATGACGCTGTACCGGCTGGGGTAGCGGTTGCCTTTGAAAATCGGCAGATGCTGGAAGATGACGAATGGCCCCGGAATGCCGGTGGTGTGCCCGTTGACGGTGATATTCGGCCCGAGGGTAGTCAGGGCGAAAAAGAGCGCCGCCACCGTCCAGAACCATGCCGCGCGGCTGCGCCGCAATCGCCACAGCCCGATTGCCGCCAATGCCAGCACGGAATAGCCGATGAAAATGTGCTGCCCTTTGTCGAAATTGGTGATACCCGTTCGCGCCACCCAGCCGCCAAAAAAGGGATGGTGCATGGTCGGTACGAAAAAGCCGAACAAATCCGCGCTGAATGCGTCCGCGAACCCGCCACCGACCACCAGAAAATCCCCCTCGGCGAGCATGTCGGGGAGCATTGCCGCCAAAATTGGTGCGATACCGAGCGCGAACAGTCCCGCCAGCGGCAGGTAGGGGCGGATGTGACGGGTGAAGAAGTTTTTCCACTTCCCTTTCAGGGTGAGGGAGTCACCGGCGGTGACGGGAGGGGGTAAGATTATTCCCCACCCCCAAACCAGCGCCATCCACACCAGCAGAAAACTGGCATAGGTCATTTCGGTGTAAGCCTGCATCACCAAAAACAGGGCGGAAAGCACCGCCCAGCGCGGGCGCGGGTCGTTTTTCAGTTTGAGGAAAAAGAGCGCGGCAAAGGGAATCCAATGCGTGCTGGCGATGTTGAATTGCCCCAGCGCCACATAAAAAAGTTTACTGCTGGCGAAGGCATACACCAGCCCCGCGAAAAACGCCGCCGGAAGATTGTCTTTCTGCCGAAATTCCCGCACCAGCAGATAGCGGGTCAGCAGAAATGTACCGTAGCCGCCCGCGGCGAAGGTGAAAAACATGTGCAGGTTGCTCGCCGCGACCGTGCCGAAATTGAGCAGTAGCGGCAGTGCGGTCAACCCGTTGAGCAGAGTGTGGGTGTAAAACGCCAAATTGATGCCCAGCGGGTAGAACATCATTTTGGTGAAAAACGGGTTTTGCGGCTGGTTCAGCAGGCTGAATTTCACACACCACAAATTCCAGGCAATGGCGGGGTCGTCGCCGCCGTCTCCGGGCAAAAACGTGCCGAGATGCGTTACGGTGGGCCACGTCAGCGCCAGCGCCAGCAAGTAGTATATCGAAAATATGAGGAGGTGTTTCTTGGTTTCAGGTTTTAAGTTCAAAATTTCGAGTCTAAAGTCTAAAGTCTAAAGTCCAATGTCAATGTCACGTTTCACGGCTCACGCAATACGCCTCACGTTTCACGGCTCACGTATCACGGCTCACGTTTCACGCAATACGCCTCACGTTTCACGCAATACGTTTCACGCAATACGTTTTACGCTTCACAGCATACATTCAAACGCGAATATTGACAATTGTCATTTCAAAATCAGCGGCAAATACACAGAGAAAACGCTATCCGCCACCACCACCGAGCGCGATACCGAAACGGAGTCGCCGGGGTTTTGGGCGGTGACGGTGACGCGGTGTGTGCCGGTGATAGCCCACTGAAACGCCGTCGAATCGGTGAGCGTGCCGGTGCGGGTGACGGGCGAAAAACCGTCTACCTGCCATGTCAGTGTCAGCGGGGTGATGGCCGTGGCGGGCGAAATGGCGGCGGTCAGGGTGAACACATCGGCAGGCGTGCCGAGCAAGTTGCCGGTGATGGAAACGGAAAGACACGGGTCGAGTGCGCGTTTCATTGCGCCGAAAATTTCGGTGTTGGGGAATGTGCCGCTCACAAAATTGGCGCAATGCCCCGTGGCGGTCACCGGAACATCGGCAGCGGTGTGGTAATCTGTGGAAAACGTGACCCAAAAGGGCGTGCTGTCGGGCATCGAAAATTGCGTGCCGCCGTTGTCGGTCAGGCTGAGCGCCATGCCGCCCGTTTCGTGGTCGGCGGTGACGATAACCAGCGTGCGCCCCGCGTCCACCGCCGGATGTGCCAACGCCGTCGAAATTGCCGCGTCCAGCCCCAATGTATCTCCGATGACGTTGGCGGCATCGTTGGCATGCCCCGCCCAGTCGATTTGTCCCCCTTCCACCATCAAAAAATAGCCGTTGGGATTTTGCCCCAGCACATCGAGCGCGGCGGTGGTCATTTTTGCCAGCGTGGGCGAAAACGGGCGAACCATGCCCGCGTCCGCAAAGGCGCCGAACAATTTCGCCGTATGAGCCGTGTCGAGCGCGGACAGTTCGGCGGCGGTGCAGGCGGTGGCATACCCCGCCGATTGCGCCTCCGCAATCAAATTTCGCCCGTCGAGCCGGTTGCCCAACCCGCCATAACACCCCGTCGCGGTGATGGGCAGAAAATCATCCTCGCCCCCGCCGAGCAGCACATCCACTCCGGCGGCGATTTCCTGCCGCGCAATTTCGGTCATCATACTGCGGCTGGAAACGTGCGCGGCGAAAACGGCGGGCGTGGCGTGCGCCAGTTGGGTGGTCGTCACCAGCCCCACCGACATCCCGCGCGCCTGCGCCAGTTCCAAAATGGTGGTCAGGGTTTGCCCGTCAAACGTTTGGCTGATGATACCGTTGTCGGTGCGCGTGCCGGTGGCAATCGCCGTGCCGCCCGCCGCCGAGTCGGTGATGCCGCCGGTGCGGTTCGCCGTTTGCGACCAGCCCGAAAATGGCAGCGCATCCATCGCCAGTTGCCCGTCTTGCCCCACCGAAAGCCATTGCGCGGCGAGACGTTGATTCGCGCCCATCCCATCCCCAATGAACAGGATGATGCTATGCGGTGGCGCATCGGCGCGGGCAGGTAGAGCAAGGGTTAGCAGAAAAAATAGTACCGGTAGCAATCGTAAATATCTCATATCAGAAAGTTTGGTCAAAATAGCCCCGAATGTCAACTTCGCATTTGAAAAACGGCTCGCCGTTTCTCAAATTGGGTCTCTGCACATATAATGAAAGCAGTGTGAAATGGTTATGGTTTCCGAAACAATAAAACTACTTTTAATTGAAGATAACCCCTATGACGTGAAGGTTATCCGTTTGATGTTGGTATCGCCGCAGCGATTGCTGCCCACCGATGCCCGGTTTGAGTTGCGAGATGCCTCGACATTGGATGTGGGATTGCGCCATTTGCGCGAATACCAACCCGATTTGGTGATGCTCGATTTGAACTTGCCGGATAGCAGCGGACTGGAAACATTCAAACAGGTTTATGACGAAAATTCTGATGTGCCGGTGATTATCATCAGCGCAAATGATGATTTGCAACTAGCAATTGAAGCTATGCAGGCCGGGGCGCAAGATTATCTTTTAAAGGGAGAAATGAGCCGCAACCTGTTGGTGCGAGCCATTCACCATGCGCTGGAACGGCAGGCTATCCGCAGCGAACTGGATGCTCGTACCCGAGAATTGTCTGCCAGTGAAGCGCGGTTGCGGACGATTACCGACCGCAGCACCGACGGATTGGTGATTGTAAAAACATCGGGCGAGATAAGTTTTTCCAATCCCGCCGCCCGCCGATTGTTGAAATTGGATGACGACCCGGACGCGGAACCCATACTGCCGTTTTCGGTCAGTCCATCTGAGGTGACCGAGACAACGTTGGCTGTGGCCGGCCGTGACGACCCGGTGACGGTGGAACTCCGGGCTGTGCCCATCGAATGGGAGTCAGAAGCGGCGCATCTGGTCATTTTGCGGGATATTACCGACCGGAAAAGAGTGGAAGAGGCGCTGCAAGCCGCCAAAGATAGTCTGGAAAATATCGTAAAAACCCGCACATCCGAGTTAAAAAAAGCGAATGAATATTTGCTTGACCAGATTTCCTAGCGGCGGCGGACGCAACGCGCGCTGAACCGTGCGTTGACCGAAGCCGAACAAGCCCGTGACCAACTGGATACTATTGTGGCATCGGTGGCGGATGGATTGCTGGCAACCGATGTGCACAACCGCATTACCATGATGAACCGTGCTGCCGAAGAGTTGCTCGATGTGGAAGTCGTCAATGCCATCGGGCAGCCCATCGAGCGGGTTGTCAACCATCCAACACTGATAGACCGCATTTTAACAACGCTGGAAACCGGTCAAGCATTACAATTTGAATTCGAAATGCCATACAATCCGGGACAATCGCCGGAGGATGCCCGCACAAAAATCATCCGGGCAAGATCGGCAGTGGTAAAAAACCGCACCCAAAATGCAGGCGGGGTCATCACCGTGATGGCAGATGTGACCCGCGAGCGTGAAGTTGACCGGTTGAAGGCAGAATTTATTTCTACCGCCGCACACGAATTGCGCACACCGTTGACCACGGTGCAGGGTTTTTCGGAAATATTGCTGGCTCGCGATGATTTGCCGGCTGAGGCGCGCCGGAAATATCTATCATACATCAATAATCAGGCGTTGGCGTTGGCACGTATTGTTGATGACCTGCTGAATTTGGCGAAAATCGAATCGGGGCGGAAATTTGTACT
>Ga0114931_10011774_pt1 | contig 10300 bp, 10 predicted proteins | sample 2SBtaG_FD_89579 | JGI IMG/M metagenome (GOLD analysis project Ga0114931, IMG submission 89579) | Deep subsurface microbial communities from Kolumbo volcano to uncover new lineages of life (NeLLi) - 2SBTROV14_V59a metaG | ecosystem: Environmental > Aquatic > Marine > Volcanic | place: Kolumbo... | reverse complement strand
TATAATTATAATAATTACTAGGGTTAGGGAGTGCTGCTGTAGATGAGGGGATACCATTCGCATTAGTTGTTTTACTCATCTTTGTTAGAGCTAAATCATCTACCTCCGCATATCCACGTTTATTTTTAAAGTTTCTACTTTCAGTTACGTATGAAGTGTTTACATCATCTTCATCATAGTTTGTAGCTATTCCTTTAAAGTCTGCTATTTTTAATTTTGGCATAACTCTCCATTATGGATATTGTAGAGGTTTTATAAAGATCCAAGGTTCGTCTTTCTCTAAATATTGCTCTTCCTTAGCAGATTGGTGTGTATAAGTTCTTATAATAGCAAGATACTTTTCTTGTTTTTGCCCTAAGAACTTAGCCATCCCTAGACGTCCCATGTATACTGTAGCTAACCTTATCAACTCTTCTTGGTACTTCTCTGGTATAAATATTGAGCCTGTAGTTGTAGCAGCGGCTTCCCCTAAAGATAAATAATCTATGACTATAGTATCGCCTACAATTGGGTTATAATAATCTATTACCCATTTGTCACTGCTATTATACCATATTCTATATGTTTTTTGTGGGAAGTCTTCTGCTTTAAATACTTTTACATCACCCTCTGCTGTTTCATTTCTTTTAGAGTAAGGTACATCGTTTACAGTAACCTTTGTCTCTTCTCTAAAGTCTGTTACAGTCAAATCTTGTGGTATATCAGCATCAAGGACAGATAGTGTAATTGACCTATCCATTAGGTCGTAATTAGCAGCCAGCTTCTTTTGCATTCTATATATAGCTTCGCCGTATATGTCTTGCTTAAAGTCATTAAACATAATATCGTTGCAATTTAATGCAACTCTAGATATCAAGTCTTGGTCATATGTTCTTACAACCTTTACGCTCATTAGAGCTTACCTTCTTCTGCTAGAGAATTTTGTTTTTGCTTTTTAACGCCCATTATCTGGATTTGTCTGTCTAAAGCATTTGCATATAAGTTATACTTTTGCGCATCTCCCTTGTCTGACATTGCTTCCATAGCAGCCATTATAACAAGCAGTGATTTAAATTCACCAGGCAACTCTATGTCGGAATTACCACCTTGTGTATAATTGTCAAACGAATTTCTTGCGACAACTGTCACATCATAGTGTTGTTCATCAGTTGGCAATAGTTTAAGATTATCCCCGACAATACACCAATATGATTGTTTACCTGCCAATGGTGTATAATGCGTATTCATCCCAGTCAATACTGGGAAGTAATTCTCCACTTCAAGTCTATCTGCACGCATTTTGTCAGTGTCTACTGACCCAGTTGTGTTGTAATAAACGTCTATGAACTCGTTCCTTTCGCCGCCCAATGTCGATAAATCCATGTCAGCACCAGCAGAAGCTTGATCCCCAAGGTTTATGAACTGATAATAATTTTTAAAAATTTTTGTTTTGTCAACCTCAAATGTCTCTGCTATTCGTACAAGATTAGAAAAAGCTCTATTTATATAACCCATTCTAAGTTCGGCAGTGAATATTTTACCATCGCTAGCACCACCAGAGACTGGGTCAAAGATTTTAAATGCTAATTCCTTAGATATTTGGTCTATATTTGGTGTAGCCATTATAGTTCCCTTTTTTTTAAAATTAAAAAATGAAAGGGGCCGAAGCCCCAATCAATTATGTTACCGGTGTTTCGGTAGTGTTAGCAGTAATTGTATTAGCTGGTATCGTTTCCACGATAGAAGCTAAGATCATATAGCTAAATTTATTAGAAGCACCAGCTGATGTAGCTGTAAAAGTAACTGTTGCTGTCTCATTTGAAACAGCCGATGTCCATACAATCTTCTCAGCATCTGTATCAGCAGAAGATGAAGCTATCACTGATATAACAGACTTAGCTGGGAAATTAACTGTTAGGACTTTCCCTTTAGTTAAAGTTACAGTATCAGCAATCATAAAAAGTCCTGGCATTACTGCTGGGTTTACAATTGCATTTATAATTTTACTACGTCTATCAGCCATCTATATCCTCCTTATAAGCTAGTTGTGCCGACTACTTCGACTGAATATGAGGGAGTAGTTGCGCCAGCAATGGAAGTGACTATAATGCCTCTTACTTGGTAGGTAGCATCGGCAGTTAAAGCTTCTTCTACTGATCCATCGAGGGTAGCAGTTTTAGTACTGCCAACATAGTCAAGAATTTTTAGCGATTGAGTAATTCCGTTAATTGTTATATCTATAGTACAGCCATTGTAAACATCGTTTACAGTGCTTGCACTTGAGCCAAGTTTAACAGATGTGGCCCCTGCTACAGAAGTAGCCCCTAGAGCTTCAGAACTAATTGCTGGAGCATTTTTAGCAGCCCAAACGACTACTGACCCGCCAGCATTGGTCCCAGTAATATTGACATGCGATACATCAGTAAGCTCAGTTGGTATGACAAATGAAGCACCTGCAACAAGTGTCCCTACCGATATATCCCCTAATTCTGAATATTCAATAGGAGCAACTACATTAGAAGTATGACCTTCTATCCTACGAGGTTTGCTCAATTCATCTTTTGTTAAAGCAACGAGTGCCATATTTTTCTCCTATAATTAGTTATTTATTCTGCTACAAATAGCCAGTGAGCTTTCGGATTCGTACGTTTAAATATTACTTGTCCATAAATCTCAGCTTCCATTTCATGAGGATTAGTTTGCGGTACAGTGATAGTTTTAATATCCATGTTTTGCAAATGTCCGTACTGGAAATGGTCTGGATCTAATACTATAGCATAATCAGACATACCATGTAATGACATAGTGTCAGACGGTGCAAATAGTAATGTTCCACCATTAGTAGCTTGGAATTTAATAAGTTCTACACCCCAACTGTTAGTTGCAGCAGGAAGTATAATCTTATTGTCGATCATGTTTGCAAACTTCGTATAGAAATCAGCACCAGCTAATACGATCTTAGTCTGGTTACCAAAGTAGAACATGTCTTTTAATTGTGAGTTGAAATTAGCAGTCTGGAATAATGAATCAGTATAACCAATATAATTGCTAGTTGGGATGTATTCTAATATACCACCGGTATACCATTTACGTCTTCCATTAACAACTTCAGTTTTCCTTGTGCCAAACGTGGCCATTACATCAAGTTCTTTGAAGAACTCTTCTAAGGCACGTCTTCCATTCCTTTGGAAAGTTTTTTCATTGCTGAAGAAACGGTTTACATTTTGTTCTGTTTCTGTAGCAGACCATTTACGCATGACAATCTGTGCATAATTATAGTCTGTTTCGTCAGTGTCACTGTATACCAATTGGTCGTCTCTACCTTCTGCAATAGAATTAAGAGCTTTCCATAAGTACGGTGTAGCGCCAACATTACCAGACCATGTTCCACCAACGAAGTCTACTAACAAGTCAGCATGACCAGTAGGCTCTGCACCACCTTGGTTACGTCTTACACGTATCTTGGTAAGACCTGGACCACCAGAATCTTCCCCGTAGTTTTCTAAGACTTTTACAGTCTCAGGAAGGACATAACCATTAGCTACATCTCTCACGTTAGAACCAGCACCTGAAGGAGATGCCATTGTTCTGCCTGTTGAACTGTCTTGTTTTACCCAAAAACCCATTAAATTAAATAAGTCTTCAGCTTGGATCCTATTACCTTCATCATTACTTACATAAATCAGATCGTGTTTAGTACCACTTGTTGATGTGGAGTCAGCTGCAACATAGATTCTTTGCAATCTACTGTATTCGAGTCCCCACATAGATTTTGTATCAGTTGCTACATATGCGCCTTTTCTTTTTGCATAATTTAACAAAAGTCTCATTAGAGGAGCACGCCCCTCGGAAATCTTTGTTAGTAATGCTGTGCGTCGATCATATTCCCTTGAGATTGACGGTATATAATCTACGACTGGCTGGCCTGCATAATAATCAATTGAATAAGGATTTGCCATTATTTTCTCCGTCTTTTAACCAAACATTTCTGTAAGATGCTTCATATGAGAGGCATCATCAATTGGAGTTCCGCCTGGTATATTGGCAAGAGAAGGTGTTTTATAAGAAGAAGTTTGTTTATTTATGCCACGGCTATAAGCATCTGCTAAATAACCCAATGTGAGTTTGTTTGCCCATTCGGTAAACGCTCCCCATTGTTCTTCTGACCAACCTTTGCTAGTCATTAGTGCATATTTTTCTTGCTCGGCTTTGACTTGTGCTTCTTTTTGAGCTTTCTTTTGTCTTTCCCTCATTTGTGATATTGTTTCTGGTACTTTATTTGATTGGTCCATTGCCTCCCTATAAAAATCATCAGCTCTCTTAGCATATAACCAAGAACGAGAACCCTGTACATTAGCTTCGGCTTCATCGGGAACAAAGTCTTCGCCAAATTCATCGGAAAGACGTTTTCTAATATACGCTTCTGGTGAAGGTGGTTTTAATAAATCGGGCTTAATCTCTGCTACGAAAGCATTGAAGAGCTCTTCGTCATCATAAACTTTATTGACAAAATCAGCTACGCCCTTTAATTCCTCAGTTTGAGCCTTAAATTGTTCGAGTTCATGAGTTGTTTTGTCTAGTTTAGATTTTAGTTGATTGATAAACTCATCAGCACTCTTATGCTGTCTTTTGCCTTTAGATGAGGTCTGGGTGGGTTCACCTAATTGCTCGCTACCACTTTTGCCTAGATCATCTGCCGGGTTTCCAAAGATATCATCTACCGAAGGCTGTAGGCCTTCTTGATTGGACATCTGAGTCCCTTGCTGAGCGGATGTAGAACTATCCGTGATTTTTTCCATAAAATCTCCTATTAATATAATATAAAATTAATTATTGTCAAGTATAATATTATTATTTTGTTTGTTTCGGTTGTATCTGTCCTTTCTTTAATTCTTTCGCTATCTTAACTTCAGCCTTAGCTGATTCGGTTGCGGTAGTCAATTCTTTCTCTGACTGACTTAATTTCTTAAGAATTCTATTCTCTAAAGAAATATTTATAAACTTGTTCTCCATCTGTTTAGATGTTTCCATAAGTCTGTCATAAGCAGTTTTTAGTTGTTCTAGTTGTTGCTGTGTCCGCTTTGTTAGGTCAAGTTTTTCTTCTACTTCATCATAACCTTTTACTTCTGACATTTCCATTGCCTTTTGTGTTAAGATGGAACGTTCAGCCGGGTCTGGTGATGACTGTGCTATTTTCATTAGTTCCATAGCTGATGCTAATTGCTGTGTAGGCATATATGTACTTGGGATCGCTATAACTTGATACTTAAACTGTTTAATCTTATTTGCTAAGCCAACTGCTATAGTAAGTTCATTTAAGTGCCCCTTTTCATCAAAGAATTGGAATGAGTTTGGCTTAATACTTGCTATAAGATACTGGATTATAACTTCACCTAAGTTTTTCATTGTATCGTTGATATGATTTACTGATAGTAATATCCTCTGCATAGCAGACTGTTGGTATTGCTGAAGTGAACTGAACACATCTACGCCTGCTTCTTGAGCATTACCTTGTACTATTGCAGTTATACCTGTAGAGTATTCTACTCCCTGTTTCATCATATCTAGTACTAACGGGTAGAAATTACTGAGAGGGGTTACCCTTTCTTTCTCAGGCTTCAACAATACGCCATTTATTTCTTGAGCGACATATTCTTTTATAACACGTGGGTTATTCCCATAGTCTTCCCATTTCTTTCTATCTTCTTCTGCAATTGCGCCTTTTGGTGCTGTCCAGCCTGCATTATTAGAGAGTATACCATTTAATAGCATTATGTGTAATACCTTATCAAATGCCTTTTGCATATCTTTTGTGTAGTGGATCATGCCATAACTTCTATATGGCTTCCCACCCCATTCAAAAAATGAGACTATAAGTGGGTAGTTGTTAATTGGTAGAATCTCCTCATAAATTTCAAAGTCACCAAGTATAACAGTTTTCTTTATATATATATCCGGTATTGTGTCCTGTGCTTGTGCAGCAAGAAATTCAGGAGATTCACCAACATTCTCCGCAAAGAAGAACTCAGTTAAACCTGTCTTTGGGTTTTTAATAGAATACATAGTAGTGTAAACTTTTTCATAGTATTCCCTTGCTACTACTCTATTTCCAGAGTCCCAATTTGTAGTAGTAACTTTTGCTTTGTCTGTCATGCCTTGTTCAACCCAAACAACACCAGTGAATGTTTCTACTGGTACTGGCTCCCCAGCTTCATCTTTTAACTCTGAAAGAACTTTTCCATATAATTGTAGTGTCTTTGGAATTGTGAATTGTTTTTCGACAAAGAACCCTTCCATATCATCTAGATCTCGTTTCTTAGCATTTATGTCCAAGATGAACTCATCATATGGGATATGAGAGAGTTGTAGTCCAAACAGTCCAGGCCTATAGAAATCACCAGGCGTAATCATCACGGCGCCCATACCAGATATTAGCATATCTTTGATATGATTCTCTATCTCCATTCTAGCATCACTGCTGTAGAATAATCCAGTCTTCATTTTATCTAAAACTTGTGCTTCTTGTTTAGCTCTACCATCTAATGAAACAGTCCTTGTGGATGGCTTCACTTGAGCTAGCATAGCTAACTTTTGGTTAGCCGTTGGGTATAACATGTTTATAGAGACTGGTATATTTGTAGCATCTTGTATGTGAGAATATTGTGATGAAGTGAAAGTAGTCCCGGTATTGTCTACGTCGTTTAAATAAAGTTCTTCTGATTCTACCGCTCTTTCTATCCAATTTTTCCTCCCATAGGTTGTGTCAGATTTCCAGCTCTCATATTTTGCTTTTATACGATCTGGAACCCGTTTAAATTTAATCATTTTATATCCTTATATATAGCGCTATATAAAAAAAATATATATTACAAACAGCTACTTTCGTAACCATCTGTAATATATCGTTAAACTGCAATATAAACTATATTCCTCCGAATGTCAATTCATGCTTGAATAAAGTTCCTTTATAAGTTTCAGCCCCTTTATCATCGGCATCTCTTTTATTGCCTTGATTAGCTTATAAAATACTGTATCATATAGTTTCACATTTTTCTCATTAGAGTCTTTCATTATGCCTATTAGCTCCTTTGTGTCAGAGTATATGTTACCATAATGTTCTTTGAACATCTCCATGTCTTCCATGGAATATTCTTTTTTTATAAAGAACCATAGTGGGTGTGAATAGCCATTATCTATGATAATTTCTTTTCTATTTTGTAAACCTGTAGATGTGAACTTTTGGCCTACTGTCAGGCCGTCACCTCTCCTAGTTGAGAAAATCGAGATGATATTTATTCCCTTGAAAGATTGGGTTATTTCCTTTTCAGAAAGCCCTTTCTTTTCAAGAAGTGTTTTGTATATGTATAAATTATATGCTGATAGTTCCATATTATTTCCTCCTGTTTAAAATTTAAAATTAATTTGTGACCCTAGCGGGATTCGAACCCACATTTTTCTGTAGAGAACAGAACGTCCTTTAGAATAAACTATACCCATTATAAAAACTCAAGGTAGCAAACCGCAACTGTCAGGGACATGCTATCGCCATGCGAAGATGTTTGACTACATTGGTCGTTGCTACATAGCTTAGTATACTTACTTATTGCCATACCCGGTACCACCGAACGCAACAATAAATCGTATACTACAACTATTTTTATAATAAAATATAGCTTATTAGTCCAGCCTATCCATTAGACGACAGGGCCGGTCTATAGGTGGTGAGCCTATAGTTTGTGTTATATTTAATATAACAGCCAATATAGAATATTCTTTGGGAATCCAACCCACATTATTGCCCGACTCGCCATATGTTTTATATAAACCATTTGGCTATTGCCTTTTCGTACTTCGGTACGAAAGTTTATAGTGAACTATTAGGGTCATTGTCGTAAGATATTTTACTTAGAATATTCAGGGAATTGTGGCTACAGCCCAAATCAATGAGCTATAGCCTAGGAGGTATTGCTACTTAACAGAACTTTTTTCTCTCATTTTCCATTTCCAAATTTTGAGTTTATCGTTAGGTTCTACTGTTAGGCTGTAATCTTTGCCTAGCGATGTGTTTAATGGAAATTTTGCTTTGACTATGAGCTTTTCATTACCCTTAGTTTCTACTTTATGTTCTGGTAGTTTAGCTACCCCTTTCTTTGGGTTCAACTTTAGGAATTTGACTGCTTCAATTACCGTGAACTCTAGTTTTTCTAGCAATGGAGCCCATGTAGGTTCTATATGCTGGGATAGTAGTTCTATATAATATCTGATCAAATCAACTTCTCTTGGGTCTTCCCATATATATTTGTTGCCACTTTCAACTCTAGAAATCCATTTCCTTAAGTTTATCACAGATGTTTTATCTGCGATTGGAAGCTTTGCTTTATCAATTATAGCTGCCATAAGTCTTTGGGTTATGATTGCTTCATTGCGTCTATCAGCTTTAAACATTTCTTTTATCTTCCCTCTAATATTTTTGTCACCTTCTAGTTCTAAGAGATGTATAAGTTCACCAACTTTTGCCTTAGACAAGTTCTGGCGTATTTTTTTAAAAGCTGAACCAATAATAATTGGATTAGTTGAAGTGCGCAAGTTAGCCATAAGAGTTGAAGCAATATCATTGTCTATAGCAGACTCACTCTTTGCTTTTTCAATAGTTTTTGCATAACAAGCTGGGCAGAACGCTTCTTTCCCGTTAGTATACTCTGGCTTAACTTCAAATTGTTTGCCACATTCTATGCACCTTGTCCATTTGACAATGTGCAAATTCTTTGAATGGAAGTTTGATTTAAATTTAGGCCTAAAATCATGTGGATTTGGTGGCTTAGAATTTACCGGAAAACTTACTAATGTTTTTCCGCTTGAACTAGAATTTTCTAACTCTTTCCTCATTATTGTTCTTATTTGATAAAGAGTCAGCGATTCACCAAGTTCTGGATCAGTTCCCATAGCAAATCTTTCGTATAGATCTTCTTCTATAAACTTGATCTCCTCAAGAGTAAACCTACCAACTATATTTGGGTCATAAACCAGCCCATCTTTTGTAAGTTTGTTCAGCCTTGGACTAAATTTGAACTTAATCTCGCTGTAATGTTCATAGAACGATAAGAATTTTGCGACCTGCTCTCTTAGAACGTTTAATGACAATGAGGCGTTCATAGTATGATAATCTTTCATACCTATCCCTATATTCACTCCACAAACACCAAGGTGTTCTAAATCTACTATGTCAGTATAAGAACCTCCATAACAGAAGTCAAAACCTTCTGACCTTAAAGCTTTTGCCCAATCAGTGCTCGTTTTATATTGATATGCGACGACATCTTGTCCTTTCCTATCAAATTCTGCTATCCAGTTATATTTTTTGCCCGTAGGTGGTTCAAACCATATTGCAGAGGATGCTCTTTGCTCCTCATTTGTTGTTAATAAAATGTCATATTTAACATTTGTCTTTGCAAGCATATCAAGTATTATGTATGCCCCCGCTCTGTCATCTAAATTTGAACAGTATACTTTTGTATCTTCTTTGAACTTAAGTACTCCTGCCCAATGATGGGGCTGAACGTGATCTAAATGTGCGACCAATAATATCTTGGCGCCATTATCCTTGAAGTATAAATCCCCACCCATTATTTTAATTTTTGTAAATGATCACCAATGTTTGTAAACATGGAAATCTTTGATTGGCCTGCTTGCCACTTTACGTAGAGCTTTAATATCCACGGGTGGTATTTTTTTGCTAGTTCTGAGAGAATTAGTCTCAGCAACTATTTGATGTCTACGTACTTTATCCATTAGTACCATAATTTCCTCCGATGATTTTATGATTAATTTTTAATTATTCTTATTGTAACTGAACATTTCTAGTCAAACGTGCTATTGTGGTTTCTCCTCTTGCTAGATCTACCCAATCTCTGTCTGTAAGGACAGGTTGTCTGATGGTTGTGGTGACATTTCTTCTTGCCCTTTGCAATTGAGTACACATTTTCTCTACTAGAGAAATGTCTACTTGTGTTTTATCTTCGATTAATGATAAATCACCTATGAGGTAACCTTCTCCATTATTCAAATATAAGCCACCAGTTGTGTCACCATTATTTTGTATTCTTACTTTTTTAGCTGGTAAATCCAATATATTTGTTATATAGCCAACTTGTTTCAACAAATTTGCACCATAAGCATTAAAGGCTAGATATACATTGCCTTCTTTAGTCACCTTACTGTTCAAATTTGTCGTCATTTTTATTTTTTTGATCCAGCATCTTCCAATTCCAGCATTTTTGTCATCTTTGCTATAGAGTCTAAATGCTGCGAAGTCTCCAGATTC
>Ga0114931_10011773_pt1 | contig 10300 bp, 7 predicted proteins | sample 2SBtaG_FD_89579 | JGI IMG/M metagenome (GOLD analysis project Ga0114931, IMG submission 89579) | Deep subsurface microbial communities from Kolumbo volcano to uncover new lineages of life (NeLLi) - 2SBTROV14_V59a metaG | ecosystem: Environmental > Aquatic > Marine > Volcanic | place: Kolumbo... | reverse complement strand
CTTCGGTCTCGAAGGCATCCACTGCCTCGGCCACGTGCTCCATAGGCAAGCCACGCTCCCGCATCCCTTTCACTGCAAAATATTCCCGCCGCCCGTCGTGGGCATACTGCCTCCGGTGAATTTTCAACGCGACGGTCTTCTCTCCCTGCTCCAGCGAAGTCATTCATCCATCATCGAATCCAACGAGCAGGAAATCAACCCATCTCCTTAATTCTTAATAAAATTCAACTTTTATGAAATAACTGCCAAAATATCGGAAAATCCTTTACCCGGACCAGTCGTCCCCGAAATACGAGGCAAGGGAAGACAAATCAAATATTACCACCCTGATCTGGAAAACCCTGAACTCGAAGACCCGGAGGAAAAACTGGAGCTGGAAAATCCCGAACTCCATGAAGATGAAGACCAACCGGAGTGACTACTCTTCCGCAAAGCTGCCCTCATGGCCCGCCGCTTCGCGGCAGCGGCTGCGTTGCTCCTTTGTCTCTCCAGATTCTTCGCCTGAGTCAAGGCCAATTTCATCTCTGCTCTGGCCTCGATGGCAAGTTTTCTGGCCGCGAGGTAATCCCCACTGGAAAGAAGATCACCAGCGTCCTCCCAGGCTCCCAACCCGGCATTCCGATCCAGTTTCACGGAGTGGCGGCTCCTCCATTTCTGCAATTTACTAATCTGATTGGATGTCTGATTGATTTGATCGGCGGCCTCCTTGGCGGCCTTCAGTTCCCTGACCAGAACACTTTGAATCCGGACGACATTGGAAGCAATCTCATTCACCTTCTGAAAAGCAGTTGACCAGTCTCCATGATCGACGCCCAATTGCTTTTCCATTTTGTTCCGGTCTTCAAGCAGTTGTTCGTAACTCTGGATACTCCGGGTGATCGCCTCGCTGTCCACAATGCCATCTGATTCCGCTTTTTGAATCACTTTCCCGCAGGACTGCGCCTGATTCCCGACTTTTTCGAGGGCTGTCATGGTCAGTTGAAACAATTTCCAATCAGCCTCGATTCCACTCTCAACAGCATTGAGATTCAGGGTCACTCCGGCCAGCGAATGAAATACCGCAAAAGGATCCGGCTTCTCTTTCTTCATTCGAAACTCGTCCTTGGCCAACATTTTGCCCACGTGAAGGTACTCGTCCACGGTTGACTGGCAGGTCCGGCGATCTTCCACCGAGGTCTTCATGTCCCCATGCCGCGCCAGCAGGGCCGTCAGATTTTCGGCGTCTTTCTCTTCCGCCTTTTTCAGGGCGGCGTGCTGATCTTCAATCAAAGCGACCTGATGCTCCGCAAAACCCAGTTCGTTGGCGGATCTTTCCAGCAGACTTAAGCAGGCAATGAGACGTCCTTCCCGATAGGCAAGAGAGGACTCTTCCAACGAATCCGCCGATCTTGATAAACGGGTCTCCGCCTGATCGATGCAGTCGCTGACCGATTGCTGACCGGAAACTTTTTCTCCATACCGAGCGGAGAAAAGAACCACCGCTGCCGCGTATTTTTCCCGCAACTCCGTGAGAAGTATCCGTGCCTCCGGAACGCTTTCTAAAACTTTCTGGCGGTGACCCAGAAGTTCTTCTCGCCGTTTCGGATATTGCTCCAGGGCTTCCTGACTCAGACGAATCTCTTCGTCCGCCTCAGTCAGTTGTGATTCGATCTCAAGATAGGTCGCCTGGGCCGCCCCGATATTTCCGTGGTCCAGGGCGGCGACTGCGGCCTCCAGTTGATGACGGGCGCCCTCAATCCGATTGCCCGGAGACAGATTCTCCTCGATCAGTACCTTTTCGGGATCCAGTTTCAGCCTTTTGCTGACGGTTTTTCTGGCTTTCGCGAACCTGTCAGCCCGCGCCTCAATCGAGGGCAGAATTTCCGTTCCGACGCGCTCCACCAGTTTCGCGCTGCTGACAACCTCCCCCTTCAAGCGCGTCAGATCGTCCTCCAGTTCCTCCCAGTCTTCGCTTACCGACCGGGCCACCGCGAGCGCCGCAATTTGTTCTGATCTCCCGATCAACGAGTTCATCTTCAAATCCACCCACCCGGTCCGGCGCTTCTTTTTTTCAAGGAAGTCGACGCTCTCCGCGATCACGGGAAAATCAATCTTTCGGACGGACTCAATCTTATTGACCATACGGAGAGCTTCGTTGACCTGCCGTTCGGCAATTGCGGCCGCCTTCTCCATCGCGGTAATGGGATCACTTCTCCCCACCTCTGCTGCTTCATTCAGATTCTCCCGCGCAGCGGGAATCAACTTGTTCCGAATGGCGGCAACAGGAAACCATCCATCCTCCCGTGACGCTTTGAGAAGGAAATCGGTTTTCCGATCAAGCAGATCAAAGCAGCCCCCCACCCGCTCTTCCAACAGGGGAAGTCCGTCGATACAGTGTTCCAGGCGCTCGATATTCTCGCGGGCCCCGCTTTGCTTTTCATCGTAGGCGGCGGTCAGTTTTTCAAACGACATTCGAAAGGGTTTGTAATCCTCCGTTCGCCCCAAAATAGACCGCTGCACCTCCCGTCCGGATTGTTTGGCTGAAGGAGAGAGAATCGCTTCCAAGCCCTGTTCCCTGTCAAATCCGATCGGCTCTGCTCCCAGCAGTGCCACCGCCTTGTTGAATCGTTTCGCGGAAAACGCATTCACCAACAGGCCCCAGAGGGAGCGGGGTTCGATGAGTCCCTCCGCCAAATCCATGACTCGATCCGTGGCGGTGGACATGATGAAAAGCTCGTCCACACCGCGAATGGCTGCCCTGGAGATTTTTTTCGTTTCCCCGGTAAAACCGGGTTTGGATTCGGGCCCCGCTATCAGGGCAGCCCGATCCATCAGGTTGAACAACTGATCGAACTTGCCGCGCAGCAGATCTCTCCATCTTTTGAGTTCCTCCTCGGCATTCTCTTTTTCAGGCCGTCGCATCCGATTGGCAATCAACAGACCCACCATCAAAAGAATGATGGCCAGGCCGACGGCTGTCCGAATCAACCATAGCCGAACCAGTGCCTGGTGCTGTTTCCGTTCCTGCTCCCGAACCCAGTTGTGGTAGGCCTGGTCTGCCTGATTGACCGCGATGAGCCCCTCCTCCAGTTGCCTGGCGTAGAGGCTGTCCCCCTTTTGGTAGTTCAGTCGGGCCGCGGAAAGCGCCTCGTTGGCGGTCGAAAGATCCCCCTGCAACACGGATAACTCCGCGGGATGGGGGTGCTCTTTGATTCGCTGGGCCAGTGCATCAAAGTCTCCACTTTGGGATGACCAGTCATCGATTCCCTGATGAAACGAGGCAATTTTTCGATGGGTGGAATCATACAGAGACCGCGCCTGCAGATAGTCGCCACTCGCAGCGTAATCGGCCACCGCCCTGGCATTGGCTGTCCAGTCGCCCGCCTCAGGGGTAAATAAATCTCCGGTCAATTGGGGATTTTCGGAGCGTGCCTGAGCCGCCCGGGATTCGGCTTCTCGAATGACAACGAGCAATCGATCCCCCAGTTGGAGCGATTCCTCCATCAACCTTTTCTTTTCAATGGCAGCGCGTCGTCGGGTTTCCTCCTCTGCTTGAATCTTTTTGGAAAGAGAGGCCTCGATGCTGGACACGGTGACCTTGACCGCGTCGACGATTCGTCCTCCACTGCGCATCGCCGACACGGCTCTCCGATCCAGATTACCGATCCACCTGGATTCACCGAGACCCCGTTCGTCAAACGCATCCGAGGCAAAATAGGAAAACTTTCTCTCTGCCAGAAACAGCACAAACACGGCCCCGTTGCTCTCCCCGGTTCGTTGATCAGTTAATTTCCCGAATCCAGTCTGGTTGCTCAATCCGTGTCCCAGCGCGTGTTCCACGGCCGTCATCCCCCGGAAATTCCGCCAGGTCTGACCGCTGGCGTTCTGCATCAAAACGATGGTCCAGTTGGGCCCATTTTGATCCAACCAGGATTCGAGATCAGAAAGTTGTCCCTCGGACACACCAATTTCACCCCTGACCCACAGGTGCTGGTCTGGTGTCCATTGTTTGATGATTTCGGAAACGGCACGGAAGTCCGCGGGGGCCGCGGATGAAGTCTGGACCTGCGCCACCACATCTCCGGCGAAAAGAATCGTGATCAGAAAAAAAGAAAGCGGCTTCACGTCCGTGATCATAACACATTCCCGGAGAAAAATGAGGGGGAAACTTTCCGCCAAAGGAAGTTCCCACGCGGCTCACAAATGCTTGATAAAACCGATGGCCAGACCACCGTTCAAGGCTCTCGGTGAGGAGACTGGAAATTCATATCCCACCCGAAAATCACAGGAATTATTGATGCCGTAAACCAGACCAACAATCCCCTCCGCTCTGAACAAACCGTCTTCGGGACCGGACAGTGCCACTTTGCCGCTGGTTTCCAGGAGAAAGCTCAGAAGTCCGGCACTGTTGGGATGACCCGGATCATCGCCGGAAGGGTTCCGAAGTGTTCCAACTGTTTTCACCAGGCCGAAGGCGAAAACCAACTCACTGGCATCTTCCGCAAAGTTGTGTTCTATGGCCATCTGCGAGTTTAGTGTCCACCACTCCCCCAGATCCATCCAAATCTCATATCCCCGATGGGTGACGCATTTTCCGTATAAGCCAACCACTTCTCGCCAGCATATGGACCCAAGCGCAACCTGATTCACCATGCCGTCCAACCACCATCGACAAGCAGGTTCTGGCCGGTGATGTAGCTCCCCGCTTCACTGGCCAACAGCAACAGCGCCCCTTTCAATTCTTCCGGTCTTCCCATGCGGGCCATTGGGCTTTTTTGGATGAGACGCTCCACCATTTCCCGGGGTGCTTCCGGCGATGGGAAGGGGCCGGGACTGAGGCAGTTCACCCGGACTCCATCCTGGGCCCAATAGACCGCCAGATGCCGGGTCAAATGAACAATTCCACCCTTCAACAGGTGGTAAGACGCCGGGCTGGACGGGCATATGCCCTCGTAGGCATCCGGATACGACCCCACCGATCCATACATGGAGCCCAGCATGACGACTGAACCTTTTCGTCCGGCGGACACCACATGATTTCGTAACATACGAGCCAGGAGAAAATAAGATATCCCGTTTTTCAGTTGGCGTTCAAAACTCTCCGCCCCGGCCGTGGACCAGTCATCCGGCTGCGCGTCGTGACCGTTATTGATGAGGATATCAAGCTGCCCGGTTTTTCCAAGTGCCGCATCGAATCCGGCGAGCAAGGCTTCTTCGTCGCTCATCAGGTCAATGGACACGCCGGAATGCACTGCCTCACCAGGAATCGGCAACTTCGCAGCCGCCTGCCGCGCCCGACACTCGTCGCGGCTGGAGATGATCACCGAGGCGCCTGCTTCCGCGAGAGCCTCTGCCATGGCGGAACCGAGATATCCGGTGGCTCCGGTGATGAGTGCTGTTTTTCCGGATAGATCGAAGAGGTCGTTCATATTCCTGGAGGTCAAAAAGTCGCAGGGGAATCCTGCCTATTAGAATCAGATAACGGGAGAAAGATCGGCAGGCTTTTATCTGGGGTATCTTTTACTGGTTCTTTTTTAAAAAAATTCGACCGACGCCACTTGTCGGCCCCGTGGGATCTTTCCCTCCCGGAAGCTTGTCGGCAATCCAATCCAGACAGCACTCCCGCACGTTGCCATGCATATCATGCAAATCCCAGGCATTGGCCTTCTTTCCTCCCACTTCATGGGTTCTGCCTCCACTGTTGTCTTTATACCGTCCCACCTCGTCCAACTCGCGCAAGGGCTTGATCATCCCCGCCAGTTTTACCTGAAATTCGAGCCGCGGTCCTTTGAGCTGCTGCGGCTCGTCGGCCTGTGTGGGGCAAATAGAATACAGGCAAATAACGGCAAACAAAAAAGCCGGGCGATGGTGTTTCATAGGCGTAGTGAAGATGAAAGGAACGCGCCATCAAGTCAATCCGCCATTTCTCTGTACTCCGCGGATGGAAAATGCCCACGCATCTCTTACTGCCTGCTCACTATCTACCTGTTCCTGTTCTTCCTGTTCGTGAGGGAACCCACGCAGGCAGCTTTATCGGCGCGATGGGGCGGCTTTCTCTGCGGGTTGACATGGGGTTTTCGACTCGATCTATCCAGATCTGTGAGCCAGGGCCTTCATTGGAAAAGTTCACATAATTCTTTACAAAGCGGTTCCGATTGACATACAAAGGAGCGCGACTGACCAAATTGAGCCCATGAAAAATATTACATTCTATCTGCTTGTTATCTGCGCAGGCTTGTCGATGAGCGCCTGCACGACCATGAATTTGAGTTCAACCTGCTCCAATTCGCTTCCGGCATTGATTTCATTTTGCGGCGCCTGCAAAAAAGATTCAGATTGCGGGACGTGGAAATGCTGTAAGGCGGGTTGTCCCAGCGGCAAGAAAAAGTGCGTCAACGCCAAGGTCTGCCCCTGATCGAATTCTCTCCGTAGAAATCGATTCGATCAGAACGGAAAGGTCTGGCGGGGCGCCACGATGAGGAAGAAAAGAGGGAGAAGGCGGCTCCTTCCCGCGGGTTTCTCTTTGTCTCATATTGGCCTTCTACCATTGCGGAACGACCCGCGGGGGAACAGAATGATTGGAAAACCAACAGATGAAACTCCGAATCAAAGTATCAGGAAAGTGTAACAGAGGTATCAGAAGCCACCAGGCTCCCAATCTTCATTCGATCCGCAAGGCATGGCGGCAAATTTTGCGATCCGCATGGCAGTGTAATTTCGCGGGCCGAGATGCCCATCCTCCGATCCGGCCGCCGCGGGTTGTGGGTCGGAACTTGATCAGTCTGTCGGGCGCATTCGGGTGGTGCTTCGCCATCATCATGGCGCTTTCTATTTCCGCCTGTGTGGAGAAACCGGCATCGCTAAAAACGATCACAGCGGAGGAAAAACATGCCATAAGCGTCGTGCTCAAAGAGGCGACCAGCGAGCCTGTTCTCGAAATGAAAAGGTCTTCCGTAGACACCATCAGGGTGACTACCGGATTTCTGACAAAGATCCCACAGGCTGGCGGTGGTTGGACCACAGAGGGAAGTGGCCACGAATATACCTTGAAGAAAACAAAAACCGGATGGGAGATCCAGTCTGAGGGAGCCTGGGACACCTGAGCATTTTTCACGATCTCCGGCCCCGAATCCGAATAACTTCACGGGGATTTGTAATCAGGGAGGCAGGTTGTCAAATCCCGTGAATTGTGATCTCCAAAGCCTTTGTTCAAATTGTTATGGCAGCCGGGGAGTTCCCGTGTTGCGCCAGTTGAAAATGACACCGGGAACGTGATGGAATGATAGCCGCACCCGCTTGCCGATTTCCAGATTGACAGGGACTCCGTCGCATCCTTTACACTGAAAGACCTTTCAACACATGATTGTCCACTCCCGATCTGCCGCCACTCCGATGATACTGAAAAGGGAGTTCTTTCTTTTTCCGCTGGCCGCCCTGGCTTTCGCGACAACGACTCTGGCAGGTCCAAGAGCCCGTGATTTGGGTGTTCCTTTCGATGGCAAGCCAGGTCCTAACAATGCCATTACTGATGTGGTCGGCGTTTTGGTTGGACACAGCACGATAATTAGGGGCGAAGGTGACCTCAGGATCGGTTTCGGTCCGGTGCGGACCGGAGTGACGGCGATTCTTCCCACGGGAAAAACCTACCGGCCCGTTTTCGCCGCCTGGGATACACTCAATGGAAACGGCGAGATGACGGGCACCACCTGGATCGAGGAATCCGGGTTTCTGGAGGAGCCGATTCTCCTGACAAATACCCGTAGTATCGGGGTGGTGCACGACGCGGTATGGTCGTGGCGTCTGGCTAGAGCTTATCACAACCCCGGCGATGGATACAGCTGGGCCGCCCTGCCGGTGGTCGCCGAAACATGGGATGGCCGCCTGAACGATATCCACGGGAACCACGTGAAAAAGCATCATGTCTTTGAGGCCTTGGACAGGGCTCATGCCGGTGCAGTGGCGGAAGGAAACGTCGGTGGTGGAACCGGCATGGTCTGTCATCGGTTCAAAGGAGGAATCGGTAGTGCCTCCCGCGTCGTCGAAGGAGGTTTTGTCATCGGTGTTCTGGTTCAGGCCAACTATGGTCCACGGGAAACCCTCACCATTGCTGGAGTCCCGGTCGGACGGGAGATCACCGATCTGATGCCGGAAATTCACTCCCTCGATCCGCCGCACGAAGGCAATTCCATCCTGGTTATTATTGCGACCGATGCACCTCTGTTGCCACATCAGCTCAAGGCCTTGGCCAAGCGTGCCACCGTCGGCCTGGGTCGCGTGGGTGGTTTCGGCGCCAATTCCTCCGGTGATTTGTTTCTCGCATTTTCAACATCCAGAACATCGCCAACGGATTCGAAAGATGTTCGCACAGCCCGAATGCTGAGTAACAGCAAGCTCACTCCCTTGTTTCTGGCCACCGCACAGGCCACCGAGGAAGCGATTGTCAATGCCCTTGTCGCCGCCGAAACCATGACGGGCATCAACCACAACAAAGTCTATGCGCTGCCCCATGATCGCCTGAGAGAGGTGCTCAAAAAATACAATCGCCTGTCCGATCACGGTGACGCGAGTCATTGATCCACAGCCTCTCAAAGCAACATCCGGGAAAGCTTGGGGGAGAAGCACTGAGGCAATTTTTTTCAATCAGTCTGTTCCAAGTCACCTGTGATTGGCCTCAGCCGCTTGAAGTAGTCTCTGGCTGCTTTCATCACTTTGGGTGAGAGGATGACGGTGGCGACCACCGTGGGGACGGCCATCAAAGCGAACATACTGTCCAGGAAGTTCACGACCGTATCCAGAGAGGCCATCGCTCCCAGGATGATGGTTACAATATAGAAAATGTTATAATACTTCTTCGATTTTGTGCCGAACAGGAAGCCCGAGCACTTTGCGCCGTAGTAGGAGTATCCGATCATGGTTGAGAGACCGAAGGTGAAAGCGCACAGCAGGAGAAGGTAGGAACCCAAACCCGGTAGAGCCAGGGCGAAGGCCTGGGAAGTGACCGTGATTCCACTGGACTCGGTGGTTTTCCAGACGCCGGTGGAAAGAATGGCGAAAGCCGTGATGCTGCAGACGACGATGGTGTCGATGAAGGGGCCCATCATTGCCACCAGACCTTCCCGGACCGGTTCCTTCGTTTTGGCCGCACCATGAGCCAAAGTCTCCGTTCCTATCCCTGCTTCGTTTGAAAATGCGGCCCGACGCACGCCTGTTTGGATTACGGTTCCCACCGCGCCACCCGCCACGGCGTTGCCGGTGAATGCATCGCCGAAGATCAGCCTGAACATCTCCGGAATGGCAGCGACGTTTTTCAGCACGATGAGCAATCCCATCAGCAGATAGAGAACCACCATCAAGGGAACCATTTTGGAAGCAACCACCCCGATTCGCTTAATCCCACCGAATATCACGGAGGATACCAGACCCAGAGATACAAAACCGACCAGGGCATTTCCCAAGTGGACCTGCATGGTGGATCCCATGAACCAGCCCCGTGGAACATAAATCTGATCCCGAATAATCTGGGTCAGTTGATTTGCCTGAAATAAAACCAGACAACCGAACAGTCCGGCGATACTGAAAAAAACAGCCAGAGGACGAAATTTCGGACCGAGTCCCTCCGTGATCACATACATGATGCCGCCCTGGAGGTGACCGGCATCGTCCTTTCCTCGGTAGAGAATGCTCAGCGTGCAGGTGAAGAATTTGGTCGACATTCCGACCAGGGCACAGATCCACATCCAGAAAATGGCGCCCGGTCCTCCCGTCACAATGGCAATGGCCACACCGCTGATATTGCTGACTCCGACCGTGCTGGCCAGGGCACTGCAGAGCGCCTGAAAATGGGTGATGTCACCGGGGTCATCTTCGCCGTAATATTTGCCAATCGTGATCAGGATGGCGTGGCGAAGATAGCGGAAAGGAATCAAGCGGGAGAAAACCGCAAAATACAGTCCGCCTCCCAATACCAATACCAACAAAGGTGTTCCCCATACCGTCGCGGCGAAGTCAGCGATAAATTTCGTCCAGAAAGCTTCCATACATGATCGCGACGTCAAAACACAAACTCCGGTGGCATTTCAGGCTGGTTGCCGCAGGCTTCCACCAGCCTTAGGAGACTGTGGAAAAACTCTGGAATAAAAAAACTGCGAGTCATTTTATTTGCTGACGAGGCGCGATGAGGGAGGGTAGCCTGTGCTACCTGAGCGAGTCGGAACGAAGTCCGTAAATAAAAGGGCCGCAGCCCGGAGGGGCGGTACAGCAATGGCTTCCGGCGAAGCCGCTGATTCAAGGGCCAAAGTGTCATCGCTTTTTCGCTTCAGAG
>Ga0114931_10011772_pt1 | contig 10301 bp, 3 predicted proteins | sample 2SBtaG_FD_89579 | JGI IMG/M metagenome (GOLD analysis project Ga0114931, IMG submission 89579) | Deep subsurface microbial communities from Kolumbo volcano to uncover new lineages of life (NeLLi) - 2SBTROV14_V59a metaG | ecosystem: Environmental > Aquatic > Marine > Volcanic | place: Kolumbo... | reverse complement strand
TGGTTTTTATCGTACAGTTCGTTAAAGGTTTTGGTGATGATTTCCATCTTTTTTTCGTCGCTCATGTCGTCTGTGATGGGGGTTAGGTTGGTTAAATATTTGAGAATATCCCGCCCGGCTTTTTTGATTTCTTCTTCAAAATAGAGTTCGAAAACCATGCCGTCGATGAGTTGTTCGAAGTAAGGTGATATTAACTTAAAGTATAGTTTATCTTCTTCAAACTTTTTTAAAAACATTATGTAACCAACAAAAATGTCTATTATTTTTTGAGTCTTGAAGTTAGAGAAAGGAATTGGAAATTCTTTAACAAAATTATTAATCCAACGATTTGTTCCCATTCCACTTGTCTCAGCAATAGATTCTAAATAAAATTGAATAACACTTGAATTTAAAATACCAAGCAAATATTTTGTCGCGAGCCCTTTAGGAGGTAGCAAAAAGTAGGCACTGTTTAATAAATATATCTCTTCTTCTGATAACGCAAATCGTCCTCTATCTGATAGTTCAATCCAAATAATTTTTTCTTTTTTAAAGTCATCCAAAAATGAGCATGCTCTTAAATTTGTCCAATGTTTGCCTTTTGTACCCCTATTTTTAAATTTATCATCAAATGAATTTAGGTGATCAAAAATAATTGGATACTTTGATTCCACATCTATACCATTCTTTGTAAGCAAAATATAAAGGCTAGGTTTTTTAAAAAAATATCTTTGTATATCCCTGCCTCGAAGTATTGGCCTTATAATTTCTTGATTTTTTGAATCCTTTTTTATCAATGATAACTTTAATTTCTCATCAATAATAAAAGCATAATTCGCACCTGTTGCTATGCCAAGTCGTATTTTTGTTCCGTACTCCTCTAAAGTTGTTCTTCCGGATTCAATAATCCTTTTTATTCTTAAATTTCGGGGTGGGATAAGATTCCATGATTTATTTGTAAAATCATTTTGATTGTAATTAAAACAATTCCTGTTTACAAAAAAATTGAAATCATCTTGGAAACTGTATACAGCGCTAACAACAATACAATTCTTGTTGTTAGAATTATATTTATTTTGAGTAATTAAAATACACGTATTTACAATTGCTGAATCGAATATTTGAAATACATCAATATTTATAATTTCCAATATATTATTTTTCTTTCTTAAAAACTTCCTAAACGGCAAACCATAATCAGATCTTAGATATGAATTTGATGTTATATAATTTAATATTCCTATTTTATTCTGAAGTGATAATCCTTTTTCTAAAAAGTAGACATAAATATCGGCAAATGGTTCGTAAGTATTAAAATTAGTTTTGAATATTTCTTTATTGGTGATTTTATCATGACTTACATACGGCGGATTCCCAATAACCACGTCAAAACCGCCCCTTCGGCGTTGCTCAGGGCCCGCTTTTTCATTAAACACTTCATGGAAAAAGAGTCTAAAATCAAAATCAATCGGATAGCTTGTATATTGTTCTGCTGATTTCAACAATTGCTTGATCTTACCGTCAATTACCTGCTTTAATTCCCGCTTCGCCTCTTTGTCGGTTTCCGCATAGTATTTTTCCATTAAATCGTTAATTTCTTTTTCCAGTTCCACATCCCGCATCACATTATCCGGCATGCCAATCAGCGAGTTGCCTTTTACAATTTTATAGTCCAGGTTGGGCAGCGGTTCAATCACGTCAATGCGCTGCTCATCCACTACCAGAGAGAGCCACAGGCGTAGTTTGCAGATTGCCACGGCGCTGGGGTCAATGTCCACGCCGTACAGGTTGTGGTGGATGCAGTGGGATTTTAAAGCGTATGTAGACCTTTGTAGGGGCGAATTGCCATTCGCCCTTACGACAAACGGTGTCAAAATTTGCCGGGCTTTGACAATTTCGCTCATCACGCCTACCGGGAAGGCGCCGCTGCCCACCGCCGGGTCACACACCCGGATATTTTCCAGGGCTTGGTCAATTTCTTTGGCATGTTCGCGGATGGATTCGGGAATTTTGTGTTTGTAGGTTTTGGTCTCCTCGCCCTGGCGCAACACCTGTTCCTCATTTTCCAGGAACTGCTCGCCATGTTTGATGAGCGTTTCAATGTCTTCTTTGGGAACGAGCGGCTTCCTCCCATGTTCAATCAGAAGTTCTTCCTGTCCTTTTACCACTTCGTTTCCAACCATCTGCGTCTGGGCGGAACCCAAACGCTCAAAGGAAACCGGTTGGCTGTTTACCGCGGTATCCAGGTAATGGATTAAACTTTCCTGAGACATATAATGCACAATTTCCCGCGGGGTATAAAAAGCGCCTTTGGATTTACGCTCTTTCACATCCAGCATGCGCTCAAACACTTTACCTAACATTTCCGGGTCCACCGCCACTTCCTTATCCAGCGGCTCGTCTTCTTTTACGGTAAAGTTGTAGCGGTCAAACACATCTAAAATGCCGTCGCCGATATCGCCTTCTTTGGTTTTATGGGTGTTGGTGAACAATTCATCCGAAATGACAATGTCGGTTTTTTTCCAGTCGTAAAACTGAATCGGGTCAAACAGGCCGCCGTTTAAGAAGGGAATGCGGCAGTTAAAGCGGGGATAGAAATCGGTTACGCGCTTTTGGCTCAGAGCGTCATAAAACAGGTATTCCAGGTAGTCGTTAAAAAAGTTTTTATTGGTTTTTTTCATGTTATAGAGCGAACGTAAAAAATTGCGGTCGCCTTCGCCGTATTTTTGCCCGTTCTGCAATCCCAGCCACCCTTTGCGCTGCAAAAAATAGAGAAAAACAATTTGCCCCATTAATTTTTTAGCGAAATCGATGACCGGAATATTCTTGCTTTCAAATTCCTTTTTGACTACAACATCCCGGGCAATAATTTTTTCAATCGCTTCCACCAGGTTAAAAACCAGCGACTTGTATTTTTCAAAGAACTCGTTGGTAACGGTTTCGATGTTGAAAGCTTCTTCGATATGGGAAAGGAGGGGGATGTCGTCGCTCTTCAGCAGTTTCACCAGTTGCTGCTGGGCGGTGTGGCTTTTGCCTTTCTCACCCACCAAAAATGAGTAGCGTTTCGCCGGGGTCAGTTCATCTTTTTTGGTTTCCAGGCTGTACTGCATTTTAATGAACGAGAAACGCCAGTCCGGTGAAGTTTCACTGTGGAAAGCGACCAGGGCGGCATCCTTCATTTGCCCGCCGCGCGACCCGGCAAGATACCAGCGGATAAAATTACGCTGCGTGCTGCGGGCATATTCGATAGAATGATCCCGCTTGAGTTCTACAATTAAAATATCGATGACATTGCCTTCACCATCTTCAAACTTGCCAATGCGCTCCAGTTTCCGGATATAGTTCTCAAACGCCCTGGGAATGCGGCTCCCGATATAGACAAAGGGCTTTTCTTCAAAATTTTTCAGGAGATTTTTTATGAAGAGTTTGTAGGTGTTTTTGTCAAAAGCGCTTTCAAAAACGGTTTTGATGAGTTCCCGAGCTTCATAGAGTTTCATGGTGAATCCTTCTCACTTTCAATTATTTTCCGGTATCCGCCTTTATCCGGTCCTATACGTTTCAAAATCCCCTGTTTCTTAAGTCTGGCAATGTGTTTTTCTACTGCTCTTGAGCTTATACGTATTGTTTTGGCGATATCTTTTGCTGAAATATGCGGCTGTTTTGAAATTAATTCCAGAATTTTCTCCGAACTTTTCTGCCCGGTTTCTGCGGTCTCTTCCAGTTCAAAATATTGAATCATTTATCCGGTCTTGCCGCCAGCTTTTGTTTTATCCATTATTCCTCTGTCCTTAGCGATCTTTTCAACAACTCTCCTTTCTCCGTTAATCGATATTTTTGTTTGGGGTGTCTTGGCTTTTCCTGAAATTTCATTTCAATTAATTGGTCTTTAAGTGCCGGTTGCAAATATTCTGAACGAAAATATTCCCGGTCTTTCAGGTTCAATTTCATCATTAATTCTTTTTTGGTATTTTCCCCGGTGCATGCAAAAATTAGCTTTTCTACTTGCGGGGTAACTTGCGGGGTAACTTGCGGGGTAACTTGTTTTTCTTCTTCCAGTTCAAAATGCAAAACCGTTTTAAAATTATCTTCCTCGATTAACTCGAAGCGGCTATTTTGGGCATAAAGCGGCAGGTATTTACGAATATTGCGGATGCCGGAGCCCAACTCTTCCGCCCGTCCGATCTGTTGAAAAAATTTAACCAGTGCCGGATTCTTGGGATGGGGACTGAAATTGTCGGGATCGATGGGACCAAATCCCACCGGGTTATTGGCATTTTCCGTCAACAGCCGGTCGCGATAGATAATCAAACGTGCCTGAAAGGCATTGAGATACTCCCGGTGAATCAGGATATTTGCTACCACTTCACGAAAGATTTTTCCCCGTAAATCCACCCGCATATCGCCTTCCATATAAAATTTGTCCGGCAAATGGGCGCGGATAAACTGCATCAGTTCATCGTAGGCATCGATCAAATTGGTACGAATTTCACGGCGATCGTCATAATGAAGCAAGTCATGACGCCGCAATAAAGCGTCTGTTTTGTAATGGGGCAGTATTTGCTGAATCACACTATCCTTGCCAAATAACAGCACGGCAGCCAGCGTGTAGCCCGATTTCCCGGTCTCAAAATCTCTTTTATACAGACCGGCTATTTTCAACATTTCTTCATTGGAAATTCCCAGCCAGGGATGATCCGGGCGATGGCTCTGTATCAGGTTCCTGACTTTGGCAAATAAATTCTCATTAAAATCAGAGAATTCGAGATAAGGATAGATTTTGTTTTCCGTAAAATAGCTGCTTTTGCGGGCATAAATCCGGTGCACAGCAGCATGGGTGGCCACTTTGAAATCGCCGTCCGTATTGCGATCGAAGACAATATTATTTGTGCTGTGCACCTGGGAACTTTGCGGTACCCGCAGGTAAATTATCCATTTATCATCAACTCGTATTTCTTCCGGGAACAGCATGTAGGGCGGATTGAGTTTGTTGGGGTTGTTGGAAAGGTTGCTCAGGTCTGTTTTCAGGTTCTCTATTTTTTCGGGATCAACACCCACAATTTTCCCGTTATCATTGACACCTAACAAAATGTCTCCGCCGATCCGATTCAAAAAGGCGCAGATTGTCTCAAATAAATTCTTTGGTAAAGTGCGATAAGCCGTTTTAAATTCAACAGTCAAGCCTTCGCCTTTTGCGATAAGTTCTCTGATTCGTTTTTCCGTCATTTTATAAAACACTCCGACAAAATGACTTCTCCGGGGGATTCCATTAACAAATCATAGGAAATAGAATTTGTTCTGAAGAACTCGTTGGGCAAATTCCGTTTAACGGCACCTAAAATTTTCAGGGGATGGGTTAAATCTTTTATTTCATTAAAAATTCGTTTGGTTACCGACTTGGGCAAAACCCCGTCTTCCAGCAGTTTGACGACACTTTTCATATAATTTTCATCAACATCGGTAAAACCGCTATATTTACGTACTTCTTTGGATTTTAAGATTTTTAAAATCCGCACGGCATTGTCTCGTCCTTTTCGGGAAATCGTTTCCTGAATCTCTTCTTCGGTAAGATTGTTGATGAGTTCTGTTTTGTTTTTACTCAAAAACGAGTGATATTCCGCTAATATTTTTTCTCTCTTCGTTTCCGGAGTTGCTTCGAATAATTTTGCGGCGGTTAAAAAATCCATTTCCTGTGCCCCGTCTTTTGTAGCTAAATAGAATTTTTCCAGTTTGCCTTTTCGGAAATAAGTCAGCAGAGCTTCTTGTGCTAAGCCCATTGATTCTTCAATCAGGCGGGATGAACGGGCTTTTTTAGGCAGATGTTTTATCTTGTTGAATAGTTCTTCCTCCTTATCCCGAATTTCAGAGATCACGTTCAGATACTTTAATTCGCTTTCGTCTTCCTCTTCTTCTCCGGTAATAAACTCCCGGGAAGAGAGCTTATTGAATAATTCAAATGATTTTATTTCTTCACCATCGGTTAACAACCTGGCATCGTTGCCCAGCATCTCAATAAAATAATTGATTTTAGCGATGGCGGCTTCTTTGAGTTTGATAACATCGTTCGATTGTTCGGTAGGGAAAAAATTAAAAGTGTAAATTTTGTCAAAAGGCGTATCCACCCGATTGATACGGCCCACACGCTGAATCATTCGGGTCGGATTCCAGGGCAGGTCGTAATTAATAACCACATTTGAACGGTGCAGGTTAATACCTTCGGAAAGTACTTCGGTTGTAACCAGCAGCCGGTAATCATCTTTTTTGTTTCTGGCTTTAGCGTCAAAATTGGAGATAACCGTATTCAATTCGGATTGATTGGAGCCGCCATAAAAAAGAAAGATTTTTTTCGTTAAAATCCTTCTTAAATTTTCGTAAAGGTATTCAGCCGTCTCTTTGGATTCAGTAAAAATAATCAGTTTGTTCTTTGTTAAAATTTTGGATTTTTTTAGTTCATCAACGAACTTATCCAGCTTGGGATCATAATCGATTTGATCCCACCACGATTTTATTTTGATTAATGTATTCAGGTCTGTTTGCAAATCCCTTTTCAATGCGGGTCGGAAAGCATCCGCCGGATATTCTTCCGCTTTTTCCTGGTCAATTAGTTTTTGAATTGCTTCAAAATCATCGTTTAAGAAATATTCGATGACCTTATTCCAGTATTTCTTACTAAAGTAAACCGAACCTTTTTCGTACGCTTCAATAAAATTTTGATATGATTCAATAAAGCGCCTTAATGTGTTCTTAAAAGCAAAAAAGCTACTTTCCAGACGTTTTACCAGCAAGGTCTTCATGAAACTTCCCATATTGCGCTGAGAAGTTTTGTCAAATTCAGACAATTCTTCTTTTAAATACAACAAAGGGGTGTAACGCGCATAGGTAAAAGTTTTTTTATTGGTGATAAGTTTAATTGTGTCTAAAAATATTCTATCAAGTTTTTCATCTAATTCATAAAAAATTGGAACCGGCAATGCCACGTCAGGGAATTTTAATCCCCGCACCTTCAGATCGCTGCTAAAATAGTCTTCAATTTCCTTTCTTGTCCGCCGAACCATAATATGTTTTAAAACCCTTTCCCTTATCTGGCGGGAGTTCTCTTTAACCACAGATATATATTCATCGTAATCTTTTTTTCGGTCTAATTTCTTCAATCGTTTTTGCAAGGAAGAGAAAAAATAATCCAGATTTTTAATTCCCGGTATAGTGCTGTTCTTACCCTTCTGGAATAATTTGATCTGGGCCAAAATGTCGAATGGTGTGTTGTTTAGCGGCGTAGCGGTTACCAGAATGACTTTTTTCCCGAAACAAATTCGGGAAAGATTTTCGTAGCTGATATTTGTTTCATTTCTGAACTTGTGGGCTTCATCAATGAATACATTATCATATCGGTCTTTGCCGCGCGCGATAATTTTTTCCAATTTTCCAACCGATTCAAATTCAGCGGCAATTTTAAATTCGTGAAATACATTGCGCCAAGAATTGGGATTATCTTTGTCTAGCAGAGCCGGGGAAGCTATCACAAGATGCCTTCCAGGCAATTGGTTAGCCAATAGCGCAGATATATAAGTTTTGCCCAGCCCAACCACGTCAGCAAGGAAAACACCTCCAAATTCTTCAAGGATTCTTTTGGCGTTGATAACTGCCTGCTCCTGATACTTGAGCTGCATGAAATCTTTCGGAAAATTTTTGTAGAATAATTCTTCATTTACGCTTAAATCTTGTTTGAAATATTCATATAAAAATTTCAGGTAAAGCTGATACGGGGTAATGGAATCATCCAGGTATGTTTTGGTTTTGATAATATCTACATAGTAATCAGAGATATCCACGGCTTCTTTCCAGAGCAATTCAAACTTTTCAAGAGCATATTTCACGTCAGCGCTGTTTTTCAACTGAACGTTAAATTCGCGGTTAGCAACAAGCCCGGATTCGGAAAAATTACTGGAACCGGTGATGACATTTCCAAAATCACGATCTTCTTCGCGGTAACGGCTGATATACACTTTAGCATGTATGTTTCGACCGGGATGAGCTTTAATCTCAATTTTACCGGCTTGGATAAATTCGATGAACTTCAGGATGCCTTCTTCGACTTCTTGAGAATCTTCCGAGTTTTCTATTTCTGAGACAAGAACATTTCCAAAATCCTCTTTCACCTTCACATGGGATTCAAAATCTTTATTATTGGCAGTTTCAATAATCTGGAATGTTTTTTTATCCAGGCTTAGACCAACAAGTATCCTTATTTTTTCAATATTCTCAAATGATTTATATAATCGAAAAAAACCGCTTGAGCGAAAATAACCGACTAATATATCAAAATATTTCACGTCTTTTAATATGGCTACAAAGCGGTCCAACAAAGTGGAGCCCGGTTCATTTGTGAAAAAGGTGAGATCGGTTTTTAAATTTTGTTTGGTCATTAATCTACTTTCATTAGTTAGGTACAGTTAATATTTTTTAATGAATAATTTAATTTAAATATAAGCGCGGTAATAAGGTGTTGCCTGTTAATCTAACCATCAGTAGATATAAATGTGAAGCTGACATAATTCATGTTGATATTCCGGCTCCAATTATTTTGACTGAATTTTAATTACTTTCCTTTGGTATCTAAACCATATCCCCATTTTTCCCAAAATCCAGATTTTGGATTCATTTGATTCACTTCATTTTGTTTAAAAGTACATTCCGGATCGATTTATTTCAATATTTTACTAAAAAAACACATTATACCATTTTCTGAATACATCAATTTTAGAGAAAATATTGGAAGAAACAAAATTTTCGGGCAACTGGAAACTGTTTAGTTGATCTTTTGTTTCAAATCCTTCCGTGTGGATTCTCAACAAAAATTTTCGGTAAGAACCGTTTTTTCATTTATCTTTTCTCATGAATTTACCGCTCTATTCCCGTTTGGCCTTCCAAAGAAACATTCCGCTCATCCTGCGATTCCTCGTCTCCAATGGGACTGGAGGGAGAAACCGCTCAGGGTGAAGGTTGTGAGTACCGGAAATCATTATAACCCGCTGGGCTAATAAATTTCCCAAAACCGTTAAAACAGTTTTGTCTTCCTTTAAAAAACAAAAGCTTATCCCCCGCGATAAATCACGGGGTTACAAAAAAATTTTTAGCACGGGCTTTAAGGCCTGTGAATCAGAAGCCGTAACTTTTTGTTAATTAACTATTTCAATGTTTTTTTTAAACATCAGGTAGAATAACAGATTTTTTTAGTTATGCCGGGAATTGTTAGTGAAATCAGTGGTTTTAATTCCCGAGTTCCCGCTAAAATCTTTCGGGAATGACGGTTTTTTTGCCTTTTGTCTTTTGCCTTGTATTCTTCCTTCTCGCACAAATCCGCAATTGTTCAAATAATTTATAGAACATATCCTCCGGTTTTATTAACTTCAAACCACCATTTCATCACAATCGAGGACTTACAATGCGAAAAACAGCCAAATTTTCCGTTCTGCTGACCGCCGTTCTGCTTTCCTGGTTTACCCTGTTTTACGGCCAGACAAAACGCCCCGACTCGCTGCCCCACGGCGTCTCCATTCACCGGCTGGGCAACGGCATCGAGGTGCTGCTCATCGAAAACCCCGCCTCGCCCATGGTGGGGATCAATACCATCGTTAAGGTTGGTTCAGCCTACGAAACTTTTGCCACCAGCGGCATGAGCCACATGCTGGAACATCTGCTGTTCAACGGCACGGACAAGATGACCCAGAAAGAACTGTATGACGCCGCGGATAAAATCGGCGCCTACAACAACGCCAACACCTCCGAGTTTTACACCAATTATATGATGGTCGCCCCGGCGGAAAATATTGAAGCGGCTCTGAAAATCCAGGCGGCCATGCTGTTCCATTCCACCCTGCCGGAAAAAAAATTCGCGAAAGAGAAGGGAATCGTGCTGGAAGAGATCGCCCGGACGCTGGCCAACCCCCAGGCCCAGGCGGAGCGCAACATCAATTCCATCCTGTTTGAAGGCCACGCGCTCTCCCTGCCCACGTTGGGTACTTACCAGACCATTGAGGGCATGTCCCGCGACGATGTCTTCAAGTTCTATAAAAATTACTACGTGCCCAACAACATGGTGATGAGCGTCATCGGAAATTTCCGGACGGCGGATATGCTGAAGCTGCTGGAAAAGATTTACGGGCAGGAAAAACCGGGCGTCATTCAGTTCCCCTTCGCCGGCGACTGGGCCATCGGCCTGGAAAAGCCGGAAGAGCCCTTCGTTCAGCCGGAGATGTACCACCGGTTTTACCAGGGCAGGAACCTGGAGCTGATGTTGTTTTACCTCCTGCCGGAGAGCGACAACC
>Ga0114931_10011771_pt1 | contig 10301 bp, 7 predicted proteins | sample 2SBtaG_FD_89579 | JGI IMG/M metagenome (GOLD analysis project Ga0114931, IMG submission 89579) | Deep subsurface microbial communities from Kolumbo volcano to uncover new lineages of life (NeLLi) - 2SBTROV14_V59a metaG | ecosystem: Environmental > Aquatic > Marine > Volcanic | place: Kolumbo... | reverse complement strand
TCAAGAAGGTGGGACTGCCGGAGTGGAGCGACGCGGACCAGACGCTGGCCCGCGCCGTGCAGAAGGAGGTCGGCGGCGAGCCGAAGGGCCTGGCCACCAAGCTGGCCGAGCTGCGCCCGCCCCCCGCTCTGGCTGACCGGCGCAGCGGCGGATCGGACGACATCGGCGACATCTCCTGGAAGATGCCGACGGTCACGCTGCGCTTCCCGTCCAACATGCCCGGCCTTCCCGGGCACAACTGGTCCAACGCGATCGCGATGGCCACGCCGATCGCCCACAAGGGCGCGACCGCCGGCGCCAAGGTGATGGCGCGTACGGCGCTCCAGCTCTTCCTCGAGCCGAAGCTCGTGGAGCAGGCCTGGGCCTACTACCGCGACGTCCAGACGAAGAGCCGGCAGTACACGCCCTTCATCGGGCCCGACGATCCGCCCGCCATCGACCTCAACACCGAGACGATGAGAACGTTCAAGCCGATGCTGTCAAAGTACTACTTCGACGACGCCAGGTACGACACGTATCTGGAGCAATTGGGCATCACCTATCCGACGCTGCGTTCGGGCGGAAAGGGCGGCGGGCGGAAGGGCGGCAGGGAACGGTAGGGCCGCGGCGGCCTCGCGGGACAGGGTCCGGGCCTTGCCGGACACGGCCCGGCCCTCGCCGGACGCGGCGCAGCCCTCCATCGGCATGGTGCTGGCGGTCGTCGTCGTGGCGGCCCTCGTCGTGCGCATAGCCTACGCGTTCGCCGACGTCCCGGATTTCTGGGGCGACAGCTATCACGGCTGGCTCATCGAACGCCTGACGCTCGATCACGGCTGGATCTACTCGGACTACAAGGGGCGGGAGGCGGTGTGGTTTCCGCTCAGCCGCTACCTGGGCGCGGCGGCCATGTTCGTCTCGGGCCGGGCGGATCTGCTGCCGGCTCATGTGCTCAACCTGTTCCTGGGAGCCGTCGCGTGCGGCGCGGCGGCGCTGCTGGCGACCCGCCTTACGGCGAGCCGGTTGTGGGGCGCCGTCGCGGGCATGACGCTGGCCGCCACGCCGTGGCACGTCGCGTACTCGTGGATGGACATGCCGGAGGTCACGGGCGGGTTGATCGTGCTCCTGGCCGTGCTCGCCGCGGGCTCCCGGAAGTGGGCGTGGGGGCTCGCGGTGCTCGGACTCCTCGGCGCGCTGACCCGCATGGACGCGGTCTATCTGCTCCTTCTCTTCGGCGCGTGGCTCGCGCTGCACGGTGCCCGGGCCCGCGCGGCGCTCCTCTGGGGCGGGGTGGCCGGCGGGCTCGGGGCCTGGTCGGCGTGGGTGGCGTCGGTCACGGGCGATCCGCTCTGGTGGATGGGGGTGCGCCGTCTCGGCTCGACCGCCGACGCGGCATTCTGGCTGTCACGGGGCGTACGCCCGCGGGCGGGGTTGGTCACGCTGGGCGCCGCCGCGCTGCAGGCGTACGCGCCCCTGATCGTGGTCGCGGTGGTCGCGGGTTACCTGCTGGCACGACGCACACGGGTCGGAGGCGTGGCGATGCGACGCCGGGCCGGGCCGACGGGGGTCCCGGCGCCGACAACGGAGACGCCTGCGCGGGAGACACCACGGCTCGAGCCCCGCCTCCGGGCGCTGCGTCTGGCGCCCCTCTTTCTCGCGGCGGCACACCTGGTCATCGTCGCCATCATGCAGCGCCGCTACTTCTCATATCCGGATCCCCGCTATCTACTCGTGAGCGTTCCGCTCATGGCGGTGGCGAGCGCGGTGGTGCTGTCGTCGCTGCGGAGCACCCGGGCGGTTCGTGGCGCGACCGTCGCGCACGTGGCCATCGTCGCTCTCTCTCTGGCCACCCAGCTTCCCACCTTCCCGTTTCGCTCCCTCACGCTCGAGCGAGAGCGAATGGTCGGACGCTTTCTGGGGGGGCTGCGGGGCACCTCCGGACGGCTCTGGGTCGACGCCCCGGTCACCATCTACTACAGCGGCATCGATCCGCACCGCTTCCGCTCATCCGACCAGTTGGTGGGGATGCCGACCTCACCGTACGTGTCGGACACGGCCGAGCACACGGGGGGCGCTCGAGGCGCCGCCGTGCGGGCCCTCATGCGGGAAGACGTGCGGTACGTGCTGTGGGAGGAAGCACCCTATACGCGGGTACCGGAGATCTGGCCCGAGATGGCGCGTGGGCGCCGGTTCGAGGCGGACGGCTTCACGTTCGCTCCCGTATTTCGCTACGAGCCGTTCCGGGCCGGCCCGGAAGCACCGTGGCCCGACCGTGTCCGCCAGAGAATCGAGGCGCGCTACAGTCCGGCCGTACTCTGGCGGGTAAGCCGGCACGCGACGGAGAGCACATGAACGTCTCGGTGGTCGTCCCGGTCTTCGACGAGGTCGAGAATCTGCCGCGGCTGCTCAGCGAGGTGCCGGCCGCGCTTGATGAGAACGAGCTCGTGGACGCGTGGGAGCTGATCTGCGTCGACGACGGATCGCCCGACGGCAGCGGAGCGTGGCTCGACCGGGCGGCGCAGGAACCCACCGCGGCCCGGCAACCCGAGGCTCCGGCACGGGATCCCGGGGGAGCGGGGCATGGCGTAGCCCATCCGCGGCGCCTGCCCCTCACGGTGATCCATCTTCCGGAGAACCGGGGAAAGTCGGCCGCGCTCGCCACGGGCTTCGCGCGTGCCCGCTACGAGGTCGTGGGCACGCTCGACGCCGATCTCCAGACGCGTCCGCGGGACTTCCACCCCCTCCTGGAGGCGATCGCGCAGGGTGCCGACGGCGCGGTAGGCTACCGGGTCCGCCGCAGAGACGGGCCGGTGCGGCGCGCCTCGTCATGGATCGCCGGAGCGGTGCGCCACGCGGTCATCCACGACGGGTTCCGTGACATCACGTGCCCGCTCCAGCTCTACCGAGCCGCGAGTCTCCGGGCCGTCGAGCCGTTCCGGGCGTTCCACCGCTACCTTCCCCACCTGGTCACGGCCGCAGGCGGCACGGTCGTGGAGTGCCCCGTGCCCCACTACCCCAGGATCGCGGGACAGGCGAAGTACGGCGTGCTCAACCGGCTCGGAATCGGTGTGCGGAGTTTGCTCTACGTGCGCAGGCTGGGCCGGGGGGACCGTCGATCGAGCCCGCAGTCGCCGTAACGGGCGGTGGCGTCGCCGCACACGCTCCGTCTATGCGACGAGCCGCCAGATCTGAGCCACGAGGAACGTGACCAGGAAACCCATCCCCAGCGGGAGCGCGGTGGCCACCGTCGTCCACTTTGCGCTGCGCGTCTCGCGGTAGATCGTGTAGATCGTCGTCGAGCACGGGTTGTGCAGCAGGCTGAACAGCATGACGCCGACGCCGGTCAACAGTGTCCATCCGCCGGCCCGGAGCACATCGGCCGTCGCGGTGGCGCTGTCCAGCTCGAACATCACGCCCGCCCCGGAGCCCACACCCGTCATCCCCGCGGTCAGGACGGTCAGCATCAGGATCGTGGGAATGACGATCTCGTTGGCGGGAATCGCAACGACGAACGCCAGAAGGATCACGCCGTTGAGGCCGAGCAGGAGCCCGAACGGGTCGAGCCACGCCACCAGGTGGCCGGCCAGGCTGTCGCCGCCGAAATGGATGTTCGAGATCAGCCAGATGACCGCACCTGCGGGCGCCGCGAACACCACCGCACGCCACAGCACGATGAGCGTGCGGTCGATCAGCGACGTGTAGAGCGTCTGGAGGATCCGCGGTGGCCGGTAGGGCGGCAGCTCGAGGCTGAACGTCGTCGCCTCGCCGCGGAGCACGGTGCGCGACAGGAACCAGGACGCCAGGAACATCATCGCGACGCCGAGGAGCGCTACCGCCACCACCGCGCCGGCCGCCGCGACACCCGCGATCGCGGGCGGGGCCAGCGCGCCGATGAAGATCGACGCGATCAGAATCTGCGTGGGCCAGCGGCCGTTACAGAGCGAGAAGTTGTTCGTGATGATCGCGATCAGACGCTCGCGCGGGCTGTCGATGACCCTGGTCGACACCACGCCGGCCGCGTTGCACCCGAAGCCCATGCACATCGTCAGCGCCTGCTTGCCGTGGGCCCCGGCGCGCCGGAAGAGCCCGTCCAGGTTGAACGCGACACGAGGCAGGTAGCCAAAATCTTCCAGGAGCGTGAACAACGGAAAGAAGATTGCCATGGGAGGAAGCATCACGCTGACCACCCAGGCGGTCGCGAGGTACACGCCGTCCACGAGCAACCCGTCGAGCCAGCCTGGCGCCCCCAGGCCCGCCACGGCGCCTTTGAGCCATGGATGACCGGTATCGATGAGCGCGGAGGCGAGCATCGAGGACGGCACGTTGGCTCCCTGGATTGTGATCCAGAAGACCAACGCCAGAATCGCCAGCATCAGTGGAAAGCCGAACACCCGGCTCGTGAGCCACCGGTCCATCGCGCAGTCGAAGTCGAAGCCGGCCCTGCGGACACCATGGACCTTGGCGGCATGCGCGATTTCTTCGGCGGCGGCGTACGTGCGCTCCATGACCGCATCGAGGAAGTCCCGCGGCAGCTCCCAGCGGAAATCCTCGGCCCTCTTCACAACGCGCTCGCGCAGCCTCTGCTGCGACGGATCGCCCGCGTCGATCGGGTCGTCGTCATCCCCGTCCGGGCCGTGCCCGAGACGACCCAGCTCTCCGCTGCGCACGGCCTCGGCCACGGCTTCGTCGGCATTGAGCAGCCTCATCGCCACCCAACGTGCGTTGGGAAGATCCGGAAACGCTTCGTGCACGACGGGCAGCAGCGCACCGACCGCGGCCTCGACCTCGGGAGTGTAACGCTCGATCCTGCGCGGCGTCGTCGTGATCTCGCCCGCCGCCATGCGTCCGACCACATCGAGAAGGTTCTCGATCCCGTGACCCTCGCGTGCGACGCCCGGGACAACCGGAACCCCGAGCTCGCGTGAGAGCTTCTTCGCGTCGATGGCGATGCCGTGTCGGCGCGCCTCGTCGACGAGGTTGAGGAAGACGACCACGCGGTCGGTGATCTCCAGGATCTGGAGAACCAGGTTCAGGTTGCGCTCGAGCCTCGAGGCATCCACGACCACGACGGTCACGTCCGGACGTCCGAAGAGGATAAAGTCGCGCGCTACCTCCTCGTCCGTGCTGCCCGCCTGAAGGGAGTAAGTCCCCGGCAGGTCGACCACCTTGATGCGCTTTCCCTCGCGCGCGAACACGCCTTCCGCCCGGACGACCGTCTTGCCCGGCCAGTTCCCGGTATGCTGCCGCAACCCGGTAAGCTGATTGAACACCGTGCTCTTGCCCACATTCGGATTGCCCGCCAGCGCGATGAGGTGGTCCCATCGGTCCGGGCTGAGCCCGAGCCGCACCAGACTGCGCGAACGGTGCGCTTCACACCCGGCACAGGGTGCCGTGGCGGTCATCTGCATGCCGCTACGCAACTTCGGCCTGCGCGCGCGGCCGTTCCACCAGGATCCACCGGGCCTGCTCACGGCGCAGCGCGATCAGCGCTCCGCGGATCCGATAGGCCACCGGGTCTCCCGAAGCGCTGACGAGCTCCGGTGTGATCTCGGTTCCCTTCACGACCCCGAGATCCAGCAGCCTGCGCCGCTGAGCCCCCTGGCACACCGGAGAGATCTCGATCACGCGTACGGTCTCACCCGGCACCGCGTGCGCGAGCGTATCGGGGGGCGCCTCCACCGTCGCGCCGGCGCCAAGAGGCTGCACCGTGACGTTGTGGGCGGCCATGGCCTCGATGTCGAACATGCCACCGAGACCACGCACCCGCACGCCGCCCATCGTGTGCGCCAGTACCTCCAACCGCTCGCCCGGCGCCAGCCCCGCGGCGATCAGACGATCGTAGATCTCGTGCGGTTCGTCCTCGAGATGCACGATCTCCACCCCCTGTCCGACCCGCACCGTGTTGAGTGCAACACCGCGCACGGGAGGAATCGCGCCATCCGCCGTCGGAATGGGATCGCCATGCGGATCGTACGCCGGATGGCCGAGACGGACGGCGAGCCGTTCGGCCTCCTCCGGCGTCAGCGCATGCTCCATGCGTTCGGCGCGGGTGTGCCACTCACCGGCGGGCACGCCGGTGCGCTCCGCCAGGTACTGCTCCCAGAGGCGGTGCGTGCGGACGAGCTGCAGCGCGGAAGCCCGCCCGTCGTCCGTCAGCTCCGGGTAGCTGCCCTCCGTCCGGACCATACCGGTAGCCGCCAGCTCGGAGAGCAGTTCGGCCGCCCGCGCCGGCGAGATTCCCAACCGCCCCGCCAGGCTCTCCTGCGTGCATGGCAGTCCTTGCCGCTCGCAGGCGTAGGCGTGCTTCAGCGCATCCTCCAAGCGGACGCGCTCGGTCATGCGCACGACGCGCAGAACGCGCGCCATCAAGCCGCGCCGCGGCCACACGACCACGGCGACGAGAGCGGCGAGGGCCACGAAAGCGAGCAGGGCCATACCGGGGTCGACCATCGATGTACCGGACCGGAATGAGGAAGCCACGCATCCGGCGTCCATCACGCCCCTCGACGCGACGGGGCCGGAATGATTTAGGTGCGCCTAAACAATAGATGCCGAAGCGCGCTTGTCAATGGGGCGCGGTCGACGAAGCGGTGCGCGCATGCCCACGGCCCGCGTTACGGCCCCGGACGGCACCCCACGAAACCTCACGCCACCGCTACGGCACCCTACGGCACCCTACGGCACCCTACGGCACCCGGCGAAAGAGATGCACCTGCCATCGCGCCCACGGTACGCGCCCCTCGTGGCGGAACCGCAGCACGGCCTCCGTCGCGTCGATCCGCTCGCGTTCGGCCGGCCCGGAGAAGAAGGCGTAGGGGATACCTCCGCGTGCCTCCTCGGTCACGTAGGTGTCGAGGAAGGCCATCATACGAGGATCGGAGAGGTCCAGCGGGGCCGGCTCAGTGTGATGGATCGGCCCCTCGTACACGAAGCCCCCTACCCGTGCGACCATGTTCTCGACGCGCTCGGGGCCGTACGCGGACAGCGCCTGCATGAGCACAACGCCACCCGGTCTCATACGATCCCGGGTCTCGGTGAGCACCCGGCGGCGAAAGGAGAAACCGTCATCGCCCGTGCTGGCGGGTGGATTCGCGATGACGAAGTCGATCCGCCCCCGCAGGGCGCGCAGGTGCCGGCGACCCTCCCCTGCGAGCGCGCCGAACGAATCGGCCCGGAAGAACCGTGTTCGGGCCGCAACCCCGTTGCGCGCCGCGTTCGCCCGGGCCGCCGCGACGTTGGCGCCCACGACGTCGAGCCCGGTGACGGCTGCGACGGTCGGGATCCGGGCCGCCGCGATCGCCAGGGCGCCCACGCCACACCCCCAGTCGATCCCCTGGCCTCCGAGCAACGCGCGATGCAGCCCCACCGCACGGGCCGTGGCGCGCGTCGCGGGCGACGGGGGGAACGTTCCCCGGGGATGGTCGAGCACGATCTCTCCCAGACCTCCCGTGTCCCGCTCTGTCAGCTTGGTCCTCTGCGAATCCACCGCGAGCTCCTCCACGTGCGCGTGCCCCCGATCGTCGGCCCGGCGGCTCTACCCTTTTCGGTGCGCACCGCATGCGTCAAGTTGGGCCCGGAAACCCGCGGTCGCACGCCCGCATACGCCCCCGGCGATCGCAGGCCGGCACGGCGGGGTAGGGCCCATGATCGTACCCCACCACCCCTGATGCAGCGAAAGGCAGGCCCGTGCAGCACGACGCGATCGCCGTCATCGACTTCGGCGGGCAGTACGCCCACCTCATCGCCACCAAGATCCGGCGCGCCGGCGTGCTCGCCGAGATCCGCCAACCCGAGGACCCGATTCAGGCGTTCGCCGGCTACCGGGGTATCATCATCTCGGGCAGCCCCAGCCTGGCCTCGAGGGACGAGGACTCCGAGTACACCCTTGAGATCTACGACCTGGACGTTCCCATCCTGGGATTCTGCTTCGGGCACCAGGAGATCGCCAAGCGGTACGGAGGAGAGGTTACGCACGGCGGCAGGCAGTGGGGAAGCGCGGACCTCCACCTGACCGGAGAGCACCCGCTCTTCAAGGGGCTCGCGCCCGTGGAGCGGGTGTGGATGAGCCACTACGACTCCGTGGTGCGCCTGGGCCCGGACTTCACGGAACTCGGCTACAGCCTGACCGCGGGACGGAGGCGGCACCGCTACGCGGCCATCGGGTCGGACACCCTGCGCCGGTACGGGTTCCAGTTCCACCCCGAGGTCGATGACACCCTCCACGGAGACCGGATGATCTCGAACTTCGTCTTCGAGCTCTGCGGCTGCTCGCCATCGTGGTCGATGAAGGAGTTCCTGGGCGAGGAGGTCGAGCGCGTGCGGGCCAGGGTCGGCGACGGCTCGGTCTTTCTCCTGGCCTCGGGAGGCGTGGACTCGACTGTGGCCGCGGCGGTGCTGGGGCGCGCGCTCGGCCCGGAGCGGGTGCATCTTCTGCATATCGACAACGGGCTCATGAGAAAGGGAGAAAGCGCCCGGGTCGTCGAGGCGTTCCGCGACCTCGGGCTCGACCGTCACCTCCACTTCGTCGACGCCTCCGGCGTCTTTCTCGAGGCGCTGGCCGGCGTGGTGGAGCCCGAGGAGAAGCGCAGAATCATCGGGCAGACCTTCATCGACGTCTTCCGCTCGGAGGCGGCCCGGCTCGGCATCGAGGAGCACCTCCTGGGTCAGGGCACGATCTACCCGGACACGATCGAGACCGGAGGCACGGAGCGCTCCGACACGATCAAGACGCATCACAACCGGGTGGAGGTCATCGAGCGGATGATCGCCGAGGGCAAGGTCGTCGAGCCGCTGGCGGAGCTGTACAAGGTCGAGGTGCGCGAGCTGGGCGAGGAGCTCGGCCTGCCGCACGAGCTACTCTGGCGGCATCCCTTTCCCGGACCCGGTCTCGGCGTGCGGCTGCTGTGCAGTAACGGCGTCCCGGACCGTGAGGGCTTCGAGGACATCGAACCCCGGGCGGCGGAGGTTGCGCGGCGCTACGGGTTGGACGCGCTCGCGCTCCCGATCCGCTCCGTGGGCGTCAAGGCGGACCTCAGGGCGTACGAGCATCCGGTCCTGCTGAGCGGGGCCGCTCCGGGCTGGTCCGGGCTGCGTGACGCGGTCGCGGCGCTGACTGCCGAGGTCCCGGGCATCAACCGGTGCGTCTGGAACCTCGGGCCCGGCGTTCCCGAAGCGGCGACGGTGCGCGCCGCGACCGTCACGCGGGAGCGGCTCACCGTGCTCAGGGAGGCGGACCACATCGTCATGGAGGCGCTCCGCAGCCACGGACTCTACGACGAGGTCTGGCAGTGCCCGACCGTGCTGGTGCCGGTCGTCCTCGAGGGCGCCGGCGGCGAGATGGTCATCGTGCGCCCGGTGCATTCCCGGCGCGCGATGACCGCGACGCCCGTGGAGCTGCCCGGGGCTCTGCGCGACGAGCTGCGCACCAGGATCCTCGACCTGGACGGGGTCGGAGCCCTGGCGCTGGACGTGACCTCGAAGCCGCCCGGCACGATCGAGTGGGAGTGAGCGGGCGGGAGGAACCGGTCCGTGCAGGCCTCGTCGGCCGCAGCCATTCACGGAAGGTGGATCGGGAACGTCCCGCGGCCACGCTCCTTGAAGCCGCGGTCATGGAACGCTGCGCTTGCGAAGCCTACGGTTGACATACCTAACACTGCCATGTATAGTGCCACTATGTATGCTCGAGTTCGTTAGCACCGCGCGACGCGTGGAGTCATGGAGATCAACAAGGACCTGATCGCCGCTTCCTCGACCCCGATCGTCCTGGCGATCCTGGCCGAAGAGGACAGCTACGGCTACGCGATCCTCAAGCGAGTTCGGGAGCTGTCCGGAGGGTGCTTGGAGTGGACGGACGGGATGCTCTACCCCGTCCTGCATCGGCTCGAGCGGCTCGGCCACGTCGAAGCGCGGTGGGAAGTTGCGGAGAGCGGCCGCCGTCGCAAGTACTACCGGATCACGTCCCGGGGCCGGGCCCGACTCGCCGAGGAGCGCAGGCAGTGGCAAGTGGTGGACGCGACGCTACGGGCCATAGCAGCCCGTGGTAGAATTACAGCGGACCTCATTGCGGTGCCACGGCCTCAGCTCCGAGGCAGTCCGACGAAAGCGTAGCCGTAGGTACGCCGAGGAGGGATAACGAAGGGGGGCACCCGCGCCCGAAGGGCGTGGGTCAGGCCGTGCCACCGCAACCCACGAACCGTACGCTCATGTCAGACATGTTGAGGGGCGCAGGGGTGTCGCGGCTTCATAGGTCGTCTCTCCTCCTTGCCGTGGACCCACCACGACGCGTCGTCGTTCCTACTCTGAGTCTCGCGAGACCCCTGCGTGAG
>Ga0114931_10011770_pt1 | contig 10301 bp, 6 predicted proteins | sample 2SBtaG_FD_89579 | JGI IMG/M metagenome (GOLD analysis project Ga0114931, IMG submission 89579) | Deep subsurface microbial communities from Kolumbo volcano to uncover new lineages of life (NeLLi) - 2SBTROV14_V59a metaG | ecosystem: Environmental > Aquatic > Marine > Volcanic | place: Kolumbo... | reverse complement strand
GTACTATATCGAGAGCTTCAATCAGGCCATGCTCGCTCGGCCGAAAAACGTTTGGGCCGTAGGAGTCCGCGTCGCGGTGCGTTATCACGGCGATCTGTATTCGGGTCAAACGTTGGCGAAAAGACATCTGGTGGCGCTGCCAAGACATCGAACCGTCGGGTAGGCGAAGTGTTCCGAGTAGTGCGCCGCCGGTTTCCTCTCCACGGTCTAAGCCTTCGGATCGGGCTGGTCGTTCGTCTCTTGCCAGGGATCCGTCCAGTCGCCCCAACGGTCCAGATACAGCCGATAGGCGGCGACCTCCGCGGATCGTTCTTCGAGCCACGACTTGGTTTGGGCGATGATCTTCTGCTCGTCTTCCAATTTGATCTCGCCCAGTAAGACCCTGGTTCGCAGGAAAACGAAGTAGGTGTCCAACACGTCGCAACGGCAGTAGTCGTTAATCTCCCGGGCGCGTCCCGCTTCGTGCAGGTCTTGTACCATGTCACCCTGCACATCCATTTTTCCAGGCTTGCCCAATAGGTTGGCCGCTAGGTTGAGTCCACCGGTGAAGCGTGTCGAACCAAAGTTCGTTAGCAATTCCTGTAGATCGATATGCGCGGCGACGTTGAAACGGTTGCGGGGCTGATCGTACGATCGTCCCGCGGACTGGAACCAACTCGGAACCCCGATCCCATATCGGAACGCCGCCAACTCCATCAACGGAATGTCGAACGTTCGACCGTTGAAACTCACGAACGTTGGTCGACCATACCGGTCCCAACCACGCCAAAAGTGTTCGGTCATGATGTGCGAACGGTATTCCGGTTCGTCCAACGTCACCAAGTCGACCATTTCAAAGCGGTCGGAGACCTTGGCTACCGCGATCGACACGGGCACCTGAAACGTATAGGGAATGAAGTCGCTTCCGTGCCGCTCGAGCAATTCATCTCGATAGCGGCGAACGGCGGCCTCGGGCGTAGGCTCGCTGTTGCCGTATCGCAGGCGATTGACCAACTCGCCATCGGCGGCCGTTTCGATGTCGAAGACAAGGTATCGGATCTTTGGCATGACGCTCCCGTTGCAATCAAACTGCTAGCATGGCCCAGTTCATATTCTCCCGGGCAGGGTACCAGATTGGCGATCCGCCGACGAAACAGACTACTCCGACCCCGGCGGAGCGTGGGGGGAGATCTCCGTGCTCTAACGCTTCAGCTAGCATCGACAGCGCTCGCCCGTCTAGCGCTTTTCTGCCAAACACGCCCAGCTTCGGTCAACCCACGGCTAGCAGTGAGCCGACATAGTGAATTGGATAGCAACGACATTGCGTCGTCTTACCCCTCCCAATGGGCCAACTCAGCGAACACTCGCCACGCGATGCTCGAGGCCAACTGAGAGCATCAACCGCCGTGAGCCAGTCGATCGCTCGACGCGGCACCGCAACCAGCTTCTCTCCCCCAGACCAGCGAGTCGTCGAGCGATGGTTCCCAACGAACCGAAGCTTTCGATCGTCATTCCCGTGCTTGGCACGGTCGACGAACTTGAGCGCACTTTGATCTCGGTGCTCCAGTGCCGAGACGCCACAAGCGAAGTGATTCTCGTACTGAATCGTCCCTACGACGACCCGTACGCATTAGGAGACGAAGTTCGCTTCATTCACGCTCCGCCCTCCTCGGGTTGGGTCGACTGCGTCAATCTGGCCATCGACGAATGTCGTGCTCCCATCGTTCATCTGCTGGCCTGCGGCGCCACGGTCGAAGAGAATTGGACCGACGATCCTTTGGCCCACTTCAACGATCCGATCGTTGGTTCCGTCACCCCGCTGGTCGTCGAGCCTGAAGCTACGGACATCGTGCGCTGCGCCGGCGTGGCCTATGACACGGGTGGTCGACGGCGCGTTGTCGCGAGAGGTGAAAACGTCGTCGCTATCGAGACCCTCGCCCGCCAGGCAATTGGCCCGACGTTCGTGGCAGGTTTCTATCGTCGTGAATTACTCCTCGCTGGCCATGGCTTTTCGTCGCGAGTTGGCGATCTGTTGGCCGACGTCGACTTCGCGTTGCGTCTCCAACGCTCGGGCTTCGCTACCGTATTGGAACCCGCCGCCGGAGTGCGCTTCGCCGACAACTCGGTCCACATTGCCGGACCCTGGCAAAGCGGTCGCAACGCCGAACGTCTCTTCCGTCGACATATCACTCAGAACGGCTGGCTGGGCTCTCTCGCGCGACACGCCATGATCGTCGCCAGCGAGTTGTGGCCGCTACTGCCGTTGCGAACCGCCGTTCCTCGCATAATGGGGCGAGCCTTCGAGTGGCTAACCGTCGAACCCCTCGCCACCGAAATCGCCCCGGCCCCTTATACGCACGACGAAACAATCTCGCTCCCGCTGGACCGGGGGCCTGGAACCAACGAGCGTCGAGATTCGCTCTATCGCCGATCGGCCTAACGCAAACTCTTGAGACACGACCCACATGGCGGATTCCGAGACTTCCTGCCTGTGACTTGTTACGTTCGCCGCCTTCCGAAGATTAGAACGGAAACCACGCCGACCAGCGCCAACACCCAAGCGGACGGCTCTGGCACGACGATCAACTGCGACTGGCTGGTTCCCGTCAGGCCGGTGGCATCAGAAACGCGGAGATCCATCGCAAAAGTTCCCGCGCCCCCTGTGAGGAAAGGAGCGTATTGCGCCTGCGTGAGACTCAGAAAAGGATTCGTTGATGAAAAGTCGAACGTCCCATCATTGTTGATGTCCCATTCATAAAAGACGATCGAGTCACCTGAGCCGGAATCGACGTCGAACGATCCGCTCGCGTCTAGATCCAAATCGTCGCCCGCAGTCCAGTTGAGATTGTAGGGACCGTTTCCATCGGCCGTCGGTGCCGTGCTGATAGACTCTTCAAGCCAAGCGGTCATCTGAAAACCGTGAGGATTCGCGCTGGCACCACCATTGGAAACAACGACTTCAAGCGTGTTGGCACCGTCAAGGAACAAAGTTTCATCGTCGAATGTCGGTAGTGTTGTTGGTGTGAGGAAGGTGCCCATATTCGATAACATCGTCACGCCGTTGAGACGGATTTCGTCAACTCCATTATCGGCAAGGAAGTTCCCGTCGATCGAAAACAGCTTGCCGGTCCGCGATATGTTGAAATCGTACTCGTAAGTGTACTGGCCAGCCGGTAAAGCGCTCGTTCCGTCGACAGCCTCCTGAGCGGAGATCCAACGGGCGTTGGGATCCGCACCAAACCAAGCCGGATGCTTGGCAATGCTCTTCGCCGCCCCTAGGGTTACGCCCGCAGGTGCTGAAGTGATCGTCCAATCGTCGTCCAGTGCCCCGGCCCCAATCGTTTGCGCAGACCCTTGGTTGTAAGCGGTAGAAAAGTTCACCGACGCGGCGGTGGCTGTTCCGGCCAAATTGTCGACTCGCAAACCGGATGGGTTCGCCGCTCCAGCACCATTGTCCACGACGAACTCGAGGGTATTCGTACCGGGTACAAAGTCGCTGCTGAGAGTGAAACTGGTCAATCCGCCAAAGCCGCCGGAGGCAACCCCTTGGTTCACACCGTTCAAACGAATCGAACCACCATCGTCGGTCGCAAACCCGCCCGTAATGGAAGCTGTATCTGGCAGTAGCCCGGGTAAATCGAATTGAAACTCGTATACGTATTGACCAGGGACCACGACTCCTGAACCATCGGGCCGCGGCGTGATCCATCTCGAGCCCGCATTGTTGGCAATCCATGGCGGAGATGGAATCGGAGAAGTTGCATACGCAGCGGGGCCCGGGAAACTACCATCGGGACTCGTTACTAGCTGATAGTGTGGGTCGATCGCGCCATCACCGATCGCGTTGCCGGCATTATCAACGCCCGTGTTGAACAGCGTATTGAGTGAATCAGCTTTCACACTTCCAGCAAACAACGCAGCACAGGCAAGCACCACACTACAGAACGAACACGCTCTCCAACGAACACGCATTGACGTTACTCCTGATTCTACCGACCCATGAAAAACGGGAACAGTGTCTCGACAGAGCCCTCCCTTTAGCATTACTGAACCACATTATTAGAACATCCCACATCATCTGTCTAGAAAAAAACGGTGGTTTCTGGATAAAATGACAAAGAATGCCACGTCCTGGTCAAATCAGGCTGGCTTCAAGCTGTGTTATGAACTCCTCAAGGGTCGGAGTCCGCTTGTCGGGCACCTTGGCGATATCATCCCAATGACGTAGCCGGAGGGCTTGCTTGAAGTGGGGTTCTGTCTCGAAGGCTTTGATTTCGGTCTCACTCATGGGACCGCCCTGGTCGAGAAAGCTCTTGTGCGATGTGGGCGAGAGGATTCGCTCATAGGCCGGATCTTTACTGCACAAGTAACGCTTCGCCAGAACATGTAGCCGCACGGGGCCGGCGCGCGGTAGCCGAGCGACTGGTGAATGCGTTGGCGACAATAGAAACGGAAGTAGCCGGCCAACGAAATTCCTGCCCACTGAGGTGAAGTACCGCTCAAGGACGGGAACCGGAACACTCCGTGGACTGAAGGAGTTCTGGAACGAATACCCCTGCCATCACTCGTTTCTAGTAACGCGAGATCGCAACGACACCGGAAACGACAAAGAGCTTGGGTTGTGGCGTTTCCCACGGATCCAGTTTCTTCCGCTCTTCAGCTAACCTGCATCCGTGACCGACGGAGAGTGTTTGCTACGGGTCCGAATCGTTTGCTTCGCCTTCTTTGGAATTGCCGTCGTTGTCTTCGTCCCAGGAGACGATGTCACCTGCTTCAAGCTGTTCACGCCATTTCTGCATGGCGGCTTTTCGACGGGCAGCGACGTGGTCGGCTCGATAGGCGTTCATCTCGCCGGTAATACGATGAAGGTTCCAGAAACTAAGCACGCGAATGTCGACCTCCTCATTATCCAAGCCCTCGACAAGTTCCACGGCCGCGCCGTCGCGCAACTGTTGAGTTGAATAGCCTCCCAGGAGGCGAAAGAGTTTCGTGCCTACGTCGCCACGTTCCCTTTCGAATGCTTTGCGTACGTCGGTCGCCTCTCGTGGACTGCGCGCGATCGCTTGAGCAAGTTCGTTCGTGAGCGCCGGCCACGCCGCATGTTGTGGTGGGTTTCCCAATGCCTTGATGATTGGATCGTAGACACCCAGGTGTGCCAGGCATCGCGCGGCCAGTGCCTTTACCTCGCTGCGTCGATGCTCGACCAGTTCTTTTAGGGCCGTTTGTATCGTGATGTCACGATCTTTTGCTAGTTCCACTTCGATAAGCTCCGCGCCTCGCTGCTCGATCGACGGTGTCGTGTTCTGGGTCAACCACGCCGGCGATTGCTCCTCGGCAATCTCCTTGTCGCTGCCCAAGGTGTATTGAACCGGCGCGGTCAATGTCCGAGATCGCGCATCTTCCGAAGTGCGCCATGCAACAGCACCTTGCCCCACGCACAGCCGCACGACAAGCGGCGCGGGCTCCGCTTCTGGATCGGAGCCTGGCGAAAGTACACGCTCGGCCTCAACGGCGGCGATCGAGTCTTGACCCGTCAGACCGAGCCAACCTTGTTGTCCATCGGCGACGAGATGAATGCCCGTCTGATTGCCACCAGCCGTCATCAGCACGACGCGACCGTAGAGGATCGTAAGTTGAGGCGTGCCATCCGCGCCGGGTGGACCGAACTCGACTAGCGTGCCACCCTGCAAAAGAAGATTGATGCCCGAACCCAACGCCAGCGTGGCGTCGAAGGCCGGCATGGCCAACAATCGGTCGCCTGGTCCGATGGCCGAGCGTGCCGGCAACCGCTCCCACGTCGATGAATCCGCTACGAATCTCAGCAGCACGGTACGCTCGGAAACCAACCGGGCCAACAAGGAAGGCGATTTGTTTCCAGGCCGCACCGGGCCAACTGCCGACGGCCTCTCGGGGGGCTCGGCCATTTCTTCATCATCCACGACCGCGGGCGGTTCCGGCACTTCCGGCTGCTCGTCATCGACGGGTGAAAGTTCTGGTTCGGGTAAGACTTTGATATCGTGATCCGACACCTCGGGCATGGTGCCTGGGACAGGAGGTTCGGCAGTCACTTCGCCTTTCCGTGGCACCTCGGGTTGCTCCTTATCTTCAACCACTTCGTCAGTCGCCGTCGCGCTGGCGGTCTCTGGTTCGGTGTCATCCAAGGGCGTAAGTCCCTCTTCGCCACGTTCCGACTTCATGTCCGCCGTCGATTCGACCGGCGGTGTCACTTTGTTAAGCGACACTGCTTCGGGTGACTTTTCTCCTCGAAAAATAGCCATAAGATTCCGTGGCCCGATGGCCAGCACCGTAACGCAAAGGAGCATGATGAGCATCAGCACCGCGGCGGCAACCGGCCACATCCGGCGTCCGCTTGTCTCACGTAGATATTCGGGAATCTCGGGTTTTTGTCGCTGGGGCCTTCCGCCATCCTCGTCATGCGGGGGCTCTTCCACCGCCACGGGCGATCCGTTGCCGGAAATCTCCGCCGTGGTCGCCTCCTTGGCCATTTCAGGCTTCGGCTCCTTCGCTTGCGGAAGAGCGTACATCCGCCCACGAGATTCGGGAGACACCTCGGCGGGCTCGCCAAGAACCAACGCAAGCACTTGATGGCAAGCGGCGACCTCGGCAAGGTGCTTGTCCGATTCCAGACAGACCTTCTCAAAATCAGGCACCTGTTCCGCTGGCAGGGTGTTATCCAAATACTCGGCCACGGTATTGGGATCGAGCCCCATTTCCTTGCCTCGCAACTTAGGTGCCCCCAGTCGTAGCTGGCGTACCACATCGCGAACACGGTTGACGATCCCCAAGGCAAACTCGCTCTCCTGGATCTTCTCTTCGATTTTCTCGGCATCAGCCGGCTCAAGAACGCCATCCATATAAGCCAGCAAAGTTCGCAGTGTCAGTCGCATCTCGGTCACCGTCGTTAGAAAAAACGTCCCTCGCCCGAATCGCCGCAGGAACCATGTGGGGCTATAGATGTTAGTAACCTTGACGAGCAAGATTCGTACAACAAAATCGAAAATAATCGAAAAACATTGATTCGACCGCGAATCATCACGTCTTAGCTGGATTCGCTCCTCCGCGCGGAGCACCACCCTTTTACCGATCGATCCCCCCCACAATCAGTTTGACAGTCGATCACTAGGTACAATGAATCGATCGACAATCTGAAAGGGAACTCCACCATGACCAAGCGACCCATCATCTTCGCGTTATCCCTTGCCATGTTTTTGGCGGCCAGGGAGGGTGTTTCCAATTCCCAGGAAGTCGATCAAGGGTCGCGGTTTGAACAAGCCGACACCGGGGTACCGATCCTTGACGTAACGGTTCAAGTCGATTTTGGGGAAGACTTGGGCCAAAATTTCGGTTCGCTGTTTGAAGCCTACGACAACGAGGGGAATGTTATCGCCGGAGCGGGATTCCTCGGAGCCTACAACACGCAGCCACGCAGCGACCGCGGACGTTTGCACTTCTTTATCAAACCCAAGCAGGTGGCGTACACCGTCGAGTCGTTGCCACGGGTCAACGATAATACCGGAATTTATCTTTCCTCATCGGGTGAGTCCTTGCATGCTCGCACTCGCAACGGACGCGATGCACACTTCTATTTGCTCGATCAAAAGTCCAACACCTGGCAGGTGGACGATCGTGTTACCAGTTACGACATCAACGTGGCGGGCGAACCTCTACAAGTGTCGACCGACAAGGTGATCCATGCCGGGGAACCCGTGCTTGTCGCTCAAGAGAACACACGGCTTCTAGAGAACTACTACGCGGCCGGACAGCTTGTGTTGCGCGTGCAAGATACGGTTGAGTCGGACCGATCGAATCGACTGGTCGCTTACCACTGGTCTCCGTACGAAGATCACGATGCAATCGCCTCGAGCGACGGGGTGGCGATTACACTGCGATCGCACCGCGAGTTTGTTTATGCCTTCGGCCAGCTCGATCGCGAAATTCTAGCGGCCACCAATACCGGCGGTGTGTACGCCTTCGACGGCAAGGCGTGGAAGGTAATTGTCGAGCCCGGGCCACACAGTTATCAAGTCTACACCATGCTCAACTATTATGACCGCCTGCTGTTGGGCCATTATCCGACGGGTGAGCTGTATGAGTACGACGGCCAGCAACTGCGTCACCTGCCAGGCTGGCCTCCGGTGATGCCGGGCGTGTCGAATCACGCTCGTGAGGCACAGACCTTAACGATTTATGGCGGCGATCTCTACGTGGGCGTGTGGCCATGGGGAGAGGTTTGGCGGCGTGACCACAATGACGCCACATGGCAATTCGCGCGCCGGATGTTCGATCATCCCGAACCGACCGACGCAACGATCCATCCATATGAAAACGAGACCAAGGCTGTCGATCCGGTGGCGAACCTGTGGGGACAAAGGATTACGAGCCTGGTTCCCTTCGGTGAATCGCTCTATGTGTCGACGTCGTCCAAGGCAGGGCCGGAGTTCGATCCGAAATTCGAGTTCCTTGCCGACGGGAAGTGGAAAGATTATGGCCGCGTTTATCGACTCACGCTGCCGGGACAACTCTCGGCGGCGATCCCATGGCGCGAGGGACCAACAACGTTCCGCTGCACACTCACCAACCACCAGATGACAATCCGCCAAGATGGCATTCTCAAAGCGACGACGTCCGTCAACGCCGATAAACTTCTCGTGGCCCCTCCAAGTCGCATTGCCTGGGGACGCGGCGTCTATGGGCAACTCGATGGAGACATGATCTCACGGCACTCGAATCTCGATCGCCCCTACCTGGGAGCGTACTTGAATTTCTCGCGGCTCTTTGCCTCGCTAAAAACGACCGCCGAACGAGAACGGGCCATGGATGTGGCACTCGATCGTTTTTGCTCCAGCGGGCTCAACACCGTGATGCCGTATGTCACATCAAGTTCCGGCTCCGCGGCATATCCGAGCAATCTGATCGCCGAACACCAATACAATGATTGGGATCCGTTGGCCTATCTGACGACCGCCGCGCGAGAACGTGAATTGAATGTCTACCCTGTCTTCTGTGTGTTGTCGTGCAGCTACGACGAGCCACGGGGTATCTTGCTGAAACACCCGGACTGGGCTCTGCGAACTCCAGAAGGCAAGCCAGAGGGACACATTTCTCCCGCCAACGCCAATGCCCGGCTCTGGATCACGGAGGTGATCGACGAAGTGGTCCAGCGCTATCGTCCCGAAGGGGTGATGCTCGACTATTTGCGGTACTGCAATCGTCCAACACGGCTCGATGCTCGAGGTGAGGCGGCGCTGAAAGACTTTGAGACGCAGCATCCGGGTGACGACGCAAAGGTTCTTGAACAGCATTTTCGCGAACAAGAACTTACCAAGCTGGCACGTTCGATTAGCCGTGCCGCACGTCGAAATCGGCCCGATCTGCAAGTGGCGATCTATTCATGGGGGCCACACGTGGCACGTAACCACCGCGTTGCTCAGGCGTGGCCCGATTGGTCACGCAAGGGGTACGTCGACATGGTCAACATCTCGGGATACTGCTATCCAGACAACTATGGTGAACGTTATCTGGATGTCTTCAGCAGCCGTCTTGGCGAAGCCGTAAGGTTAAACCAAAGCGTACACGGTCGGGCTGATATCACGTTTTGTCTGGGAGTTGTCACCTCACACGGTAAGATCCAATCCGCAAACTGGATCGACGATTATCTAACCCGCGCGGCAGCGGCGGGAGTCAGCGGCGCCGCACTCTTCACTTGGTCAAGCGCGGTGCCGTTTCTAGACGAAGTCGACGCCGGCGGGTATGTCGCCCGCTTCGTTCAAGCCGTGAAGTGATCCTTTTGCTCCCCGGCGGGGGATCCGGTCAGAGCAGCGGTGCGTCATCGACGCGCCCTCGACTCGGCTATCCCTTATCGAGTTGCTTCCCAGCGGAGCTCGACTCCGTTTCGCCGAGCAGGAACACGTATACCAAGCTTGCGTCGGGACCAAACAACCACACGGCTGCAAGATTTCCGGTTTTGGATGTTGTTGCGAAGCACCACCCAGCCGGAGCCCCACAGCCATGCAACTGAAAACTATCCTCAATTCCCTCGAGCGGCACAAGTCGTTCGTTTATCAAGAAGTGCGATGGGCCAAGACCGCGATCGAAATTCCGATCCAACCGCGTGCCAACGGCCGACCTGTCTGCTCGGGCCGTGGCCAACCAGCGCCGGGCTACGACCGACTGGCCAGGCCTCACTCACGCATGTTGGCACAGAGGGTCCGACCGTCGTGGGGAACGTTGTTCAGCACGGTCAAAGAGCGGGAGATCGGATTTTCCTCTCCCAGCTTGCGTTCCATGATTCTCATCGCCGG
>Ga0114931_10011769_pt1 | contig 10302 bp, 13 predicted proteins | sample 2SBtaG_FD_89579 | JGI IMG/M metagenome (GOLD analysis project Ga0114931, IMG submission 89579) | Deep subsurface microbial communities from Kolumbo volcano to uncover new lineages of life (NeLLi) - 2SBTROV14_V59a metaG | ecosystem: Environmental > Aquatic > Marine > Volcanic | place: Kolumbo... | reverse complement strand
CTGGATTATCGCTGGCATCGACTCTACCGGTTTGAACTGGAGGCCGGCAGGGAGTAGACCACACGGAACCTTCAGGATGGAACAGGCGATTTCAGGTCTTACTTCATCAGTGTCGGTTACCGTGCAGACTTCTAGCACTGCCTGAGAAATGACACTTCCAGCCCGATTTCATCTATATTTTCACCATGAATCTATCAACAAGCAACAGCGATACGCGTCACCACACATTCGCAGCCTGTGACCTGTGCTGCGAACGAGACGATCGCACCCTGTTTAGCCAGTTAAATTTCAAACTTCACCCGGGTGAAACCTTGCTGCTCCAGGGCCGCAATGGCAGTGGCAAGACCACACTGCTGCGCCAGCTGTGCGGGCTGCGCCTGCCCGATGACGGCAGGGTCATGTGGGACGATACCGATATCAACACCCTGGGCACCGATTTCTACCGGCACATGGGCTACGTCGGCCATCGAAACGGCACAAAGCAGGATCTCACGGCCCTGGAAAACCTTGCCCTGGCACAGGCATTTTACGGTGCGAACGGCCACTCGCTGGATGCCGCCCTCGAAAAAGTCGGGTTGTACGGTTATGAAGACTCCCTGACGCGCACCCTCTCGGCAGGCCAGCAACGCCGGCTGGCACTGGCGCGCCTGCTGGTAATGGGGACCCGCCTGTGGATTCTGGATGAACCGTTCACCTCCCTCGATGTTCACAGTATTGAAACCATTGAAGGCCTGTTTGAATCACACACAGCCGCAGGTGGTATGCTGGAGGTAACTTCACACCATGCAATTAATATGAACGAGTCTGCTGTGCAGCGCATCGACCTGTCATGAAGGACAATCCCGCAATGTCCCGCGCATTTTTCTTCATGATCAGACGTGATCTGAAACTGGCGGCCCGAAACAAGGCCAGCCTGGCGAACCCGTTACTGTTTTTTATTCTGGTAACCAGCCTGTTTCCGCTGGGTATCGGTGCCAACAGCAACCTGCTGGCAACTGCCGGACCGGGTATTATATGGATAGCCGCGTTACTGGCGGCATTACTGTCCATTGAAAATGTATTTCGATCAGACCTGGAAGACGGCACGCTGGAACAATACATACTCGGGCCACATCCGGTTTCCATCCTGGCACTTGCAAAAATAATGGCCCACTGGCTAACCACCGGCCTGCCCCTGCTGTGTATTTCACCACTGCTCGGTATTTATCTCGGCTTGCCGGAAGACGGTATCAAGGTACTGTTCCTGACCCTGCTGGCAGGGACACCGATACTCAGCCTGATAGGTGCCGTGGGTGCGGCGTTGACGATTGGCCTGCGTGATGGTGGTATGATCCTGTCGCTGCTGATACTGCCGTTGTATATACCGCTGCTTATATTTGCAACCAGCGCGGTTGACAGCGCGGTTGCCGGCCTGTCCGTCACATCACATTTATCATTAATTACAGCGTTGCTGGCATTATCAACCAGTCTTGCCCCGTTTGCGACAGCTGCAGCCCTCCGAGTAAGCGTGAACTGATATGAACTTTAAATTCCTGCATCGATACGGATCTCCAAAATATTTCTACGAATTCGCCGGCAAGCTGATCCCCTGGCTCACCGTGGCGTTCCTGATAACGACACTGATTGGCCTGTATCTGGGCCTGTTCAGGGCACCGCCTGATTACCAGCAGGGCGAGAGCTATCGCATTATGTTTGTCCATGTGCCTGCCGCCTGGATGTCGATGTTCATCTATATGCTTATGGCGGTCAGCGGCGCCATGGCTGGTCTGGCGGGTGAAGATCGCGGAAGTCATAGCCGTGAGCAGCGCACCCATAGGCGCATCGTTTACCTTCCTTGCGCTGGTAACCGGCTCGATCTGGGGCAAACCGATGTGGGGAACCTGGTGGGTTTGGGATGCCCGCCTGACATCCGAGTTGATTCTGCTGTTTTTATACCTGGGTGTGATCGTGCTATATAACGCCATAGACGACAAACGCACGGCCTCACGGGCGATCGCAATCCTTGCCCTGGTGGGCGTCGTTAATATCCCTATCATCCACTACTCCGTTGAATGGTGGAACACCCTTCACCAGGGCCCCACCGTTACAAAATTCGACAAGCCTTCTATACACATCAGCATGTTAATGCCATTGCTGTTTATGGCGATTGCCTTCAAATTATATTATTTCATGGTCTTGATGATGCGCGCACGCACCGAAGTGCTGCAGCGCGAGCGTAACAGCAGCTGGGCACAGGATATAGCGAGGAACACAGGACTATGAATGATTTCTTTTCGATGGGCGGATATGCCTCCTATGTATGGAGTTCATACGGACTTGCACTTGTCATACTGTTAATTAATGTGATTCTGCCCCGGCGCAATCACACCAGGACAGTGGCAGGCATTGCACGCAGTATTAAACGTAAAATGGGTGACCGACATGACACCAAAACGTAAAAAACGCATTCTTTTGATTGGCCTGATGCTGACGGGCGTAGCGACTGCTGCCGCCTTCACCCTGAAGGCATTCAATGAAAACCTGATGTACTTCTATACCCCGAGCAAGGTTATTGCCGGTGAAGCACCGCAGGACCGGCTTATCCGCATTGGCGGACTGGTCACAGAACACAGTCTGGTCAGAAAAAGTGATGATATAACCGTGACATTTGATGTCACTGACAACACCGAAACTGTTACTGTTCAGTACACCGGCATTCTCCCCGACCTGTTTCGCGAGGGTCAGGGGATCATTGCTCATGGCAAATTGCAGGGAAACAAGCTGTTTATTGCTGACGAGGTGCTGGCCAAGCATGATGAGAACTACATGCCCCCTGAAGTGGCAGCAGCCCTTAAGGCATCTGCCGGTTCAGACTCTGCCAACACGAAACCCAATTGAGCTGAATCATGATCCCTGAACTCGGACACTTCGCACTTATCCTGGCACTGTGTATGTCACTTGTACTGGCCATCGTCCCCATGATTGGCAGTCTCAACAACACACCCGGCTGGGTCGACCTGGCCCGACCAGCCGCCCATGGCCAGTTTATATTTCTGGTAATTGCCTTCGGCTGTCTCGTGAACGCCTTTCTGAGCAATGACTTCTCGGTTCTCTATGTGGCGAGAAACGGCAACTCCCAGCTCCCTGACATCTATAAAATATCGGCCGTCTGGGGGGCCCACGAGGGTTCATTATTACTCTGGGCACTGATCCTGGGGGCCTGGACCGTCGCGGTCTCGCTCTTCAGTCGCAACCTGCCGGCCGAAATGCTGGCTCGAGTGCTTTCGGTAATGGGTATGGTAAGCATTGGATTTTTATCGTTTCTTATCTTTACATCCAACCCGTTTGAACGCATCTTCCCGGTCCCGCTGGAAGGTGGTGACCTGAATCCGCTGTTACAGGATTTTGGTCTGGCGATCCACCCGCCCATGCTCTACATGGGTTATGTCGGTATGTCAGTCGCCTTCAGCTTCGCCATCGCGTCCCTGATCGGCGGAAAACTGGATGCGGCCTGGGCGCGCTGGTCACGTCCGTGGACCCTGATCGCCTGGGTCTTTCTGACCATTGGTATCACGCTCGGCAGCTGGTGGGCCTACTACGAGCTGGGCTGGGGCGGCTGGTGGTTCTGGGACCCGGTTGAAAATGCCTCCTTTATGCCCTGGGTGGTTGCCACTGCCCTGATACACTCGCTCGCCGTATCCGAGAAGCGTGGCGCCTTCAAACGCTGGACGGTGTTGCTCGCGTTGCTGGCCTTCTCCCTCAGCCTGCTCGGCACCTTCCTGGTACGTTCCGGAGTACTGACCTCGGTACATTCGTTTGCCGCTGATCCGGCACGCGGCCTGTTTATACTGGTGTTTCTGGCGATCGTAATCGGCAGCTCACTCACCCTGTATGCATGGCGCGCACCCGAGGTCAGTAGTGGCGGTAAATTCAGCTTCTTCTGCCGCGAGACCCTGCTGCTGGTGAACAACCTGCTACTGGTCGTCGTAGCCGCCTTTATCCTGCTGGGCACACTCGCCCCGCTGGTGTTCGACGCCATGGGCTGGGGCAAGATCTCGGTTGGCTTTCCCTGGTTCAGCAAGATGTTTACCATCTTCACGCCGTTTCTTGTCATCGTTATGGGTATAGGACCGCTGGCGCGCTGGAAACGACAGGATCCGGCAGAACTCGCCAAAAAATTGCGCCTGGCCTTGATCGTAAGTATCAGCGGCGGGCTGCTCGTCGCACTACCCCTGTTCTATGAAGGTTCTGCCTGGTCCGGCTTCGCTGTCATGCTGTCCCTCTGGCTGGTATCGACGCTGTTCATCAGCCTGCGGCAACGCTACCAGTACCGGGGCGGTATCAGCGGCATGCTGCGCGACCTGGGATCGCGTGGCAGTGGCAGTTACTACGGTATGGTGATTGCGCACTTCGGTGTGGCGTTCTTTATCATAGGTATTACACTGGTTACCCAGATGGATGTGGAGCAAGACGTGCGCATGTCGCCTGGACAAACAATCGAGCTGGGCAAATATAACTTCCGCTTCGAGGGTACCCGCACGATTCAGGGTCCGAATTACCGGGCGGAACGCGGTACGGTGCGCGTATTCGATCACGCGAATAAAGAAGTGGCCGTTCTCAGCCCCGAGAAACGGACCTATCTGGTGCAAAGCAAACCAATGACCGAGGCGGGCATCGATCCGGGATTTCTGCGCGACGTCTATGTGTCACTTGGTGAACCGCTGGGGGGTGGCGACTGGAGCCTGAGACTGTATTACAAACCCTTTATTCGCTGGGTCTGGCTTGGCGGCATTCTTATAGGGCTTGGTTGTCTGCTGGCCGCAACCGACAAGCGTTACCGGGTGGCCAAATCGCGCAAAGTTGCAGCTACACAGGGTCTGTCTGATCAATCCGTATCTGAAGGTCAACCGTCATGACACGATTTTTGCGCTACCTGGTACCGCTTGCAATCTTTTTCGTCCTGGTTGTATTCCTGTATCGTGGCCTCAGCCTGGACCCCAAGCTGATACCCTCCCCCCTCATCGGCAAGGCGATGCCGCAATTCGTATTGCCCCGCTTGCAGGAGCCCGATGCAACCATCAGCGACAAGGACTTGCTGGGAAAGGTATCTATCGTAAATATATGGGCATCCTGGTGCGTTTCCTGCCGGGCGGAGCACGAAGTCCTGCTACGACTGGCTCAAACCGGCAAGGTCGACATCTATGGCCTCAATTACAAGGACGATCGCGCCAACGCACAGCGCTGGCTGTCACAACTGGGTAATCCGTATATTGTCAATGCCTTCGACGCCGATGGGCGGACCGGTATCGACTGGGGTGTCTATGGCGCACCGGAGACCTTTGTTATCGACAGCAAGGGCATCATTCGCTACAAACAGGTCGGCCCGCTTACGGTTGACATACTGAATACAAAAATTTACCCCCTACTGAAAGAATTACAACCCGCGACATGAATAAATCTGTATTTACTGCAGCAGTTCTCTACCTGCTGCTCTTCATAGCACCCGCACGGGCCGACGTCACGCTGGAGTCATTCTCCTTTGACGATAAGTCAACCGAGCTGGACTTCAAGGAATTTATCGGCAAGGTCCGTTGTCTGGTCTGTCAAAACCAGTCGCTGGCCGATTCAGATGCCGAGCTTGCGCATGACTTGCGCGACGAGATCTATGAAATGTACCAGGCCGGCAAGAGTAAAGACGAAATCACCACCTTCCTGGTGGACCGCTATGGAGATTTTGTACTGTACGACCCGCCCATGAAACCTAAAACATGGTTAATCTGGTTTGGGCCATTTGTACTTTTACTGGTAGCCGGCTTCTTGCTGACAAGAAGTCTGCGGCGACAGACCGCCTTGCCCGCCACGGAGATTTCAGCCGAGGAACGCCAGCTTCTTGATGCCCGGCTGGCGAACAAGTCGCAGAATCAGGACAAAATACAATGACCAGCTTCTGGATAATTGCGGCCGCCATGGTCGCGCTCGCCCTGTTCTTTATACTCCCGCCGGTGATACGCAAGGGACATAAAGACAGCGTGTCTCAAGACGAGATGAATACCCGTATTATTGATGAGAAGCTTGCTGACCTCGGTAATGACCTTGTTGCAGACAAACTCGAAGGCACGCAACTTGAGGATGCACGCAGTGACCTGGAGCGCGAACTGCTGGACTCCCTGTCAGCGGGTGAAAATACACCGGCAGGCAAACCGCCTCGCAAGGGACGCTGGCTTGCGGTGTTGCTGATTCCTGCCATCCCGCTAGGCGCCGTGTTGCTGTATCAGTTGCTGGGTGCCGGCGATAATCCCGGCCTTAACCAGCCCGGCTCGGCAGCCACGAACCAGGCGCAGGCGGCAGCGCACGAACTCACCCTCGATGAAATGGCCGCACGTCTGGCAAAGCGGCTGGAGAGCCAGCCGGAAAACCTGCAAGGCTGGCTCATGCTGGCCAACACCTATAACGCCCTGGGGCGCCAGGCAGACGCACTCAAGACCTACGAGACGGCCATAAAACACCATGGCAAGAATAATCCCGACCTGCTGGCAGACTATGCGGATATGATCGTCGTCACCAATGGCGGTGACTTCACGGATGAGACCGGTGCGCTACTTGCCCGTGCCCTCGAACTCGACCCGAACCACCTCAAGGCACTGTGGCTCGCCGGACACTGGCGGAACCAGAGGGGTGAAGTCGCCGAGGCGATCGAGCTTCTGAAGAAGGCCGCGATGCAACTGCCTGAAGACAGCGAGGACCGGGGCATCATCACACGGCAGATCCATCAGTATGCGCAGCAGGCCGGCCTGTCAGTCGATACGGCTGAACTGGATAGCATCCGTGTTGCCAGCGGCAATGAGCCACCAGCGGCTACCACCGCCGCTGTATCTGATGTGTCCCTTGAGGTGCAGGTAAGCCTGGCCCCGGATCTGGCGAGCAGCGCCACCCCGGATGACACCGTCTTTATATTTGCACGCGCCGTGGAAGGCTCGCGCATGCCACTGGCCGTGGTGCGCAAACAGGTGAAGGATCTGCCCGTTACCGTGGTGCTGGACGACACCCTGGCAATGACACCCGTGATGGTGTTATCAAAGTTCAGCCAGGTCACCGTTGGCGCCCGTATATCGAAGTCTGGCAGCGCCATGCCCCAAAGTGGTGACCTGCAGGGATTTGTATCACCCGTGTCTACACAGCCCTCGGGCAGCGTACAAATTACAATCGACAGCCGCGCCCCCTGAAGAGATCAACATCGGTCATGGACGGCCCCGGGCCGTCCAAAAAATAACCGGGCAAGTGCCCGGTTATATCTGACAGCTACTCTGGCATACTTGCCTGACTATCCGGCAGCTTGCCCCTGATAGTAGTCAATCAGTATCTGGGCAACCTCGGGTCGTGAGAACTCCTTCGGCGGTGGTGTCCCCTCACTCAGCATCTGTCGCACCTTGGTACCGGACAACAGGATGAAATCCTCCTTTTCGTGGTTCGGCGCCTCGTTCATCATGACGACCTTGTCGAGCTTCTTGGACCATGCCGTGTGGTCAGCCTTGAAGATCTCTATCTCCATGGCATCGGCCGGGACTTCGTCATCAAAGATGGTCTGCGCATCAAAGGCACCGTAATAATCACCGACGCCGGCATGGTCGCGACCAATAATGAAATGTGTGGCGCCCATGTTCTGGCGGAAATAGGCATGCAACACGGCCTCGCGCGGACCGGCATACAGCATATCGAAACCGTAACCGGTCACCATGGCGCTGTTCGGCGGGAAATACAGATCGACCATCTTGCGGATGGCGGCATCGCGCACCGGCGCAGGGATATCGCCCGGCTTCAGCTTGCCCAGCAGCATGTGGATAACGAGGCCGTCGCAACCGAGGCGATCCATGGCCATGTGACACAGCTCTTCATGTGCCAGGTGCATCGGGTTACGTGTCTGGAATGCCACGATCTTTTTCCAGCCACGTTCATTGATGTCGTTACGGATTTCAACCGCGGTTCGAAAGGTATCGGGAAAATCGGTCTGGAAATAGCTGAAGTTCAGCACCTGGATCGGACCCGAAATGGCAAAACGACCCTGTGAGTTAAAGGCGGCAACGCCGGGATGCTCCGGATCCTGCGTGCGGTACACCTTGTCCGTCATCAACTTCATCTCGTCATCCGAGACTTCCTCAATGGCCACAACTTCCTGGACAGCGATGACCGGATGGCCCTCGACATTCGGGTCACGCAGCGCGATGCGTTTCGCACCCTTTATGGCAGTGGTGTCCTGCACCAGGTTCAGAACCGGTACCGGAAAAAACTGGCCCGACGCGGTCTTCATATGCTCGGCGCAGCTGATGCCGTCTGCCAGACTCATGAAACCGGTCAGCGGCGTGAAGTAGCCGGCACCCATCATGACGGCATTACCGGCCGCGCCGGAGCTGATCATAATGGACGGCAGACTCTCGGCCTCATGCAGCAGGCGGTCATGCGCATCGGAGTCATAGACAAACAGGGGGTTCAGCTCGCTGGATCCTACAGGGTTGATCATGGCGTGTTCCTCGATTACCAGAATTAATATAGATACTGCGTGGCGAAATGGCGGGCATTCTAGCATGCCCGGCCCACACCGGTGTGCAAGGTAATTTATGCAGCGATAAACTGAGCAGGGTATTTCTGGCACCCTTGCAGCGACCTGCCCGCGGCCACGTCCCGCCCTGCTTTGCGAGGCCGGGGACTGGATACCGGCCCATACTGTTTGAATACTTTACATCGTCAACTTCCTTACGCTATTCGGCCATAATTGCCGTATATATCATTATTATCATTTAGTTAGTCGATCTTTTTATATGATTGTGCTACCACCGTAGCTACAGCACTGTCAATTTATTTAACAACCAGGCGTCAATTTGATGGGAAATCGACGGTTTTCTCTTCTCAACTGCGCCCATGAGCAATTACAGCAAATTGTTAAGCCTCTATCTAGTTGAATATATTATATTTATTACTAATGGCACGGGAATTGCCCTTGTATTATTAGATATTGAACCTCCACACCGGCAGCATGCCGATCAATACCAATAAATGCGCCTGACAAAGGACTGACACTGTGAAAATTTTCAATCAGATAACAATAGCCAGCCTGCTGCTGCTTACAGCCAGCAGCGCCTCTGCCCTCCCCATGATCGGTGGTTCCCTGCAGATGGGTGGCAGCTTCTTCGCACTGGACAGTGACGACGACATCACAGAGGCCACTGATGCAGTAGCCATTGATTTTACCTATTTTGGATTCGACAAGTTTGTCGTTAATGGCGGCGACGGCGACTTTGCCGGATTGGCTGGATCGATTGGTGATATCCAGGATTTCCAGTTTGATCCACTGCTGGCGCCCATCACTGATTTCTGGACCATTAATGCCTTTTCCTTTGAACTGACCGGGATTTCGCGCGGTTTTACCAACGACCCTGACCGCTTCCTGGTGTTGAACGGTGAAGGCGTTATCAGCGCAGCGGGTTTTGAGGATACGGCCGCATCCTGGTCATTTACCGGAGACACCGCTGGCAGCAATATCTTCAGCTGGTCGGCCACCTCAACCGCCGAGAGCGTACCGGAACCTGGCTCACTGCTGTTACTTTCGATCGGATTACTGGGTGTTGGTGCCCGCAAGGCGCTGGTCAAATAAACGGGCGGCGGAGCTTATTATGAAATATTTATATAAACTGATTTTAGCCACTGCCCTGTCATTTGCTGCGAGCAACCTGCTTGCCGCCACAATTGCAATCGGCAGCACACTGACGCTAACCGGTACCTATCAGGCAACAGGCGGCACTGACCTTGCCGATGCCACTACTATCGAATTAAGCACAGTTAACGCCGCAGGCGCAGCGACCGGTGATTTCGCCTCAACCATTGGCTTCCCGCCACCAACGGGTACCGGCGGCATTGCCAGCATCGCCCCCTTTGGCCCGGTCATTAACTTTTTGACCATTGGTGGCTGGCAACTTGACCTGGATACGCTCAACATCACTGATCAAACGGCAGGCCTGCTAACACTGGATGGTACTGGCACGGTATCCGGTAATGGCCTTGAGGCAACGGCAGCAAGATGGTCATTCTCGGGTGAGAGCCCCATCAATTATTCAATGACCATTGCCACCGTTCCTGTTCCGGCAGCCGTCTGGTTATTCGGCTCAGGCCTGATTGGCCTGGTGGGCGTGGCCCGCAGAAAGACCTGAGCGCGCATTAAAAGAAACTCCCGACGGGCCACGATTGGCAGAACAGTGCCCTGGCTCGACCACGACTATGCCCCGGAAACGGGGCAATTTTTTTCGCATTCGCAGCTGTTACACCGGATGTAAT
>Ga0114931_10011768_pt1 | contig 10302 bp, 13 predicted proteins | sample 2SBtaG_FD_89579 | JGI IMG/M metagenome (GOLD analysis project Ga0114931, IMG submission 89579) | Deep subsurface microbial communities from Kolumbo volcano to uncover new lineages of life (NeLLi) - 2SBTROV14_V59a metaG | ecosystem: Environmental > Aquatic > Marine > Volcanic | place: Kolumbo... | reverse complement strand
GGGCTCTAATCAAAAAAAGAGTGTTTTTCATATGCAAGTCGTCAAGTCCTTTCAATTTGTCAAGCTCTCTCAAAATCTTTTTACTTGCAATTAAAGGCGATTTAAAATTCCCCCCATAAACAACTCGATAACCCACTTTTGAAATTTCTTTTTTATGTTTTTTAATTTCCAAAAAAAGAATCTTAAAGCACTCTTTAAAATTTCTCTCACTAATTTCTTTATCCAAGATTATCTTTTCTTTTTCATAAAGCCTAAACTTTAATCCAGAACTCCCAACATTCAAAATAAGAGTTTTATTTGAAATTCCACTCATTTATTTCCTCCGGGTCATGGCCGTCTTTAGTAATAAACTTTTCATGTTCCGAAATTTTTCTTTTCATTTTTTTAATTACTTCTCCCCCTCTTTTTGAAACTTCAGAGTTTGTTTTTCTTAATTTTTCAACAATTTTAATTATGAAGTCATATCGGCTCACTTTGTTAACTACAAGCATTTCAAAAGGGGTGTTTGTCGTCCCTCTTTCAATATATCCTCCAATGTCAAAACGTGAAGTGTTGCGTCGGTCAAAAAGAAGTTGCTTAATGTTTGAGGGGTATCCGTGGAACGAAAAAATAACGGGTTTGTCTTTTGTGAAAATTTCTTCAAACTTTTCTTGACTTAACCCATTCAAATAAATTTTATTCGTTCCAAGAACATTTAATTCACTAACATTAACAAATCTTACTTTTAGTTTAGGAAATTCTTCTTTCAATAATGTTATTGTTGCAAGCATCTCTTGGGTTTGGTAGTCTCCGCACGAAGCAAGAACTATTTCAGGGTTTTTTTGGCTTGCAAAATCCCAAACCGAAGCCCCAGTTTTCATTTGTTCTCTAGCTTCTTTTAGCGTTTGCCATTGTTTTATTTGTCTTTTTTCTGCAACAATTGCAGTAACTTTTTCTTTACTTTTCATAACTTCTTCGGCGACAACTAAAGACATGTTAGCGTCAGCGGGGAAAAATATTCTAACTAACTTTTCTTCTTTTTCCTTTGTTAAAAGTGTATCAATAAATCCTGGGTTTTGGTGGCTAAATCCGTTGTGGTCTTGTCTCCAACAAACGGAAGTTAAAATGTAATTTAATGACGAAACTGGTTTTCTCCAAGGAACTGTGTGGGCAACTTCAACAAACTTCAAGTATTGACTTACCATACTGTCAACTATCGGCAAAAATGCTTCATAGCTTGGGAAAATGCCGTGTCGTCCAGTCAGAATGTAACCTTGAAGCCATCCTTGTAAAGTGTGCTCACTTAAGATTTCCATTATTTTTCCATCCTCTTTTATTTTACATTCTTTTTTATCTTCTTCACTTGTCTTCCAAAAATATCTTCTTTTGCTTGAATCCAAAACTTCGTCAAGCTTATTGCTTGAAAGTTCGTCGGGGCTAAAAATTCTAAAATTGTCTTTTTTATTTAATTTTAAAATTTCATTAAAATATTTTCCAATAGTGGGAGTACTTGCACTGTAAGACTCTCCCTTTTTTTTAAATTTAAATTCAAATTTGCTTACAGGAGGCAATTTCAATTCCTCTAAAATTCTTCCTCCTCGGGAGTTTTTATTCATACCAATTCTTAAGTTTCCTTTAGGGACAAATTTTAAGGTTTCTTTTGGAACTTTGTTTTTTATAAAAAGTTCATTTGGTTTGTAACTTCTAAGCCACTTTTCAAGAGCATCAAATTCTTTCTCGTCCGTTTTAACGTGGGGAAATGGAACTTGATGACTTCTCCAGCTTCCTTCGATTTTGTGTCCCTCAAATTTTTTCGTAACCGTCCATCCTTTTGGGGTCTCAAGAATTATCATTGGCCACTTTGGATTTCCTTTCAATTTTCCTTCTTTTGAGTCTTTCTGAATTTTTTTTATTTCCCTGTAAGACTCATCCATCACTTTCCCCATGTTTATGTGGTCTCCTTTTGAAAATTTAACATTATATCCATAACCTTCAAAAAGTTTTTTCAAGTTCTTTTTTTCCATCGTAGCGTAAATTGTCGGGTTGTTTATTTTGTAACCATTCAAATGAACTATTGGAAGAACTGCCCCATCTTTTTTCGGATTCAAAAATTTGTTACTGTGCCAAGCTGTCGCAGTTGGACCAGTCTCGCATTCCCCGTCGCCAATTATTGCAGCAACAATTAATTCTGGATTGCCAAATGCTGCCCCATAAGCTGTTGCTAAAGCGTATCCAAGTTCACCTCCTTCGTGAATTGCACCTGGAACTTCGGGGTTGATGTGACTTGGAAAACCTCCGGGCCAACAAAAAGATTTTATAAGTTTCCCAATTCCTTCTTTTGAGTTTTTTAAATCAGGATAAAATTCTCCTAAACTTCCTTCTAAAAATAAATTTGCAAGAACTGCCGCAAATCCATGGCCAGGCCCATTAACAAGTAAAATTTCTTGCTTTTTTTTAGTTGCGAGTAAATTTAAGTGAGTGTAAATAAAATTAATTCCAGGACAAGTTCCCCAGTGACCAAGTAAAGACTCTTTTATGTCTTTTTTTTCTAACGCTCTCTCTAAAAAAAAGTTATCTCTTAAAAAAATCGAAGAAGCCGCAATATAATTTGCCGTCGTCCAATATTTTTTTGCCCAACCAAGTTCCTCTTTGTTTAACATATTCACCTAAATAAAAAGTGTCAAAAAGATTTTATATATCTTTCTTAATTTTTTCCCAACATCTTTATAAAGCCTTTAGGTTTAAAAGAAATATCAAAAAATAGTGATAAAAAAATCTGTTTTAATTCTTTCTTTTGAAGACACTAAACCAATTGCACAAAGAGTTTCAAGAAAACTAAAAGGAAAGTACGAAACTGTCGCTTCAGAAAAATTTCCAGACGGGGAATTTAATTTATCAATTAAAAGCAACCCAAAAGGAAAAACAGTTGTAATAATTAGTTCAATGGCTCTTAATCCTAACCAAGATATGATTAAAACAATTCTTCTTGGAGGAATTGCTAAAGATTTTGGAGCAAAAAAAGTAATCCTTGTCGCAACCTATTTTCCATATATGAGGCAAGACACACATTTTTACAACTTTGACAGCTTTTCTTCCAGGTATATTACTAAACTTTTCAACGTTTTTGACAAAATTATAACTCTTGACCCTCATTTACACAGGATAAAAAATTTGAAAATCTTGTCAGATAAATTAAGCCACATAACTGTAAACAAAATAGTCGCAGATTATATCAAAAAAAAGTTTAAAGATAACTTTACTCTTGTTGGGCCTGATGGAGAAAGTTCCCAATGGAATGAACCAGTTGCAAAGATGTTAGGTAAAGAAGTAGTCGTTCTAAAAAAACAAAGGTTTTCCTCATTCAAAATAAAAGTTCATGAAGAGGGAATTCACAAATTAGAAAAACACGTGATTTTAATTGATGACATTATTAGTACAGGTAGAACTCTTTCTGGAGCTCTAGCACTTGCAAGAAAACAGGGTGCAAGGAAACTTTATTGCATCGGAATTCACGGTCTTTTAGTCGGAAATGCCGTCGAACTAATTACCAAACACGCAAAGTTAATTACAACAAACACAATTCCAACAAAGTTTTCAAAGATTGACGTTTCCCCAGCAATTGTTGAAGAATTAAAAAGAATTTTAAAATAAACAATTAATGTTTATGTTCATGTTCGTGATTATGTTCATGTGAATGGTCGTGTTCATGCTCTTGATTATGTTCATGTGAATGGTCGTGTTCATGCTCTTGATTATGTTTATGTGAATGGTCGTGCCCATGTTCGTGATTATTCTCATGTGGCTTTTCTTGAGCGTTAGATTGCTCTTGTGTCTCTTGAAGCGCTTTTGTCATATCTTTGTCAATTTTTTCAAGACCTTTTTCAAGTTCTTTTTTCATTTCTTCTAACTTTTTAACTTGTTCCAAAATCATTTCTTTGGTTTCAGGAATAGTCTTTTTTACAAAATTTCCCCCTCCAACGTCGACAGTTAATTCATCTGAAACAGTTTTTGCTTTCACAAAAATTCCTCTTCCAATTGGGGACAAAATTTCCAAATCCTTTTTTCCTTTGATTTCATCAAGTCCAAGATTTATTTGATTCATGTCAAGAATGGCCTGTTCAATTGCTTGAAGTTGTTCTTGAATTTGTCTAATTTCTTTCTCATAAATCATAAATTTTTTATTAAGTTCTTCATCCATAGGATTTTTAAAATAAGTCTATTTTTAAGTTTTTCTAAACAACGTCCATCACTTTTCTTAGTATGCTAGAAATAATCAAAGTTACGACCAAATAAAACCAGAACCAACTCATAAAACCAAGTAAGACCGGGTTTCCAGCAGTTGTGAAATAATCACTAAACCATCTAAAAAAGAGTATAAGGGGAATACCTGTATAAGCAAAAGATCTCATAGAAAGTTTCATTGTCTTTGGAAAAAATTCAAGTTGCTTTTTTTGAAGGGCCATAATTTTTTCAGGATGGTCCTTATATTTTTTCATTTCAGCTTGAAGAATCTTTTGCTCTTTTTTCATTTCTTTAAGAGTTTTCTGATCTGTTGCATATTTTTGAATCAAAGTTGTTATCACTGTTATAATAAAAACAACTATGAGCATACCAATGGTTAGATTCCAATCAAGAAGAAAACCCGTTGTGGGGTCAAGTATAGCATGAATTGCATCTTTAAGCCAAAAAATCTGATTCCAAAACGCAGCTATTAAAAGCGACAGAACCATTACAATCATAATTAACTTGAAACTTCCCTTTTTTTCAACCATGTTTTGAAGAATTAATTTAAGTTTTTAAGGCTTTGTAAATCTACTTTGCTCCACTCATGAATTTTCTCATTGCTGGATTCATGTCCGTCATGTGTTGCTCTGCGATAGATTGGTAGAACTGGAACATAATCATAATTACTAAAAGCATCGCAGTCCCTGAAACAAGTGCTCCAAGGAGGTTAGTAAAAGAAGCTAGAAGCCCAATTGCAACTCCACCCATAACAGTTAAAGGCATTACGTATCTGTCTAAAATAGATTCAAGTATTCTTATGTCTTGCCTGAATCCTGCAACTTGAAGCCCTGAAGCAGCAATATTTTTTGCCTGACTCTTTGCATCCATTGAAGAGGATTTTACCCAGAATATACTAAAGACAGTACAAAGAATTGCAAATGATACTATGTGTACTAATCCTTGAAGAAGGTATTGTGGAAGAAGTCCTCCTTTAATTGCTAAGTCTAAAATGTTTGTGTGTCCAAGCCAGAAAGAAAGTCCACTTACAGCTTGTCCGTTAACAAAGTGCCCCAAAAATGTCGCGTGTCCAAGCCAATTTTCTAAGAGCCCCCCAAAGAGTTGCAGGTTTGCAATCAGTGCGGCAGCTAAAATCACCGGAATAACATTTGCATAGAAAAAGGAAAGTGGCCACTTAACTCCATAACCTCTTATTCGTCCATAACTTAATGGAATTTCGACTTTTAGTGATTGAGACCAAACAACAGCAAGGAAAATTAGTACGGTTACAACGAGTGCAGCAAGTGCGGATAAAAATGTTATTGTGTCTTTTTGCATTAGTGATTGAATCAAAACTAATAATTTTCCTGAACAAGGTGTGTTTGCAAAGTCAATTAAACAATTTGCGCCTTGCTGATCAACAAATTGTAAAGCACTAGTAATTAATCTCCATGAAACTCCTGCTCCAATAAACAAACTCACCCCCGAACCAAATCCCCATTTGGTCGAAAGTTCATCCATATAAAATATTGCAATCCCTCCAAGTATAAGCTGGAAAATTACTATTCCTGTAAATCCTGGAGCAGCTTGAAGCCCATTCATTAATACATAAACGAATGCTTCAAAGAGTATAAAAAAGAAAACTAAAAGTTTCTGAACCCCTTGGAAGAATTTTTTTCCTTCAACGGTGTTAGTGTCAATGTTAATTATTCCGGCCCCGGTTAAAAGTTGCAAGATAATTGAAGCCATTACTATTGGACCAATACCAAGAGAAATTATCGAACCAAAGTCTGTCCCAAGAATAATTGCTAAATATTTGAATCTATCAAGAGCGTTAGCACTCATCCCAAAAAGAGAAATATTTGCGAGTATGAAAAACGCAGCAAGTATAATTAAAGTCCACTTAAGTTTAACATTAAACGAAAGTTTTTTTTCTTCAGGAGATTTTATCTCCGGAATATATTGGAAAATCGATTTTAAATCCATATCGTTTTAACAGAAAATTAGTTTTTAAAGTTTGTTGGTGAATAATTATTTCTTCTTGTTATCAGCCTTTTTCTTTTCGTGCTTAGGGTTAATAACTTTCGGAGTAATAATTTCTTTTTTCTCGTGAACTTTAACAGTTCCACCAGCTTTTTCAATTTTCTTTTTAGCAGATTCAGAAATTTCTAAACAAGTTACATTAAGTTTATTCTTAACTTCTCCCTTACCAAGAATTTTATAATTTTTAAGTTCAACGTCGTATCCGTCTTTAGACTTTTTTCCATACTTTTCAATGTGAAGTTCAATATCCCCAACGTTTATTCTTTTTCTTGTGTCTCTTTTTGTTCCTCTTGAAGTAATTCCTTGTTTACCAAAGTATTTATTTCCATAGAGTTTCAAAATCAAAGCTTTCTTTTGGTCTCCTCTTTTTCCTGAACCAGCTAAACCAATTCCACCTTTGTGCCCAGATTTCTTTGCTTTTTTTCTTGCTCCTCTACCATGGGTTCCCTGATTTCTTCCGTGTTGTCTTGTTGACTTTTTTCTTTTGTTTATTTTCATTATAGCATTCTCCCAATAAGTTTGTCTATTTCTTTATTTTCCCCCAAAATTCCTTTTGGATAGTGGAATTTAGTTTTGGCTCCGCCTCTTGGAGGGTGAAGTCTAAAAAATGGTTTTAATTTTCCATCAACTTTTTTCCCTCTTTTCTTTACAAGTTCTTCATAAGTTTCTTTTGAAATCTCTCCATATGAAACAAGATTTCTAACTTTTTTTATCATGCCAATGTTTTCTTTTGTTGGTTCGACAACAACACACGCATATTTTCTTCTGAGTCTAAGTCTGTAAAGTGTTTCCTTGGTGTCTTTTTTTATTCCAATTTGCCCTTTAATTCTAATTACTGAAATCATTTTCTATTCGTTTTCTCCAAGGCATCCATTGCCGCTTTAATTAAATTGAATGTAGTTCTAACTTTTCCGGATGTTTTTGAATAGACATCTTTAATTCCTGCCAGTTTAAGAAGCTTTTGAAGTTCTTTTGCAACAACAAGTCCTGTTCCTTGAGGCGCCGGAATAAAAGTTACTCTAACACTTCCAGATTTTCCAGAGACTTCAAAAGGAATAGAGTGCAAATCTTCACATTGACAATCAAACGCTGAACAGTCTCTTTTTATTTTTATTAAATTCAATTTTGCTTTTCTTGTTGCCTTGTCACGAGCAGGCAGAGTCTCTCCAGCTTTTCCAACTCCAACTCCAACGTGCCCGTTTTCATCTCCAACTACGGCCATTGCGGAAAAAGTCATGACTCCTCCTTCTTGGGTAATTCTCTGAGTTTGTCTCCATGCTCTTCTCTTTCCTCCCCCAAACTTTCCTTTAGATTGTCCGAAGGCAATTAAATCGGTTTTTATTGGAAGGAGTAAATCAACTATTTCATCTTCGAGTATTTTCTGGTTTTTGTCAAGAATTTTGTCAATCCTTTTTATTTTCCCGTTCTTCACATCTTTCCCTAATTTTGTTTTAGGAACCCAACTAGCAATATGTGTCGCTCTTTCTTCAGCTCTTCTGTCCCTTCTTTGATTAAATTTCTTTTCTTTTTCTGGAACAACTTCTTCTTTAGTTTCTTTAACTTCTTCTTTTTCTTCAATGTTTTTCTCAATAAGTTCTTCAGTCACTTCTTTTTCATCCTTAAATTTCTTTTTAGCTTCCTCTTCAGAAACAGTTCCGTAAGCTTCTGCAGTTTTTTTAACTGCTTCAATTTCTTTTTTTTCTTTTTCTGCCATTTTAATTTTTGTCTATTTTAGACTTAACCTCCGCTACAACTTTTGAAATATCTTCTTTTGCACTTTTACCATTTAATCTTTCATCTTCAGGGAATTTTTCTTCATTCGAACTTAATTCAATTCCACCATCTATAAGCCCTTTTATGAAAGCAAAAACTTTAGACTTTGTAATAATTCTTTGCATCCCCATGTCAACAATGGGTTTTTCTAGTTTGTCCTTTAAAATTTTCTTTGCAACCAAGTAACCTGTTAAGTATGTTGCAGGAATTGACTTTAAACTTCCTTTGAGTTTTTCGGGCCAACCATATTTTAATAAATTTTTAGAAGTAACCCCAAAAATAATCTTGTCTTGCGCTTCACTGCTTTCAACGTATTGTGTTATTACATATTTATTCGTCTTTCTAAATACAACCCGTGGTTTTCCACTTTTCAAAAGTTTCATTCTAACTAAGTAATCAGTTTTTCTTTCCTTTTTTCTTCTTTTTAGTGTTTTCATTTTATCTTTCTCCTATGTGGTTCACGAGGTGTGATTTACTTTTGAATGTTCTGTTTCTTATGTCTTTTCTTAAACTTTTTTCTTCTTCTCTATCTATCTTACCTTGGGCCTTTAAAGTTTTAACGTGACGTCTTAGTTTTCTAGTTATTTTAACATATTCCTGTTTTCTTTTATTAACTTTTTTCTTAACTTTTCCAGTTCCCCTTTTATTCTTTCTTTTAACATTTTTTCTTCTTCCTTTTATTGGTTTAATAATTATCGCTCCAGACTCAACGAGATCCCTAATGTCTTGCTTTGTAATTGCGTCTTTTATTTCGTCTAGCCTTACTCTTACAAATTTGATTCTGTCTTTTCCAACCTTAAGTGCCTTTGCTGCCAATTCTTTCTTTTTTATTTTCATTTTTTCTTCTCCACTTTTGTTTTGTTTTCAGTTTTTTCTTCCTTTTTTTCCTCAGATTTTTTCTTTTTGTGTTTTTCCCTTTTTTCAACTTTTTTTAAGAATGCTCCTACATTCACGTTTTTCAATTCAACTTTAAGCTCATTTGCTTTTTTCACAATTTCAATTTTTTTCTTAAGCCCGACATTTCCTAATATTCCAATTTCAGTTTTTCCAACTTTTTCAATATCACTAATTCTCATTATTTTAACGGGAGTCTTTTCTTTTATTTTTCCACGATTTTTCTTTTCTCCTCTGTAACCAATATTTGGAACAGCTTGGTAACCTTTCTTTTTCTCTCTAAGTTTATTGTCTCTTCCAGTGGGGTTTCTCCATTTAGCTTTTTTTCCTCGTCCTTTTCCAAATTTTGCAAACCTTTTTGCGTCTCTTCTTAAAAATTTTCTTTTCATTTTATATTTTCTTTCCACCCTTTTCTGTAATGTAAATTCCATCTTGGAATTTTCTTTTGTCTCTTCCACGAATTTTAGTCGCAATTTCAAAATTAGCTGAAGCCTGTCCAGCAAGTTCTTTATTTATAGACTTTATTGTGATTATTTCTTTATTTATTTCAATTTCAATTCCTTCGGGAAGGTTAACCATTCTGTCAACTTTTTCACCGAGGAAATTTTTTATTCTAATCTTATTTCCTTCTTGCTTTACTGTGAACGGAAAGTGTCCGTAACAAATTTTTAATTTGTAAACAAACTTTTCTTTTACGCCTTTAATCATATTTTGAACGTGAGCCCAAACTGTGTTTATGATTTTTTTCTCATTTTTAGTTGCACTTTTGTTGCCAATTGAAATTTCTTTTCCATTAATTTTAATTTGAACTTTTCCAAGTTTAAAGTCTCTTGAGAGTTCCCCCTCTGGGCCTTTAACTATAATTTTAGAGTCTTTAAGTTGAACACTCACGCCTTCGGGAATTTCAACAGTTTGGAAGATTTCTTTTCTCATTAGTAAAAGTAAGCAATTAAGCTTCCTCCAATTTTTTCTTTTTCAGCTTCTTCGTGAGTCATAAGTCCTTTGTTTGTAGAAATTACTAAAACTCCTAAATTTCTTGCTGGTAAATATCTTCTTCTATATTTTTCAATTTGAGTTTTGTCACAACTAAATCGCGGTTTTATCGATTTGCATTCGGTAAAATCTCCAAGATGAACTTCAAGGGACTTGTCTTTTGGATTAATCTTATATTTTTTAATTGCTCCAGTTTGTTTCATTATTTTCAAAATTTCAATTAAAAGGTTTGAAATAATTTTCACTTTAACCGTCTCCTTTCTTTCCTTCTTCTCGTTCCTGAACATATTTAGTGCGTCTGCAACTATATCGTGTGCCATTTTATAAATATTTTTTAAAACCTATCTCCTTTGCAATTTCTCTAAAGCAGTGTCTACAAAAGTGAAGACCATATGAACT
>Ga0114931_10011767_pt1 | contig 10303 bp, 10 predicted proteins | sample 2SBtaG_FD_89579 | JGI IMG/M metagenome (GOLD analysis project Ga0114931, IMG submission 89579) | Deep subsurface microbial communities from Kolumbo volcano to uncover new lineages of life (NeLLi) - 2SBTROV14_V59a metaG | ecosystem: Environmental > Aquatic > Marine > Volcanic | place: Kolumbo... | reverse complement strand
GCAAACGCCAGAATGGAAGCGGGACCCGCTTCGCCCGCGGCGATTCCGGTCAGCACAAAAATACCGGCGCCGATCATAGCGCCCACACCGATCATGGTGGCGTCAAACAGGCCTAAATCCCGGGCAAAAGAGGGTTCGGTGGGGTGATCGTTTTTCGAATTCATGCCGACGGCGTTTTGAAGTAACAGTGGTAACGGTTCATGAAAATTCCTGCGTAAGGCGCCTTCTCTGATGAATGCATCTCTCCCGCGCCATATGCCCTGGTTAACGGCTCAAACGCCGATTGTGACCGGCACATCAGCGCAGAAACCGCCCGTTAGGGGCACGCAAAAAGCAAGATACCAAAAAGATATTGATAATCGCAAGAAAAGATTTGAATGGAGGGCGGCGCTGAAACGGCCGCTACGGGGCAAGGGCTGCAAAACAGCGCGAAACTGTTGCAGGGCGCGGCGCTATTTTATCAACAACATTTTGCGGGTCTGGCTGAAGCCGGAAGAAATAATCCGGTAAAAATAAATTCCGCTGCCGGCTTGAATGCCGTTTTCATCCCTGCCGTCCCATATAACGCTATGCCGGCCGGCAGATTGATTTCCGTTCACAATTGTTTTTAACAGATCCCCGCGGACATCGTATATAATCACCCGGACGCGGGATGATCTTGGCAAATCATAGCTTATCGTCGTACTGGGGTTAAACGGATTGGGATAGTTCTGGTAAACTAAAAACTTGTCCGCCACACCAATTTTATTTCCCGAGCTTGGATCGATCGAGGTGACGACCTGGGATATAGCCATGCGCTGGAACCATATATTCAGGCGCCCGTCCCGAGTGTCGCCCCAGGCCGCGTTCAGGGTATCGTTCATCAGTTTAACACTCATAAAATCATTTCCCGAGCGGGCTAATATGGAATCGTACGCAACCAGCGTGTCCGAGATTCTGAAATTAGTGAAAAAATCGGCTGAATTTTTCAGGCGGACCGCTCCCCAGATTTCATAAGATGTGGAATAGGTAGAATCCGCGCCGTTTCGCCGGTCCCGCCAGGAAACCGCCAGATCGCCGTTGGTGTCAAAATCTGCCCATAACAAATCCTGCATCCGGTTGTTACCGATGGGATCATCGTTTATTCTAACCCCTTCCGACAAGGTGGCTCCTTTATCAAAACTTTCGCGCATAAAAATATCGAAGTCCCCATATAGATTATCAATATAGAAAAAGGCCCGATGATCCGCATTCGAGGGATCCGTACGAAGCAGATAGCCTTTTTTGGCTACTGAATCCTGAAGCAATCGCGGGGTGGAAAAGACGGAATGATAAGCAAAACTATTCCCCCCGTCGTTAGAAGAAACCAGAATAAACTGGCTCTGGGAATTTTGGGTAAATACAAGACTGGGATAAACCGCATTGAATGTTCCGTCGGATGAAACCGAGGGCGTTGGCATGGGTTGCGGTATAAAATTACCCGCCAGCCAGTTCAAGGTATCCAAATGGCTCCACTGACCAAATGAATTGCCGCCGTCGGCTGATACAGTTAAATAGGGATGATACGGCGGCGACAGCGGTCCGAATACGGTGGGATTCATCGTAGTTACGTAGATATAGCCGTCATAAACGCCGCCGGAGCGGTCGATGCTTATCCAGGGTCGGTCGATGGGGAATTTGCCCTGCTCGGAGTGTGCGTTGATAACTTCAACGGGATTTCCCCAGGTTAATCCGCCATCCACGGATTTTCTTACATAAACGGCTCCGGAAAACCGGAATCTGTTAAAATCGATATAGCAAAGATACACATTGCCATTATTGTCAAAATCCAGAGACGGGTCCGCGGAGCCGTAAAAAGGATTAACGTGATCGATAAGATTTATATTGCTCCAGGTATTTCCCGCATCAAAGCTGACCCGTGTTTTTATCCGGGCCCGGGTGCTGTCGATGTACCCCAGCCAGGCGATAACGATATGTCGCGGATTGGACGGATTAACCGCGAGATACGGCTCGCCGTCAAAAATGCTGCCCTGCGAAATATTTATATTGCCGCCATAAAAAAACGTCACTATCATAAATATCAAAAATACGATTAAGGCTGTTTTCATGACGAATCCCGTTTTTAAATGGGCGAATATTTTGAGTGTAATCGATGGAACCGCTAACGAACAATTCTAATCTAACGAAATTTTCGATATTTGTCAAAAATATTGGGCGCGCTCGTCAATATTTCAGTTTATAATTATTCCGTTAGCTCGGAAGTTAGATAGCATGATGCTTTGAAATCGCTTGTTCTGCCCCCTTTATGCGCAAAGGGGGTTTAAGGGGGGTAAATTTTTAAAAATAAATTGGTTAAATAGCATATATTTCTAAAGTTTTCAGAGAAAAGTGCATAATCAATAAAAGTTTTTTGATTGGGATAAAAATATGCCGAATTGGGGGAAAACCCTGCCCTTACCAACGACCCGCGTATTGTAGGGAAACGGATTCCGCCCGGCTTTCCAGATACCCATATTTCAGCGAAACGATCTGACGAAAATGCAGATAATCATGGGCCAGCCAGTTTGCGAGGATCATTTCAGCGCTCATTGGACCAAGCCGCGGGTGACGGTAATTTGCCTTCCAGTTCGGGGTGGATAACCCGCGCAGCCATCGGATCGATTCTTCCCTTTCCCGCAAAAAATTCGATAGGGAAGCCTTATAATTTCTTTGGGCATAACCGCGTTCAAGAACCCACTCTTCCGGCGCAATCGGCGGCCAGACTTTATCGGGATTTTCCAATAGGGAGCGCAAACGATATCGGAAATCCTCTCTTTCTTCATCAAAGAGGTGATTAACCACTTCCAGGATAGACCACTTTTCCGGAGCCGGTTTCCAGCAGACCTGCTTTTCCGGAATTTTCGTTAACAGACTTTCGAAAACCGCAATGTTTTCTGCAAGTCCATCGATGAGGGATTCGTGATTCATGCTACAAGGTGCTCCCATAGGCTGGTTGCGGAGAAGGCCCGCCGTCACACACACGCCGCAGCAAGCCTTCCGGTTTTGGGAGGGTTGGTTGCAAAACTCCTGATTCTACTGTCGGTAGTCGACTTTCTTTCGGAATTTATATGCGCTGCCGGTTATATGGCTCTTTTGGGCTGCTTATCCAATTTCTTCTTTGCCTTCTGTTCCTGTTTCCTTTTCTTCTGTTTCTGGCTCTTGTTTTTGTCCTTTTTGCCGCCTCTGTCACCCATTATGGTCATCCTTTCCGGTTATAAACCACCTGTCCGCCGCAAAAGACGACGGCAAGCCTGCTTTTGTGTTGCTTTCAAATTGGCGCCCGTCATGTTGGGGAATGTGAGGAAGAGAATGGGCGCACGGGTCAACTCAAGATAAGGGCATCCGGAAGGAAATCCAAAAAGTATTCCCGGGGGATGTATTTTTCTGCCGAACCGCTTGAGGGGAACTGGTAAATAATATTTTCCCTTAAATTAAACCTGTTTACGAGAACTTCATTTCAAACATCAAAGTACGGACCACACTTCCAAAAAAACAACGAAGCAAAAAAGGCACGAAGGGTCATCGATTCAATTCTGACAGAATAGGAATAAACGTCTCAGGATGGTGAGATATCAACCATTGGTTTATTCTCATCCCCTTTCTTTTTCCCATAAACGAGCATAATAATTCCAACTGCCAATACGACTGAACCAATGATTATTGAATTTATCAGCGTTTGTCCGTTAAATATTGCAGTGTTTATCTTTGGAACCTGTTTTGAATATGAAGAATGGAAAAACAGATAGAGAGAAACGTCGCCAAATAAGAGCAACCCGCTACTGCTTATGAGAACGGTGGCCGTAGACTTCTTCCAACGCTTAATTCCCCATAGAAAAACTCCCGGAATAAATGCCAACATGGAAATGACGAAAAAAAGGCCGACCATAATAATCTTAATTGATATTTTGTCCACATGAATAGATGTGAGAAACATTGTTGTAAAAAACATATAGCCACCAACAATTAAAAAAATAATGGCAAAAATCTTTCGTAGTGTGCCGATTTTGTTGCTTCCATCAATGTTTTTTGACATGACCACATCCTCAGGCAAAAGAGAACCCTCAAAATAAGCAACGGTATTTTTGCGATTGAGAAAATAAACATATACAACATATATCACAACACTAAACAATAACAATATATGTTTAATTACGACAAAATAACTGATCATAATAAAAACAGGTGAAAAATATATCAGCATTTTTCTGGCCCAGTTTTTGCCGTATAGCAGGCCGATGCCAATTGCCACATTTACAGTGTTATTTAGCAAGTTCGACCAAAACAACGTTTTGAAAGATAACGTGCTATAGCTTGCGCATTTTTTGTTATCTCTTCGGGCGAAATAACAAATAAAAGAATCAGGCCAAATACTGCTCCAGTCAGAATTATTACCGCAATTACCGTAACACTTACCGGGCGTTTCATTTTATACCTTTCAACAATATTGTTTATAACTTAAAAATGTCAATCGATACCGTTTTAATATAACACTGACTATTATAGCGCGATTTCTCTCCCGACACAACGTTCCACGGGCATTAAAATTTACTCACGCAAATAGTCACGAAAATAATTTCCCGAAATTTTGTTTGCTTAATTTAAGTTATGATATATACTTGTGCAAAAAGTCCCAGTATTGGGGACCATAAATAGCTAAAAATGGCAGCGCGAATACGAAGGGTGCAACGAAAATTGAAAGGAATATTTGGCCTCCATTCATATTAAAAAACACTTTTAAGCCCTTCCATTGAACCACAACCATGTTAACAATCAATACAGCAGGCCAGATGCTTAACAATCCATAAATAATAATCAGAACAATGCTAAACATGCCTAAATTACCTGATACGAAAAACAGGGAATATACTATTTTGAGAGGGAGAAGAAAGATTATGGAATAAATGACGTAACTACTCGGGGAATAAAAGATTATTTTCCGATAAAGATTATGATTGAAATTATTTTGGGGTACCCGCGCCACCCACCCCACTAAAAAAGGCATTATATAATATTGGCTTAAAACTATATATATTAAATTTATAAAAAGCAGAAAATAAACAAAGAGCATGTTATTAATGCCAAAAAAATATGCAGAAACATCTCGTAACAATGAAATGCCTCTGGAATTGCCAACAATAGTATAGATGAGTTGAAACGCGAATACAAAAAGTCCCAATTTTATTGGCCATTCACGAACATAGGTTTTTAGACAAAATGAAGGGTTCGTAACAAATTGCCAATGGAGTTTTAGTAATTCTTTCATTTTTTTACTTCAATTGAGTTGAATGCCTGAAATACTTTGTCGGTGTTTTTTGTCCCTACGGACCAAACAGAACGAACTCGGAGATAATACGGGTAACATTCATAATATCTGGCAAGTAGAAAATTGCTGCCGTCGTTGGTTCTATATTTAAGCTCCAATTCTTCGGGGGTAATTTTTTTGTGAATGAGTACCAGGGAACTATCCTGCTCAAGAAAATCCAGCAATTTATCAGTACTATCATAATCACCCATCTGAAGGAAATCAGCGAATATCAGAGGAAAGTTGTTATTCGATGAGTCGCCAACAATTATGAAAGCTAAGTTTTTACTTAAATTCGGAAGGTAGGCATTTATCTTTTTTTCATCAGAAACATAAAGCATCCCTTCAGGTGGATTTAGTAAAATAGTTTTATTGCCAAGTTTAAAAAAATGTTGGCCAAGAACCGTTACTTTTCCTTTTTGAAATTGATCGATTATCAGTACACCGAAAAGCAGAACAAATCCTACTATTATAAGCACTTGAAATTTTTTCCGTGCCTTTAATTCCCGGGGCGCTTTTTTTTTGCCGACCTCGGTATTTGGCAGAGATCCCGAGTCAGAGGATGGTTTTTTAAGGGCTTCTTCGGTTCGCCGTTTTTCTATTTCTTCGATAACTATCTTAACGCGATCCGGAAATTGTTTTTTATTAATGTGTCGGTAAACATCCAACAATTCTTCAAGTGTGTACTTTGAATAATTCGGCATCTGATTCATCTTAAATTCCGACGTAATCCTTTTCAGGCTCAGAATGAGAAAACGGAGTCTTTCGTACTTAAATACCTCGCAGCTTGCCATAAGATAAATATTTGCAAAAAATTATGCAAAAAATTTATTTAAATGGTTTTAGAGAGGAGTTTTTTTACCAAACTGAAAGCTTATTGTCGTTCCATTCCGACCGTGCGGATTTTCTTTTCAATCCGAGGTAAATACCAAAAAAATTGCTTTAAAAATAATTTTTATAAACTACGAAAGATTATAACCCAAAATTCTATTGTTTTGTAAATAGCTTAACGGGAGATTTTTCATAAACTTCATTATACAACCACAACGCCATGGACGCATAAAAATTTACGTTACCGCTTTGCAGCGGGAGGGTGGCGCCATCCGGCTTTTGAAAATTATAAAACCCTCCTTTTTCATCCTGGACGGAGAGCATCCAATCCGCTGTTTGTCTGGCCTCCTCTCTATAGCGACTCTCATTCATTCCGCAATAGGCCAGCAGAAGACAGGCCGTCGGCCACAGAGCGGCCATTTCGGTATCATTAATAATGCGAACCGGATAGGTATTCTTCCTCTTCGGCATCGGCTTCGATTCCGCCAGACTGCCGGGGAACGGCCCGGGGCAATTCCGCTTCACCCAATTAACGGCCGCCTCGGTTTGAGCGCGAAGTTCCGGAAATTCACACGAACCGTCCAGCGTGTCCAGAAGCGATTCCGCGTCCATCAGGCTCATCGAGTACTGGGGGTGATTCTCTCCCACAACAAAGGGCAGGATGTGATCGGCCATTCTGGCTACAATTCTACCTTTGAGTTGAAATTTATTCGTGGTCCAGCGAAGAACCGGCCGGATAAGCCGGGTCATTAGGTCCGAACGGACTTCTTGGGAATCAAAAGGAAGCCAGAATCCCTCCTTCTCATCGAAGTTGCGGTAAATATGACTCAATATTGTTTCGCCCGATTGCCGAAAGTAGTCATCACCAGTGGTTTTCCAGGCCAGCAATGAAAAATGGGCGTACTCCCCAATTTCGATGATATCGGGCAGCAATAAATTGCCCTCCCGGTCGATGGTCCCGGCAACCATGCGCTTAGCGGCCCTGTTGAGGGTTTCCTTAAACCGCTCATCTCCGCTGATTAGCTGATATGTGTTGAATCCTTCGAATACGCATTGCGCCGCGTCCAGGGTAAAAGCCGCGTATTTCTTCCAGCCGCCGCTTTCATCCTGGCGTTCGGCTAACCATTGCAGGGACGCCAGGGCCGAATCGGCATATTTCTGTTCGTTTGTCAACACATTGGCGTACATTCGGATGGAAACGGAGTGTCCGATAAGCGTGGCATCGCCTTTAACAGCGTAAAATTCATCGCCATCCACATTAATATATCCTTCGCGCGTTTGGTTCAACATAAACCAGTCCGCGTTTTTGACGATTGCCTGTTCGTATTTATTCAGGCCACTCATTGTCCCGGCCCTCATCTTATTTTTAATTAAATGGCGTATATTTTCCGCACTCCAGAGTCAATTCTCACGCGGAGCCCAAAAGGTAACTTCATTTCATACATCACCCTTTGAAGCTACCTGCCCGGCCGTGATTACCGATAATTTGCGCCCTTCTTTCCCTGCAACCCTGGCCTTTACTAAACGCCAAACTGGGTCAGATGATGATCCAGGTGCTTGTACATGCTCCAACCTCTTTCTTCGGGAGTCATTCTTCCGAACAGGGGATGTTCCATTTGCCCTGAAGATTCCCGGTCGAAATTAATAAATGCTTTCAGGGCGTCCAGCAGACGCTTTTTTTCCGTTTCAAAATCCCGCTCTGAAGATTGCTTATACTGGGGATGCGTTCTTAAGTTTTTAGGGTAGGGCTTGTCGCTTAGCACCATTTTGCGAATCCAGCCTTTAAACAACTTGGCCGCGAACGGCGTGTTGGTCAACGGTTTTCCGTTGGATACTTCCAGAACTTCCGCACAGTGAGATAACATTTGAGCGGCGGTCATGCTTCCCCACTGTGGCCTGGACTCCGAAGTTAACTTTTCAAGGCGATGCACGCAGTTTTGATATGCTTCCGGAGAATAAAGACTCCTTTTGATTAATCTCTTCATGTTTTAAGCTCCTTCAAAAAGAGGTTTATTTATCGCCCGCTGGGGCAAGTTCTTAGTTCAGAACGGACGGGATACCGGCGTAGGTCGGAAGTGCTGAGCTCTGATGTCAGACCGGAAGCGGTTCCTGTCAGTTCATTTGTTCTGTGGCGAATTTCGGTGAACTTCCGCAAAGCTATTTAATATAGCCATTCTCACGGATATCCGCAAAAAAATTGGCGGTAATTGGGAAAAATTTTGAACTTTTTAGTAGAAAGAAAGCTTGGGGGAAAGATATGGTTCCAAACCATTATTGGGGCGAGACCGGATTTGCCTCCCGCACATAAAAAACCTTGTTACCAAAGGAATAAATCTAAAAAAATGTTTCACATTCTGCTATAATTCCAGCCAATCCAACCTTTCTTTGGTGATCTCGGTCTTCACTTTTCCGGTGTGAGCGATGCCTTGGGGTTCAAACAACATGAGTTTTACATGCCCGCGGGGAACAACCCGATGCTCCACACCTTTTTGAACAATATAAAATTCGCCCGCTCGCAGAGTAACGCTATTACCCTCTTCATGTATTTCGAGTATGCCATCTACCACATAGAACATTTCATCTTCGTTTTCATGGACGTGCCAGGGAACCTTATCGCCTTCCAAACGCACTACCTTAATATGCTGCCCGTTTAATTCACCAATAATTTTGGGTGAAAAGGTGTCGCTGAACTTCCCGAAACATTTTTCGATATTTACTACTTTTGACATTTGTTTTCTCCTGTTCCTTACGTCGCAATTTTATTAAACTGAAGCGGCGGGTAATGCATTGGCATATTGCTTGAATATATTATTTCTCGCTGCTTAAAGTGTACTCAAATTTATAGGAGTGTTTGCCTTCCGATATAATAATTTTCATTGTTCCGGATATACCTTTCAACTCACCGGTTCCGGAATCCGGAACAACCACAACTTCTGAGGATGGCGTACCCCGGTTCATAAGGCCCCGGTGCAGAAGGGTGAACGAACCTTTTTTTCCTTCCAGGCTTCCGCGGAATTCTTCAATGGCCACATAACCCGCCGATCCTTCTGTTTCGGTTCGTTTGCTCAACATCTGCCCTTTTCCGGAACCGTCTAAACCTCCCCGATATATCTTACTGATTACCATTCTCCCTGCATCCACTTCATCCTCCATCTGCGGCGATAATTGAACTTCGAAATCTCCGGTGATAACCATGTTTTTCTCCTGTTTATTATTATCTTGGGCGCTTACAGCCATATTTACAATGATAAAAAGTAAGCTTGTAAACCCAAACATGAGCCATCCAATGTTATTTTTCTTCATAATATTCTTTATAGTTTATTTCAACAATTACCCCGGTGTTGATCCCGGATTACTCCGGAAAATACATGGTTACTACCACGGAAGCTATCTGCAATTAAATATATTATATGCGTGCGTCGTTAATCGCTAATTTTGTTTCGTATTTTAGCCCAAATATGGTAACAAAATAATTTATCGCAACCACAATCGGTATTACCGTAAATCTATATTCAGGTAAAATGAACCACGGCACCGTAACCATGGCCACTCTGCCTACGGTATGAATATAACATGTCTTACTACCATACTCCAGCCAATTACCGGCCGATGTAAGCTCATCCCAATTGCCAGAAATAACGGTACTTAGGAAACATCTGTTTTTTCTTTTGCTTGCAAATTTGGATTAATAGACTGCCAACTGCACTTCTATTGCGAAATCATAACTTTTCAATATATGAAATCCGGAAAATAAACTTAAACCAATCATTATTCAGACACAAGGCCACCATAAACAAGTCGGTTTTGCAACTTAATATTTTTAACCCGTTGTGCCAATTAAACTTTCTGCGTTTTAAGAAAAACCATTAAAATGGTTTCTACACATTAAATTACGATTTCTGATTCACCGGCTTAAAAGCCGGTGCTAACAATTTTCTTTTGGTTAACCCCGCATTTTATCGCAGGGGATCAGCTTTTGTTTTTAAGAAACAGATAAGACCGTTTTTTGCCCGACGTTTTTACGCGCTTATTTTTAATTTAAACGGCCAGGCGTATCAGCAGGTGGAATGGAACAACCCGCCCACCGCTTCTCCCTCCGACGCCAGCCGGTTATATATCTCTACCGCCGTTTTTGTCTCCTCAATGTAAACG
>Ga0114931_10011766_pt1 | contig 10303 bp, 9 predicted proteins | sample 2SBtaG_FD_89579 | JGI IMG/M metagenome (GOLD analysis project Ga0114931, IMG submission 89579) | Deep subsurface microbial communities from Kolumbo volcano to uncover new lineages of life (NeLLi) - 2SBTROV14_V59a metaG | ecosystem: Environmental > Aquatic > Marine > Volcanic | place: Kolumbo... | reverse complement strand
CCTTGAACATCTACCCATCATTTATTGGGATTAGGCTCACTATTTCGCTTAATTTACCCACAGATTCGTCGGAAGAGCCAATTTTTCTTTTAGTCATTTAAACACCTCACAAGATCATGATCATTGATTATGAATTAGGTATTTGGCAGCCAGCACCCCATTTTTCACCCAGTTTGATTAGCTCAAAAATGGTCAGATGGGTTGAGACTGGAATGTCGTACTTTTTGCCTAATTTAATAATTGCGCCATTCAGGGCATCAATCTCTGTTTTACGGTCGCTAAGCAGGTCTAAGAGCATGGAAGAAACATTTTCAGAGGTGGCTTTACAGGTTTCAAAAAAAAGATCATATAGGTCAAATTCACTTAAGTTCAGCCCAGATGCTTCAGCTACTTGCAGACCTTCGTCGATCAGCCTTTTTGCCAGGCTTATGGCCTCCATTTTTTCCAGCAAACGACCATTTTTGATGCGCAACAGCCCGGAAATTGGGTTAATCGCAGAATATACCAGCACCTTATGCCAGATCCTCTCGATTATTTGCGTGATTAATTCAGTTTCCAGGCCGCAATCATTCAACGTTCTGGATAATCTTTTGGCCCGCGATGTTTTTTTATTGTCAAGTTCTCCGAGATATGTTCGGCCTAGACCGCCAAGTCTTACTTTGCCAGGGCCCAAGGCCGCCCCCGCCATATAGGTAAAGCCGCAGAGGATGTTTTTACGGGCAACAACCTGCGCCATGATCTCTAAATTCCCCAGGCCGGTTTGGATTGATAATACGGGTGATTTACTTGTGACAAGATGGGCAACAGAGTTTATAGCGGCATGGGTGTCAAAGGATTTAACCGCCAGAATAACCATGTCGCAGGACTTGATTTTCAGAGGATTATCAACGGCCTTGGCAGGTTCGAATAGTAGATCCGTAGGCTCATCGTTAGCAAGCTTCATAATCCCTACTCCCTGCTGGTTTATGGCGGCTACCGTTTCGGGATCTTTTTCCAAAAAGATTACCTCATTACCACCCCTGGCCAAATAGGCCCCCATGACCATACCAATAGCCCCAGCACCAACAATTATAACTTTCATTTTGTCCTCCTCTTTTTACGAGTGCCTCATCTTTAGTACCCTACAGATCATTTATTATATGAGTTTTCCGGGTTTATTTGTAAGTTTTTTTATTACTTGATGACAACGATGGGACTATTTAAATAACTTTACCGACCTCTGTGGATATTCGCCATCTTTCCTTTCCTGATTAATTTTGGTATAGATATTGATTTAAACTTACCAATATATGAAAAGTGGGAAATATGGAATATGCTTTAGTTTTGTTGGGTTATTTGATTGGTGCTATCCCCTTCGGTCTGCTCTTTGGCAGGTGCCTGGGAATCGATGTTCGGGGAGCGGGCAGCGGCAATATCGGGGCGACCAATGTGAATAGACTGCTCGGCAAGAAATTGGGGCTGTTGACTCTGTTGGCTGATGCTGGTAAGGCTGTGCTGCCCATGATTTTGGCGGCGATGATTCTGCGAGGTTTACCCCGTGCCGATATGTGGGTTGCCTTGGTGGGCGGCGCCGCGTTTGTGGGACATATTTACCCGATATACCTGAGGTTTAAGGGCGGTAAGGGCGTGGCCACCGCTCTGGGGGTGTTTTTTTATATTCAGCCGGTGGTGGTTTTGATTTGTGTGGTAGTTTTCGTTATCGTGGTAAGGGTGTGGGGCTATGTTTCCCTTGGCTCCATAATCGCTGCGGCCTTAATGCCAATCTTGCTGTCGCTGGGTACTGGGAGTAAAATTGATATTTATCTGGCTGTTTTTGTCAGTCTGCTTATTTGGTTTAAGCACATGGATAACATTAAACGACTGTTGCGACATGAGGAGAGTCGTCTAAATAACCGATAAAAGAAAAATTAATTTTGACGGTCTCGCAAAAAGTCGAAAAGCCATTTTTCGTACCTAATGATTTCAATAGGTTATCAATGGAGAAAGTAACTTCCCTAAAAATGGTGGTAGTTACATGGAACAATGGTATGCGTTCCCACGCGGAGCGTGGGAACGAGATTAAAGCGAAGACTCCAGGTAAGCGAAGACTCCAGGTAAGCGAAGACTCCGATATCCCCTTGTGGGGTGTTAGGGGGTTATGAGGCAATAGTCTACAGTAGACTTTCGTTGGTAGTAATTTTGGCCTTCTTCTGGAGGTAAACCAGCCAAGAGGCCAGCAATTCATTGTTATTTTCAGTTTTAAGCTGTTTTTCCAACGCTGGTTTTTCCTTCGTGAATAAATCCTGCTTAGGTTTATCGCTATCCTTAAATGAGGCAACGTAAAAAATATCACCGTCCGTGATAACTTCTTTGGGCAGGGGTGTTTTTGCCGACAGATGCAGAATCTCCTTTAATACCGGCGCCGGTAATTTGGCGGCAGAAGAATTTGCTCTGGAAATGTAAGGAGTTGTGTGAAGGTCGAGACCTGCTTTGGTTATGACCTCGCCAAAATTAGCCCCACCTTTTTTAAGCTCGGTCAATAAATTTTCAGCAGCCTTCTTTGCTAATTTAACTGATTCCTGGGCGATAAAATCCTGCTTAACCTTTGATTTGACCTCCGCTAATTTTTGCTGGGTGGGTGGGGTGCTGTCTTCAACATAGACAATAGCGTACCCTTGACTTGTTTCAATAATTGAACTTAATTCACTTTTCTTTAAGCTAAAGGCGGTATTTGTGAGCATGGGCAGGGCTTTTATTGCGTCCGCAGGTGATTCTTTAGAGAAGAAGTCTGTGGCAATGATGTTGGACTTTGCCCCAGTATCCGTAGTAGCATATTTATCCAGACTGCCAGCCAAAATGATTTTTTCGTAGGCGTCGTTGGCCTCCTTAAAGGCCAGTGATTTTGCCTTTGTTTTCTTTAATTCGGCAATGATTGCGACCTTAGCTTCATCTAAAGATTTTACTTTAGCCGCTTCGATTTTATCCACTTTAATTATGTGGAAACCGAATTGAGTTTTTACTATATCGCTTATGCCACCTTCCTGGAGGGAAAACGCAGCGTCTTCAAAGGGCTTAACCATCTGGCCGCGGCTAAAAAAGCCCAAGTCTCCTCCCCGGCTGGCCAGGCCATCTTCGGAATATTTTTTGGCCAATTCGGCGAAATCATCGCCTGCCCTGGCCTTGACCAAAACGTCATTAATCTTTTTGCGCTCGGCGGCCACTTGTTCGGCGGTATCAGAACTTTTGCTTAAAACAAGAATGTGACGAGCCTTGCGTCTTTCTGGAGTGGTATATTTTTTGATGTTGTTGGTGTAATAATTATATATTTCTTTGTCGTCGGGTTCTGGAACTTGTTGATTTTTGAAGGTAAAATGCAGAAATTTTATCTTTCTTTTAGGGTTTGTATGGTAATTAATTTTGTTTTTTTCGAAAAAAGTGGCCAGGCTATCGTCTGTGACCTCTACCTTGTCGGCATAATCATGGGATTTTAAGGTCGCATAATCAAATTTGAACGGGGTGTAATTGTAATTGAACAGATCTTTTAGTTCGTTTGGTGATACCTCGCCGAATCTGGAAAGATGATCACGTACCTTGGCGGCCAGTAAATCATAACGCATGCCACTCTCAAATTTTGAGACCGTTAATCTGGAATTGGTAAGAACATTTTTATACCAATTCATATTGAAATTACCGTTTTGCTGGAAGGCCGGCATCGCTTGAATGGCCTTTTGTAATTCCTGATCACTGACGTAAAGACCAGCCCCTGAAGCCCCTTGCCGTAACAAGGTGCGCTGGATAACCTTATTTAGAACCTGATGCTTAATATCCAGAGTTTTCAGGAGGCCTTTGGGAACTGCGCCACCAAACCGGTCTCTCAACTGGCTGAGAGTTTGATTGTATTCTTTTTGATAATCCTGATACTTTATGGCTGTGCCGTTTACGGTGGCAATAGCTGTCCTTTTGTTTGATGACTGGCGGCCAACTCCCCAAAAGACGAACACCACGATGATTATCAGTATTGTGGCTTGTAAGGTCGGCGATTGAGCCTTTCTTCGTAAGAAACTAAGCATATTCGATTCCTGTTATTTGAATAAAACCTGTAACGACCTGTTGCGCCCTTAGATGCGCGGTTACAGCAATATTATCGGGGGACTTAAGTGCGCACAGCAGGGCGTCCCTGAAACCCCTACAATTATGACGCCATATCCTACGGTTTTTCCCTTATGCCGTCAACAAATTTATACTTAGAGTACAACTTCTCCCAAAATGGTGGTAGCCGTGACGTGGAACAAGTATGGTATGCGTTCCCACGCGGAGCGTGGGAACGAGGAACGACAGCACGGCAATACGTCATCGGAATCGCTATCGATTTTTCTATACCGATAATCTCGTTCCCAAGCTCTTGCTTGGGAACGCATATCTGCGTGACGAACATTATAGTCTGCTATCTTGATTGTATAGGAATTTTCTTTTTTAAAGTTCTCGAAGTCTGCACTTACCTGTTTTTGCAGTTATTCTGTGTGTGTCCGTGTACCCCTCAAGGGGGTATTGAACTGAATGTGTCCGGAGTCTCGCAGGCTCGCTTACTTGTGGCTAAAAAAAAGCAGTTCGCCCGCAGGGCATTTATGCTCACGGAATTGCTCAGACTTGGGGAATTAGAATAGTTTTGGACAGGGTGAAAATTCCTGATGTTTCGGCCAAAAAGGCTACATAACCAACGTTGCCGCTGGTAGTTTTGTCAAACCCCACGGTGTTTAATAACTGTCTGGAAAATTGAAAGAAAATAGTTTTTTTAAAAAACGTATGCCTTTCTCTGGAACCGTAAAGGGGGGGGATTTCGTCTGGTAGCAGATGCCAGAGTTGGTCCTTAATATCTTTCAGATTTGCCGACAAACAGGTGGGCAAAAAATGGTGGCCGCAGCGCAGCCAATCATATATGAGTATTTCTCTATAGAGGGCGGCCTCTGGCTTTGGCTCAAGTAGTTTAGTCAGAATCTCGGTCATCAGCTTCTGGGTTTTTGCCAAAGTGAAAAAGTTATTTTGTTGACAAAGTTGGAGAAGTTCTTCAAAAAAATGAAAGATATTGACATCCTGTTGGTGTAAATATGCAAAAAACGACCTGAAAAAGCGGCTATTGTAGAAGGCCTCCACGCATTCACTCAGCCAAAATAAATTACTAAGTTCTGGATGAGTCAAGTCGTTTGTGGCTAATATTTCGTAGGGCGGTTGCGTGGCATTGAGAAGGCCAAAGTCTTTTTTGCGCCGGGAAATTTCCGTATCCGGGAGAACCTTAAGCAGCCCCATCTGGATATGGTGAGGCTGTAAGGCAAAGACATCACGCAATGATTGACTGAAGGTCTGCCGGGTCTCATGGGGCAGTCCCAGAATGAGATCAATATGTATGTGGATATTTTTAAAACTTAATAATCGTTTAATATTTCTTCCGGCCAGATTAATGTCCATCTTGCGATTGACAGCCCTTAATGAGGCGGGATTAGTTGACTGGATACCAATTTCAAATTGAAACAGGCCCGTGGGGAGTTGAGCCAGAAAATCAAACATCTCTTCATTGAAGAGATCCGGAGCAATCTCAAAATGAAAGGTGGTAGTGCCATGATGCTCTGCCAGAAAATGCCAGATGGCCAAGGCCCTTTGGCTGTCGGCATTAAAGGTGCGGTCGATAAAACGAATAATTCGGGGAGAGTGTTGAAGAATATCGCTTAATTCTTTTTTGGTGGCGTTAATATCATGCCAAACCAGGCCATGGTTTATTGATGACAGGCAATAGGCGCAGGAAAATGGGCAGCCTCGGGATGATTCATAGTAAATATTGCGATTTTTAAGTTGGCGGGAGAAGTCATCCTGTATATAAGGGTAGGTGAATGGAACCTGGTAATTGGCCTTGTAGTCCTCTTGCAGATGTCCCTTGCGCAGGTCGTCATAAAAGGAAGAATCCAGCCCTTCTATGGGGCCATGAATGACGGTGGGGCGCAGACTCAGGGTGTGGCGCAGTGTTTCGGCCTGGGGGCCGCCCAAAACAAGAGGTATCTCGGGCATAATCTGGTGCAAATCCTCCACCAGACGACCGATATAGGTGGAATTCCAGATATAAACGGAAAAGAAAAATGCCTCCGGCTTGCCGTCACTGATCTTTAGCAGGGTTGCGTAATATGGGTCATTCAGGCTGAATTGCCTGATCGTTGGCTTCAAGCCGGAATATTTCGACAATTCATTCCTGACATAAAAGAGGGCCAAACAGGAATGGGAAAATCGGCAATTTATGGCAATAAGTTGTATGTTCATAATTTTTTGATTTATAGATTCTTGTTTATGGAACTACTGTTCGTCACACAGATATGCATTCCCACGCGGAGCGTGGGAACGAGGATGGTTTTGCCGCTGTAGGGGCAATCCCTTGTGCTTGCCCTTTTTCGGCCGCGTCAATCATATTGTTTTGGCATATTGTTTTGGCATATTGTTTTGGCATATCATGTTGGGCGACCACAAGGGCCGCCCCTACGGATTGTGATTCCATCACCATGCCACCACTGCCGTTTAATTTAGCAATCAGGTTTTAATATGCTTTCATATCCAAATATTGATCCGGTGATTTTTGGGATCGGTCCATTAAAAGTCCGGTGGTACGGACTGATGTACGTTCTGGGGTTTACGGCCTCCTATTTTCTGGTGTTGCACCAGATTAAAAAGTTTAATTTTAAAGATTTGGCAACGCATTTTGAGAATCTTAATTTTGTCCTGATCGTAAGTCTCATTCTAGGCGGTCGACTGGGTTATGTTCTGATTTATAACTTGCCCTATTATTTGCGTCATCCTGCTGAAATACTGGCCACCTGGCGGGGTGGCATGTCATTTCATGGCGCCCTGTTTGCTGTTATAATCGGCGGAGTCATGTTTTGCAAAAAAAATAAATTGCCATTCTGGCGAACAGCGGACATCTATGTGGTCACCGTACCCATTGGTTTGGGACTGGGGCGTTTGGGTAATTTTATTAATGCAGAGTTATTTGGCCGTGTGACCACTATGCCCTGGGGGATGGTCTTTCCTGGCGGCGGGCCGCAACCAAGGCATCCCTCGCAACTTTATGAATTTTTTTTGGAGGGTGTTGTTCTCTTTGTTTTGTTATGGAAATTAAAAAATCGGCCCCATCCTGACGGCATTGTGCTGGCGTATTTTTTAATATTTTATGGTATGTTTCGTTCCGTGATCGAGCTGTTCCGGCAGCCGGACCCGCAAATAGGGTTTCTGCTTGGTTCGCTGACTATGGGGCAGTTATTAAGTTTTTTGATGATTTTGGCTGGCGTAATGATTATCTTCTGGCGGCGAACATTTAATTACAGGGTATCTTGAAAAGCAGATTAATGATTGATAGCAGGTTAAAATTAAAAATGAAACGCTCTCTCTTACTTATCTTAACAATTATGGTGCTTATGACTACCAAAACCAATGCAACGATGCTGAAACCAAATTTATATAAAACTACCCTGGATAATGGTCTCACAACTATTGTTAAAGAGGTGCCGGACGGCAAGGTAGCCACTGTGCAAATTTGGGTTAAAGCTGGCAGTATTTATGAGGACGATAATGAACATGGCATAACTCACCTTATTGAACACATGATTTTTAAGGGTACCAAGACTCGGGGGGCGGGCGAGGTGGCCGCTGCCATTGAGGAAAAGGGCGGCCAGATTAATGCTTACACCTCCTATGAATATACGGTTTATCACGCCACTTTACCCTCTCGCTATTGGAGAACGGCTATGGATGTTCTCAGTGATGCCGTTTTGAATTCAGTCTTTGATGCCAAAGAATTGGAGAGGGAAAAAAAGGTGGTTTTGGAGGAGGTGCGTATGCGGAACGATCAGCCGCAGGTTAAACTCTTTCAAAGCCTGATTAGTACAGCTTATCGTGTGCATCCTTATCGATTGCCGGTGATTGGCACAGCGGAGAGCGTTTCCTCTTTTACTCGTGATGACATCCTTAAATACCTCGCTAAACATTATCACTCCAATAATTTTACGGTAGTTGTGGTTGGTGCAGTGCATGCGGATCAGGTAATTAAAAAAGTTCGGGAAATTTTTGGCGGTCTAAAGGCTCAGAAAAATGGCTTGGACAAATTGCCGGTGGAGCCAGCCCAAAAGACCTTTCGGCAGTTTGCGCTGGAGGAGGATGTCAATCAGGCCCAATTGGCATTGGCCTTCCCCACCACATCATTTAATGACCCCGATACACCCGTTATTGATGTTATTTCCGGTATTTTAGGACACGGCGATACTTCTCGGCTGTATAATCAATTACGAAACAAACAGGGGCTGGTATACCGAATCAGCGCCTCATCTTTTACCCCTAAATATCCGGGCTTGCTGGAAGTTACGGCTACTCTGGATAATGACAAAATTAAGGCGGCCCTGCAGTCAACATTAACAGAATTGTTTAACTGAAGTATGTGCCGGTGGATCAGGATGAACTTGAACGGGTAAAATATAATCAGGAAAGTGATTTTATCTTTAATCTGGAGCAGGTTGATGGGCAGGCCAGGGTTTTAGGATCATTTGACGCCCAGAGTGGTGACCCCAGGGAGGATGATTATCTGGCCGAGGTCAGGGCAGTAAGCCGGGCCGATATAATGCGGGTTGCCAAAAAGTATTTTAACGGTCATGCGCTTACCACCGGCTATTTGGTGCCCAAGGGTACTGACATTAGCTTAAACAAGGTGGAATTAGGCCAGATTATCAAGGCGGCGGAGCAGGCGGCCAAAGAAAGTGTTCCCACCTCTTTGGTGCCGTCATATTTGAGTAATGTTCATCGCTATAAACTGGCCAACGGCATAACTCTATTGGTGCGGGAGGACGCTCAGGTACCAACTGTCGCAATTAGGGCGGTGTTTCCCGGCGGTTTGCGGGGCGAGACTGCGGCTACCAACGGTGCCTTTGCCTTTATTGCAGATTTGCTGCCTAAAGGTACCGCTAAGTTGTCTTATCGGGATCTTTCCCTGCAATTAGCTGACATGGCAGGTGATATTTCAGGCTTCAATGGCAAGAATACCTTTGGCCTAAAGGGAGATTTTCTGGCCCGTTTCCTGAGCGAAGGTCTTGGTCTGATGCGTGATGTTCTGCTGACGCCGTCCTTTGATTCCGGAGAGGCTGAGAAGATCAGGCCCGAGATGCTGGCGACCTTGCAACAACAGGAGGATTCGTTGCCATCATTGGCCTTTCGTGAGTTTAATAAGACTCTTTTTCAGGGGCATCCCTATGGCTTGAATAATTCGGGTAATGCCGAGGCGATTTCTTCTATGACGGTAGCAGAACTTCATAATATTTATAACGAATACGCCCGCCCTGACAAACTGGTGCTTAGTGTATCCGGCAAGGTAAAGGCAAAAGAAGTTTTGGCTTTGGTTGAACGGTTATTTGGCGGTTGGAAGAATGGTCATGCCGAACAGCACCATGAGGACTTCCTGCCACCAGAACCACCTGCGGAGGTGAAAACCGTCGATATCCCCAGGGATAAGGAGCAGTCGCACATTATCATTGGCTTTTTAGGTACAACCATGAAGAGTAAAGACCGCTACGCCATGGAAGTTCTGGATACCGTACTGAGTGGTCAGAGCGGTAGATTGTTTATGGATTTACGTGACAAGCAGAGTCTGGCATACAGTCTGTCGGCCTTCTCTTTAAACGGCCTTGATACCGGTTCTTTTGGCGTTTATATCGGTACTAGCCCGGACAAGAAAGATGAAGCGATCAAATCGGTCTGGCAAGAACTATACAAGGTCAGAGACGTGCCGATTAGCCAGGAAGAGTTGGATAAGGCCAGAAATGTTTTGATTGGTCATTATGAGTTGGGTCTGCAAACGCATGGTGCTCAGGCCATGGATATGGCCCTTGATGAAACTTATGCCCTTGGTCAGGATTATGGTAACGAGTACATTCACGAATTGTCGCTGGTTACCGCCGATCAGGTTATGGCGGTCGCCAGAAAATATATTTTGCCCGATCATTATATTTTGGTGACAGTGGGAGCTTCTTCACCCCCAAAACAGGAGTAGCTATGTAAGCGCCCCATGGACACCCTGCTGTGCGCACTTAAGTCCCCCGATATACAAGGGTATTATCGGGGGACTTAAGTGCGCACAGCAGGGCGTCCCTGAAACCCTTACATTCCGAGATGTTATAAAGTCAGCGGGTAACTTCTTCAAAACTGCTGGTAATAAAATGTTCATCACGCAGATATGCATTCCCACGCAGGAGCGTGGGAACGAGGAAACAAGTACAGACTTAATCTCGTTCCCACGCTCCTGCGTGGG
>Ga0114931_10011765_pt1 | contig 10303 bp, 11 predicted proteins | sample 2SBtaG_FD_89579 | JGI IMG/M metagenome (GOLD analysis project Ga0114931, IMG submission 89579) | Deep subsurface microbial communities from Kolumbo volcano to uncover new lineages of life (NeLLi) - 2SBTROV14_V59a metaG | ecosystem: Environmental > Aquatic > Marine > Volcanic | place: Kolumbo... | reverse complement strand
CCTCGGAAGGCGAGGATATTAAAGTGCAGTGTTACGACTACGCCGCCGCCCGGGCCCTGCTGGAGGAAGGCCGGATCCTCAATGCCATCACCATCATCGCCCTGCAATGGTTCTTCATGCACCAGCAACTGGTGGAGCAGCAATGGGCCTGACAGGCGCCGGCACAACGCGGTGGGTGACCGGCTGCGCATCATTCATCAGCTGGCCCGTAGCGGCGGTACGGTGGTCAACCGCTGCCTGGGCTGTATGCCAGGAGTCATGCTACTGAGCGAGATTCATCCACGCTCGGCGAATCGGCCGGATCAGTTTCATGCCCTGGTACAGGCGCACCACTGGTTCGGATTATTGACTGAGGCCGACAGGCTGATGCTGGAACAACGCCGGGCGGCGCATTGGCATGACTGGGAATTCGCCGACAGTATCGCGCTGATTCAACAACGGACATCCGAACGTAATGCCAGGCTCGTCATCCGTGAATACAGCAATGCCGATTTTATCCTCACCCCCCGCAACTCACCTGTTTACCGATCGCGACTCGAGGAACAGCTCCGCGGCCGTTTGCCGGTATTGCGCACGGCCCTGGTACGACACCCCCTGGAGCAGTGGCGCAGTATCCAGGATTATCGCTGGTCGAAGGATCGCATGACGCTGGAGGACTTTCTGTACGGCTATCGCCGCTTTGCCGAAATGATCGCCGAAGTGGGCTTTGTGCACTACGAGGATTTCTGCCGCGATCCCGACTCCGTGTTGCAGGATCTGTGCCGGCGCCTGGATGTCCCTTACGATAATACCTATCGGCAGCGCCTGGCGGAGTATTCCAGCATCACCGGCGATGAGGGCAGGAAACCCGGCGCTGGGATCCGGGCGACCTCCCGGCCACCCCCGGATGCGGCACTGCTCGCGCGTGTGCAGTCATGCGAGGACTACCACCAGGCCATACAACTGCTGGGCTATACGTGACGGCCGCCAGATATTTATTTCCGTCCAGAAACAGCCATCCTGGCCGTTTCCGGACGGACACTATTTAGGGAAGCTCTGAATAAATCAGAGCTTCCTTAGAGAGGTTCGCAGCCGGCAATCCGGGGGACTGCGCAAGGCAGGTGTTGAAAGGCTCGGTTTCGGACATCGATCTGAGTGCTACCATCGGCTATTCCATACTGCATTCAGAGACGTAACCGAGATCCCGTGCGTGCTTTTTTCGCCCTGGAGGTGCCTGCGCAAACACGTGAGGCCATCGCCCGCTGGAGATTGCATGCAGTGCCCCGGCTGAGGCGGGCGGTCGCGTCTGAGAATTTTCACATCACAGTCCACTTCCTGGGTAATCTCCAGGAACGGCACCTGGACTCAGTATGCGCCCAGGTGGACACACTCCGGGTGGAGCCCTTCGATCTATGCCTGGACACATCCGGTTATTTTCCGGGCTCCGGAATTTTCTGGATCGGCCCGGGGGTTGTGGCTACGGCGCTTCCCGCCCTGGTAAAAGCCTTGCGCGAAGTGAGCCGCAATTCCGGGCTCAACACCTCGCACAGGGCCTATCATCCCCATCTCACCCTGTTCCGAAACTGCCGATCACGCCCGCCCCGGCCCTCGCCAGTCCCGGATTTTCATATCCCCTGCAACGGCTTTACACTGTTTGAGTCCACCGATCCGTCTGGTGCCCACTATACGGTACTGCGCCGCTGGCACAGTGCCTGAGCAGGCTGGCGGCCCGCCACCAGACTCTGGGTGGCGACGACGCGACCGGCTGCGACCCCAGCCGATTCCCAGCAGAGCCCTGGCCAGCTGGCTGACCACGCCGGGCCCGGGAAGGGACCATCTGGAACCAACACGGATCCGCTCGCCAATGCGATGGCGTTGGCGTTGCTCGATGCATTACCGACAGCGGGATTGAATCCAGCGCTATGGTCAGCCCTGCCGTCATTCGCTCTGGGTATAACCGGGCACCCGGATCTCCGGGTAGAAGACATAGTCGCCACCACCCGCCGAGGCATGGCAATAAATGCAGCCGCGCGACTCACCCGGGCTGGGGCCCTTGAGGATCCGGCCCGCCATGGCCAGCCCTTTGGGATTGCGAAACAGTGAACCGTCCGGCCTGTACTTGACCCAGAACAAGTCCTGATTCTCCGGGTCGTAGCCCTTTTCGCGGCGGTACATCACCGTGATGGAGCTGAGAAAACGCGCCCGATCCGCGGCGACCTTTGCCACCGAAACCCCCGGACCATTGTAGTTGCGCTTGAGCACCAGAAAGCCGCTGTGCCCACCCACCGTCAGATCCCGGTGGGTCAGTTCGAGGATCATGCCGTGGGGTTTGGCGCCGCCGAAAAAGGGTTTCAGAGGTCGCGCCCTGGGGCCCGTCAATGCCACCGAAGTGAGGGCATCCCACAATTTCCGGGCATAGGCCACATCCGCGTGCGTGCCCATTGGTGGCTCCGCCGCGGGGGCGGGCAAAAACACCGCCATCAGGATCCCCAGTACCAGCGAACGCCAACGGGCACTCAAGGATCCAGGTCGGGGCGGGCACATGCAATGAAAGAATTTCATGTGAAATCCGGTCGTGTTTTGTTGGTAGTGCGTTTCCCACACAGCATTGGAGGAGATCTCATGAAATTAAAAACTATGGTGAAATTTGCATTGTTGGCATTGGTTCTCAGCACCCAGTCAGCCTTCGCCGCCCCACCCATGGGCAATGCCCAGGATCTTGCCGACGCCAAGGCGCTCTGGAAAGCCCTGGCAGCGCGCGGCCTGGTCGGACCCCACCGTATCATGTCGACCCCCTATAAGGGCCAGCCGCCTCACGGTGCGATACTCGATGCCATCGATTCGAAAATCACCGTCAACGGCCATACCGGCGCCGTTATCATCAAACGCAACTACGGGGGCCCCGGCGTCAGCAAGCAGGCCGTCGCCAATAATCCCGGCAAGTATCTCAAAGCCGTCACCGTCATGTTCAAACGCGAACAGGGTTACGACTCACAGGATCGCGACTGGTTCTGGGCAAAATTCAAACCCAACGGCTCCCTGCACACCAACCCCAAGGGCATCAAGCTGGCCGGGCGGGTCGCCAAGGGCTTGCCCGCTGGCTGTATCGCCTGCCACCAGGGCGCGCCGGGTGGTGATTTCGTATTCAACAATAACCGCAATTAAAACTTCACACAGGGAGACTTCATCATGAACAAGGCCTTCAAATCGCTGCTGCTGGCCGGCGGCCTCGGACTGCTGGTGGCTGGTTGCGAAAACATGAACTTCAGCCAACCGGTGGACAAGATGCCCTTCGCCGGCCCCGGCAGCACCCGGTATGCCGCGCAACTCTGGAGCGCCCTGGTGTCCGCCCAGCTGGCAGGCCCCGGTGCGGTCAACGGCACTCCCTACAAGGGCCAGCCCCCCCACGGCGCCATCCTCGACACCGTGGACACCACCCTCACGGTCAATGGCCACAGTGGGCCGGTGATCATCAAGCGCAACTTTGGTGGCCCCGGTGTCAGCAAACAGGCCGTGGCCCAGAATCCGGCCAAGTACCTCAAGGCCGTCACCGTGATGTACAAACGTGAAAAAGGCTATGACCCTGTGGACAAGGACTGGTTCTGGGCCAAGTTCAAACCCAATGGTGCATTGCACACCAACCCGAAAGGTATGAAGCTGGCGGGCCGAGTCGCCAAGGGTAAACCAGCGGGCTGTATCGCCTGCCACAAAGGCGCCCCGGGAGGGGATTTCGTCTTCAATCACGACCGTTACGCCGGCGGCTGATCAAGCGACCCGCCGCAACCCTGGAGACGTGGAGAAATCTGCGTCTCCAGGGCTCTGGTTTCCAACGCCGGGCCACTCCCGGCCTGGGTCACCGCACCCCGTAGTTTGGTAATTGGTGACACCACGGCCTGCCTGCACTGCCAGTGGCCGACCGGCACAATCCGTGCGTAAGCCCCGTGTAAGCATCCTGTCTTAGTGTGAACCTCCCACTATTGCGCAATACCAGGAGCAGGCTATGCCCACAGCAAAGCTACGAAAATCGATACTCGCCAGTTGCTCTGTCGTCGTGGCGCTGCTGTTGCCTATCGCTTCCGGGCAGGCCGTTTCGATCATCGGGTTTCCCGGTACCAACACCTCGGTCACGAGCAGTGTTGTGCCCCTTGGCCCCAGCCAATGGCAGTATCAATATACGCTGACGAACAACAGTATCTGTAACGGACTTTCATCGGGGACCGCCTGCGGTATCGCCGATGGAGACCTCCTGATTGCCTCCTTCGACATCCCCTTTTTCGGTGATGCCGGAATCATGAATATCCTGGATCCGTCGGGCTGGCAACATTCCACGGAGACCATCGGCACCAACAATACCGCCCATGCCTGGGACGGGGTGGCAGCCTGGCAGATTTCCAGCGACCCGAATTACCAAGGCCCGGCAAGCCCGTTCACCAGCGTCACCCAGGTGCTGCACTGGTGGGATACAACCAGCACCATGCTACCGTCTGGCGCGCCCATACCTCCCGGGATACTTCCCGGCGGCGGATCAGCAGGTGGATTTGGCTATATTGCAGGATTTCCCGGGACGAAGTCGCCCCACCAGCTCGGCATCAACGGCATCAGCACCGCATCGTTCCTGCTCAGCGGTGATCCTCAAATCCCGAACTCGCCGAGTATCTCGGCGCCGGCAGCGGTCCCCAGCCCCGGAACCCTGTCACTGCTGGGCATCGGGATCCTGGGCCTGACTGTTACCCCTCTGGCACGGCGCAGGAAGCGGCAAACTTAACCTGCATTTTTCATGAACCTGCGTGCGAAGGAGTGGAAATGCAGGTTAGCAACCTGAACACTGGGGTTCAGCGAAAGACACCAGACTACGGACCGGTCTGATAGAGTATACTGGGCAGAACTATAGTAGAGGGCCGGCTTGATTCTTTCAGGCGTTGATCCCGGCATAAGGGATCAACCTAATATCAGCCTGTTCCAGGTAGTGCCGGCGCCTTGGATCGGCGATGGCCTCGAATTCATCGACACAGCGATACTCCCAGGGCAGGGCATCGGCCCCACGCCATTTTCGGGTAGCCGGATGGCAATAGATTTCCGAGACTCCCTGGCTGGGCAGACAGTGTAAATACCGATCCAGGCACTCTGAGGTCATGCGCCCGCTCTCAAGGAGTCCGAACATGCGGTCATTACAGCTGATACCGGCACTGGCCAGGCGCTGGCGCATCCGCAGCAGTCGCGGCACCACGCCCAATCCGGCCAACAGCCGTTCACCGGGGCGGTTGCGCTGGGCTCGCCAGGAAACCCTGAAGGGCTCCAGGGGCAGACGCACGTATTTGATCCCGTACTCGGGAGCCAGGCGCATCAGGATCGACACCACACTGGGATGTTGGTGAAAATGGTGATGCCCGGTGACATGATCGAGGCCCAGCCCGGTGGCGCGGAACAGTTCAAATTGAGCCCGCAGTTCGGCCTCCGCCTGACGGCGCAGTTCCGCGTGCAGGAACAGGCGCACACCGATTCCGACCTCGCCCGGATGAAAACGGCCATCGGCCGCAACCAGATCGGGGATCTGTTCGGGGGGCAGTGCCGGGCGGCCGTCCACCAGCACCAGGTGCAGTCCCACGCCGAGCCCCGGCAGCCGGCGCGCGCGCCGAACCGCATCCGCGGCGCCCGGGGCTGTTACCATCAGGCTCGCGCAGCTCAAAATCCCTTCACTGAATGCCTGTTCAACGGCTTCGTTGACCGGCTCGGCAAGCCCAAAATCATCGGCAGTGACAATCAGACGCGGCATGGCTCAGTGGTGGTACTCAAGGGAAATCCCGCTAGCGTATGCAACCAGGAGCAAGCTGAATTACGCAGCGGCACTCACTGGCATACCCGGATTGAGCGGTGGATAATGTCACGCTTTCAGCTTGGTCGAAAGTAGGATCGGATCCGCCCATGGGCTCATTACAACAGCTGCACGCGATCATTTTGGGCACTCCCTATCTGAGTGGCTTTGTGCTGGTTTGTGCCGTTCTCTCACTGGGTTATGTGCTGATAGCCATCCACGCCACAGCGGCCTTCAAGCGGGTGCCGGGCACCTCCTGGGCCGGCAGCCCTCCGATCAGTGTGCTCAAACCCGTATGCGGGCTGGAAGCCGGCCTGTATCAAAATCTACGCTCATTCTGCCAGCAGTCCTATCGGCGTTATCAGGTGATCTTCGGAATCTCCTCACCCACGGACCCGGCAATTGACAGCATCCGGGCCTTGATCCGGGAATTTCCCGAACTCGACCTGGAGCTGGTGATAGACCCTCGGCTGATCGGATCCAATCGCAAAGTCAGCAACCTGGCAAACATGCTGGGCAAGGCCCGCCATGAACTGCTGGTCATCGCCGACAGCGATATGCAGGTGGGCCCGGATTATCTGCCCACCGTGGCGGCCTGTTTCGCCAATCCGCGGGTCGGGGCGGCAACCTGCCTGTATACCGGCAAGTCCAGCGGCGGGCTGGCCTCCTCTCTCGGAGCCAGCTATATCAACCAGTGGTTTCTGCCTTCAGTGCTGGTGGCGCTGCGCTTTCAAAAACTGCGATTTTGTTTCGGTGCGACCATGGCGGTGCGCCGCGAGGTGCTGGCGGCGATCGGCGGGTTTGAACGGCTGGCTTCGGTGCTGGCGGATGATTACCAGTTGGGAAACCTTGTCCATGCCCTGGGGTATCAGGTTGCGCTGGTGCCATACCTGGTCAGAAACACCGTCCATGAAACCTCCCTGGCGTCGCTGTTCCGGCATGAACTGCGCTGGGCGCGCACGGTGCGCTCGGTGCAGCCACTCGGTTACAGCCTGTCCATCCTGACCCATGTCGTGCCAATGTCGCTGCTCTATCTGGCAGTCACACCGACCCTGGCTTATGGTTTCAGTGTGCTCAGTGTAGCCGTGGGACTGCGGGTGTTGGCACACCTCAGTCTGCACCGCCACCTGGAACTGGAGAGCCCGATCCAGGTCTGGCTGTTGCCGCTCAGAGACTTGCTGAGTTTCAGCGTATGGATGGCGAGCTTTTTCGGCAATCGTATCGAATGGCGCCAACACCAATTCAATATTCAGGCCAACGGCCTTATATCCCACAGTAATCCGGAATCCCAATGAAAAAAACCCTGTTGTTAAACCCCCCGTCCTTCGATGGTTTTGATGGTGGGGCCGGTGCCCGCTACCAGGCCACCCGTGAAATCCGCTCATTCTGGTATCCCACCTGGCTGGCCCAGCCCGCGGCACTGATTCCAGGCAGCCGGCTCATCGATGCGCCCGCCCATAACCAGTCACTGGACGATATCCTGCCCTTGGCCAGGGATTATGAACTGCTGATTATTCATACCAGTACCCCGTCTTTCGGCAACGATGTGAAAGTGGCCGAGGCCTTCAAGGCGGCCAATTCGCAATTGCAGATCGGCATCGTCGGCGCGCATGTAGCGATCAGCCCGGGGCCCTGTGTCCAGGCCAGCGAGGCCATCGACTTCGTCGCCCGCCACGAATTCGACTACACCCTGAAAGAGGTCGCCGAAGGCAAGCCCCTGGCCGCCATCAACGGCCTGAGTTACAAGCATGACGGCGAAGCTGTCCATAACCCGGATCGTGAACTGATCACCAACATGGATGCCCTGCCATCGGTCATTGACGTCTACCAACGGGATCTGGCCATTGAGGATTATTTTATCGGCTACCTGGAATATCCCTATGTGTCCTTCTACACCGGACGCGGCTGCAAATCCCGATGCACCTTCTGCCTGTGGCCACAGACCATCGGCGGCCACCGTTACCGGACTCGCAGCCCGGAAATAATTGCCGAGGATGTCGCCAAAATCCAGCGCGAACTGCCCCAGGTGAAGGAAATCTTTTTTGACGACGACACCTTCACCGATAACCTTCAGCGCGTCGAACAAACTGCCCGCTTACTCGGTAAGCTGGGTGTGACCTGGTCGTGCAACGCCAAGGCCAATGTCCCCTACGAAACCTTGAAGATTATGAAGGACAACGGCCTGAGGCTGTTGCTGGTTGGCTACGAAAGCGGCAACCAGCAGATTTTGTTCAATATCAAAAAGGGCATGCGGGTCGAGTTCGCGCGGCGCTTTACCCGGGACTGCCACAAGTTGGGAATCAAAATTCACGGCACCTTCATCGTCGGGTTGCCGGGCGAGACCCGCGAGACCATCGAGGAAACCATCCGCTTTGCCCAGGAGATCAATCCACACACCATTCAGGTCTCCCTGGCGGCCGCCTATCCCGGTACCTATCTCTACGACCAGGCCCGGGAAAACGGCTGGATGCGCGAGACGGCGGACAGTGAACTGGTGGCTGGCAACGGCCTGCAAATCAGCTCCCTGGAATATCCGGATTTGTCCCATGAAGAAATTTTCAATGCCCTGGCGACTTTCTACAAGCGCTTTTACTTCCGGCCCCGCAAGATCGGTGAGATCACCTGGGAGATGCTGCACAGCTGGGAGATGACCAAGCGCCGCCTGCGCGAGGGTGTTGAATTTTTCCGTTTCCTGAACAACCGCGCCGACAGCGCCTGAACCGCATCGGACGCTGCATAGGCCAGTACCCGAATGCGTCGCGGCATCATCATTGCCACCCTGGCGGGGTTGCTGCTGGCAGCGCTGCTGGTGGCACAACAAGGTCTGGCCGGATTCGGCGAGGCGCTGACCCGGGTCGGCTGGTGGATATTGCTGATCGTTGTGATCCACGGTTTCCAGATGTTGCTTTCCGGTATGGCCTGGCAATCCCTGCTCGAACCGCGGCGGGCTCCCGGGGCGGTTACTTTCTGCCGTCTTCGCTGGGTCCGCGAGGCCATCAGCAACCTGCTGCCCATGACCCAGATTGGCGGTGAATTCATTGCTGTGCGCCTGCTGGCGCTGCGGGGTCTCGGGAGCGCACTGGCCGGGGCCAGCGTGGTGGTGGACCTGAGCATCGAGGCCCTGACGCTGCTCGTGTTCTCCCTGCTGGGGCTTGCCATATTGCTGGTCGGTGGCCAGTCCGCCGAGGCCCTGCACTGGGCACTGGCCGGAGTGATCATCCTGGCGCCGGCCCTGGCCGGTTTTGTACTGGCCCAGCGGTACGGCCTGTTTCGAGTTATCGAACGCCTGTGCACAGTGATTGCCGGGCGTAGCGGATTACTCCATGCCGACGCCGTGGACGGTCTCCATGAGGCCATTCAGGAGCTGTATCAACATCCCCGCCGGCTGCTGAATGCCTTCAATCTGCACCTGCTGTCCTGGCTGGCAGGCAGCCTTGAAGTCTGGGCAATCCTGTGGGTCCTCGGGGTTCCCGTCAGCCTCGCCGAAGCCCTGGTTATCGAAAGCCTGGGGCAGGCCATACGCAGCGCGGCTTTTATCATTCCGGGTGGCTATGGCGTGCAGGAGGGTGGCTTTATTCTGATCGGCGTCTGGCTTGGCCTGCCACCCGGGATCGGCCTTAGCGTGTCGTTGCTGAAGCGGGTTCGGGAGATCATACTGGGCCTGCCGGGACTGCTGGACTGGCAGATTTTCGAGGGCAAACGCCTGTGGCCAGGCAAACCGCTGGCGTTACGATCAGGTTCGGGAGATTGATGCATTCGATGGCGACGGCACTGCACGAATCCTGGACCCACAAACTGGCGCGCATCAGCGTCCGGCCACTCCTCAACACTGCGGTGACCCCGAATCATCTGACGACCGCACGCCTGTTGACCGGTCTGTTGGCCTGTGCCGGGTTTGCCATGGGTGGGCGCAACTGGGAGATCGCGGCGGGTAGTGTTTGGGTGTTATCGGCCTTTCTGGATCGGGCCGATGGCGAGTTGGCACGACTGTCCGGAAACTGCAGTGAAGCCGGCCATCGCTACGACTTTTATTGTGACGTACTGATCAACGGACTGGTGTTCCTGGCTATCGGCATTGGCCAGCGCCATGGAGTGGCGGGTTCCTGGGCCATCGTGATGGGCCTGCTGGCGGCTGTTACCGTCACTGTCGCCGCGTTGTTATCGGAACAGCTGGAACGGCGCAGTGACGAAGTGGTCAAGGCCTATGAGGGGCGTGCCGGATTTGATTTTGATGATGTGCTGTACCTGTTCGGTCCATTGGCGTGGCTGGCCTGGCTGTTCCCGTTGCTGGTCGGTGCGGCAATCGGCGGCCCGGTATTCGCCTTGTGGACCTGGTGGCGGTTCCGCACACTGAATGCCCGGCACTGAAAGCTTCCGGTAGTTCCCGGGGTGCCGCACTCGGGCCGTGAGGGTGGTGGTGGTGGTGGTGGTGGTCATGGTCCCACCCGGTGGCGTCTTCGATTATTATCCGGGACAACCTAAGGCAGAGGCTGACCCAGGGGAAACGATGTG
>Ga0114931_10011764_pt1 | contig 10303 bp, 8 predicted proteins | sample 2SBtaG_FD_89579 | JGI IMG/M metagenome (GOLD analysis project Ga0114931, IMG submission 89579) | Deep subsurface microbial communities from Kolumbo volcano to uncover new lineages of life (NeLLi) - 2SBTROV14_V59a metaG | ecosystem: Environmental > Aquatic > Marine > Volcanic | place: Kolumbo... | reverse complement strand
TCGAATGTATGCACGGGGGAGAAATGGTAAATCAACAGAATGCCCATCAGAGCCAGCACCGCCCCTGCCGACAAGAATAGCGTGAGCTTCATAGCCGCATATTCTTTGCTATTCGACCCAAAGTTCAAAAAGAATTTGACCGAATCCCTCAGCTTCAACCCTTCAGGATCCGTCATACTCAAATAGCCCTTGGTATGACTGCCCCACATACCCAGCAGCAAATACATGGGCAACACGGACATTTCATAGAAGAAGTAGAGGAAGAACAGGTCCAGCGACATGAAAACACCAATGGTTGCCGCCGCGAGGATTAACAAAAAGATATAAAATTCTTTGGTTCGATCTTTGATATGCCAGGAAACAAAAATGCCGGCGAAGAGTAAGAGAGCCGAGGCAAACACCAGGGGGGCACCAATGCCATCCACGCCAATATAAAAGGCAATACCCAATTCCTCGGACCACGGCCAACGGGTCATAAACTGGAACCCGCCTGCATTCGGGTCGTAGCTCACGAACACATATAACGAGGCCAAGAGGGATATGCCTGCGGCCACCGCAGCCACCATGCGCACCATGAGGGCTTCTCGATTCTGGACGAAGATTAGGGCAATCGCTCCAAAAAATGGCGCAAACAAGACTGTGAGTAAGGCGAAGCTACCCATGCAATTTACTCTTTTACCGTGAGGTGTTGACTCGCCGCATCCATCGCGAGTCGTTTATCAAACTCAATACTTGCCACTGACCCTCGCTCTAACCGATCAACAACGGCCTGCACTGAACCATTGATCATATTGAGGAATGGTGAGGGGTACAATCCAATCCAAAAAATCATCACGCACAGTGACACCGCAATAATGGATTCGCGCTGGGTCAAATCATGCAAAATCTGCGGCACCTTTTCTCCCAACGGACCAAAAATTGCCCGCTCGTAATACCATAGAAAATAGGATGCCGCGAAAATCACACCGGAGACGGCAACAAGCCCATAGAACCAATGGGCTTGAAAGGCTCCCAGTAGAATCAAAAATTCTCCGATAAACCCATTCGTGCCTGGCAACCCAATCGACGCCATCCCGATGATTAAAAAGAACGTGGCAAATAGCGGTATCTTGGAGGCAAGTCCTCCAGCATGACCAACGAGCGTATTCCCCGTTCGGTCATACAGAAAGCCCGCGAGGAAAAAGAGTCCGGCGGTGGTAAATCCCAAATTGATCATCTGCAAGAGACTGCCTTGGAGGCCTTGAAAATTCAGCGCAAACAGCCCAAGCACGACAAAGCCTAAATGGCTAATGGTGCTGAACACCAAGAGCCTGCGGAAATCAACCTGAACAATCGCAATGATGGCCCCATACACAATCGCCGTGAGGGCCAGACCCATGACGATCATCACCACGGTTTCATTCTGTGAGGCCTCAGGGAGCAACGGAAAACTAAATCGGAGAAATCCATACGTGGCAAGCTTGACCCCGCCTAACACCACCGACATGCCAATGGGCCCATGGGTGATGGCATCCGGCAGCCAAGTGTGAAAGGGAAACATCGGAGCCTTAAAGGCCAACCCCATGAAGATGAACCAAAAGATAAGTATTTGCTGCCCGACCGGAACAGGGACGGTGAGTAATTCAAGGAAGTCGAAACTATAGGCATTCGTGACAGCATGATAATTTAAGCTCAGCAGCGCGAAGCCTACTAACATAAAGACACTGCCCAACAGCGTGTACAGCACATACTTTAACGCGGCATACTCTTTCTCTTCTCCCACTCCCCATATTTTGATGAGAAAGTAGCTGGGAATCAGCATCAGTTCCCAAAAGACGAAAAACAGGATTAAATCGATGGACACAAAAATGCCGATGAGCGTCGTTTCCAAGGCCAAGATGCTCATGAGATAGGGCTTGAGATTTTCAGTTACCGAATCCCAAGAGTAGAGCACAATCATGACGGTGAGAAATGCCGTCAAACCAACGAACAAGATGCTAATGCCATCGACCGCGAGGTGATAGGAAATCCCCAATGGGGGAATCCATTCATGCTGCTCACTAAATTGCATGGCGGCAGAGTCGGGAATAAACCGTAGCAAGAGCAACGAGGAAAGAATAAGCTCAAGCACCGCAAGGCCAAGGGCCGATTTCTTGAGAAGATCAAGATCCTTCTGCGGCCAGAGCAACAGCGCGCCAAGCAACGGCAAAAAAAGCAGGACCGAAAGAATGGGAAACCCAAATTGTAATTCTTCAAGCATGAAGGCTGCCTACCGTTCTTCTCTATTCAACGTACATTTCATTTATTCAGTACTACTCTCATTACCTAGGCTCGAAAGATGGTGATGCATAATGAGTGATGCGTAATGTGAAAAAATTCCATTTTGGACATTGGGCACTGTTTCCCTCCCGCATAACGCTTTACCGATCACGCTTCACTTCCTCCTATAAAACTGAAGTGCCGGTTAACCACACAAACAAGAAATGCACAAGAATAAAAAGACCAATCACAATGACCGCGGCGTAATGATTCACCAAACCGGTTTGCAATTTTCGCCACGACCAGGCGGCCACATGATTGGCATACCCAATGACATTGAGCCCGGCATAAATCACATGTTTTTCCGTCCATGTAATCCCAGCCCCGCTGGCATCGGTCCCATGACCAATTCCACGAACAAATCGATCAATCACATTTTGATCAAACCAATCCCATAATTGGCCAAGACGCTTACACGGCTCAACTATAATGGTGTCGTACAGTTCATCCACATAGTATTTATTCAAAAATATTCGATACGCGCCGGCATAGCGTTCCGACCATTCGTCAGCCATCCCCGGTTTGATCGAATACATATAATGGGCCAAACCCCAACCACCCAACGCAATAGTGATGGCGACAGCCATCAACCCAATCAACGTCCCCATACTGACCTCATGAGGAACCGCGCCAAGCGGTATCGCGACGGTCGATAAAAATCCATGAAGCCATCCATGTTCGGGTGGAACGCCCATAAAGCCGCCAAGAATCGCGAGGCCAGCCAACACCATTAAAGGTACGGTCATCACTGGAGGAGATTCATGGATATGATGGTCCACTTCGGGAGCAACGCGCGACTGCCCATAAAATGTCAGATAGGTAAGGCGGAACATGTAAAAGGACGTGAGGAACGCACCAATGGCGGCAAAGAGATACAGCACATAATGATGATTCACGAAGGCATGCGCCATGATCTCATCTTTGCTCCAGAATCCGGCCAACGGCGGAATGCCAGCAATAGCCAGAGTGCCAATGAAAAACACGTTATACGTGATCGGAATCCGTTTCGAGAGCCCGCCCATCTTCCGAATGTCTTGCTCGCCATTGAGCGAATGAATCACCGCGCCCGCGGACAGGAAAAGAAGCGCTTTAAAAAACGCATGGGTCACCAGATGGAAGATGGCCGCCACATACGCACCCACCCCACAGGCCAAAAACATGTAGCCCAATTGGCTGACGGTTGAGTAGGCCAACACGCGTTTAATATCGTTTTGAACCAATCCAATCGTGGCTGCAAACAACGCCGTAGCGCCTCCGATGATTCCCACTGTCGCCATAGCCACCGGCGCCATGTCGAACAACACATGGTTGCGAACCACCATGTAGACCCCAGCCGTGACCATGGTCGCGGCATGAATCAAAGCACTGACCGGCGTTGGGCCTTCCATGGCATCGGGCAGCCACGTATACAAAGGAATTTGCGCCGATTTCCCAATGGCTCCGACTAACAAGCACAGAGCAATCGCCGTGGCCATTTCTGTTGACAGTTGACCAACATTGGCCAAGGCTTTGGTGTAATCCAGGGTTTTGAAGTTCGCAAAGATCAAGAAGATGGCCAATAAAAATCCAGCGTCACCAATACGATTGACCACGAAGGCCTTTGTCGCCGCTTTGGCCGCTGAGACTTTATTGAAGTAGTACCCGATCAACAGATACGAACACAGCCCCACGCCTTCCCAACCAATGAAGAGGACCACGTAGTTGTTCCCCATCACGAGCAGGAGCATCGAGACCATGAACAAATTCATATATACGAAGAACCGCGTGAAGCCTTCTTCGCCGTGCATATAGCCAACCGAGTACACATGAATCAGGAATCCCACGCCCGTCACCACCATCAACATGACGGCGGACAACGGATCAATCAGAAATCCAAAATTAATGTGGAGGTCGCCGCCAAAAATCCAGGAATAGGCAATGACTTCGCGAGGGGTTGGGTCGGACATCACCCCGAGGAACACCGTGAGGGCACAGAGGAAGGATAACCCCACTGATCCAAAGGCAATGCGGCCAGCTAGGTCATGCGAATATTTATGACCAGCCAACCCATTGACGAGGACCGCCATTAGCGGAAAAACAGGAATGAGAATAACGAGAAGTTCTGCCACGTTACCACTTCAACAAATTGACCTGATCCACATTGGTCGCAATTTTCCCACGGAACACCACGATGATAATCGCCAAACCTACGGCGGCTTCTCCCGCGGCAATCGCAATGACAAAGAGCGCCGCCATTTGTCCAGCCATAGATTCCAAGTAATAAGAGAATGCGACGAGATTAATATTCGCCGCATTGAGCATGATCTCCACGGACATCAAGACGATGATGAAATTCCGTCGGATCAGCACACAATGAGTCCCGTCATAAACAGGATCGCACTTAATGCCACATATGCAGAAAGAGGAATCATTTGCTTCCGCAAACTCAGTTTCAGTAGTTGAAAACGTTGTCAGCCATTCATCGACTCATTCATTTTGTCTGCAGTATTTCGTATCTCGTCGTTCGCATCTCGTAAAAACGAAATACGAGATGCTAGATACGAAATACGGCTCTACTTAGCTCGATCCATCAGCCTTCGGCACAGGCGACGAAGGGGTCTTCGCTAACACGATCGCTCCAATAATCGCCCCCAACAAAAACACTCCGACGATTTCAAACAACAGCAAATAATCGCTGAACATGGTAATGCCAATCGCATGGCTCGGCCCGGTGTTTAACAGCACCTCTGTAGTGGCCTTACCCGTGATCCCGCCATAAGGTGTTTGAAAAATAAGAATGAGGAGTTCCCCAAGGATGGCGATTCCGGCAAATAATGCGAAGGGATATTTTTTATGGAGAAATTGTTCTTCCGTTTTGAGGTTCAAGAGCATCAAGACGAACAAATACAAAATCAAGATGGCGCCCGCGTACACAATGATTTGCACGGCAAACAAGAATTCCGCATTGAGCAGGACGAACAAACCCGCCACGTGCAGAAGCAACGCCAAGAGACTCAAGCCGCAATGGACAGGATTTCTCAACGCGATGGTAAACACACCGGCAATGATGCTCACCGTCGCAAAGTACCCGAACAATAAATAGATCATTGGAAGTCGTTAAGAGTCAGACGTTTCGGCTTCCTTCCCCACGGGCTGCGGGAAATGGTAGCGGTAGGCACGGCTCTCCTCATCGTTCTTTTCTTGGTTATGGGCATATAAATATTTTTTGGCATCTTCTATATGAATTTCGCCAATCTCGTAGAGCCGTTTTTTGTCGAACATGAGCGTCCGTTTGTCATGGGTAGAAAACTCGTACATTTTGGTCATGGCGAGCGCATTGACCGGGCAGGCTTCCACACAGTATCCACAAAACACACATTTGGTGATGTCGATATAAAACTCCGTCGCAATCCTTTGGAGCGGCATGGACTTATCTTGCTCACTCAGCACCTTAATGCAGCGAGAAGGGCAGGCGGCTTCACACAGATCACAGCCGACACACCGCTCCTGGCCATTCTCGTATCGCAAGAGCCCCAGCGCGCCTCGGTGGGCATCCGGAATCGTTCGCTTTTCACGAGGATATTGAAACGTGATGGGACGATGAAACATATGCTTGAACGTTACCTTCATGGCATTCCAGATTTCTTTGAATAGGACCGCCTCAAAGAATTTTTTTGACGTATTGCCGGATTCCATAGAAAAGTCTTTATATTTTCTCTAGCGAAACCTGAACCAATTTATAATAGGGCACTCGAGTCACCGGATCGATTTCAACCAAAACTAGATCTTTAACTGGAGGATCAACAAAATGCTCAGGGAACACACAGGTTCCCGACAACACCGCGAGGTCAGCCTCCACACCTAATTCCATCTGGCCGTGGTCGGACGTTACCCGAACACGTCCCCCCTCCGTCAACCCCAAACGCTCGACCTCTTGAGGTGCCATACGCAAACATTTGGTGTTGGGAGAAATATCCATTAATCCCGACGCTTGGGTCGAAAGTTTTCCAGAATGATAAATCAGCTGAATGAATTTTAACCCAACCGGCCGAGCCTGGTGTTGGGACTTCCCCAGACGCGCATACCGACCCAACACTTCATTGGAATAGCCATTGGTCAAATATGGTCTGAGGTTCACCTCGACTTTTTTGGGTTGGCCGAGGTTGTAGTATCCAGGAAGCAGTTTACGAATTTCATCCTGAATATCCTGCGTGGATTCGTATGGAAGCGTGTGGCCCATGCTATCGGCAATACCGACAAAGATATGCCAATCCAAGACGCTCTCGCCTAGAGGCTCAATAGCCGGTCGTACAAATTGCACCTTCCCTTCTTGGCTCGTGAAGGTGCCGTCTTTTTCAGCAAACGTGCAGGCCGGAAATACCATGTGGGCTTGTTGCGCAGTTTCGGTGAGAAACGGATCTTGGCAGATCAACAACGCTAATTTTTCCAGGGCTTCGTCCACGCCATAAGACTTCGGAAGCGTTGCCAACGGGTTTTCCCCCACGACATACAAGGCTTTAATTTTCCCATCCCGGCAGCCCTGTAAAATATCCATCAGCGTCGAGCCATCGTGAGCCACTGGCAATGCCTGGCCCCAGGCTTGGGAAAATTTCTCTTTGGCCGTCGCCTCATCAAAAGAAACTGGACCCGGAAGAAATTCTGAGGCAACCCCCATATCCATGGCCCCCTGTTCATTGCCTTCTTCGACAACCGTATTGATGCCCGAGCCCTCAGCATTGAGCTTTCCGGTGACCCAGGCCAAATCCATGAGATTCAACACATTATAATAACCATCAGATTGTCGAACGATTCCTTCGCCGCACAGAATGATCGAACGTGGGGCTTCGGCAAATATCTTCGCAATCTCATTGATCTGCTCAACGGCAATGCCCGTCTGTTTGGCCACATCATCAAGCGAGACCGCATTGGCTGCCTGCTTGAGAGCCTCGAAGGCTTGTGGCGTTTGGCCCGTCACATCCGAATCCACCAAATCTTGATCCAAGACCGACTTCACCAACCCTTTAACTAAGAGGCCTTCGGTCCCTGGTCTCACCATCGTGGGATGAGACGCGAGTTTCGCAAGATTGGTTTGCATCGAGTCCACAACAATTAACGAAGCCTTAAAGGTTCCGAGCGCCGCCTTGATTCGCAGACTCGCAACAGGATTCGTTTCCGTGATATTGGACCCCACGACCAAAATGGCCTTGGCTTTTGAGATATCCGCAGACGTGTTCATCGTCCGATGAATGCCTAAGGAATGCTGGACGGCTCGTACAAAATTCACGTGTCCGTACCGCGCACTGCTATCAAGGTTATTCGTTCCAATTACCGTTCGCATGAACTTTTGAAAGACATAGAGCTCTTCGTTCGTGCATCGTGCCGTGATTAACCCGGCAATGGCGTCGGCACCATATTGTTCCTTTATGGCTTTCAATCCCTCAGCCGCCGTATCCAAGGCTTCGATCCATGGAGCATCCACCAAGGCATTGTCTTTTCGTATCAACGGCTGCTTGAGTCGCTCTTTGCTATCGATGTATTGGAACCCAAATCGCCCACGAACACACAGTCCATTATGTCCGTTGACCGTATCGGTTCGATCACCCCACTTGTTTTTCCAGGAAAGTGGAGAGGTCACACGGACCACTTCCGTATCTTTTGTCTCGACATACAGCTGGCAACCATCGCCACAATAATTACAGGTCGTGGTCGTCTTTTTGAGCTGCCATGGCTTGTAAGCATATTTGGAAAATTTATTCGTAATCGCACCAACCGGACAGACCGCCAAACAATCACCGCAAAATTCGCAATCCAGGGCCTGATCCCCCTTCGCCACTACCTGCGTGAATCCACCTTTCTTCATAAACTGCAACGCATCAATGCGTTGCACGTCTTTGCAAATATTGATGCATTCACCACAAGCAATGCAGCGATTCATATTAAAGTCAAGCACCAGGCTTCGCGTGTCTTCGGGAATATTCTTTTGTTTGGCATTGGCCAAATCGGTGACCTCGTGCTTGAACGCCATGTCTTGTAATTCACAATGCCCATCGGCATCACAGACAGGGCAATCCAAGGGGTGAACCGATAAGTGTTTCTCCACGCCCTTCTTGCGAGCGGCAAAGAGGTCTTCGCCCTCCGTGCGAATCACCATGCCTTCAGCAGCCTTGGCGGTACATGAACGCACCGGTGACTTCTTGCCTTCCTGGATCACCAAGCACATCCCGCAAGACCCAAAGGGATCAAAGGTATAGTGATAGCACATGGCTGGCACAATCTTGCCCGTGCTTGAAATCACGTCATAGAGCGAAACCCCCTGGTTGGCTGTGACTGTTTCCCCATCAATGCTCAACTCAATCTTGACAGCTTCCGCCTCTGGTGAAGTAACTGGCTTGAGTCCCATATATCTCCCCGCCTCTTTATTCGTATCTTCTATCTCGTCGTTCGTATCTCGTCAATACATCAACATCTTTCGTGCCTCGTCTCTTTGTTGTTACGAGATACGCTTCACGAGATACGAGATACATTTTGTTATTTGTTATCTGTCGCATTCTCCCATGACGATGTCATACGACCCAAAGATCGTCACGGCATCGGCAATCATGTAGCCTCGCGCCATGTGGTCGAAGGCGCCCATATGAATAAAGGAAGGGGATCGAATCTTCAATCGATAAGGGTTCCCTCCGCCAGTACTCACAATATAGAAGCCGAGTTCACCTTTATGCGCCTCGGTGCCACAATAAATTTCTCCAGCCGGCGCATCAAACCCTTGAGAAAAGAGCTTGAATTGCTGAATCATGGATTCGAGATTCGTAAACACTCGATCTTTCGGCGGCAACGTGACACTCGGGACATCGGCCATCACCGCACCTTCTTTGGGCATTTGCTCCATGCATTGCTTGATGATTTTTATGCTCTCCCGCATTTCTTCAATGCGAATCCAATATCGATCATAGGTATCACCGTTTTTACCAACCGGCACGCTAAATTCACATTTAGGATACGCCCCATATGATTCATATTTGCGCAAATCGTAATTCACACCAGACCCACGCAAGGTAGGGCCACTCAATCCAAAGCTTAAGGCATCTTCCGCCGTAATGACCGCCACCCCCACGGTGCGAGCGAGCCAAATGCGATTCTTTTCCAAGAACACGATATATTCATCGATCTTTGGAGGAAAGTAATCCAAGAACCGACGAATTTTATCTTCCAACGAATCAGTCAGGTCCCGCTCCACGCCGCCGATGCGATACCAACTCGTGGTCAGACGCGCCCCACATAATTCATCAAACCAATCCAACAGTATTTCGCGATCACGGAAGGTGTAGAAGAAGACGGTCATCGCGCCAATATCAAGCGCCTGCGTCCCCAGCCAAAACAAATGGCCAATGATGCGCTGGATTTCCGCCACAATCGTGCGAAGATATTCCGCGCGATCAGGGATGGTCATGTCCATGAGTTTTTCGACGGCCCGGCAATATGCAAAGTTGTTGTACATCGCGCAGACGTAATCGAGGCGATCGGTATGGGGAATGAATTGGTGGTAGGTCCCGTGCTCAGCGAGTTTCTCGACCCCTCGATGGAGAAAGCCCATGACCACCGTGGACTTGGTAATGCGCTCGCCCTCCAGATCCAGAATGACTTTGAGCACCCCATGGGTTGCCGGATGCTGCGGCCCCATGTTGAGCAACAGCTCTTCACTCCGCAGAACCGGAAGGTCCTTGGTCTCCGGATGCTCCGGATCGACCTTATAAATGGTTTCGCGTTGATCTTCTAAATGCGCCATAAAGTTTGAATTGCAACCTTTTCATAATCCCCCTCCTTTGTAAGGAGGGGTGAGGGGAGGTAGAAGTTTTTTAGTTAATCTAAGGATGCCGGCAATCTATCGAAAGCCTCTACCCCACCTTCATCCTCCCCTGTATAGACTATAGACATGGGTAACACTTGTGCCGGAGACATGGGTAACACTTTTTGCATCTGTGGCATGATGCCGCCTCCATCTTTATCAAGGAGGTTCGTATGCCCT
>Ga0114931_10011763_pt1 | contig 10305 bp, 8 predicted proteins | sample 2SBtaG_FD_89579 | JGI IMG/M metagenome (GOLD analysis project Ga0114931, IMG submission 89579) | Deep subsurface microbial communities from Kolumbo volcano to uncover new lineages of life (NeLLi) - 2SBTROV14_V59a metaG | ecosystem: Environmental > Aquatic > Marine > Volcanic | place: Kolumbo... | reverse complement strand
TTGGCCTGTTCCAGGTCGAACTCGAAGGTGGGAAAGTTCGCATCATCTCCGATCCAAAACAGGGGTGAGATGCCGGGGCCGAAACGGGGCTCGCCCAGACTATTGAGGTTGGCCGAAATCATGCCCTGGCGGTTGCTGGCAAACGAGACCGCCTGGCGAAAGCGCACGTCGCGAAACAACGCCTGCAAGTTGGGATCGGCCGCATCCTGGTTGAAGGCGATCACGTTCATGTCGATCGTGCCCGCTTCCTGCACCGACACCGCTACCCCTTGGCCGGACTGCTGGCGCAGTATGGGCACGTCTTCGGGGCGCGGCGGGTAGATGTCGGTCTGGCCGTTGCTAAAGCGCAACAGTCTCACATTATCGTCGGTGACGATGGGAATGACGATTTCGTCCAGGTATGGCAGTTGCGTCCCGTTTTCGTCCACCTTCCAGTAAAAGGGGTTGCGTTCCACCACCACTTGCTGACCGGGCGAGAAGCTCTTGAGGCGAAACGGACCCAGTCCGGCCATCTCGTTAGGTGCAACACCCACGCCCCAAGCGGCGTTAAAATCACCGCTTGAAACCACGTCTTGCAGCAGGTGCCGGGGCAGGATGGGCGTGCTGGAAACCGCCGTCAGCAAACCGGAAAACGTGACCGGGGCGCTGATGCGTACGGTTAGGGCATCCAGCGCCTCGACCTGCGGAAACTGATCGGCCACCCGCCAAGCGTCTTTTAAGGTGCTGTTGACCGACGGGTTAAACACCACCTGATTCAGGGTAAAGGCCACATCATCCGCCGTCAGCGGCTGTCCGTCCGAAAACCTCACCCCGTCCCGCAACGTCAGGGTAAGCGTGGTCTGGTCCGTCGAGATCTCTAGTGAAGCCGCCAAAGAAACCGCGCCCGTGGGGTCGATCAGCGCTTCGTGCAACAGGCTGGTGATCGCACTGGAACTGGTCTCGCTTTGCGTGATGGGGTTAAATGTCTTGGGGTTATCGATGTTATCAACGGTGACGGACCCGCCGCGCGCTCCCAGCCCGTCGGGCATCTGCACGGTGGGCACTTCAAAAGGATTGGGGGGCAACCCGGACGGCTGGGCCTGGGTCTCCAGCGCCAGCAGCCCGGTCAAAGCCGCCAGGACCAATCCCACCAACATCAAGGGGTATAGCCATTGCTTTTTCATCGAAAAGCTCCTTCAAATAGGGTTTGTCTATCTAACTTTCTTATCAGGACAGCGACTTCCCCCTTTTTCAAAGGGGGATTGAGGGGGATTTTTATTTTGTCAACCTAAACTTATATCCAAAATCCCCCCTGGCCTCCTTTAGAAAAGGAATTTACAGCTACGGATATCGCGCTGCCCTAGTTTCCGGGGCCGCCACCCAGGCCGGGGCCGCGTCCGCCGCTACCAAAGGCACTGGCGGGCTGTTGGAAGCTTACCCGGATGACGTCGCCGCGGTTGAGGGTCAGGGTGACCGGTGCGCCATTTTCGTCCACCATTCCAACCGGCTGAAACTGAATCTGGCTGTCTTCGGCCAGGGTGCCCGAGATACGGTCTCCGGTGTTCAGGCTGACGAAGTCGCTTTGGCCTTCCTCGGCGGCAAATTCGACGCTGCTGACCAGGTCAGAGGTGAACGTTAATGTGCCAAATATGTTGGAGTTCAGCACAAATTCGGTGTTGAGCACCGTGCCGCTCCAGATGGCGTTGCCCGGAAACACGGCCATGTCGAAGGTACTCAAGCTTTGGGCAAACAGGCCAAAAATGTTTTGCGACTGAAGTCCGTGAAAGATGCTAAACAGCCTTTGGTTCGGGCGTTGGCCGCTGCCGGGTCGGGGCAAATCCAGCTTGAAGATCGTCAGCGCAATCTCGTCTTTTGAGACCATTAGCTCGGTGCCATTGGCGGAAGTGATGGCCAGCGCGTCTGTTTCCAACACGCCGTTGAGTACCGTGCCGTCGCTGAGCATCACCTGATCGGCGCCGCTGCCGACCGTGATCGATGCGATGTCCTCGCGGGTTAAGGTTTTTAGTTGGCCAGAATCCGCTTGGGTCAGCGAAAATTCATCGCCGTTGATCGTACCGCTGATGGCAGCGCCATTTTTCAACAACATCAAATCGGCGGCGCCCATGGCTTGAAAGAATGAGCGCAGCAATTGTCGGGGGCCGGCAGGCCCGCCGCCGCCCGGGGGTTGCGCGTGCACGGCCACCAAACTGCCAAACAGCAAAACGGCCATCATCAGGCCGAGCACGACGGTGCGTTGGTTGAACTTCATAAGATCGCTCCTTTATGTAAAGGTGTGTTATCGATTTTTAGGTTAGCTTACGTTAACCAACCTGGTTGAGTTTCGTATGTCCGAATGGTGAGGGTTTTGTGGGCTTAATTGCCGCATGGCTTTTGCTACGCTCCCCCCGGTTGCACGCCCGCTGGTTGGCTGGGCGCGGCGCTGAAAGAAAACGTCACGGGTTCGCTGACCTGACCGGTATCGTCTGTGAGGGTCACTTGCAACGTCACTTGCTGAGGGATCAGCGTGGCGATGTAGAATTCAAACTCGCCACTGGATGTCTCTCGAATTTCTGGATCGAAACCAAAAGGGATGAAAAAACCGGCCTCGACCACTTGAAAATCGGCGTAGACCACGTTGCCCGTTGCCGCCCGAAAGCCCACCGTTCCGCCGACCGCTTCGCCGTCGGCGTCGATTTGGCGCGGAAAGGTGATCGACGTAATGGCGATGCTCGAGTTTGCTTCAGTAACCGGCGGGATCGTTGTGTGGGGGGCATGGGCCTGAAACTGCCAGAATAAAAAGCCCACCACCAGCGCCACGATCACCGCCGCGACCGTTAGGATTGTCTGCATGGTTTTAAAACTTCCTTTCTCAGTCTACCTTACATTCCTACGAAAAAGAAAAGAACCCTGGCCTTTGTTACCGCACAAAAGCCAGGGTGGGTGAGAAAACATCAAGGAGGAGTTCAAGGTCATTGTTAGTTCGTTCTCGCAATCTCTTTCGCACCTGTTCCTACAGGTTTCTTTAAATATAACGTCGCTCTGTCAGAACCTTGTGATGGAATTGTGAGGATTCGGTGAGGGTGCGTTCACGCCACACACAGTCGGGTTGATAAGCACTAAGAACAACTCCTCAAACGGAGGCTTCTTCAATGTGCCGGAGCATGACTTGGCCAGTTTGTACTGCCTTTCGTCGATTTTTACGGGAACCTAACGAAAGATTAGGGCATTTTTCGATGAGTCATCATCAGATAAAAGCAGTAGGTCTGCTTTACAGGCAAAAGCAGTAGGGTTACTCCATTGACTTAAGTTGATGGCCACGTATAAAAGGAAAATGCTCTAGCGGCGACGCCGTCTGACCCCGTTGTCGAAACCGGGAATGAGGTCTTTGGCTAACAGGTGGTTGCACAGGGTTTCGATGGCCGTGATCTCCTCACCCTGATCCGGGGTGACGAACGTAAACGCTTTACCGGGTGCGTTCATGCGGCCCGAGCGGCCCACGCGGTGCAGGTAATCCTTGGGGTTTTCGGGAATGTCGTAGTTGATCACGTGCGACACGCCGGGCACGTCGATGCCTCGTCCCATCACGTCGGTGGCGACCAGCAACTGAATCTTGCCTTCGCGAAAGCTGTCCATCGCCCGTTGGCGGCGGCCTTGGGTGAGGTCTCCATGGATGTGCATGGCCTTATAGCCCCTGCGTTTTAGCTCGGTGCCCAGTTTTTCAGCGCCCCGCTTGGTGCGGGTGAAGATAAGACCGAGTTTCGGCTTTTCCCGTTCCAGTACCTCGATGAGCAAAAACAGCTTGCGGTGTTGGGACACGGCAAAATAACGTTGGTCCAGCGTCTCCACCGAGGGGCTGTCGTCCTGGATGGCCGAGGTACGGGTGGGGTTGCGCAAGAAGCGGTCGGCCAGGCGCATGATGTCCGGGGGCATGGTGGCCGATAAAAAGAGCGTTTGGGTGCGGTTGGTGCATTGCCGCAGGATGCTGCTGATGTCTTTGCGAAACCCCATATCGAACATGCGGTCCACTTCATCCAGCACCACGATGGGAAAGTCGCCAAAATCGATCGTGCGGCGCTTGGAATGGTCGATCAAGCGGCCCGGCGTTGCCACCACAATTTCGGGATTGGCGCTCAGGTTTTTGATTTGGCGGTTGATCGGTGTGCCTCCATAAACGGCGGTGGCCCAAGGCAAGTAGTCTCCCGATAGTTTACGGCTTTCGTCGCTGATTTGTGCGGCCAACTCACGCGTGGGCGCAAGCACCAGGGCGCGGGTGGTCTTGTCTTTAAAGAACTGCTCGAAGATGGGCAGCAAAAACGCAACCGTTTTGCCGGTGCCCGTTCGCGCCAACCCCACGCAATCGCGCCCGCTTAGGGCTGCGGGGATAAATTTCTGCTGAATTTCTGAAGGTTCCTCAAAGCCAATACGCTGAACCGCGGACAAGGATTGTGGCCCAAGGCCGAGTTCTGCAAAAGCTTCAGGCTCTCTGGAAGCCGCTGCCTCGGGCATGGTGGTGGGCTTTTTTTCCGGGGGGCCAAGGTTTATGCTGGGGCCGCCTCGTTTCCGTGTGCGCTGTGCGTTGTTACTCCGTTTGGCGGAAGATTTCTTCTTGTTTGAGGGCCTTGCCCTACGCTTTGATTGTGGCCGGTCTTGTTTTGTCATCCAACTCCTCATCACTGATTGGAAGCGAACAGACCGTAGCACAAAATCTTAAGCAAGGTAAAGTAACTTGTCTTGTTCCCTTCAGTATTTCAAAAGACATCCTACCAATCTAGGGATCATTTTACAACTCTGTAACCGTTGGATTGGGCAAACTGGAATTAACACGAAGATCTTGAAGGGAATTAAAGTCCCGCTTCCCCCAACGACGAACCGGCGTCCGAATCGTTGAGGTTGATAAAACAAACAAGACATGATGTTGTCCCTTCGTGTGCCAATGACATACTCCCTTTTTTAGGCGAGAGAAAGCAGTAAGGCATTGCACATAGAAGCCGTCCTCTTGATTACGCATCTTGCGTAACGCATAATGCGTAATATGCGCAATCCGTTTCGTTATGGCGGCGTGGTGGAGGATGAGGCATTTTGCAACCGCAAGCAGGAGTTGGCCGACTTACTGCGCGCGATGGAAAACGGCGAGAAGCTGTTCGTTCATGCCGAGCGCCGTATGGGGAAAACCTCACTGGTCCAGCGAGCGCTGGGGCAACTAAACGCCAAGTACGCGCGGGCGATCTACGTTGATTTGTGGCCCACCGAAGGGGAGTTAAGCTTCACCACGGCCACCGCAAAGGCAATCGTCGAGGCCACGGCCACCCGGGTGGACCAATTGTTGGAGGTGGCCAAGCGCTTTTTCTCACGGCTGGCCCCCAACGTCACCTTGGACGACGAGGGCAAGCCCCAAATAAACTTCGGGGTGCGACAGGCTGAAGATGCTCTGCCACAGTTGGAAGAAGTTCTCAGCGTGCCGGCAAAGCTGGCCTTGCAGGGGAAAAAACGTGTGGTGGTCGTCTTCGACGAGTTTCAGCAGGTATTGGAATACGGTGGTGACCTAGTCGAGCGTAAACTGCGCAGCTCAATTCAAACCCAACAGGACGTGGCCTACCTGTTCCTCGGTAGCCGCAAGCACCTGATCCAGAAGATGTTTTTGGACCAGGCCCGTCCGCTCTACCGCGCCGGTGGGCACTACCCCTTGGGACCGATTGCCGAACCCCACTGGCGCCCCTTCATCCAAACGCGCTTTGCCCAAGCCGACAAGCGCATCGGCCCGGAACACATTGCTGAGGTCTGTACGTTGACCGGCGGGCATCCGTTTTACACCCAGCACCTCTGTCACACGCTCTGGGAACGGTGCGAAATCGGAAGCGAAGTAAACGGCGAACTGATCGTCGAAGCCGTGCAACTGCTGCTCGACCGCGAGTCCTACGCCTACGCCACGCTCTGGGAATCGCTGACCGGCAACCAGCGGCGTTTTCTCACAGGGCTGGCGCACAGCCCGACGACGGTCAAACCGTTTTCTGCCGATTTCTTGCGTGCCCAACGCTTGGGCTCTCCGTCCAACGCGCAGCGCGCGGCCGAAACCCTGATCGAGCGCGACGTGGTGGCTCGGGACAACGGCACGTTTGTGATCGTCGATCGGTTCTTCCGACTCTGGTTGCTGCGGATGGAATCGTAGGACCCAAGAACGCAGGTGGGATCTCTTTACACCCTCAGGCGGTGTGGCCTGGGTGAAGCCGTGTTAAGCCGTGTTAAGCCGGGCTTTGGGAGTGTACCTCAAGTTGAAAGCGGCTTTGATCGGCGGGATCGGGTGCCAGGTGCCAGCGTTTGTGGGTGAGGCGCTGCAAAAATCGTTGGTCGTGGCTGACCAGCAGCAGCCCGCAGGGGCAGTCGGCCAGCGCGGCTTCCAGGCACTCCACGGCGGGCAAATCCAGGTGGTTGGTGGGCTCGTCCATGATGATCAGGTGCGGGTTTTGGGCGACCTTCATGGCCAGCAACACCTTGCGGATCTCCCCCGGACTGGGCTCGTCGGTTTCCAATACCCGTTTGGGCCAGGACCCCAAGCGACCGACCACATCCATCATGCGGCCCAGTTCGTCTTTGGGAAGCCCTCGGGCCTGCTGCATGATGCCCTGCGAGGCTGCCAAATCGATCTCCTGCGGCAGATAGGCCAGCCGCGCGGCCTCCACGTTCAAGTGGGTTGTCAGGTGGTTGATCAGGGTGCTTTTTCCTGCACCGTTGGGGCCGGTGACCGCGATACGATCTTCGGGCAACATCACCAGGTTGGGAAATTTAAGCTCTCGGTCTTTTCCAAGGGAGAGGGTGCCCGCTTGTAGGGAAAGCAAGGTGTCTCGCTTGGAACGCTCCCCCGGCATCCAGATGCCCAGTTGGGTGCGTTTTTGGAGCCGAAATCCCTCCTGTTTGTGTTGCGCCTGAGCCAACCGGCCTTCCATTTGTCGCACCAGCCGGCCGGCCGTGCCATCCTTGCCCGACACCCGGGCCAAGTCGATTTGTTGCTTGGCGTCAAAGTCTTTTTTGGCAAGCCCGCGTTTGGATCTGCGTTTGTCGGAACGCGAGGCCTCTTCCTTGCGTCGCTGTAATTCCCGCTTGAGCTTGCGGTGCTGGGCCTTGGCTTGCTCGAACGCTTGGCGCTGCTGGGCGGCTTCTCCTTCGGCCAATTCCAGAGCCTGGGTGTAGCCGCCGGGGCGCACGCTGACCTCGGGCGGCTCGACGAACAGGCACTGGCGGCAGAGGTTGTCCAGCAACTGACGGTCGTGGCTGACCAAAACGCCGATGCCGCGAAATGCGTGCAGCGCGTCGGCCAGCAGCGCGCGCGCATCAACGTCCAGGTGGTTGGTGGGTTCGTCCACCGCCAACACCTGCGGCCTGCGCCACAAGGCGATGGCAATTTGCACTCGCTTGCGCTCGCCGTGGCTTAAGGTGTCCCAACGTTCCAGCCAGGCGGGCTCCAGCCCCAAGCGGCCTTGGAGTTCGTAGGCCCAACCGTCCGGGGCCTCGAAAAACGCTTCGAAAGCCACCGGTGCATCGTCGGTGCGCTGCGGACAGTAATGGCGTTGCCGGGCGTGCTGATGCTGCCTTGAGACGGTGCCAGCAGTCCGCAGGCCAGCTTCATCAACGTGGATTTGCCCACCCCGTTGGCACCGATAATGCCCGTCCAACCCTGGGGCATCGCAAACTGCAAGTTTTTTAGAAGCGGTTCACTGGCGGTGTCGTAAGCAAAATCCACGTCGTGAAAAGTGATGGATGTTCGGGGCATGGGCATTCCTTGGCAACACAAATTGATCGCATGGTCTGTCCTGGACGGGAAGAAACCAAACGTCCCTTCGGAATTCTAGCAAGTTACGGCCAACAGTTCGAGGGCGCTTTGCAAAGACCGTGGTGTGTTTGCAAACTTACCGTAAACCCCGTCTTAAAGGAGGCCGTTGATCGATGTTTCATCAAATACCCCAGCAAGTGCTTGACCGCATGCGCTATCTGGAACAAATCGATGCAAAAGACAGAGATGATGGAACACCCCGCCTGGAGAGGTTGCGCCAAATTCCGCCGGAAACCGGAAAATTCATCGCGCTGATGGCGGCCTGTGCCCCAGCGGGCGATCTGCTTGAGATCGGCACCAGTGCCGGGTATTCCACGTTGTGGCTGGCCTTGGCGTGTCAACAGGTGGGGCGCACGCTCACCACGTTTGAGGTGTTGGAGGAAAAAGCCGCAATGGCCAAAGAAACCTTTGCCAAAGCCAACGTGCAATCGACGGTCAAGCTGGTGCAGGCGGACGCGCGCGAACATTTGTCCGATTATGGGAACGTTGCCTTTTGCTTTCTCGACGCGGAAAAAGAAGTCTACGGCGATTGCTACGATGCGGTCGTACCCAACCTGGTGTCCGGCGGCCTGCTGCTGGCAGACAACGCGATTAATCACCGGCATCTGATAAAACCGATGCTGGAAACGTCCCTTGCAGATGAGCGGGTGGATGTGATGGTGGTGCCGGTGGGCAACGGGGTGTTGGTGTGCAGGAAGGTGTAAAAAAAGAGGGCACGCAAAAGCGTGCCCTCTTTCGAAGATTCAATTACAGAGCTTTGATGTTCTTGGCGCGCAGCCCTTTGCCGTCGTTTTCGACTTCAAACTCGACCTTTTGGCCCTCGTCCAAGGACTTGTAGCCGTCGGCCACGATGGCTGAAAAGTGAGCAAACACGTCTTCGCCGCCGTCATCTTGTTCGATAAAACCAAAGCCTTTGCTGTCATTAAACCATTTGACAGTACCGGTTTTCATAAAGCGCCTCCTTCGCCTGCATCAAATTTGACGTACGACTTTTCACAGGTAAGGAGAAACTTCATCTTAAGCTTCACATATCCGTGTGACATTTGTCGGTACTCCAGTTGGAAACGAACAGAAACAACTCAGAGAAAGGTCACCAATTCGAATTCCATACAGGCTGGAAATATTATAACAGAAAACAGGATGAAGCACAAAATCAGGATCGACAGATCGAAGGCATTCCCAAAAAAACGGCGCTTTATTTACAAGTAATCGCATGCCGGGAGAAGATCTGGATGCCCAGGTCGTGAAAACCCGATCAAAAAAAATACCGAAACGATTGGCGCCTAATTTTCACAATAATTCCACTTAAAATTCAGCCAGTTCCTGGTATGGTGTGGGGTGAAAGGTATCGTCATGAAAATACTGATGTTGCTGGGAGGGCTGGTGTGGTTGCTGGGCGGCTGTGAGATGCTTGCGCCCCAGGTCGAGCCTGTGACGCCGCCACCGCTTGATGCTGTGCGAAGCAAGCTGGTGGCAAAGCACGCCATCCATTCAAGCGCTTCAAACAACAACGATCACCTGGCCGACCTTGAGGTGTGGATGGACCACGGCCCAACCCGCCCGCGCCTGCTGCTGACCGCCCGGCAGGATCTGGTCTATTTCGATATAAACCTGGCGCTGCCGGTGTGTTACGTCTTTATTCGCCCCAACCAAGAGATGCCCGGCTGGCGCGGCGGACCCTTGCGCGCGGGCCAGCATGTTGAGCTTTCGTCCAACTGGGAACAGATCAGCGATACTTGTCAGGGCGATTACGCCACCGTGTTGTGGAACATGGCCTCCCAGTACCAGGGATCAAAGTCAAAGTTGAGCGTGCAGTGGGACTGGCCAGAGTAAACGCACGCGCGTTCAACACGCAGACAAAAGGTTAAACCCGCAGGCATCCATCGCGGGAATGGGGAAAAACCAGGGAAACCACTTTGGTTTCCCTGGTTTTTCGTGATATTAAGCGTTGACAGACGTGCTATAGCATTTTCCTTTTATATGGGGTCATCAACTTAAGTCAATGTCGCATCCCCACTGCCTTTGCCCGATTACGGCTCATCGAAAAATGCCCTAAGGTATGTTCTGGGGTCGGCGATGTGACCGGCGATGGCAGAGGCCGCCACCGTGGCCGGTGAGGCCAAATACACTTGTCCCTTGCCCGCGCGTCCCTTGAAGTTGCGGTTGGAGGCAAACACGCCCACCTGGTCTTCCTTCAGGGTGCCCGGTCCCATCCCGATACAGGCCCCGCAACCCGGTTGGACGATTTGGCCGCCCGCCTCGATGATGTCCCTTAAATAGCCTTTACGGCCCGCTTTTTCCATCACCTTAATCGTGGACGGCGCCACAATGAAGGTGACCCCGGCAGCCACCTTGCGGCCTCGGATCACGTCTGCGGCGGCCTGAACGTCCTCCAGCTTGCCGCCCGTGCAGCTTCCCACCCAGGCCACATCGATACGGGCCGCTGGCGCCACGCCGATGGGCACGCCGTTGTCCGGAGAAAAGGGCGCAGCCACGTAAGG
>Ga0114931_10011762_pt1 | contig 10305 bp, 11 predicted proteins | sample 2SBtaG_FD_89579 | JGI IMG/M metagenome (GOLD analysis project Ga0114931, IMG submission 89579) | Deep subsurface microbial communities from Kolumbo volcano to uncover new lineages of life (NeLLi) - 2SBTROV14_V59a metaG | ecosystem: Environmental > Aquatic > Marine > Volcanic | place: Kolumbo... | reverse complement strand
CGGGTAGTTTTCTTGGCATCGGCCGACGACGGGCTGCCCAGAGATACGTTTCCCCGATATCTCAATTGGTAGAGCGAACGGCTGTTAACCGCTAGGTTGCTGGTTCGAGTCCAGCTCGGGGAGTTCAACGCCGCTTCGCAAACGCGAGGCGGTTTTGCTTTACGGCCCGGACGTTCCTGCCAGCCGCCGCCCGGGTTGCCGAAAACTCCGTGGAGACGGGCGCTTCCGTCCGACTACGTTTTTGGGCCGCGCTCTCTGTATGAGCGACGACTTCGCATGCCCGATCGCAACCCGCACGGTTCCGATCGATCTCTCGGCCGAACCTCTCAAACTCTCTCCGACTCTCGGTTGACACCCGCGCCGATTTGACAACGGGTTCCGATCGGTTGCCTGGACCTCTGATTGATGGTCGGGGAACGCATTGAGGGAGATCCGAATATACTCACGGCATGGCCAAAGCCGCTGCAAAGCCCAAGAAGCCTACTCGGACACCTACAGGAAGGTGGGCATATTACTTGGTGGCCATGCCTTGGCTGCAACTTGTGACGGGTGTGATTCTCATCCTCTTTGCGAGCAGGGGCCCGCAGTTGCTCTCGCTGTTTGATGGAGCTGTGATCAGTCTCTACGCCGTGTCCTTGCTTGCCGGCACCGTGTGTGCATTCGGATCGCCGACGCCACCTAAAATCTCAAAGAGGCTCATGATCGCGACAGATCGGGTTTTTCAGATCGTTGTTGTCATTTCAGTGGTCCTTGTAGTTCTCACTCAGACAGGCAACATCCTGAGCACCGAAGTGTTCGTTGCATCCCAGGGGATGCTCGTCCTCATCGCGTTTCCATTCGCTTGGAGGGCCAGAGCTTGACGATCGTCGAGGTTGTCATCTTGGTGGTTCTGGCGATCGGCGTTCTGGTCGCGTGGTACTTCGCGATCATAGTTATCGAAGCGCACCCCGAAGAAGATAAGAGTGATTTCCCGATTGACGAGTGGGAGGAGATCACGGCTCACGATCTCGGTTTGATCGAGAGCAGCATCAAGGGGCTCGTGCGTGTGATCGTCGCTGCGCATCGCGTCGAAGAACCCACGAACTCCCTTCGTAATGCCGTTAAGAAAAACCTAAGAGATAATGTCGAGTACCAGTTCCTCGTCTCAAAATCGCGAGCCGAGAGCGAGATAGATGGCTGGATCCATATGTTCTTGTCCATTGCCCGCGTTGTCTTAGCCGACGCCGACTCCGAACTGAAGCCGAGGGATCTCATAAAGATATCTAACCTGTCTTATGATTGGCGGGATACGCCGTATGTTTTCTACCAGTCCGACGTTGGAGATGGCCGCCTTTCCACAATTGCGTTCCGCGGCAACCAGACGGACGAGGGAATTGCAGAAAGATACGTCAGGCTTCCTGGGTGGCTAGCGTACTCGATGGCGTTGGCCACCTTGTCTGATGCACCAAGCCCCATGCAGATCGTCGAGCAACCGTTTCGCGTCTTGCCAGAGGTTCAGGCCGAAACTCATAAGGAGGATGGCGACCATGGGCCTCAGCACGACTCCTAACCGTACATACCAGCTCTACTGGTTCATCGTGTGCGTGTATGTGGCAATGCAGCTGATTTCGGATGTGACGGCAGGCAAGATCATCTCGCTGGCCGGCTTCCCGGTGTCAGTAACGGTGCTCTACTTCCCATTCACTTACATTTTTGCTGATGTCTTGACTGAGGTCTACGGATATGCACGCGCCCGTCGAGCTCTTTGGATCGTCTTGCTTTGCTCAGTACTCGCAGGCTTGATCTACCAGCTAGCTGTCTACTTGCCGCCAGCGCCGGGATTCGATGCGGATCCTGCCTATCGACGGGTATTGGGCGTAGTTCCGAGAGTACTGGTTGGTGGCTGGATCGCCGTATTTGCGGGCGAGATCTCGAACAACTTCGTGATGGCGAAGCTGAAACTCGTTCTGAAAGGTCGGCATCTGTGGATAAGGACTATTTCATCAACGATTGTCGGCCAGTTCCTCAATACTGTGCTGTTCTACGTCATTGCACTGGCAGGCATTCTGCCGAATGATCTGCTCATTCAGTCCATTCTGACTGGTTGGGTGCTGAAGGCTGCGGTAGAGGCCATTATGACACCTGTGACCTACCTAGCCGTCGCCAAACTAAAGAGGATCGAGGACGAAGATTACTTCGATCGCGATACGAACTTCAACCCGTTTCTATTCCGATAGAAAGCGGCGTCGCACTCGGACGCGGCAGCCTCGAACCCGGCAACACATGGGTTCCGATACAGGCCCCCCGCCACGAGCAGAACCCTTCGCGTAGATGGTGGTTAACGCCCCATCGGCGGGCGCGCACGCCACTGTCACCAGCCCCTACTTCGCGCACGGGCTTCGAACGGACGATCGAATGACGACCATCCCCTACGCCGGGGACGAGCGCGATGAACTCGCGCCGTCCGAACGTCTGCATGTGATCGCCGACATCTTCGCCAAGGGCGTGTTGCGCATGCGCGCTGATGCCCGCCGAATGGGCGAGTTGCCTCAGCATCAAGAAAGAGAGACGACATCGCTTGCACTCTTGGAACCGGTTCGCCCTTATCCGTCCGTCCCCTCAAAGGGTGGTTGACGCCTCGATGAACCGGAGAGACTGCATGAAGGATGACATCCCGTTAACCGTGCGGAGGCTTGAACAGATGACCGTGCCACAGCTCCAGCGGCGCTACGCAGAGGTCTTCGGCGAGCAGACGCGCGCCAAGCACAAGCGGCACCTCATTAAGCGGATCGTCTGGCGAACCCAGGCGCTCCGCGAAGGCGATCTCTCGGAGCGGGCGCGACGACGTGCTTCGGAGTTGGCAAGCGACGCGGAGCTGCGCCTGACAGCCCCGCCGCCAACCAATGCGTCTGACACGGGGACGGTGATCACGACGTCGTACGAGGCGGGTCGTGTCTCATCGTTTCCGAAGCCGGGGGCGGTGCTTCGGCGCGAGTACAAGGGGCGCGTGATCGTCGTGCGTGTTCTTCCAAAGGGCTTCGACTACGAGGGCGAGGTCTACCGCTCGCTGACCGCGATCGCCCAGAAGGTGACTGGAGCGCACTGGAACGGTGTCAGCTTCTTCGGCCTCCCGTCCGCCCGTAGGAAGCGAACCAGAATGGAGGTCGAATCATGAGCCGACGTGCTCAAATCAAAGCATGCCGCTCCGTGCGCTGCGCGATCTACACCCGCAAGAGCAGCGAAGAGGGCCTCGAACAGGAATTCAACTCGCTCGATGCCCAGCGAGAGAGCGCCGAGGCGTACATCGCCAGCCAGAAGAACGAAGGGTGGGTGTGCCTGCCAGACCGCTACGACGACGGTGGTTTCACTGGCGGGAACACGGAGCGCCCCGCGTTCAAGCGGCTGATGGAGGACATTGAGGCAGGCGGGATCGATAGCGTCGTGGTCTACAAAGTGGATCGGCTCAGCCGGTCGCTGATGGACTTCGCCAGGATGATGGTGATCTTCGAACGGCACAAGGTGTCGTTCGTCTCCGTCACACAGCAATTCAACACCACCCAATCGATGGGTCGGTTGACGCTCAACATCCTGCTCTCCTTCGCGCAGTTCGAGCGGGAGATCATCTCTGAGCGGACGCGCGACAAGATCGCTGCGGCACGGCGAAAGGGAAAATGGATCGGGGGGCGGCCCCTCCTCGGATACGACGTCGACTCGGCGACAAAGAAGCTCGTCATCAACACGTCCGAAGCCGAGCGCGTGCGAGAAATCTTTGGCCTCTACCTCGAAAAACGCTCGCTGATCGAGGTCGCCCGCGAGTTGAACGGGCGGGCCTGGCGGACGAAGCGGGTCCGCACGGCGAAGGGGAAGGAGTACGGCGGTCGCGCGTGGGACAAGCCCGCGGTCTTCAAGCTCCTGACCAACGTCGCGTACATCGGCCTGGTGCGCTACAAGACCGAGACGCATCCTGGCGAGCACGAGGCCATCATCGACGCGGATCTGTGGAAGCAGGTCCAGACGTTGTTGCGCGCCAACGGACGATCGGGCGGCATGTTCGCACGGAATAAGCACGGCGCCCTGCTGAAGGGGCTCCTCCACTGCGCGCCGTGCGGCGTGAAAATGGGCCACACCTACGCGACCAAGAGCGGGAAACGCATTTACCGCTACTACGTCTGCTACAAGGCGCAGAAGCAAGGCTGGGATTCCTGCCCATGCCGCTCGCTCCCCGCAGAGCAGATCGAGGGGTTCGTCGTCGAGCAGATCAAACGGATCGGGCACGAGCCTGCGCTGCGGTCGCTGACGTTGGAGAAGCTCAGGGAGCAACTTGAGACGCAAACGCACGCCGCGCAATCGGAATTGATGGCGGTCGAGCGAGAACTTGGACAGATGCACACCGAACTGGCGCGGGTGGCGTCCGACGCGGCGACAAACCCGCACGCGACAGCGCGCCTCGCCGACCTGCACGCGAAAACACAGATCCTCGATGAACGCGCATCGGCGCTGAAGCAGCAGGTTGGTGAAGCCGAGGCTGCTGCGGTGACAAAGGACGAAGTGGATACGGCGCTTGCCGAGTTCGAGGGTGTGTGGGAAACGCTGTCGCCCAATGAGAAGGCGCGGCTGCTGCGGATGTTGGTCCAGCGGGTGGACTACGACGCGCGGAAGGGGTCGGTGGCGATCACGTTCCACCCGCTCGGCCTGCGGTCCATCGGCCAGGCTCAGGTTGAGGAGACAGCCGCATGAACGAAGGCGTCACGATCGAGGTCCCCATCCACTTCACAATCGGCCAGAGCGGCCAGCGGATTCTGAATACGGGTGAGCCTCCACCGGCGACCGTTGAGGCGGGAACGGTCCCGCGCCTGGCCCGCCTGATGGCTCTGGCGATCCAAATCGAGGAATTGGTCCGCACCCACAAGGTCGAAGATTTCGCCGCGATCGCAGAACTCGGCCACGTCAGCCGGGCCAGGGTGAGCCAGATCATCAACCTCCTGAACCTCGCTCCTGACATCCAAGAGGCGGTTTTGTTCCTCACGCCAGTGGCCGGGGAGCGGGACACGGTGTCGGAGCGGGCCGTTCGGAAGATCGCCACCGAGCCGGATTGGGGAGTGCAGCGAGAGATGTGGCGAACTGTCCGGGAGTGACACAAATCTGTGTGGATGAGCGGCCCTTGCTTCATCGCTCATATGCACTCCCAATGGCACAACACTATCTACATGCCGCAAGCTACGGTGCACGTTAGCCTTGCCCCTGACGGTTCCGTGATCATGGCGTTGTAGCCTTGACTGGTCGCCGTCATTCGATGGACTGGTGACATGGGGCACACCCTCCTTGGCCAACTCAAGCGGACCAGGCAATACAAGCAGGTTGTCGCTCTACTTGCTGGCGGCGCCGAGGCGCACCAGATTGCCCAAGCGGTGATCCAACTCGCCGAGAAGCATTTCAACCTCGCAGCAAACGACAAGGTTCTGGTCGAGACGATTCATACACTTATGCAGCTTCCCATCGCGGCACGATCGACGGACTATGCGGCGGCCCTTCGTGAGCAAGGGATCGAGGTACGGAGCGCCCCTACAGCCAATGAACTCATCGTGGCGGTTGTGGAGTCTATCGACCGCAAGGTTCCGAGTGCTACCAGACGAACAGATCTCGGTGAGATTGCTCAGACCGTCGCCGCGGAGACATTGAGTGGCCACCTGAAGGATCGGCTCGGGCTGCTCTACGACGGGGCGCGCCCGGAGGATGTTCAGAGCGCCCTAGCGATCACGCACACTCCGAAGAACTTCGGCGAGTTCGCACGTCGGTTCACCGCAGGTGTGGCGAACCAGGTCTTGAGCTATTTTCTCGGACCCGTGATGTCGAGCGTGACGGGCGGGGACGGACGGTTCCCGACACTCGCGGCGGCGGGTGCATACAGGGACGCGCTCAAAACTCACACATTTGAGGCCGCGAAGATCGTGGAGAAGTTCTCGGGGGACTGGTATTCGCAGGTGCAACGACCGGGCAAAGGGCTGACCCGTGACGAGGTCGGCAAGTACGCCTTCGGCGCCTTTCAGAAGTTGAGTTCAGAGTTGAAGGCGGGTCTTTGATGCCAAACGAGCGACACATCATCTGCGGAAGCCTGTCGGTGCCCAACGTCGACCTTGGCGAGACGGAAGCCCTCCGTTTGACGCTGCACGGACCCGGCGCGAACGCACGCTTGAAGGTTGCCGACCTGACGAAGAGCCTTGTTGCCAACATTCCAGACGCGTTCCTCGACCTGATTGAGTTGGCGACGTACGTCTATGTGACCGATCAAGCAGTGTCGCGCGGCACGTACAAGCTCGACGACATGCAGCCGATGTGGCGTCGTCGGCTCATATTCGATGTGCCGGTGCGCTGTTGCGAGCTGTGGAGATCTGATCAGGTCGTCGAAGAGCTGACGCGGACGCTCGGGTTCCTCTCCGACGATGAGTACGAGTTCCGATTCCACCCTTACGTCAACGCTCCATCGCCCGATCAGTACTTCCCATTCAGCGATGTGCCTCAGCACAAGTCACCTGAGCGTGTTGTGCTGTTCTCGGGTGGGCTGGACTCACTGGCCGGCGCGATCCGGGAGGTTGTGCTCGGCACGGACCCGATCTGCCTTCTGACTCACGAACCGTCGCCAAAATTTCGGCCGCGTCAGCGACTACTTCGGGATCACTTGGATGATCGAGCTTCTGGCCCTGTTCCGCTGCATGTCACTATCAGAGTCAACAAGGCAAAGGAACTCAATCGTGAATACACGCAGCGGACTCGATCATTTCTTTATGCGAGCCTTGCGGCGGCGGTAGCCCGAATGGCTGGGCTGCGGAGTGTTCGCTTTTACGAGAACGGAGTTGTGAGCATCAACCTCCCACTCGCAGCAGACGTTGTCGGCGGCCGTGCGACGAGAACGACGCACCCGTACGTTCTCAATGGTTTCGGCCGCCTGTTTTCGCTGCTTGCAGACGAAGACACTGGGTCGGAGTTCAAAGTCGAGAACGGATTCCTCGACAAGACAAAGGCGGATGTCGTTCGCATGATCGTCGATGCGAACTGTGCCTCGATGATCGAGACGTCGACGAGCTGCACGCATACTTGGACTTGGACCCGCAAGCACACCCACTGCGGCGTCTGCTCCCAGTGCATCGATAGGCGATTTGCGATTCTGGCTGCAGGTGCTCGGGAGCACGATCCTGCGGCCAGATACAAGGCCGATCTCTTCCTGTCACCGCGACCGAAAGATGAAGATCGTCGGATGGTCGCGTGCTATGTTGAAATGGCCAGGCTGGTTGGCCAGATGACGCTGGTTGACCTCAAAGAATCGTTCGGCGGCATCTATCGGGTGGCAGGACAGTTGCCGGGTACTGTCGACGACAACGTCGCCCAGATCTTCGATCTCTACAAGCGTCACGGCAACGAGGTCGCGGGTGTGGTCGCCGACGCGCTCGCCGAGCACAACGACCTCATCCTGAATCGGACGCTCCCGGCGAATAGCCTCCTACAACTGGTCCATGATCTGAGCATCCCGGCAGAAGGGATGATCAGCGCCTCGACATCAACGAAGACTGACGACGAGGTTAACAACGCCCTCTTCGTCTTCCGGAGAGCGGAGCAGACGTGGAAATATCGCTTCGAGAAGAAAGGCCCCGAGACCAAGACCCTTCTTCCAAGCAAGGGCGCGTCGTACCTGCACGTCCTTCTTTCGAATCCCGAGAGGGAATTCTCCGTTGCGAGCCTCGTGCTCGAGGTGGCGAAGGCACCACAGGAATATCAGTTCGAGGGTGGAGACGAGGTGCTCGACGAAACAGCGCGGAAGGCGATCTGGTCGGAGTACCAAGAGATCCAGCAACGCATTGATGACGCCGTCCGGAAACAGCGTGAGGGCGAAGCTGAGCAACTTCGAAAAGAGCAGGAACAGTTACTGGCAGCGATGAATGAAGCCGGGTTCCTAAATAGGCCAAAGAAGTTGGGCGACGACCGCGATCGTCATCGAAAGTCGTTCAGCATGGCGATCACAAGGGTCATCAAGCAGATCAGCGAATTCGATGAGCCCTTCGCGGAGCACCTCCGCAGGTGTCTGAAACGTGGTCGAACGCCGTGCTACCGTCCTCCCGAGTCAGTGGCTTGGGTGACCACCTAGCGCGCCACATTTTATGTGGCGCCTGCGCCACGCGAGTTGTGGCCCCTTCATTCGTGGAGAGGCTGCTCGGCGCACCTCCGCGACATCCAGTCCTGTCCAGAAGAGCCGCGCCGGGCCTCGCTTCTGGACTCAGCGCCCTTCATGGGCAAGGACGAGGTCCAGATGCACATTATCACCTAGCCAACGACACTGCCACGCTCGCATGGTCGTCGACGTAAAGCCGCGAGCCACACACAAGACCGTCTAGGTCTGTCGCTGCGGCGGCGCAACGACGACCCTCACGACAACCACAACACATCACGAACAGCACCCAACGCGGCCGCGCGCCTCGGCGCTGTGGCTGCGCACTGAACGAAAGACCACAACACCATGCAGATCGATCCGAAAGACCTCTCCTTTGCCAATCTCGTCATCCGTGCCGAAGTGAACAAGCTCCGTGCCCGCGGCATTATCCGCCGTGACGATGCGGAGGACTTCGCCAGTGAGTTGATGGCGCAGCTTCTCGCTGTGTGGGAGCAGTACGACCCAGGCCGAGCAACGCGCGAGGCGTTCATCAATCAGGTGGTCAGCACACGTCTCGTGTCGATCCTCCGTGATCGGCGCGCACAGAAGCGCGACGCCAGCGTCGAGCCGCTCGCCGGGCGCGACGTCGGGCGGGACGCACGTGTTGGTGACAGCGCTGACCCGCTTCGAGTCGTCGAACTGCGGATCGATCTCAAGACGGCGCTCGAACGTCTCCGGCCACAGGATCGCGAGCTCTGCGAGTGGCTCCAGCGCGATGCGCTGAAGCCCGTGTCCGACGAGACGGGCATCCCTCGCAGGACCCTGCGCGACTGGCGCCAACGCATCCACGATGTGTTCCGTGACGCCGGACTCGACGAGTACTTGGAATGAGCGCCCGCCACGAGGACGACCCCTCGCGTAGATGCCATCCGGAGAAACACCATGAGCAACCGTAACGGTCGGCCGAGCCAATTAGCGCGCCGGATCGCATTCAACATCCCCGTCGATATGGAAGCCGTCGAGGAGACGCTGCTCCTGGCGATTCTGATGGTCGGCTGCCTGCACGGGGATGCAGCTGTTCGGCTCGACGCCGGCTACGCGATGGACGCGCCGTCGCGCATCGTCGTGGTGCGAGACGGCACCGTCGTCGCACGGGCTGTCGCACAGGTGTTCATTGGATTGTGCGCACACGAGTTCGGCGAGAGCGCCTTCACCGTCTTGCGCGTTGACTCCGCTCCACTCCGCCCAATGGTTCCGGCAGACGCTCGTCGGGAGGCTGCGTGAGGAGCGTCCTGACCTATTCGGCGCTGAACACCTTCCGCAACTGCCCGCGGAAGTATCAGCTGCGCTACGTCGAGTGCCTGCGGCGACCCGAGCGGCCAGAGGCCCTCGCCTTCGGCTCGGTCATCCACGGCGCGCTCGAACACTGGCACAGATCGGCGGACGATCCCCATCGCCTGCTCAAAGTCCTCGACTTTGTCGATGGAGAGTATCCCCAGCGCGAATACGACACGGAGGCGCGCCGCGCGTGGCATCTGGCCCGCGCCATGATCGAAGCGTACGCCGCGCGCTACCCCGACGAAGCCTTCGAAGTTGTCGAGGTCGAGAAAGAGTTCACTGCCGAGATCCGCAACCCCGACACGGGGCGTCCGAGTCAGACGTTTGTCATCGCCGGCAAAGCTGACGGGATTGTCAGGATGGATGGAGAGCTTTATCTGCTCGAGCACAAGACGGCTTCGAGCATCACATCCGACTATCTCGATCGGCTCTGGACCGACACGCAGATCGCGCTCTATAGCCATTACCTGCGCGAGCTGGGCTATCCCATCGTTGGCGTCATCTACAACGTCCTGCTCAAGACGCGACTGAAGCAGCGCGAGGGCGAGACGCTGGATGAGTACGAGGCTCGCCGCGCCGAACTCGCCGCGAAGAACAAGTCCGGTCGGTCCACCGCCAAGCGACAGACGCCCGAGACGGACGCCGAGTTTCGCGCGCGCCTGGCGGATTGGCACGCGCGCCCGGAAGCGTTCCATCGCGAGCGAATCTACCTCTCCGAGGATCGCATGGCGATGCTCACCGACGAGGTCTGGCAGATCACCCAGCAGTACCTGGACGCCAAGCGCCGCGGCAAGTGGCTGCTAAACACGTCGCACTGCTTCAGCTTCCAGCGCGCGTGCGAGTACCTG
>Ga0114931_10011761_pt1 | contig 10307 bp, 5 predicted proteins | sample 2SBtaG_FD_89579 | JGI IMG/M metagenome (GOLD analysis project Ga0114931, IMG submission 89579) | Deep subsurface microbial communities from Kolumbo volcano to uncover new lineages of life (NeLLi) - 2SBTROV14_V59a metaG | ecosystem: Environmental > Aquatic > Marine > Volcanic | place: Kolumbo... | reverse complement strand
TTGAGTTTATTTTCAAGAGCTTCTGTAGTTAATCTTATACCACGAGCTTTCTTCTCGTTAGCATCTTTAATTAGCTTCTTATAAAAATATTCTGATAAGAAATTAGACTTCTTGCTAAACTTATTGAGTAAATGTTCAAGTCCAAGCATACGATTATCTGCTTCACTAATTTTTTGGAAGAGTGAAGGTTTCTCTACATCAAGTCCTAAGGCACGAGCTTTAGCAATACTAACAGCTTCGCCAACTTCATCTCGAGACTTTTCTAAGATAGCATTACGTCTTTTAAGTCTGGCTTCTTCCTTTGCTCTTCTTTTAGTTCTACCTTCAGCAATTATTTCCTTGATTCCTTCATTAGCATAATCAAGCTCTTCGCCACGTTTAGCTTTTAGATTTCCAAAACGCTGTAAGTTAGCAAATAAGTCTTCAGCATCTAATAGTTTTTGTCTTTGCTCGGGTGTCTTATCAGGTGTCGCTTCAAGTTTGTCAATATCTTCAATAAGCTTTTCTATAAGCTTGCTTTGAGTTTCAGCATCTATTCTTACTAACTTGCGAATATTGTGAAGTTTAGCGTGTTCATCTGCTGTTAAGGTTGTACCTACTAATCTGCCTTTTATCTTTCTTGGTTTATATCTTTCTAACTTAGATATGATTGACTTGAACGTTTTACGTTCCATCTTCGTCATTTTATTTTTTGGAGCAAAAATTTCGTCAGAGAGCCGTTTTAATTCATTTTTAATTTCAGTTGGTGTATTAGCATCAAAATTGATTTTTTCGGTTGTAGTAGTGCCTTCCTGTTTGTTTGTGATTGTTTTATTAGGTTTCTCTACCTGATTTCGCAACAAATTTTGTTCCTTACGTTCCCGCATCAATTCATTAAATTCCTTACCTGACTGCATTCCCATTATACCAAGCGTTCTTGGGTCAAACAAAGCTTTCTCGCCTGTCAGTATAGCTTTAGCACCTTCCCAAATACCACGAAGAAATCTTTTAATTCCTTCGCCAAATTTACTTATCATTTGTCTTGACCAATTAGCAAAGTTATTAAAGCCACGTTCAAAGTAATAAGCCCCAGCTTTAGCATAGTTAAAAAGTAACTCAGGGTCAAAGCCAGATGACGCTTTGCTATTTTTAGCAATTATCTCTAAAGCTTCTTTAAACTCTTTTAAGCCAACAGTCATAGTTGAAGTAAATTTACCATCCTTACCAACAACACCTATATCTGCAATTTTATTTCTTTGCTCAGCAGTAAGCTTCATAGCTATATGACTTTTAGCTTCAGGTTGCTGTATAATAGTACCATCTTCTAATTTAACAGCTTTAACGCCAACAGGTACTTCTAATGCCTGAATGCGTTTATGCTTTTCCATATCTAAGTTAATAGCTTTATCATAAAGGTCTTTTAGTTCTCCTGGCTTAGTAGTACGAAGTAAATCAAGTTCCTTTTCAGTCACACCTTGTTTTCTTAACTTATCTTCAAGTGCAGTATATTGCTTACGTACTTCATCTGTTTTCTTCTTTATTTCTTCCGTAATACTTTGAACAGTTTCTTTTTCTTTAGGTGGATTAAACTCTTTAATTTTAGCTTCAGCTTTAGCCCTTATCTTTTCAGGTGTTATCTTGCCATCCCTGAATAGCATAGTCATACTTGACTTCTGAAGTTTACCTTTATTATCCACTTTAATATCAAAAACTACAGCTTGCGGAACTCCACCTCTACCTTTGATGATACCTTTATAATCACCTTCTACGCCAGAATCTTTAAAAGCCTTCCTTAATTCTTCGTCAGATTGTGTCTTTACTTCTTTGGGTTTAGTAGCTTCTCTAATTTTAGTACGCTGTTCAAGAAAACGGTCTTCGATTAAATTTCTAATTTCTCTGCTTTTTGGATTTTCCTTAAATTTTTCATACTCTTTATTTGTCAATAATAACTTAGCTCGCTCATTTAAAGGTATGCTATTAAATTCTGCCTTCTTAAGTTTACGAACCTTTCTGGCACGCTCATTCCTTCTCTGCGTTTTAGATTTTTTCTTTTCTTCAGCTACCTTCTTTTGCTCTTCTATATTAGTAGAGCTTTTCACATTACTTGTTGACTCACCTTTAAAGCGATTCTTTAATTCCTGGATTATCTCTAAGGGAGAATCAGCTTTTTCAAGAGCTTCATTTAAGTCAGGAAGTGTCTTAATTTTATCAACAGTTTCTTTAACGCTTGCTTTGACTGGCTCTCGCTGACGACCGAAGGCTGACTCTTCTTCCTTAGTAAGACCTGCTCCCTTTGTTCCCTGTAATGGTCTTCCCTTCTCATCGACAAGGCGTCCCGTAATTGGTGATTGTTCAAGTTTGCCAAGAGTCGAAGCTTGTTCAAGTCTTGCTTGCTGTTCGGGTGTAAGTCCTTCTCCCGAAGTTTTCTTAACCCCTTGCCTGTTCTGAATTTCCTTACTTTTAGCATCTTCTTGGATAATCGCATTTTGCTTCTCGTTTTGTATTTCTGTAAATTTTTGAAGCTGTGCATTTTTTTCTTCTTCTTTACGTTGAAAGATTTTGTTAATCTCTTCGTTAATAGCTTTTCTTTCATAAGCATCCAGGATAGTCTCAAACCCTTTAACGTATGTTTTCTTATATTGCTCAGGAGTAAATTTGAAGCCGCCCTTATCAAAGAAACCTTTAGGGTCTTGGACATATCTTATAAAGTCATCTTTCAAGTTATTCCTGAAGACTCCGTCCGGTAATTCAAAGAAACCAGCGGCTTCGCTAACAAACTTATCTATCTTCAAATCAGCAGGCAATTCATTTCTTCGAAGTGCCTTAGTCAAGTCAGCATCAAATATCATCGAAGCTAAAATAGTAGAAGATAAACGTTTGTTATATTCAAAAGATTGATATAAGTCAGGCTCAGCTTTTTTATCATAAGGATTCTTAATATTCTTAAATTTCTTTTTCCAAGTATTCCTAACAGTTTCATTAAACTTGGCATCCTTAAAAGACTGCTTGAAAGTCTTTTTTACAAATGGCACAACTTCACTTATATAATTAAAATCTTTAGCATTACTTTCAGATAACGTAGTAACAGGTTCTTTCCCTACACGCTCCACAGTTCCATTATTTATGAATTTATCTTGGTCAATCAAATAAAGTTTATCACCTTCTCGTTCAAGATAACGTGGGACGGTAGTACCAAGCTCTTTAATTGCATCAACAAGATTACGACCGTTCTTAGCTGCCACTCTTAATAAATCAAATCCATCCTTTTCAACCATTATATTTTTCTTATCACCATCTACATAAGACTTCCAAGCTGACGGAGTAGAGAAATGTAATGAAGCAAACATTAGACCTGTTGCTATCTTATCTTCTTGGTTTCCCGAAGAACTGAAATAACCTAATGCACCTGAAGTAGCTCCACCTACAAGTGTCTGCACAACTTTAGGATTCCTTCTAAGAAATGCCGTGCCTTCACTCATAGTCAATAATCGTGGTCTTCTTAAAAGTTTTGATACTCCATTGCCTAAGTAATCTCCCGCTACACCAAAGCCACCCGCCATAACAGAGAACTCAGCAAGATTTTTCATATCGTCTAAGAATGCTTGACGTCCTTCGGTAAACGAATGATTTATAATAGAAGGGGCAGTTGCTAATCCAAGTGTACCTGTAGTTTGGAGAAGACTTGTAACTACTTTGCCAGGTAAAAAGTTAGCACCCATTATTCCAGGAATAGCTCTACCTAAAGCAGCTTCTGTAAATCCACCTGCAACCATATATGCAGGTAAGTCCATAAGAAACGTTGCACCTCCGTGTGCGAAGGTATCGAAGAAGTGGTCAGTACCTAAAAGTTTATCAGCAAAAGTTTTCTTAGGAACATAGGTAGTCTTTTTACCTATGAACTCTTTAATAAGCCCAATCTCCTTCGGGTCATTAGAAATTAAGTTATCCTTATAATAAACTCCATCTGAATTAAACTTAAGATTATTAAGAAAAGTTTCATTAAGTCCATAACGTCCTATGCGAGAATTATTGTCAAGTATAGCAGCTCCAAGTCTACCCAATTCATAAGGAATTGAATTTTCAAAAGCACTTGTCCAGAAGTCCTTGCCCATCGCATTCTTAAATTCTTTTGTATCAGGGTCAATACTTTCACGCATCATCTTAAATAATTGTGTCTTAAATACTTGTCCCGTATAAGGATTAGCATTCTTTATGGCATCATCAAGAGTAACTCCTTCAACAGGGTCAATAAGAGACTTATCTATGATTTTACCATTACTGTCCTTAGTAACCCTATATCGCCTTATCTTCCCATCAGGGTCTGTCATTACTTCTTCACTTACATCCTTCTTCTGGTCAGGATTAGGTAAGAACCTATCTATTATATCTAAAGCTGTCTGATGCCTAAAAGTTTGCATCAAATTATTGAAGTTCTCGTTAGGTGTTAAGTCTAAAGACACTCCATCACTTTGAAATTGCGAAAGCCCAAGTGTTTCTAAGGATGTTCCTGTATCATTAGAAAATTCAAGTAGTCTATCTATTTCTTTAGCTGACCTTTTCTTAGCCATTAAAATCCGCCTCCACCGCCTGTGTTATTACTTGATTGGACAGAGCCCTGTCCTTTCTCTCGCAACATACTTTGCTGTAAACTATCAATACTTGATTGGTAATCTTCAAAAGTTTTAGGGTCATAAGGATTAAAATATCCGCCTGCATTTGTACCCTTGAATAATCCTTGAGTTTGTCCTTCAAACCGATTATTTCCTTGTCCGTAGTCTAAAGGGACCATTATCTTAGTTGGGTCTAACTCTGAGCCATCAGGCAAAGGATATGGGTGAGCATTATCTTTTCCAACTTTAAAATAAGGTGATACAGGAGTATACTTTCCATAAACTTGTCCAAGCAATTGCCCTAACTGCCTATAATGCTTATTGTAATAATTTTTCGAAGTAGGATTATATCTCATATCATATACTTCTTTAGCAAGAGCTTTAGCATCAGCATCTTCTATACCGTCAATAACTGCCATCGAAGAAGCAAATTCAAATTTATCTTGATTCTTTTTGAGACTTTCCTTATCTTGTCCAAATTTATCCTTAGCTGCATTATCATAAGCATCACGTACCCACTGATAATCATCGTCATAAGTAATAACGCCTATCCTTTTAGTAGCATCAACAAGCTCACGATATTTAGTCTGGATATTAGTAAGAACATCCTGTAAATTACCGCCTGTAAGATTAGCAGAGTTAGTAAAAGTCGGTCTGTAATTTCTTGTATTTTTCCTTATATAATCATCTATTCCTGCCCAAGCTTTTGCAAAGTTAGGGTCATTCCCATATTTTAAGTATAAGGAATCACGCAAGGCAGATAAATCAAATTTTGTCTTACCCGTATTTGTATTAAAACCAAGTTGTAATTTAGCAAAGTCATTATCCAAAAGCATATTAGACATTAAGTTAGCAACTTTTCTATCTCTCTTCAAATCATCAAATTTCATCTTTCCTGTCATTAGCTGAAGAGATGCTACTCCACTTTGGTATAAAGCATTCTTATAATCAAGTGTTTGAAATGGTAACTTTCTTTGACGGTCTAACTCAGCATTCTTTACTCTTTGCTGTTGAGTTAAAGTCCTTGACAAATTCTGTGCATCTTCGCCACCCACTAATCCAAGTGCCTGTATAGTGCCACCATAGAGCTTATTAAGTTCATTTTGTCTTCGTGCAACATTTATACTGAATGATGCAAAATTACTTATTTGGTCTTGAAGGTCAACCATATCCTTATTAACGGCAGGGTCTTTATTAAGAGCATCTAATTGCTCTTCAGTAGTAAGTGGGTCACCTTCTATTTGCTGAAGACGTTTAGAAAAATTATCTATAATCTCCCTTGTGCCTTCAACTTGTTTGCTAATCAGGTTTGCCTTACCTTGTATCACATTTCCGCTTAGTAAGTTACTTGCCTGTAACTTCGTTAATGCTGTTGTAAAATCTTCTCTTGGCATCTTTTTTCCTTATTCCTAAAGTGCAGGTGGGGTTAATGAAGTATTATTACCGCCTGCATTACCATTGTTAAGAAATTGGTTAATAGTTCCTAAGATATTGGAATTTCCTGCTCCCGTAGCTCCACTTGCACCATTTGTGCCACCATTAAGTAAATTCTGTAATAGCCCCATAAGACTATTCGCTTTGCTATTTAAAGCATCTCCCAAAGCTATATTGCCTTGTATAGTAGAGCCAATATCAGCACCTTGCAAGAAGTTAGTAAAGAACTTTTGTCCGCCTGTCTGTCCAGGAAGACCACCTGCTAAGTTCCCACCAAGCTGTATAGCTTGAAGAAAACGTTGCTTAGCTTCACTGTCCATTCTATTATATAGGTCAACAAAGTTTACATTTGCTTGTCCTGCTAAATTTTCACCTTTAGCAATTATAGGAGCTAATGCGTTTATATAAAAGTCCATAAATCCCTGACCTTCAGGTACACTTCCACCAACACTTTCAGGAATAGTAGCCCCTGCCTTAGCTGCCGCTACATCTGCGCTACGCCTAAAAGTGCTTTGTACAGCTGGAAGGATACTCTGAAATAGCTCCTCTTTCGAAAATGGAGTCTGTTTAAGAAAATCCATATTATTATAAAGTTCATTGAAAAGTTTCTGGAATCCTTCTTCACTTGGACTTGTACCCGAGCCAAGAATCCCAGAAAGCAATCCAGAACCTAAAGTTATTAAACCACTAAGAAGTGCGGGTGGCATTTTATATCTCCTGTATTATTGTATCTTCTTTAAAAATTTTACCTTTAATTTTACTATATCTTGTAACCACTCCATCTTTATCTTCTAATATACTTTCGCCTTCACCTAAGTCTGAAAGTTGAATAGAGTTTATTTCACTTACTATTCTCACTGCATTCTTCGGTTGGAAAGCCAAAAAGTTATCAGCGTTTACACCGTCTTCACGTTCAGGGTAATTATGCACAACTTCTCTCATCTTTTTCTTCTGCCTGTTCCTTTGTTGATTACGTCTGTAGGTTTCCAAGTAGGACTGTATTTCTTGGACTTTATGACTTTTGTATTTTTAAGATGTACTACGCTTCCACCGACAACCTTTGTCTTTGGAACTTTTCTCCCCTGATTCTTCGTGCTAAAAGAACCTGGCAATGCAAAACTTGCACGTTCACGTCTTTTTGGTTTGTTGCCCATTGTAGTATTCCTTTCTAATGTTTAAGTATTTTAGGGTCTATTCCTCTAAAGTAATCTCTTACTGAAATTACATTTTTTTCAGTCCAAATATCTTCTGCTAAGTTTAATTGATAAACAGGTTCAGGCAACAAGGATATATAATAAGTGTTCCTATTGCCACCATACTCACCAAGTATCAAATATCCTTCATTATAATCACCAAAGTTTCCATCTAAACTATCAAGTAGTCTTTTACTTAATTTTTCATCGTAAGTATTAGAACCATTATAAATTATAGGGAATGTAGCAGTGCCAAAGCTAACCGTTGTATCAGCAATATCTAAAAGATGTTTATAAGCTCTTGTATATGTTGCAAGATGATGCTGTGAGTTATCTGCTTGCAAGCCTGAAGAATTTACAAATAGAGTATAATCTAAATAAGTTTGGGTAATATTATTTAACAAGTCTGTTACCTTTATCAAGTAATTGTCTCCATCCTTTTCTAAATAATATTTTCTATTCTTATATATTATAAAGTTACCTGTGCTCTCAGAATAACCAGAGTTAAACGTACTATCTGTTCCATAAGAATAGTATCCAAAGTCCGTAGTATCTTTTATTATATAAGAAAAGGTTGGAGGAAATACACAGCCACCTGTACATTGAAGACTCCCATCTGAATTTGTAAGACACTGACGCTCACAAGCTGGACAAGCACTATAACTACTACTATAATAAAGATTAGCCGTGCTATCTTCCAAAAGATTAGTAAGGTAAAACCGCCAAGTTATATTACTATTCCAGAGACAAGAAGGGTCATAAATAGCTTTTTGGCTAAGTAAGCCTTCGCTACCAGATATTTGTCCCCCGCCACCTGCGCAACTTGAAAGTGATAAAAGAGTAGAAACGTAAAAGCAATACCCCGCAACATTTCTTGTACCAATAGCAACTAAAGTATCAGATGGATAATAAGTAGTCGTATCTCGTTTTTCCGTTCCTTTAATATATACTTTACTAAAAATTAAAGGTGGCGTTATCCAAGAAACAGTTGTTGTATCTTGAAAGAATCCATTGACTGTGTCAACTATACCTGATTCTATAAAGTTCCAAGTTAAACTATCCGTACTCCAATAAACGTTAAAGCTATCAATATTTGAAGTCTCGACAGATATATTCACTGTATCATGCCCACTCGAGAAACCTGGAGGAGTAACATCAAATATATCTAAGTTACTATATGAAGTTGGAAGCGGAATAACCGTAAAGAAATAATCCGAAGAATCTTCATAAGTACTATCAATATTAGTTATCAATATTCTTCCTGTCGTACTATAAATCCCAGAAGGAACTGTCCATACTAAAGAAGTATCATTATTAAATACAGTATCAATAAGAATATAATCATTATTTAAAGCATACCAAACGAAAGTAGTATCAGTTCCTTGTGGAGTCAAATCTGGTACATCGGTAGTCCAAGTAATTTCTATTGTGCTATCTTGAAGAAAAGCTAATCCTGTTGATGAAGGATATGTTAAAGTATAACCTGTATAAAAGATTGCCTCTACGTTAGGATAACCTTGATTAACAATGTTACTTTTTGCCCAAACAGTATCTGTGTTCCAACCACGCCATTCGTAAGTGCTTAATACCTTCATAGAATCTGTACTTTGCAATATAACTGATGGAGACACTGTTCCACTTAACTTTGAAACAGTAGTACCCGCAACAAGGGTATCGGCAAATGAAGTAGCGGATAACTGTGTAGAATAACCTGCCCAACAAGTTTTAAGTGTTAAATTTGCATTATAAGTAGTAGTGCCAACTGCATAGCAATTTATAGCTACCGAAGTATAAGAACCTACGAAAGTACCTGTTTGAGCAAAGTTTATATCAGTAGTAGCATTATCTATTACTTCTACATTATAGACATAAGAATCATAAATTTTAGCTGAAGTAGAAATGTCCCCGACAAAGCCACCCGCCACTGAAGCAGCCCTATTATGATAAATATAAGTATCTTTTACCCTACATTCTCTTACAACCATATTACTCCCACCTAAACTACCTATCAAGCCCCCCATATAAGGCTGTGCGCCTGCACTACCATAAATAAGGGAATCATTCGAAGCTTCGCATTGAGTAATATTCCAATAATAAGTACTTGAACCACCTGCTGTGCCAATAAGCATCCCCATTGCAGGCGCATTATTTGATATACTTATATAACTGTTAATAACTTTCACAGTATCGATATGACCTTGATGTACAGAAGATGAGGCATAAACCCGAGCAACAAGTATGCCAACGTGCTTTTGAACAGCACTGCCTAAGCCTGACACGATTCTACAACTGTCAAGTATCAAGTTTTGTATATGCTGTGGATAAGCATCAGTTTGAAATTCCCTAAAAAGACCTGCGTAATATCCATCGTCATAAACCACTGAAGTGATATTCATATTCTTAATGGTATGTCCTTTACCATCAAAATTATCTTGGAATGGTCGTAAGCCTAACGGGTTTCCATTACCTATTGGAGTCCAGTTAGCATATCCTGATAAGTCTATATCATTACCAAGTTCAAAATATAAGCCACCCGTAGATGACATAAGATAACGTACACTATCAAGCCCTACATCTGTCAAAATAACATAAGGGTCTCCTGCTGTCCCACTTCCTGTATAATTTTGAGCGAAAAGCGTAAATGATAAAAGTAAAGTAAATAAAATTGTCTTTAGTGCCATTGGTATTTCTTTCTCCATATCCAATTGTAAGATTGTCCACTTATAGTGGTATTGCTTCTAATAACAATAAATTGCCCACTCTCTACTTTAACAGCTAAAGCAGTACTTGTAGAATCATATCTTGGAGTAACTATAATAACGTCCATAGAATCAAGACCAGGAACTAATACAGTGTCTCGTGAAAGAGTTGTAGTAAAAGCATCTATGCCAGAAGAATTCTCAGAAGTAAAAAGAGTATCATTGAAGATGCTCTGTTGCATAGCATCTGTATAAACGATAAGTGCATTAAATAAACTATCTATTTTCCTTTGAGACCAATTTATCCATCCTCCTGGATTAGATAACAAGCGGTAAATAGGTAATTGGTAATACTGCGTAGAGTCAATTGGCGAGTCCCAACCTTTTGTACT
>Ga0114931_10011760_pt1 | contig 10308 bp, 10 predicted proteins | sample 2SBtaG_FD_89579 | JGI IMG/M metagenome (GOLD analysis project Ga0114931, IMG submission 89579) | Deep subsurface microbial communities from Kolumbo volcano to uncover new lineages of life (NeLLi) - 2SBTROV14_V59a metaG | ecosystem: Environmental > Aquatic > Marine > Volcanic | place: Kolumbo... | reverse complement strand
CGCAACATCCTCTGTCAGGGGCGGGGTTCGGCCGCCAATTCGGCGGTCTGCTACTGTCTCGGTATTACCTCGGTGGACCCGGCGCGCATGAGCGTACTGATGGAGCGATTCATCTCCAAAGAGCGCGACGAGCCGCCCGATATCGACGTCGATTTCGAGCATCAGCGCCGCGAAGAGGTGATTCAATACATCTACCGGCGCTACGGGCGTCATCGCGCCGCCATTGCCGCGATGGTCACCACCTATCAGTGGCGCAGCGCGGTGCGTGATGCCGGCAAAGCGCTGGGCTTCAGTCTCGATCAGATCGAGCGCATCGGCCGGCAGTTCTATTTTTGGGACGATCCGTCCGAGCTGCGGCAGCGTCTGCTGCAGGCCGGTTTCGATCCGGACAATCGCAGTATCCGGCAGCTGATCACCCTGGTGATTCTGCTGCAGAATGTTCCGAGGCATCTGTCGCAGCATACCGGCGGGTTCGTCATCGCCCGCGACGATCTGGCAGCACTGGTGCCGATCGAAAACGCCCGCATGGCGCAGCGCACCGTCATTCAGTGGGACAAGAACGATCTCGAAGCGCTCGGCCTGATCAAGGTCGACGTGCTGGCGCTGGGGATGCTGACAGCGATCCGCAAATGTTTCGAGCTGATCGAAGCGTACAGCGGCCGCAGGCTGACGCTTGCCACGGTGCCGCCGGAGGATAATGCCACCTATGCGATGATTCAAAAAGCCGACACGGTGGGCGCCTTTCAGATCGAATCACGCGCCCAAATGGCGATGCTGCCGCGGCTGAAGCCTGCCAACTACTATGATCTGGTGATCGAGGTGGCGATCGTGCGGCCGGGGCCGATCGTCGGCGACATGGTTCATCCCTATCTGCAGCGTCGCAACGACCCCCGGCTGGTGGAGTATCCAAGCGAGGCGCTCAGATCGGTACTGGAAAGAACTCTCGGTATTCCCATTTTTCAGGAGCAGGTGATGCAGATCGCCATGATCGCGGCGGGGTTTACGCCCGGCGAAGCGGACCAGCTGCGGCGCAGCATGGCGGCCTGGAAAAAGAAGGGGGGGCTGGAGCCGTTCAGAGAGCGGCTGCGCGACGGCATGCGCCGGAACGGCTATCCGGACGCCTTCGCCGAGCGCATTTTCGAGCAGATCAAAGGCTTCGGCAGCTACGGTTTTCCAGAATCGCATGCCGCCAGCTTCGCGCTGCTCACCTATGTCTCCTGCTGGCTGAAATGCCACGAAGCGGTGGCGTTCCTCTGCGCTCTGCTCAACAGCCAGCCGCTGGGCTTCTATGGGCCGTCGCAGCTGGTGCAGGATGCCCGCCGCCACGGCGTCGAGGTGCGGCCGGTCGATATTCGCTGCAGTGATTGGGAGAGCCGGCTGGAAAAGAAGGGCGATGGAGAACAGCCGGCGGTGCGGCTGGGAATCGACCGGGTCAAGGGGCTGCGCCAGACAGCGGCCGAGAAGATCGTTGCAGAAAGGCAGAAAGCCCCTTTTTATTCACTGGCGGAAGCGGTCGAACGCTGTCGGCTTCGGCGCGAGGATCTGGAAGTACTGGCGGCCGCCGATGCGCTTCAGGGGCTGGTTGGCCACCGCCATTTCGCCCACTGGCAGGTGGCAGGCCTGCAGCAGCCCACGCCGTTGCTGGGCCGGGCTGAATGTGCCGAAGCCACTCCGATGCTGCGTACGCCGACCGCTTTCGAAGAGACCGAAGGGGATTACAATACAACCGGCCTGAGCCTCAAGCAGCATCCCTTGGCGCTGCTCAGAGAGCGGCTTTCCGGCCTGGGTGTCTGCACGGCGACGGCGCTGTGGAGCCGACGCAGCGGTTCGATTGCAAAAACGGCCGGCCTCGTGACCAACCGACAGCGGCCCGGCACCGCCTCCGGCGTCATCTTTGTTACGCTGGAAGATGAGACCGGCTTTGCCAACCTCATCGTTTGGCCTAAGATCGCCAAGGCGCAGCGGGTGCCTTTATTGACATCCACCTTGATGATGGTCTCGGGAATCGTGCAAAAAGAGAACGATGTGCTGCATCTGGTCGTCGGCAAGATCGAGAACTGTTCGCACTGGCTGCAGGATCTGGAGGCGAAGTCGCGGGATTTTCAATAGGCGTGGTCCGAGCTGGTGCGCACGGCGTACCCTACGCCTGATTCCCCGGCGGTGCCGAACGTAGGGTGCGCCGTGCGCACCAAGCAACTGCTGTCTCGCAGCATTAGCGCTGATAGTATAATAAGCGCTGACGCTTGGCATTCGACAGCTGCTTTTTTGCCGCTGCCATTGATTCTGCCCCCGCAATAGACTAAGGAGCCAACCCGATGTATCCAAAAAGCATGATCCTGTTAACGGCCATTGCAATCAGCGTCGCGCTGTCCGGCTGCGCCACCCAACGTGCGCCCAAGCCGGCACCGGCAAAGGCGAAGGCAACTCAGCCGCAGCCGAAGGCCAAGCCGGTCAAAGCCGATGTGTACTACGATGCCGCCAGTAAGCGGTGGCGCACCTGGGACGGTCAGATCTGCCGCAGCTGCACGCCGCAAAACGGCTATTCGACACCGGCCGTCAAAGACGATGACATGTACTATGACGCTGCGATCAAAAAATGGCGGCAGTCGAGTCTGAAAGGTGAGGTCTGCCACACCTGTACGCCGCAGTACGGGTATCCGATCCCGCCACGATAGATGGTTCGAAGCGATTCGAGCGGTCGGCGACGGATCCATGCGGCCGCCCCATCAATTCCGGCTGAGCGATGACGATTTCCCAATATCGGCATCTCTGTTCGGAGGCGGTCCGAATCATCCAGTTAACCGACACGCACCTGCTCGCCAACCCGTCTCAGTCGTTTGACGGCATCAACACGCAAGCGTCGCTGATGCAGGTTGTCGAGCTGATCAGGAGCACGCATTGGCCGGCCGATTTCGTTCTGGCGACCGGCGATCTGGTCCATGACCCGGAGCCTGCAACCTATCGCCGGCTGCAGGGGATATTCGAATCGCTGGCGGTTCCGGTCTATTGCATTCCCGGCAATCACGACGATCCGGACGTGATGCGAGAATGGCTGCCATCCGCACGGGTTCGGCTGGCGAATTCTGTTCTGACCGACCGTTGGCAGGTGATTCTGCTGAATACCATGGTGCCGGCGATGCACGGCGGTACACTCTCAGAGCACGAGCTGGCGATCCTGGATGACTGCCTTCGGCACCATCCCGATCATCATGCTCTCATCTGTCTGCATCATCCGCCGGTGTCGATCGACAGCCAGTGGATGGATGCCATGTCGCTGACCAATGCGGATCGATTCTTTTCCGTGCTGGACCGGCACCCGCAGGTTCGATGCGTGCTGTGGGGGCATATTCACCAGGAATTCGATAATCGACGCAAATATGTGCGCCTGCTCGCCACCCCTTCGACCTGTGTGCAGTTCAAACCGCGGGTGAAGCAGCACGAGCGCGACGACAAAAAGCCCGGCTACCGCTGGCTGGTGCTGAATCCGGACGGCTCTTTCGAAACCGGAGTCAACCGGTTGTTCGTCTGACACGTTTCACCCATCCTTCCCGTTTGGTCCATCCACAGACCCTGAAAACCGGATGCTTCCAGCCAGGCGGGGCCTCGTTCGCCCTTCAGCATGGCGATGGTACAGGCGCTGCCGGCCACCAGGCAGTGTTCGGCGACGACGGCGACGGCGCACAGTCCGTGTACCGGCCAGCCGGTCTTCGGATCGAGCAGGTGACTGTAGCGGTGGCCGCCGATGATCATGAAGCGCTCGTAATCCCCGCTACTGGCAATGCTGCCGTGATGAAGCGGGATACGTGCCATGATCGTGTCGGCGCGGCGCGGGTGGCGGATGCCGACTTGCCAGGGGCTGCCGTCGGGGTGCGGTCCGATGATTTTGATATCGCCGCCGAGGTCGACCAGACCGTGTGCGATGCCTTGCTCGAGGCAGAGGGCGGCGGCCCGGTCGGCAGCGTACTCCTTGCCGATGCCGCCGAAATCGAGTTCCATGCCGGGCACGGGAAAGGTCAGCAGGGGTTCGCTCCAGTCGATCTTGTTCCAGCCCACTCGGTTCAACAGGCGGTCGATCCGTGACGGTTCGGGCAAGCGGTTGGATCTGAAGTCCCAAGCCTGCCGCAGAAGGCCGGAACTGATGTCGAACAGGCCGTCGCTCTCCTGATGACAAACATCCGCGTAATTCAACAGCTGTGCCGTTTCCACATCGACCGTGATGGTCCCACCGTCGGCAGCGATGCGATTGATCGTGGAGAGGACGCTGTCCGGCCGGTATCGCGAATAACGGGCCTCCAGCCGGCGCACGTCAGCCATTGCCAGGACGGCGATGCGCTTGGCTTCGAGCCGTTTGGGGGCGTACAGCTGCAGCATGCAGGGCGAGCCCATGGCGGTGAAGGGAAAGGCGTGCAGCCGCAGCATCGCCGGCTCAGAAGCGATAATCGATGCCGGCGGTGATCAGGAAGAAGCTGAAGTCGGCGAAGCCGGGCTGAGTGGCGCCGTCCAGCTTGAGACCGGCTTTGTGGACGGAGTATTCGACGCCGGTGTGGAGCTTCAGTCGATCGAAGAAGGTTTTAGTGAACGTGAGCCCGCCGCTGAGGGCGCCGAAGCCGGACAATCGGTAGTCGCTGGAATAGAATCCGTTGCCGCGCGGAGCGCCGAAATAGGGGCTGTAAAATTTCGCTTCGCTTTGTGAATAATAACGCAGGCGGGGAACGAGCATCCAATCGTTGCCGAGCGGTTGATGCCATTGCATCTCGACGGTATGCGAGCGGATGCCCCAGTCGTCGATGTGAAACCGATAATCGAGGTGGAGCGCGGCATCCCAGTCGCTGAAGTACCGCAGATAGCGTGCCAGAACCGCCCATTGATGGCGCTCGTTGGGCCGGTTTTCCCAAAAGATATCGGGGTCGCCGGCGGATTTGAGCCCGGGCTGCTGGTCGCCGCCTCCTGAGATGAACACTTTTTTGTATGGATTCGACAGGAAGCCGGAACTATATTGATAGGTCATATTGGCTTGCAGCAGCGAATTCTTGTCCAGTATTTGGGTGATCCCCAGCAGGCTGTCGACGGCCGTCTGGCTCTTTTTGATGTCGCGTGTTGTCGGTGTGATCGTGTCATGGGTAAAGCCTGCGCCGAGTGCCAGGGTGGTCATTTTCTTATCCGTCTCCCAACGCAGATTCAGATTGGAGAAATAGGAGCGGTAGTCTTTTTCATCGGAAGCGCCGCCGGCCAGGCCGATGGTCACGTCATCGAAATAGTATTGCCCGCTGAGATCCAAGGCATTGCGCGTGTCGCGAATGGTTGCCGACGACATCACCTGTACCGGGCGGGCGGCGATCGACAGAGGCAGCGAGCGAGCACTTTCGGTTACCGACACTTTCGCGGCGCCTCCGGATGCGCCGGCGACCGCATCGGTTCTGCCAAATGGGATATTGAGCACCGGGGATGCACCGGCGATGCGGTCGGTGACCCAGCTGGCCGACAGCTCGGCCGACTCACCCAGCGGTGCAATCCCAAACGCTTCGAAGACATCGACCACCATCCGGTTGCAGCATTCGTCGTAGTGCGAATAGAGAAAGCCGGTGGCAATCGCTTCGGCCGGAACGCCTGCGGTCGCTTTGTTGGGGCTCATGCCCGGCAGTGCCAGTGCGGCGGCGGTCAGGGTATGCAGGCAGCTGTTTTTCTTAGTTGCAGCCACAGCCGCCGCCTCCCGAGCCATAGCCGCCGCTGGAGGCTTCCTTGCTGACATGAACATGTCGCCGGACAGCGGCGGTCGCCGGATCCGGTTCCAGCGCCATATATGGCTTCGCCAGGTTGCCTCTTTGCCATGGGGCAATCGGCGTGCAGCCGCCGATCAGCAGCAACAGCAGCAGAATTGCCGCTATCCGCTGCCAGACGTCATTGCGGATGTTCATGGTTATGCCGGCTCGGCGAGCAGGGCACGGACCAGCTGACGGATTGCCTCGATATCCTCTTTGCGGAAACCCCGATGAACATGGCGGATGATGCCCTTCCGGTCAATGAGATAGGAAGAGGGCATGGCGACGACTTCATAAGCTTCCGGGCATTTTCCTTCCGGGTCCACGGCGATGGTGAAGTCGACCGGGCACTGCTGCAAAAAGTGCAGCAGATCCTCGCGGTTTTCATCCACATTGATCGCCACCACTTCGAAACCCTCGGCTCGCAGCTCATTGTACAGTTCATTGAGCAGAGGCAAAGAGATGCGGCAGGGTAGGCACCAGGAGGCCCAGAAATCCACATAGACTACTTTACCCCGATAGTCGGACAGGTCGAGTGGCTGCTGTTCCTTGAGTGTGGCCGCCCGGCACTCTGGTGCGCTCAGTCCTGACTCGACCGCAGCGGCGTTCGAGACGAATGCGGCGGCAATGAATAAGAGCATGACGGATGATCGCTTAAGCATGGAATAGTGTCCTTTGTTGTTATGGTTGGTTGGATGGGAAAAGGCATCGGACCCCTTGGCTGGTCATCAGAAAGAAGCCAATGCCGGGTTGAATTCAAGCAACATTGATGCCGTGAAGAATGCGTTCGATTTCGGCCCAACGGTGTGTGATGGTGTTCGGTCGTCGGCGGCTGATCTTTCAGTCGCAACGGTTGAAAAAACGGGCATCGGCGGCATCGTTGAAGACAGTGAGATGCCGCAGTGGCGGCGTAATCCGGATCAAAGAATCAGAATATGACGAAGAGTTGAGCTATGTTAAATGCCGCAGCTCTGTGGTATTTCGCCTACTTTTGGTTGGGCCGGAGAAGGTCATAAGTCCTTGACGCAATGGGGATACAGCGTTGGCATTGGAATTGCCCAGAGTTATGTGCTCTTCATGGCCGCTCATTGGACCATGGGCATACACCCATCGGAATTGATGACGAAGGCACGCATTGGAACCGGCCGGTTTTGCTTTATCCGATTGCAATTCGATCATTCGTCGATTGCCGGTTGAATGGCAGGTTTCGTCTCGGGCGCGCGGCCAACGGAGCATTCCCTAGAAATTAATGAAAAAGGAGTCAATTATGACAATCCCTATGAAACAGGCCGCCGGCCTGGTGCTGTTTGCGGCCTCTGCTGTCGCTTCGAGTGCATTTGCGCACACCACAATCGTCAAGAAAAACACGCCGGACGAGTTTGCGGTGCGAACCGATCTGGCCGGAACCAGCAGTGTGCTCAACCATATAAGCATCCCACACGGGTGCAACGACACATCGGTCAAGGCGATGACCGTTCTTTTTCCTAACGGGGCCGATCCCGTGGTTGAAGATCAGGAGGGCAACCCGGTGGATCCTGCGGATTTTTTCGATCATTTCATGGAAAACAACAATATCGTCATGGGACCGAAACCCACGCAGACGATCACATGGAAAAGAGTCAATGTTCTGGAAGGACCGGTTCCCCAGTACAGCAATCATGGTATCAGGGATAGCGATGTGCGTGCATTCACCTATCACGAAGGCAAGCTGCCAACTTACCTGCTGGGGCTCTATCCCTGGAGGCAGACTTACGGGAAGATCAAGGAGGAAAAAGTCTGCCTGGAAAAGATGGAACTACGCATCCCGATCGTCAACTACTGTACTCGATCCAAGCGCGCGGAGAACCGAGTCGACGCATGGATCGGGCGCCTGACAGCGAAGTTCAACGATCCTGCGGTGGTGTCGGTGGGCTTTTGGCCAACGCTGGATATCGCCAACCCATACTATGATGAAGCCTCCTGCGCCAAAGCTGGTGGCGCGCCTTATTACTATAAGGTCAGCCCGTCGGATACCGACATCGATCACTTCTTGCCTTTCAGAAACTATTGGCCGGCCAACGTCAATTAATTTAAGCCATTAATTCCTTTTATCCTCCCGAAGCGCCGCACTCTTTTCTCGCGAAAGAGCGGCGGTGCTTCGTTTTTATTTCGCCGATTCAACAATGACCAAACACGACAATAACCGGAGCAGACGCCGTAAAGGGCGTGACCGTCTGTCAACCACAACAACACCGCCTGTTGGATTGCCCGGATCGCAGCGCCTGATGCTGTATATGACAGTCTCCATGACCGGCGCTGCGGTGATGATGATCGAACTGCTGGGCACACGCATCGTCGGTCCCTTTTACGGCGTCAGCCTGTTCGTCTGGTCATCGCTGATCTCGGTCACCATGATCGCGCTGGCGCTAGGTTATTTCCTCGGTGGACTGGCCGCTGACCGGCTGCTGCGTTTCAGGCTCTCGCAGGCAATCGCACTGGCGGGCCTGTTTACGGGGCTCATTCCGGTAATAAGCGCACCGGTATTGATGTTCACGAATGGGCTAGGCGTGCGCTGGGGCGCATTCACCAGCGCCTTGATTCTGTTCATGATCCCGCTGACCTTTCTCGGCATGGTCGGGCCCGGCGTGATCAAGCAGGCGTCGCAGCGGCTGGAGTCGGTTGGCATGGCGTCCGGCTCGGTGTATGCCATCAGCACTGTCGGCAGCGTCATCGGTACTCTGCTGTTGGGCTTCCTTTTGCTTCCGCTGGTCGGTTCGCGCGCGATCATATACTGCGTCAGCGCGGCTCTGCTGCTGTTGGCATCGGCTCTTTCGGTGCTCGAAAGCCGGAGTGAACAGCGGCCGCCGGTCCGCTCCGGCGTCTGGGTGATCGTTCTGATCTGCAGTGGACTCTATCTTTTTGCCGCACTTCCCTCCCGGGCCGCGCATCAGACGGATGATACCGTTCGCTTCGAGAAGGAGAGTCTGTACGGCTGGGTTCGCGTCATCGACGATCCGAAGCAGGGCATTCGCTGGATGTTGTCCGACTCATCGACCATCAGCGGTGCTTTTACCGATACCGGGAAGAGCGTGCTGGGCTACCAATATGTCGTCAAGGACACTGTGTCGACGTTTCATCCCAAGGCACGAAAAGCGTTGCTGATCGGACTTGGTGGCGGCCATTTGTCGACGATGCTGGCAGGCAGCGGAATTCGCACTGACGTCATCGAAATCGATCCGATGGTGGTCGAGGCCGCGCGCTCTTTCTATGATTTCGAGCCGACCGGAAAGGTCATCGTCGGCGATGCGCGCTATCAGGTCAAGCAGCTCAAAGAGCAGTACGATCTCATTATTCACGACTGCTTTACCGGCGGCTCCGAGCCGGCTCATCTGCTGAGCATCGAAATGCTGCGTGATCTCAAAAGGTTGTTGAAGCCGGATGGCATTCTGGTACTCAACTTTGTCGGCTTTACCGACGGCAAGGAAGGCATGGCCGTGACCTCGGTGTTTCGGACCATCGGCGAAGTGTTCGATTACAGGCGCAGCTATGTGTCGGCGCCCGCCGAGCGGTTCAACGATTTCATTTTCTTGGCGTCGAATGCCCCGCTGACGGCCGATGTGGACACCGGGAGCCGGCAGGTCGCCGCCGGGCTGTTACGCTACGAATACCCGCTTGCCGATGCCGGCATCGTCATCACGGATGATTTCAATCCGCTCGAGCACATGCAATACCGCAAGGCCGAGCGTTATCGCGCCGACCTGCTGAAGCGCGTTGGAGCCAAAACTTTGCTTTGGTAGAGCGAAATAGATACTGTCCGTTCCGGCCGCCACGCGGTAGGGCGGATGCCCCGCCGGGCGATCCGGCATGCGGCGGAACCCGCTTCGTGGTTCCGCTCTACACAAGCTCTGGATCAGCAAGCAGCGGCCGTGAGTCTGTGGCGCCGCTACCGGGCACATGAGACGCCCCTTGTTCTACGGTTGCTGAGCGCTTATATTGGTGCCTATTGACTGCTGGTTATGCGCAGACGTAGGGTGGAACGCGCAGCGGTTCCACCATAACCTGCTTCAAACGGAATGCACCGTCCGCGCTGCTCACCTCAGCTGTCGGCGGCAAAACGGGATTGACGCATGGCAGCGGTTTGAAAACGCCGGCTGTTCAGCAACAATTGGAGAGACTCATGTCACAGGCAAAGAATCGACATTTGACTGCCGAGGAGTACCTCAAAGGAGAGTCCGAGGCTGACATAAAGCATGAATTCATCAGCGAAGAGATTTGGGCCATGGTCGGTGCGTCGGATGCGCATGTGACCATTGCATTGAATCTTGCCGCGGCCTTGAAGGAAAAGCTGAAAGGATCGCCCTGCCGGACTTATATTTCCGACATGAAAGTGAGTGTGGAACAGGCTGACGCTTTCTTTTATCCGGATGTCTTTGTGACCTGTGACGCAAGGGATAAAAAGAACGACCTCTATAAAGAACATCCTCTCTTCATTGCCGAAGTGCTTTCACCATCGACAGAGGCTTTCGACCGCGGCAGGAAATTCAGCATCTACCGGCAGCTTGAATCGCTG
>Ga0114931_10011759_pt1 | contig 10309 bp, 7 predicted proteins | sample 2SBtaG_FD_89579 | JGI IMG/M metagenome (GOLD analysis project Ga0114931, IMG submission 89579) | Deep subsurface microbial communities from Kolumbo volcano to uncover new lineages of life (NeLLi) - 2SBTROV14_V59a metaG | ecosystem: Environmental > Aquatic > Marine > Volcanic | place: Kolumbo... | reverse complement strand
GAAATTATTACTAATTGAAGACGAAAAAGAATTAGCTTCGGAAATAATAAAATTTTTAAAAAACGAGGGTTACCTTTGTGAATATGCTAATAATTATGAATCTGCTTCACTTAAATTAAATTTATATGAATATGACTGTGCTATAATAGATATTACTTTGCCGGGGGGGAGCGGTTTAGATTTTATCAAACTTCTTAAATCAAAATCACCAAAGACCGGAATCGTCATTATTTCGGCAAAAAATTCTTTAGACGATAAAATTAAAGGATTAGATTTGGGCGCAGACGATTATGTGGCTAAACCTTTTTATTTAGCCGAATTAAATTCAAGAATTAAATCCGTTTTGAGAAGACGAAATTTTGACGGTAAAAATATTGTAAATTTTGAAGAGATTGAAATCAATGCAGAATCAAGAGAAGTAAAAGTAAATAATGCAGTTGTACAGCTTACCAGAAAAGAATATGAGATGTTATTATATTTTATAGCTAATACTAAAAGAGTATTAACAAAAGAAACCATTGCCGAACACTTATGGGGAGACAACTCAGATGCATTTGATAATCTTGATTTTATGTACACACATATAAGAAACTTACGGAAAAAATTATTAGAAAAAGGATGCAAAGATTATATTAATACTATTTACGGTGTGGGTTATAAGTTTATAAAGAAATGAAGTTATTAAAAAAAATCAGCACAAGATATATCGGTTATTCGTTAATAATATTATTAGTCGGTTCCACAATAATTTATTTTGGAATAAAACAACTTGTAAATGATGAGTTGAGAGAAAAGTTAGATTCAACAAAACAAAGAGTTATTAAAAATTTAATCTCGGGAAAAGAAATAAATTTTCCGCCTTTGGTTGAAGTAAAAGAAATACCCTCTTCATTTCATCCTAAACGACTTAATGAAATAAAAGATACAGTTATTTATAATCCTTTCCAAAGGGAGGAAGAATCATTCAAAGAGTTAAACTCTTTATACAATTTAAAAGATAAGGTTTTTTTTATCACTGTTAGATTAGACGCCGTAGAAAATTCCGATTTAATCTTTACAATGGGAGTGCCAGCATTTCTTTTACTTTTGCTAATAATTATATCTTTTAATTTTATTTCCAATAGGATCAATACAAATATTTGGAAACCATTCTACGAAAACTTAAAAAGTTTAAAAAAATATTCTTTAATAAACAATCAAAAATTAAATTTAATTGATAGTGACATTGATGAGTTTGAAGATTTAAACGAAGTACTTGATGAATTAACAAACAGATTAAAAGATGATTATATAAAGCTAAAAGAGTTTTCAGAAAATGCCTCTCATGAAATGCAGACCCCTTTGGCTATAATCAATGCTAAACTAGATAATCTTCTTCAAAATGAAAAAATGGATGAGAAAGATGTACAACAAATACAAACCATTTTAAGAACAGTAAACCGTCTCTCAAAATTAAGCAAATCATTAACTTTGTTAACTAAATTAGAAAGTGCTGAATACCAATCTCTAAAAAAAATTAAAGTTAAAGGATTTATCCAAAATAGAATAAATGATTTTATAGGGTTAGCGGAAAACAAGAGAATTAAAGTCGAAACAAAATACGAGGGTAATCCCGAAATAGAAATAAACAATGACCTGCTAGAAATATTAATTTCAAACTTATTTATAAATGCAGTAAAACATAATTTGCAAAACGGTTTAATAAAAATAAGTCTGTTACAAAGAACATTAATTATTAAAAACACAGGGAAACAATTAGTTAGAAAACCGGAAACAATGTTTGAAAGATTTGTAAAAGGTGAACAGTCAAGTGACTCTACGGGACTTGGACTAACAATAGTAAAACAAATTTGCGATATGAATAAAATACTTATCGATTATAAGTTTCAAAAACCTTACCACATAATTACACTTCATTTTTAAAAATTTAATTCTTCTTCAGATTTACTTTAGAATCAAACAATATCTTTTAATAAAAGAATTTAAACAATTCTTTAGAATAATTATAATAATAAATTATTTAATGTTTGTTACATAACAAAAAAAGGAGTAATGAAATGAAAGAGAAAGCAATTAAAATTGTAATGTTTATAATTGTTTTAAGTTTTACTCAGTCTATGTTTTATGCTAAAAGTAAATATTCTGATAAATTAAGTAAAATTTTTGTAAGCTTGGAATCTCATTCCGAAGATATGTTAGACGCTATTGATATAAAGGATACGAAACAATTAAATAAACTTTACGAACAATTAAAAAATGAAATGAAAGCATTAAATCAAATTAACATGAAACAACACGCGTTTAATATGTTGAATGAATTCCAAACAAAAGCATTAGCCTTGGAAAATTCTTGGTTTAGTTTAATTTCACTCGAGATGAAAGAAAAAGATGATTTACCTGCCTTAGCTAATGCAATAAATCAATTTTCGGGAGAATTAATAATTTTAACAAATTTTAAAAAGAATTATAAGAAAGATGTTGCATGGATGGACTATTTGGGTAGGGAAATAATGTTATTGAATAAGAACTATCCAAATAGCACACAAGAATTAGTAACAATAAGAAAAATTGACCTCCAAAAAACCTGGGGTAGAATAAGTATGTCGTTACAAAAAGACAAGAAGAATTCTGCTTTAATTCCAAAAACAGACTTATTAATATCTGATATTGTAAAATCGAAAAATGCTGCAGAATTAGTATCTCTTGCTAAAAAAGAGTTAGAAATTGTGGATGATATAGAAAAGGCTTTTAATATCTAATTCAATTATTGAAGTAAATATTCAAATGAGAATTATAAAATTGGACTGTAATTTAGAGGAATAAATTATCCGTCCAATTTGTCTTAGAATGATTAAGTATATTTTTAAAATAATTAAATTAAAAAATCAATATCTACTTCAGATTTACTTAAGAATCATATTATATTTTTTATTAGTTAATTTCTCAACTATTAGTTGATCAGAAAAAAGGTTAATAAAATGAAGTATTACTTGCTCAATAAAAATAATATCAGTTTAATTATATTTTTGTTGTTTACTGCGGTAAACTCAAATTTTACAGTTGCACAAACAAATATTGATTATTATATCAACACAGCATATTCAAACAATCCAAATTTAAAAGCGACCGGCAATCTTATTCATATAAATAAACTTGAAGCATCAAGGATTAATTCCGAGTTAAGCTCACCAAAAATCAGCTTAACATCCGATATATTATTTGCTCCATATTTTAACAATAACGGAAAACTTATTTCAACAAATCCCGGCCCTAACGCAATTGGTTACGATGCGGGAATAACAAACGGTGGGTTATATTCAGCTTTATTAAATGTGGAAAAAAATGTGTTTAACGGCAGCACTATTGATGCTTATAAAAATGAAACTACTCTAAATATTAAGAATAATAAAAACGATCTCAAATTATTAAAGCATACAATTAAGAAAAACGTAATAGATCAATACCTTAATTCTTATTATTTACAAAAAAATTATAAACTTGCTAAAGAAACTACTGCATTATTGAAGAAGCAATTAGAAATAACAAAGTCTCTAATGTTAAAAGGATTAGCAAAACAATCGGATTATCTTTTGCTAAAAGTAGAAGTTGAAAAAAGTAAAATTAAAATTAATGAATCTTTAAACAATTTTAAGAATGGTCTTTATAAACTAAACACTACTTGCGGAATAAAAGATACGTTTTTGGTGGCTCTTAATGAACCAATGCTAAATGTAACAGGTAAAAAAATAACTTCGGAATTTTTAAAACAATACAAAATTGACAGTATGTTGGTTGCTAATAAACAAAACATATTCGAGGCAAAATATAATCCACAAATTAAGTTGTTTTTTGATACCGGATTGAATGCTGTTGAGACAAATAATATACAGAGGAAATTTGGATTAAGTGCGGGTATTCATTTTTCTTTACCAATTTACGATGGAAATCAAAAAAACATCACTCAACAACAATCTTCAATTTCTTTAGAAAACATTGAAGAATATAAAAAGAATAGAGCAATATTAATTTATAATAATAGAAAAGCAGCTGAATCGGGAATAGAATTATATAAAACTAATTTGCAAAAAATAAGAGATCAGGTGAAAAATTATGATCAAGTTGTAAACCTGTCACAAATGCAGCTTGACAAGGGACAAATTTCGATGGTAGAATATTTGACTATTCTAAAAGGATTTCTTCAATTAAAAATTGATGAAACTATTACATCTATAAATTATCAGCAATCAATTAATCAATATAATTTTTGGAATTGGTGAGATTATGTATAATCAAAAGTTTGAACTTCAAGACAAAACACTTAATGAGAACCGGAAACAGAATTCTGTAATGCAGCAGATACAGGATTATGAATTTTACAGATTCATATCCCTCAGGCACAATATTCAAAAATGGATTAAAAGAAATATCAATTTATTAGTATTTTTTTTATTGGTGATTCCACTATTTAGCGGCTGTAGTAATGAGAATGCGAAAGATACAAATAACCTTAATACTAACGGTGTTCAGGTAAAAGTATCAACTCCAATTCAAAAAAAAATGACACAATATCTAAATTTTAATGCAAGCTCCACGTTTATTAAAAAGGAAATTGTTAGAGCATCATTTCAGGGTTATGTTGTTAAAACATATAAAACTATTGGCGATAAAATTAAGAAAGGAGATTTGTTATTTTCGATTAAAACAAAAGAAGCTGCTGCAATTGATAGTTTAAAAATAGATTTAAGCAGTAGAGTGTTTTCAGGAATTGTTAATGTATACTCACATTCAAATGGTGTATTATCTCAACTCTATCATCAAACAGGTGACTATGTTTCCGACAGTGACCAATTGGCTCTTATTATAGCTCCTAACTCTCTCCGTATCATGCTTAGAGTTCCTTTTCAATATGCAAACACTTTAAAAAGAAAAAAACAATTTACATTAAGACTTCCCGACGGCAGCGAACATATTGCTAGAATAACAAAGATAATCCCGACTGTTGATGCAGTTGATCAAACAGAAACATTTATACTTAAATCTATATCAAAAATTTTGATACCTGAAAATTTGAATTTAAATGTTGATGTATCTTATAAAGTTAAAAACAATGCAATAGTATTGCCAAAATCAGCAGTGTTAACTAACGAGACCCAAGACGAATTTTGGGTAATGAAGATTGTGGGAACTAAAGCAATAAGAGTAGATGTTAAAAAAGGAATTGAAAATGATTCTTCAATCCAGATAGTTCAGCCTCCACTTAATCTTTCTGATAAATTTGTTACAGACGGTGCTTTCGGTTTACCTGATACAGTAAATGTTTCAATAATAAAGTAGAATGTTATGAAAAAGTTTTATTCTGAATATAAAGGACCAATAGCTGCAATATTAATTTTTATATTATTGGGTGGGTTCTATTCCTATAAAAAAATGAAAACTGGACTTTTCCCAAATATTACTTTCCCAAAAATTAAAATTATAGCAGATAATGGGCAGCAGCCCATCAAAAAAATGATAGTTACCGTAACAGTACCTCTTGAAAATGCAATTAAAAAAGTTCAAAACCTTAAAATGATAAGGAGTATTACCAGCAGAGGTAGCTGTGAAATCTCAGCTTTTTTGGAATGGAATACAAATATTGATCTAGGTAAACAGCGGGTTGAAGCTAGAATAAATGCAATAAGGCAGGACCTTCCGCCTGGTATAAATATTTCAATAGAAAAAATGAATCCTTCAATTCTACCTGTAATGGGTTATTCCTTAGAAGGTAAAGGCAAGAACCAAATTGAACTAAAACAAATTGCTTTATATACTGTGAAACCATTTCTCTCAAGAATAGAAGGTATATCTGAAATTGCAGTAATAGGCGGTAAGACAAAAGAATTTAGAGTAATATTAAATCCTTTAAAATTAAGTGCACTTCATATAACACCTCAAAATATTTTTGATGTATTAAAGAAAACTAATTTTATAGTCTCAAATGGTTATAATATAGATTACAATAGATTATATCTTAGCATTACAGACGCATCCATTTACACAAAGAAAGATCTTGAAAACACAATAATAAAGAATACATCTAATAGAGCAATTAGAGTCAAGGATATTGCCACGGTAAAAATTGCAGAAAGAAAGGAATATGTAAAAATAAACGCAAACGGGAAAAACATACCTTTAATAGCTGTTATCAAACAGCCCAATGCTAACCTTGTAAATTTAGATGCAAAAATCCAAGCTCAGGTAAAAATCTTAAATAAATTATTACCAAAAGGGGTGGTATTAAAACCATATTATAATCAAGCGGATTTCGTAAATGATTCCGTAAGAAGCTTGCTTGATGTATTATGGATTCGCTTGCTATTGGCAATGATGGTAACCGTACTATTTTTACGCTCATTAAAAGCAAGTTCGGTATTGTTAATGACAATCCCAATAACTTTAAGTTTAACTCTACTTTCACTTTTTGTTTTTGGTTACACAATAAATATTATGACCATCGGGGCTATAGCGGCAGCAATAGGACTTATAATTGACGATGCCATAGTTGTGGTTGAACAAATTCACAGATTACACGAAGAAAATCCGAATGAAAACAGTTTCAAGTTAGTCGGTACTGCCGTTCATTACTTACTGCCTGCAATGATTGGTTCATCTTTAAGCACAATTGTTATTTTTTTCCCGTTTGTTTTAATGGGTGGTGTTGCAGGTGCTTATTTTAAAGTTATGGCTGATACAATGATGATAACTCTTATATCCTCATTCTTTGTTACGTGGATAGGTCTACCTGTAATTTACATTCTATTCTCAAAAAAGCAGCATAAAATTGTACTTAGAAGTACTGAAAATAAACGTAAAATTTGGATATCATTCTTCATTAAAAAGCCTATTATTGCAGGTGTATTTATAATAATAATGTTTGTTAGTGCTGTTTTTATAATACCAAAATTACCAAGCGGTTTCTTACCCCATATGGATGAAGGTTCTTTAGTTATAGATTATAAAAGTCCCCCGGGAACATCTTTAGAGGCAACGGATAAAATGCTGCAAAAAGTTGATTCAATTCTTAAAACTACACCAGGAGTAAATAAATTTTCTCGTCGTGTGGGTACTCAAATGGGCTTTTTTATTACCGAGCCGAACACAGGCGATTATCTTATTCAATTAAAAAAGAGCAGAAGTAAAACTACAATGGAAGTAGCCGATGAAATAAGAAAAAGAATTGAATCTTCACTACCTGCATTAAAAGTAGATTTCGGTCAGGTTATTGGAGATATGCTTGGAGATTTGATGAGTTCGGTTCAGCCGGTTGCTATTAAAATTTTTGGTGATAACCCTAAAGTTTTGGAGGGCTTGGCTAAAAAAGTTGCAGAGATTGCTTCAAATGTGCGAGGTACCGCTGATGTTTTTGACGGAATTGTTATTGCCGGACCCGAGATGATAGTAAAACCAAATTTACCAAAATTAGCACAATATAATATTAGCCCTCAAAATTTTCAGTTCCAGTTGCAATCAAAAATAGACGGAGTTGTAGCCGGAACTGTATTGGAACAAAATAAACAAACAGATATACGTTTAACCCAAACAAATAAAAATTCAGTTTCTGTCAATGATATTCGTACAAGTAGTTTGTTTTTGCCTAACGGAGAGATAAAGCCTATTGGTGATTTTGCAAAGATTAAAATTACAAACGGCGTTGCAGAAGTTGAAAGAGAAAATTTAAAACCAATGGTAGCCGTTACTGCAAGATTAAATAACCGTGATTTGGGAAGTACATTAAAAGCTATTCAGAAAAGCATACATAAAAATATTGTTTTACCGGTTGGCTATAATATTGAATACGGCGGTGCTTACGCAGAACAACAAAAAGCATTTAGAGACCTTATGATAATACTAATACTTGCAAGTTTTTTGGTTTTTGTTGATATACTTTTCTTGTTTAAAAATATCAAAGCAGCCATAAGTATTATATCTTTGGCTGTCATTGGAACTGCCGGCAGTCTTTTGGCATTATATTTTACTAATACCCCATTAAATGTTGGAAGTTATACGGGTATAATAATGATAGTGGGAATAATCGGAGAAAATTCAATTTTTACTTATATGCAATATAAAACCAACAGAGAAAAGTCGGGAAAAGACGATGCTATAGTTGAGGCTATTTCACTAAGATTCCGACCTAATTTAATGACAGCTTTGGGCGCTATTGTAGCCTTGTTCCCTCTGGCATTAGGAATAGGAACAGGCGCACAAATGCATCAACCCCTTGCAATTGCAATTATTGGCGGTTTTGTTGTTGCAATTCCAATTCTTTTAGTTGCTCTTCCCTCTGTATTAAGACTTATTGAAAAAGAGTAATTTTATTTCTTCAAATTTTCTTTAGAATTGGAATATATTTTAGTGTAGTAATTATTTAATAAATTATTTTAGGAGACAATAAAATGAAAAAATTATTACTTTTTAGTTTTTTGAGTTTAGTCTTATTAACAAACTTTCTCCCCGCACAACAAGATAAATCCAATATTTGGACTAAAAATTTCAATGTTAGTAAAAGCAATTTCAAGCCTTATGGCAAAAATCCATATTTTATTTTAGAACCCGGATACCAATTAAAACTAAATGGAAAGGAAGAAGACGTAAATGTGCAATTAACTATAACAGTATTACCTAAAACAAAAGTTATTGATGGTATAAAAACATCAATAGTTGAAGAACGAGAATTACATAATAATAAGTTAGTTGAAATATCCGAGAACTATTTTGCAATTGATAAGTTAACAAACAGCGTATATTATTTTGGTGAGGATGTTAATATTTACAAAAACAATAAGGTAATAGGAAATGACGGTAGTTGGCTTTCAGGAATAAATGGCGCCCATTATGGTTTAATGATGCCCGGTATAGTTTTAAACGGTTCAAGTTATTACCAAGAAGTAGCTCCTGAAGTAGCAATGGATAGAGCTAAAGTTATTTCTACTAAACTTAAAGTTAAGACCAATGTTGGTTTATTAAAAACATGTATTAAATCCGAAGAGACAACACCATTAGAACCGAATGCAAAAGAATATAAAGTTTATGCTCCAGGTATTGGTCTTATAAAAGATGGTTCCCTTGATATTGTATACTATAAATTTGTTAAAAATTAAAAATGTCTATAAAAGAGTCTAATTATATAACTTCAAATTTTCTTTAGAATTGGAATATATATTATTCTTGCAATTATTTAATAATTTTTTAGAAGAAAATAAAATGAAAAAAGTAATGTTAATGGCATTAGTACTTTTACTGGGTTTACCAACATTTGCTCAAGGGAAGAAAACAGAAAAAATCCCACAGAATGTAAAGGAAGCTTTTACTAAAGCATACCCTAATGTGAAAGAAGTAAAATGGGATGTTGAAGGAGAAGAGTACGAAGCGAGTTTTAAATTAAAAGGTACAGATGTTTCTGTTGTGATTGATAATGATGGTGAAATAGAAGAAACTGAAACCGAAATTGCAGTTTCTGAACTACCATCAAACATTATACCTTACATAACTAAGAATTTTAAGGGCTATAAAGTTACAGCTGCTGCAAAAATTGTTAAAGAAGATAATGATGTAACTTATGAAGCAGAAATCACCAAATACAAAACACACAAAGATCTAATTTTTAACCAAGATGGTATTATCGTAAAAAAACATAAAGAAAAGAAAGAGAAACCTGACAAAGAAGAAAATGATTAGTCGATTAGCTTAAGTACTTTTAACCCAGTCCATTAATTTTGGGCTGGGTTTTTGTTTTATAATTTAAAATGAAATACTATATTTGCAACACTTCCTTCTAAAGGTGCAAATACTTCTTTAAATGTAGGGTTAGAAATTGGTGGAAGAACCGTACTTCCATAATCAGACTGCCGAACATTAAATACATTTTCTATATTCCCGGTAATAGAAAAATGTTGAAACATTTTTTCAAACATAATTCCAAATACCCAATAGCTTGGGCTTTGAGTACCGTTACTTAAATATTGACTACCGGTGTAAAATGCTTCTATTCCGCTTCTCCAATTTTTTTCGCTTTCCAATGTAAAAGTCAGATTAAGTTTATTCCTTGCAGTTAATATAATATGCTGATGTGCTTTATCATATTCTTTCAAAGCATCTGTATATGAATAGTCTGCAAAGATGCTAAAATCATCAATATTAATTTCCAAATTAGTGTCTGTTCCTTTCGAAGTAAGCGGGTCAACTGCATTTAAATAACTTGGGGTATTTATGAAAGTTCTAAAATCTATAGTTAATGGATCAGTTACTCTGGTATAATAAAATGCTTGAT
>Ga0114931_10011758_pt1 | contig 10309 bp, 7 predicted proteins | sample 2SBtaG_FD_89579 | JGI IMG/M metagenome (GOLD analysis project Ga0114931, IMG submission 89579) | Deep subsurface microbial communities from Kolumbo volcano to uncover new lineages of life (NeLLi) - 2SBTROV14_V59a metaG | ecosystem: Environmental > Aquatic > Marine > Volcanic | place: Kolumbo... | reverse complement strand
TTCTTTTTTTTGCAAACGCGCGATCCAGTCTTTACCGGAATAAGCAATATCACGCAGTTTGTCCAGTTCCTCATTATAACCGCGGCGAATCAATCCGCCATCCGTTATGGACAACGGTGGATCATCAACGAGTGCGGATTCAATTTTTTGAGCAACATCTTGCAATGGATTCAAATTTTCACGGATTGTACGCAGGCGCTGCGGGCGAATATCTGTGAGCTGCGTCTTAATTCCCGCTACAACTTGCAAGGTGCTCAAAATTGAATTGGCATCGCGGGCATTGGCACGACCGGTAGCGAAACGGGCAACAAGCCGTTCCAGATCACCCGCTTTTTGCAGGGTATCGCGGATTTGACGCCGCAGTTCTGCGTTTTCCACAAAGTTCTGTACCGCATCCAGACGGCTGTTTATCTTTTCCAATTTTTGCAGCGGAAAGAGCAGCCAGTTCACCAGCATCCTCCCCCCCATCGGCGTGAGCGTGCCGTCGATGACGGACAAAAGTGTTCCACCTTTAGGGCCGCCGGTCATTGACTGAATCAATTCGAGGTTGCGCCGGGTTGTGTGGTCAATGAGCAAAATATCGTCTTCGGCAAAACGAGAAAGGCGGTTAATGTGCTCCAATTTTCCTTTTTGATTCTCGCGCAAATAGACAAGAATTGCACCGGCAGCAGAAATCCCGTGAGCAATATTTTCCACACCAAAGCCATTGAGCGAAAGCGTACCAAAATGTTCAGTAAGCGTTTCCCGCGCATAATCGTAATGAAAAGTCCAGTCATCGCGCTTGGTGATGGTTACATCCTGCAAACTGTCCAGGTTGCGGAGCACGTAATCATAATTTGATTCGCTGACAAGCAGCTCGGACGGGCCAACGGAAAGGACTTTTTCCTTAAAATCTTTTTGTGGAAATTCGGTCAGTTGAAATTCACCGGTGGAAACATCGACTTTGGCGAGGCCGCACTTGTTATTGTCAAAATAAATGGAAACGAGATAATTATTCCGCCTGGTTTCCAGTAAATCATCGGTTACAGCCGTGCCCGGCGTAATAACTTCTGTTACTTTTCGTTTTACGATGGTTTTTGCCAGTTTCGGATCTTCGACCTGCTCACAAATGGCCACCCGGTAACCGGCCTTGATCATTTTAGCAAGATAGCTGTCCAGGGCATGATGAGGGAAACCGGCGAGGGGTACATCTGCCGCCTTGCCGTGCGCTCGCGAAGTCAGTGTAATGCCCAGCACTTCCGAAGCGATCTTGGCATCGTCGAAGAACATTTCATAAAAATCGCCCATACGAAAAAACAGCACGGCATCTTTGTGATTACTTTTGATACCCAGGTACTGTTCCATCAGCGGAGTTTTCGGTTTTTCCTCGCTCAATTATCCTTTACCAAATTCTTGTTTTTGTTCATAGCGGGAAGATCAACGCCCCAATTGAGTTTTGTGCGCATGATTTCATAAAAATCACGTTTCCCGGTAGAAAGCCATTTGACTGAATAATCAGCCTTTTTAATTTCAATCCAATCTCCCGGACGCAAATAGGAGCGTCCCCGCCCGTCAAAGTGGACGTGAGCCGGTGCCTGATCCGGGCTGATGGACAAGTGAAGAACACTGTCATCAGCCAGCACAATCGGGCGGACAGTCAATGAATGCGGACAAATGGGTGTAACGATGATCGCCTTCAAAGTCGGCACGAGCAACGGTCCTCCGGCGGATAAAGAATAGGCTGTGGAACCCGTTGGCGTGGAGATAATAACACCGTCGCTGCGATAGGTATTGAGAAACACCCCGTCAACTTGCACGTCAATAAAAAGCAATCGCGGATTGGATCCCTTGTCAACGACAAAATCATTCAGTGCATAAAATGATTCAACTTTGTTGTCCTTGTGAAATTTTCCTTCAAGGACCATGCGTTCAATCACGTTATAATCGCCGCGGATTAAACAATCGACCGTTTCTTCGAGTTCCTCAATGACGATCTCGGCCAGAAAACCAAGCCCACCCATATTCACACCCAGGATCGGCACATTGGAATTTGCAATCTCTTTAGCTGTGGCGAGAAAGGTACCGTCGCCGCCAAAGACAACGACCACATTGCATTCGGCACCCATCTCGCTTATGTGAACCGTGTCAGCGGAACCATCCAGGCCGATGAAATCAACCAGAGATTGTGCGTAAATAACAGGGATTTGCTTCTTTTCCAAAAAGGAAACAAAATCAGCTATAGCAGGGCGGACTTTGGGCTTGTGTGTATTTCCAACGATTCCAATTTTCATATTTTTGAATGTTGTTTAAAGAACAACAGCTTTCCTCTCTTGTGAGACTGAAAGAACTTTGATTTTCTGATCGCATTGATGATACCGTCAACACTCAGGCCAACGTTATCAAGCAAAATATTTCGATTTCCCTGCTCGACAAAAGCATCCGGTATGCCGATGCGGACGAGTTCGACGGAGGAAATGTTTCGATCCGCCAGAAATTCTGCAACTTCACTGCCGAATCCCCCCTTCAAAGTGCCTTCCTCAACCGTAATGATCAAATTGTGATGCGAGGCAATCCGGGTCAGCATTTCACCATCCAGGGGTTTGACGAATCTGGCATTCACCACTTTAACAGATATTTGATCTGCATTTTGCAAAACCTCTGCTGCCGCGAGCGCTTTGGATAAAATTGGCCCAACACCCAAAATAACGGCGTCCCTTCCTTCGCGCAAAACCTCGCTGACCCCGATCGGGACGGAAATGTACGATTCACTTAAACTCACCCCTTCACCAGCACCTCGCGGGTAACGAATGGCCACGGGGCCTTTTTTGTATTTAGTTGCCGTCCACAACATGTGGCGCAGTTCTTCCTCGTCCTTGGGAACCATAATCACCAGATTGGGAACGGCGCGCAAATAAGCCAGATCAAAAACACCATGGTGTGTCGGGCCGTCATCACCAACAACACCCGCACGGTCAATCGCAAATATCACCGGTAATTTTTGCAACGCCACATCGTGAATGATTTGATCATAGCCTCGCTGCAGGAAACTGGAATAGATAGCCACAACAGGCAGCATTCCTTGAGCTGCGAGACCGCCCGCAAAAGTTACCGCATGTCCCTCGGCAATACCGACATCGAAAAAGCGTTCGGGAAATTCTTCAGCAAGTTCCGACAAACCGGTGCCCAAAGCCATTGCTGCAGTAATGCAGACAAGCTTTTCATTTTTTCTGGCCAGTTCCACCATTGTACGGCCAAAGATTTTAGTATATGTCGGGCGTGTCGTACTTTTTATGATCTCTCCGGTTTTCGGATCAAATTTTCCCAAGCCGTGAAAAACGGATGCATTTTTTTCAGCCGGGGCAAAACCCTTTCCTTTCTTGGTCAATACATGAACAAAGATCGGGCCTCCGAGTTCGCGCACCTGGCGAAAAACATGAGTCAGCCGTGCAATGTTGTGTCCATCAATCGGGCCAAAATAGCGAAATCCGAGGCGTTCAAAAACAATACCAGGTGTGACAAAACCTTTCACACTCTCCTCAATGCGACGGGCAGCCCAGCGAATTTTCGGTCCCATGCGGTCGAACTTGCCGGTCATTTCCCAAATATCATTTTTCATCCTGTTGTAAAGCGGATTTGCGATCAGGTGAGTGAGGTAGCGGGAAATTGCGCCGACGTTTGGTGAAATGGACATGGTGTTATCATTTAAAACGACAACCATATCACGACCGGATGCACCGGCATTGTTCATGCCCTCGAAACTGAGTCCGCCTGTCAGCGCGCCATCGCCGACGACGGCCAAAATTCGATAATCTTCTCCGGCTAAATCGCGGGCACATGCCATGCCCAGCGCTGCAGAAATCGCAGTGCTGGCATGACCGACACCATAAGCGTCATACGGACTTTCCGAAATTTTCGGAAAGCCGGAAATGCCATCGTGCTGGCGGATCGATTTAAACTCCTCCCGCCGGCCGGTGATTATTTTATGCGCATAAGCCTGGTGACCTACGTCCCAGACAATTTTATCGCGCGGTGTGTCATAGAGGTAATGCAATACCAGAGTCAACTCCACAACACCAAGAGACGGCGCCAAATGTCCGCCGGTGGTCGCCAGGGTTTTGATGATGTAGTCACGAATCTCGCGCGAAAGCTGCGCCAATTGCGGAATATCCAGAGTTCTAATATCAGCCGGTGATTGAATCGTAGGTAGAATTTTGTCTATTTTATCACCCATTTTACTAAAACATCTCCTCCTGGATTTTAAACTCCTCGCCGTTCTTTGTCAAAATTTTCAGTTTCTTTTCAGCGGTATTGAGTTTTTCTTCACAAAACCTGGCAAGTTCATTTGCTTCCTCAAACAGCTTTAAGGAACCTTCCAGAGTTTGTGAACCGTCCTCGAGCAACGAGGCAATTTCTTCCAGCCTTTTCATCGCTTTTTCAAAAGACTTTATCATTTTTTCTTATCCATGTTTTTAGAATTTTGCGGATAGACCTTTTTAAACTCTTCCTGTGGATTCACATCAACAACCTGCACATCCACACCTCCACGATAAAAATGAACATGAACGGATTCATCAACAGCAAGATCAGCCGCATTCCGAATAATGTGATGATCCCGGTTTTTCCAGGCCAAACTATAACCGCGCTTTAAAACAGATTCCGGGTGCAAGCCCGATAATCTTTGATTTACCTGCTGTAAATTTGTACGCAGGGAGGATAATTTATTGCTCATCGTGATTTGGTTTACGCGCACAAGTTCATCCAGGCGCTGGCGATGCTGCAAAATCAAATCAACAGGCCGGCGGAAGCCGTAACTCTGGCGCAGATTTTCCAGTTTATCGCGAAGCGCAGCAAGATGCCGTGAAACACTAATAAAACTGTCTTTTTGCAAATTCTTTACCTGGGTTAACAAATCTTCCGCAAGCGGGACAACAAGCTCCGCGGCCGCAGATGGTGTCGGTGCGCGCAAATCCGCAACAAAATCACTGATAGTAAAATCTATTTCATGACCCACAGCCGAGATAACGGGAATTTTCGAAGCAAAAATCGCGCGTGCAACGACCTCTTCGTTGAACGCCCAGAGGTCTTCGAGGGAACCGCCGCCACGTCCGACAATCAGGACATCAACCTGTCCGAATTCATTAAATTCTTCAATGGCGCGCGCAATGTCCTGTGCAGCATCTTCTCCCTGCACTTTTGCCGGACGCAGAAATATTTTCACCGCGGGAAATCGTCTTTGCAGTACCTGAATGAGATCATGAACAGCAGCCCCGGTGGGAGAAGTGACTATTCCGATTTTTTCAGGCAGTTCAGGGATCTGTTTTTTGCAAGCAGGGTCAAAAAGACCTTCCCCTTTCAGTTTCTGCTTCAATTGCTCAAAAGCCATTTGTAGCTCACCGATTCCGGCGGGAATCATTTTTTGCACGTCAAGCTGATACGTCCCTCTTTTTTCATAAACACGAATGGCGCCAAAAGCGAGCACCTTCATTCCGTTTTTTGGCGTGAAAAAGAGTGAACTGTTCCGACTCCGCCACATGACAGCAGAAATTTGCGCTTCTTCATCCTTGAGAGAAAAATAATTGTGACCGGAACTGTGATGTACATAGTTTGAAATTTCCCCCTGCACCCAGATTGCAGGAATTCCGGATTCCAGCAAGATTTTTATTTCTTGCGTGATTTCAGCAACAGAGTATACCGCTTCTTTGCTCTCAATATCTTGCGAAAAATCCATAAAGCATCACTAAAATAAAAGGCCTAAACTCAAAAAGGGCTAAGAATAGTGTCTCAGCCCTCTCTAACGTTTTAAATTATTTTTTCTTCTTGTGTCTATCCTTGCGTAATCTCTTCTTGCGCTTGTGCGTTGCTATCTTGTGTCTTTTTCTTTTTTTACCACTAGGCAACTGCATCACCTCCTATCTCATCATTTTTTTGTTCTTTATCTATGTTTTGATTGACATATTCACGAAGATCTTTTGCCGGCCGGAAAACCACAGTATAGTGTTCAGGCACTTCAACAGGTTCACCGGTCCTTGGATTCCGCGCAATTCGGGCATTCCGTTTTACTGTCTTCATGCTGCCAAAATTCCGCAGATCAATACGTTCCCGGTTTTTCAAAGCAAAACTGACTGTTGCCAAAAAACCATCGATGACCGCCTGGGTTTCAATTTTCGTTAACCCGGTGCCATCCGCAATAATACTGATGAGTTCACCTTTTGTCATGATCCATCTCCACCTTTCTATTTGGAGTTGGGATAAAAGTAATTTTCTTCTGTTTGTCTAAAAAACCATCTGGTACTTTACACGCGGCCAGGTGCCAAAATTATTACGAACAAAACCGCCAAGGTCTCCTCTCACCAGATCAAAAACCGTGACGCGCTTTTCCCGTTCGCGAAACACTTTGGGTTCACCTTTGATGCCACCCATTTTACCGGCCCATTGAATGGCATCGTCAAAAGTGCCCAGGCTGTCAATTAGAGACAAGCCCAACGCCTGTTCACCGGAATAGACCCGACCATCGCCAATCTCCCTCACCCGCTTCTCATCCAATTTTCTTTCTTTGACAATAGTTCGCACAAACTGGTCGTAGCCATTATTTATCCATTGCTGCAAATGATACATTTCATCACCGGTCACTTCGCGGTAGGGAGAACCAATATCTTTATATTTGCCGCTTTTTATGATTGTAAATTGAACACCTATCTTGTCCAACAATTTTTTAAAGTTGGGTATTTCCGCTATAACGCCAATGCTCCCCGTAGTTGTTCCCGGATTTGCCATAATTTTGCTGGCCCCAAGGGAAACATAATAACCGCCACTGGCCGCCACACTGCCCATGGATGCAATGATGGGTTTGCCGTGTGCCCTCGTTCTCCTCACCTGTTCATAAATTTCCTGCGATGCGGCAATCCCACCGCCCGGACTGTCAATCCTGAAAACAATCGCTTTAATACTCGCATCCTTGTCAAACCTTTTGAACTGCTTTACCAAGCGACGGGATGAAGTAATCACGCCATTCAACTCAATAACACCGACCTTTTCTCCGCCACCGGAAAAGCTGATCTCGTTGGAACTGCCCGCCTCACCAAAAACGATCATTAAAATAAAAAAGATAAAAACAATGACAGCCCCAAAAAAGAAAAAGCCGATGATCCAGTCTTGTTTTTTTGCCATACTATCAACCCAAAAAAGGTGAGAAAACCTGGCAGATTTGCCATAAAAAAAGGGACTTTTCATTCCCTGGAATAGAATCGCGATCGCCAAAAAAGAGCCTTATTATAATTATAATTCCACTTAAAAGCAAGACAAAATTCTAAAGAACCTAACATGTCAGCTATGGGTGGTCAAAATAATAATTGTCTAATTACCAACATCCCGCAGGTTTTTGATCGTTCACAAAGCTAATATTTTGTATGCAATCTAATCTTTGATCAATAAATCGTCTAAATGTTTGACAAGCTGCTTCATTTTGCTGAACTCACCGAGTGCTCATTTTTTTGTTGCAGTTTTCAAAAAACTTGCGAGATTATAGATATTCAATGGTGAAACTTTTTTTTTATGACGTCTATTCAAATGAGGTGGCAAATGAGACAATTCACCCGCCGTCAATTTGCGAAATCTTTAGTCTTGACATCTTCTGCTGCAGTCATTCCGAAAGTGCAGGCGAAAAAAAAGGACAAGAGACCAAACATTTTGTTTTTCTTTCCCGACCAGCATCGTTTTGATTTTTTAGGAACAAATCCGCGTCTGCCCATAAAAACACCTCATCTTGAGGCACTTGCAAATCAGGGCGTCCTTTTCCGTCATGCGATTTGTCCGTCACCGCTGTGTGCGCCTTCTCGCGCTTGTCTGGCATCGGGACAACATTATGATCGTGCCGGGGTAGCCAACAACAAATTCGATTATCCGCTTACCAAACCGACTTTTTATCAGATGCTTGGAGCATCAGGGTACCATGTTGCCGGCTGCGGCAAATTCGACCTGCACAAAGCCTCCCATTCATGGGGCATCGAAGGAAAACATTTATTGCCCGAATGGGGATTTTCGGACGGCATTGATAATGCGGGCAAATGGGACGCAATAAACAGCTATCGTAAAGCAGGCCGTGCCGTCGATCCTTATATGTTTTATCTTCAGGAAAACGACCTTGTAAAGATTCATATTACAGATTTTGCAAAACGCCATAGCAAAAATGCCACATTTCCAACGCCCTTGCCAGAAAAAGCTTACTGCGACAATTGGGTGGCTGCTCAGGGTTTACAGCTCATGCAAAATTTCCCTGAAAACAATCCCTGGTTTTTGCAGGTCAATTTTACCGGGCCGCATTCGCCCTGGGATATAACGCAACGGATGGACAAAATATGTCGTAAAAGGACTTTTCCACAGCCAAACCATTGCAAACAATTCACTGCAAATGAGCACAACGCCATTCGCCAAAATTATGCAGCCATGATCGAGAATATCGATCGTTGGCTAGGTGTATTTATCAACATGTTGAAAAAACGCAGCGATTTTGAAAACACGATCATCGTCTTTAGCAGCGATCACGGCGAAATGCTTGGCGATCATAATCTTTGGGGCAAAGTTGTGCCGTTTCATCCTTCTGTTTCGGTACCATTGATCATTGCCGGCCCTAACGTCCGTCAGAACCATGTCAGCAATGCTCTTGTGAACACAATGGATTTAGCTGCCACCTTTTTGGATTTTGCCGGTATCGCTGCAACTGATGAGATGGACAGCCGATCTTTGCTGCCCCTTTTAAGCGGCAGCATAAACACGCACCGAAAATTTGTCTATTCCGGTCTGGACGAATGGCGCATGGTTTTTGATGGCCGATACAAATTGATCAGGGGTTTCAGCGGTAAAAAGATTCGCGGCGAAAAGGTTATCCGCTATCGGGGAAATGAAGTGCCTCCAATGATGTTCGACTTGCAATCAGATCCGCTAGAAAATGAAAACCTTGCAGGCATAAACCCGGCAGAATTGAATCGGCTGGATAGAATGCTTCAAACTGTCCATGGTCTGGATAATTGAAAATCTCCGCTGCCAGCAAGAAATCGAAATATTGCAGACAAGCAATACTTTAACACCCAGAACTCCGGAGGGTATCCTGGGTCTGTCTTTTTTATGCTTTTTATAAATTAATGCAAAGGAGTTTAAAAATGCAAAGTAGAAGAGAATTCCTGAAAAAGACGGCACGCGGTTCGCTCGGCTTTTCCGTATTGTCGCTCTTTGGTCTAACAAGCTGCCTTTCTTCAAAGCCTAAAAAATCGCCCAACATTTTATTCGCGATTTCTGATGACCAATCCTGGGCCTACACGGGAATAAGTGGATGCAAGATTGTCAATACACCCAATTTTGATCGAGTGGCAAAAGAAGGTGTTTTATTTACCCATGCTTATGATGCAGCGCCGCAATGTAGTCCTTCGCGCGCTGCCATCCTCACCGGAAGATATATCTGGCAATTAGAAGAAGCAGGAACGCATGGCAGCAATTTTCCGAAAAAATTCAAAGTTTATCCGGATTTGCTGGAGGATGCCGGATACTGGGTGGGTTATACGGGTAAACCCTGGGCTCCGGGGAATTGGAAAGTGAGTGGCTGGAAACGGAATCCGGCAGGGCCGGAGTACAATCAGCATCACCTTAAAAAGCCGTTCAGCGGAATCAGCAACCAGGATTATGCGGCCAATTTCCAGGAGTTTTATGAACGCAAACCTAAGGATAAACCGTTTTGTTTCTGGTATGGCGGGCATGAACCGCATCGAAAATATGAAAAGGGCTCGGGTTTAAAAGTGGGCAAAAAACTTGATGATGTAAAAATGGTACCTTTTTTACCCGACGATCCTGAAGTGAGAAGCGACATCCTCGATTTTGCCGTGGAAGTCGACTGGTTCGATGAACAATTGGGCAAAATGTTAAAATATCTCGAAAGCAAAGGAGAACTGGACAACACGATCGTCGTGGTAACCAGCGACAATGGCATGCCTTTCCCGCGCGCCAAAGCGAACAATTACGAATATGGCGTTCACATGCCGCTTGCCATTCGCTGGCCGCGGCGCGTTAAAGGTGGCCGCAAAGTTGACGATTTGATCAGTTTTATTGATTTTGCGCCAACATTTTTGCAGGCCGTCGATCTGCCGATTCCTGAACAGGTGACAGGGAAAAGCTTTTTAGATATTTTGCTCTCTGAAAAAGAAGGCCATGTTGATAAAACCCGAACGCACGTTTTAACTGGCCGCGAACGCCACACACATGCCAGACCGGATAATCTGGGCTACCCTTGTCGCTCCATTCGTACTGACGATTATTTATACATCTGGAATGTAAAGCCGGACCG